>SDBV01007543.1_pt1 | contig 14854 bp, 12 predicted proteins | sample 2277081 | NCBI WGS metagenome assembly SDBV01 (sample SAMN10402039, study PRJNA504765) | marine sediment metagenome | isolation source: marine sediment core GS10_PC15, 223 cmbsf | place: Arctic Ocean: Southern Knipovich Ridge | collected 2010
AAAAAAGCGACGGACTTAATATCCGCCGCTTTATAGTTTGTTAGTTTGTCTACCTGGGCGCTTTGAGGTCCAGCTTGTTCGGCGCGAAGTCTGTTTTCTCCAGCCCGACGTTGAACTTGATGTCTTTGTACTGATACCTGCAGATCAACCTGTTGGCCCAGCCATTCGCCCGTTCATTCCAGTCATATCCTTCGATAGAGACCGGGACGAGATACTCGGCGTCGATGCATACTATCGACTTGTGAACCGGATAGCCTGGCCTTTTCGGCAGGAACCGTTCAAGCACGAAGACGTCTCTGCCATTGACCTGGGCCATGCCTGCGAATTTCTCGGTGCACTCGCCTCGCTTACGGGCAATTTTGTAGATTCCGATGAGATTTTGCAGGCCGTTCTTAAAGCCAAACATAGTGATCGGGTTAAGAGTGTTCTTCATCGCGTCTGCGCCGGCTGGCTTTCGCGCGACGGTTGGGGCAAGGAAACGCAGGAAAGCGTTAGTCGGCCTGATAAGCATCTTGTTGCTGAACTCGCCGGCTACGTAGAGAACGCGGTCACCGATGGGGGGATTCTTTATCCAGTTCATAGCCACCGAAAACGGTTTGTCCATGAAGGAAATGTCAATCCACTGCTCTTTGCCCAGCTTGCCCTTGATACGCTCCTGCTTGATGAACGTGCCGGTATAATCACGATAACTACGCTCGTAGTTTTCCAGGCAATATTCCAGCAAGCCTACGTGATCGGTCTTGGCCAAGCGAAGGAGTTCTTCACTGACCGACAGGGAGCTTTGCTCGGCTAGAGGGCTGTCGGCGGCTAGGAGGTAATCGGACCCATCAGATGAAACGGTTTGGATGTACTGGATGACAAACATGCTCGCCAGGAACATGCCCACTAGCAATCTGGTACTACGGTTCGTGGGATGAAATAGCTTAGTTACTGACATTTTAAAACCTCGAACAAAATAGGTTTGAAGCAGTGACTGGCCAACGGAACATTTTAGCTGGCTACTACACCGAATCGGCACTTTCGCCTTAAAAGGTTTGTTTAATTTGGGGGGTGTGCCCTTAGGAATGTTTTGCTGTTACCAATGCCCTGACCGGCTATTCTACACCCTACCGGTACATCAGGAAATATAAGAAACATTCGGGGCAAAAGCAAGAATAATTTCATAAGTGCCCTATCTATTTACATGGACAAGGCTACCAAAGGCAGTTGATCCTTGACTGGGGCTTATTATGGGCCTAAAACTCTCTGGGACGTGAAGCTCAGACGCCGTTTTTTCGCGGCATTTTGTTGCAGAAATATCGACCGAAACCTTTATTGGGTGAGGATTATGAATCTAATTACAGGTGCTTCGGGGCTATTGGGCAGTCACATTGCCGAAAAGCTCATCGCCGCGGGCCAGCCCGTGCGGGCATTAGTTCGCCCGACTTCAGATACAAGATTTCTCGATCAGATTGGGGCTGAGAAGGTTCTAGGCGACATAACCGACCCGCAGAGCCTCGCCGCCGCCTGCGAGGGCATCCATACGGTTTACCACTCGGCGGCCCAGGTCGGCGACTGGGGGCCGTGGAGCCGTTTCGTAGCCATCACTATCGATGGGACGGCCAACATCCTCGCCGCCGCAGCGGGCGCTGGAGTCGCGCGGTTTCTGCACATATCCAGCATAAGCTCCTACGGCCACCCGGACGGCGAAGGGCTCGTGCTGGACGAGACGGCACCACTTGGCGTCGATCTGCACAAGTGGAGCTACTACAGCCGGGCCAAGGTGGTAGCTGAACAATCCGCCTGGGCCGCTCACGAGCGCGGGGATCTGCCGGTAACCGTCGTCAAACCCAGTTGGCTATACGGCCAGCGCGACCGGGCCTCCATGCCACGGATGATCCGAGCGATCAAAACCGGCAAGGCTAAGATCATCGGTGACGGGACCAACCGGTTGAACCTTACCTACGCCGGCAACGAGGCTGAGGGCTGCATTCTGGCGGCGACAAACGAAAATGCCGTAGGCCAGGCCTATAACCTCTCCAACGACGGCGTGATTACCCAGGGCGAATATATGAACAAAATCGCCGAGTGCTTAGGTGCCAAACCGGTAACCCGCTGCGTCCCTTACAAGGTGGTCTACTCGGCTGCGTTCGTGATGGAACTGTTCGGCCACCTGCTTAAGAAAAAACGCCCACCCCTGGTTACCCGCTATGCAGTCTGGCTGATGGGCAGGCGGTGTTTCTTCTCTGCCGAGAAGGCTCGCAAAGAACTTAACTGGCAACCTACCGTCGGTTACGACGAAGGCATCGAAATGGCTGTAAAGTGGTGCGTCGATAACGGCGCCTGCTAAAACTACGCCAAAAAAGCAAGTTTGGGGTTGCTTGAAACGGTCCAAGGTCTGATAATAACCCCTCACGCCTTGCTTATTTTTTTCCAGTTGATCTTTAAAAAGCAGGCGCGCATTGGCTTTCGGGCCGGCAATCGCCTGATGATCTCGGGTCGGGGGTCATGGGCATTCGTGGTTGTGTGCGCGCCTGCATTTTTTTTATCTCAGGTCCGCCCGGCAGTGCCTCTTCCGCTTTTTCATGTGCTGGTGTATCCTCTGTCCGATGTCATTTCTCCACATAATTGCCATTGCAATTGGCTTGGGGGCCGACGCGATGAGCGTCTCCATGGCGGTGGCGGTACGTTGGCATGGCCCGGGGCAGAGATTCCGCCTCGCATGGCACATGGGGATGTTTCAATTTCTCATGCCGCTTGTGGGTTGGCTTATCGGTAGCGCCCTAGCCGAGTTCATCGCCGAGGTAGGCTGCTACATTGCAGCTGGGCTTATTATCGCCGTCGGCGTGAAAATGTTCTACGAGGCAGCCAGGCAAGGTCCCGGCGAGGTAACCGAACACGCAGCCGAGTGGGAGGCCCGCCACGTCGGCAAGGGCGACCCGACTCGCGGCTGGTCGCTTTACGTGCTATCGATCGCCACCAGCATCGACGCACTGGCAGTCGGGGTATCGCTTGGCCTGCGCGGCCAGTCGATTTTTCTCGCCAGCGTGGTTATCGGCATCGTCGCAGCGCTGATGGTATTAATTGGCATGTACATCGGCAAACGCATCGGCCGAAAGCTAGGGCGGGAGGCAGAACTCGCCGGCGGAGCGGTACTGATCGCTCTCGGCATACTGTTCCTTTGGGTATAGTAGGATTGGCAACGATTGGAGTTTCCTGATTTTCCGTCGGCAAACAAGTTGCCAACCCTACTTACTAATCAATTACCCGGCGCAAGTTCGAAATGGCGGGGGGTCCGAAGGAGCCTTCAACAAGCACCGATAGATTCAGCTTGTAACGTATTAGGTATCACGATGTAATGTCACAGCAAGGAGATGTAATGAACGGATATCCGCAACAGAGAACGAAGGTCTTTGTGGCGTCATCCTCAAAGTCGGTCGATGTAGCCGAGGCTTTGAGGCAACTCATCGGCAACGACAGAGTGGAGGTCGTTCCTTGGAAAGACCTCGGCGTCTTTGTTCTGTCTGAGCACACCATGGAGTCTCTGGAGAAAGCTGCAAGCCAATGCCACTTTGCTGTATTCGTGCTGGGACCGGATGACGTGATGAAGACAGAGGAGGGCGGGGTCTATGTTCCAAGAGACAACGTTGTTTTCGAATTAGGATTGTTCTTGGGTCGCATCGGGCGCAAGAGATCGTATATGCTTCGACCCTCTGGAATTGAGATCAAACTTCCAACCGACCTCAGCGGCGTGACGTGGGCGCGGTACTCGCCACCCGGAAAAACTATGGACGAAGTGCGAGAGGCGGCCGAACAAATACAGCACGCAATGTCTAAAGCACCGATGATGCCTGCAATAAGTCTCCTGTCCCGAACCGTTCTTCCGCCGATTGTGCTCAAGCACGCACTGCATGTCTTCTTGCGGCACAGACCGGGAATACTTGGATTTCTTCGCAGTCCGTCGTTCAAGAGTGACGCTCAGATGACAATATGCACACGACACGGGAAGATTGTTCGCCATCCTCGTGTTTCGAGCGTCGGTCAGACAGTTCAGTCTCACGAAGGCCAAATCCTATGGTCAAGTTTTCCATTCCATGACGATGTCCGTCCTTTTGAACATCTTCTGAAAAGGAAGGATCAAACTGGATGGGTTGTCTGGTCTGATGCCGGGTATTCCAAGTTGTACTCGCCAATCAGTGGCCGCCATAATCATCGGATTTGCGTGGCCCGGTCTGCATGGACGGCACGACGCGTCTTATTCCTGGAAGTACACCACGAACTTGCGGGTGAAATCGAACCCGACTACCTTCAAGAGCTCGGCCACGTAATCGGACAACGGATAATCGACGTCGAATCCAGTATGGAATAGTAGGTAGGGCGTGCAGTAACCTGTACGCGGAATCCTGCATAGATCATTTTCGTTGCTTCACGGCTTGACAAGCAAGCCGTGCCACCCGCCGGTAGGGTGCGGGAAATGTTGGTAAGGCAAGATGGTCCAGATCACCATACAAAAGGCACTGCAGAACTGCGGGAAGCTTGGCTTCTGCTATTTGTGCGGCAAGCCGTTCCAGTCAGGTGACGACCACGATCGCGACCACGTTCCGCCTAAAGCGATCTTTCTTCCCGAAGATCGTATCGGCCCCCTGATTCTCCCAACACACTCGGCGTGCAATCAAGGGGAGTCCGTGGGAGATGAGCTGGTGAGCCAACTGGTGTCAGCGCACCACAAGAAACTGCCTCGCCAAGAGCAGATGCGTTTGAAGTTCATCGGGGGACGTTTGAAACCAGACGGAGAGCCAATTGCATTCACGGAAAACCTTAACTTGGTGGGGAACATCTGGCGATGGGTACGTGGCTTCCACGCAGCTCTCTTTGGGGAGTTACTTCCGAAAACAAACAGGTACTCTGTCCATCCCCCGTTTCCATCTGGTCGTAAAGAAAACGACCAACTGACACGCGATCCAATTTTACTCCTGCTGTCTTTAGTACCTGAGGTGATCAAGAAGAATCGCATAGCTAAGAATCTGGACATACTCACATGTTACAACGGAAAGTGCCATTACGAGTCTGTTTTTGTTCGGGCCGATAATGATGAACCGATGTGTTTTTGGGCTCTTCGTTTGTATGACTGGGAGAGGCTGGCAGATCAACGTTGGGCAGCAAGTCGGGGCTGTATTGGTGGGTATCATCCACCTGCAGGGATTCCAGAGAACGCTTCAAAGGGTACGAAGTTGGACTTCCCTTTTCCCAACACTGACCCATTGGATCCGTTCGAGGAGTAGGCAGGGCGCTGGACTTCTTGCGGTGAGCTTCCTGCCCTGAGTTTATCGAAGGGGTCGAACCGTTTGCACGCCGAAAATTCTACCCCTTCGTCGCCTTGAGTGAGAACATCAGCGGGATGCTGTTGGGGGCTGCGTCGTATCGCCACATGCCGTCGTCGTGTTTGGTAAGGAACGAGCGATGCTCGTACATGCAGTCGGCGAATTCGTGCAGGTATTCGATACGCAGGCCGGCTGAGATAAGCGAATTGATAATATCGCCCATGCTGTGCGTCCACTCGTGGGCTATGCGGGTTACGCCCGGCTCGGCCGCGGCGTAAGAGCCTGTCACTTCCTCGCGAAAGGGCTCTGCGGTGTGGAAGTACGGATAGAAAATCTGCGGCGTATCGGCATCGGCGAAGATGTCCGCAAACGGATGGAACTCGCGAATGTAGAACGTGCCGCCGGGGGCGAGGAAATGGGCGATAACCTCAGCCCACTTTACCAGGTCCGGCAGCCAGGCCATGATACCTCGCGATGTGTAGACGATATCGAACTGACCCGTGAGCTTTTCCGGCAGGTCGTAAACGTTCGAGCAGATGAACTCGGCTGGGATATCCAGCTCGGCCGCTAGCGACTTGGCAAGAGCAATCGCCTTGTCAGAGAAATCCGCACCGGTAACAGCCGCGCCACGTCGAGCCCAGCTCATCGTATCCATCCCGAAATGACACATAAGGTGCAGCAGAGATTTGCCGGTTACGTCGCCGAGTTCTTCGATCTCGACAGATCCCAGCCTGCACTTGCCGGCCTTGAAACCTGCGACGTCGTACATACTTGAATCCTCATGCAGGTCCGTCCACGCGTTCCAAAGCTGCTGATTAGATTTGAGAGCCTCGTCCATGTGAATTAACTCCTGAAAACTTACCACCGATGGATGTCGAGATTGACTGTTACTCCAGGTTCGCATGTCGCTTGCGGAAGGTGGCAAGGTCGATCTTCAGTTGGTCTGAAAGAACACTGAAGACCGAGTCGAGGCAGAGCATCGTTACGTGCTCGAAGACTTCAGCCTGGATTACGATGCCCGCATCGGCTGGGACGGGGATGAGAACTACCTTGTCTGCTCCCTTGGCCAGCGGGGAATCTGCGTTGGCTGTGATAACTACCACTTCGGCATCAAGCTCACGCGCCCGTCGACACATGTAATCGGTATAGCCCGTCCTGCCAGTGCAGCTTATCGCTACAAGCAAGTCGCCGGCGCCCGCTGCCGGTGAAATCGTCTCGCCGGGGATAAAAGCAGGCAGTCCGGCGTGCATAAGTCGCATAGCGAAACTACGCGCTACCAGGCCTGATCGGCCGGCCCCGGTAACGTACGTCCGGCGGACGCGCGGAAGCATCTCGGCTAGTTCGAGGAAGTCGGCCCAGTCGATCTGGTCGGTAACCGCGGTCATTCGCTCAAACGACTGCTGCAAGGCTATCTTTATTGCACCTTTATCGTTATCCGATGATGTTGCTGGGGCCACCCTGAGCCTCCCACTTTGACAGATTAACTACCTTCGCCAGCGTCGAGTTCCCGTCGCGAATCTCCGCACGCACACGGTTTTCCGCTTCGAGATTATCCAATGCCCGGTTGGCCATCTCGACCGCCTTACCAGCCGGCAAGACCATAACGCCGTCGTCGTCGGCGACGATCCAATCGCCCGGGCAAATCCGCTGGCCGGAAATTATAATCGGTACGTTGATTTTGCCAACACCCAAAGGCTCGCCTGCATGCGAGCAGATGCACTTAGACCATACGGGGAACTTCAACTCGCGAATGTCGGCGATATCGCGAACGGCACCGTCGACAACAAGGCCGGCCAGGGCTTTGTTGTTTGCGCTTTCGGTTGCAAGTTCACCCCATATTGCAGGCGGCTTACCGCCGGAGTCGATAACGATTACCTCACCCGGCTGGGCGATGTCGATGGCCTGGACGGGCTTGGACCAATCCCCCGGGACTGTCTTTACCGTAACGGCCCGGCCGCAGATTCTCACACCGTCGAGCAGCGGGCGAATGTCATCCAAACAAGGCAGGTTGTGCGAGCCAACGGAAATATTCGCGGTGCGTACCTGGGATAGAATTTCGATAATATTGTCGGCTGCAGCCCGCTTGAACAACTCGGTTGCAACGGCTTTGCCGGTATCGATTGCCTTGCGAATGTCGGCAGTAGCTGCTTCGGGGTCGGATGCCTTGGTGATCGCCCCGCCGACGATAATTACGTCTGCGCCGGAGGCAACAGCCTGTGCGGCGGTTTCGGAGTTTATCCCACCTGCGACAGCTACGGTAAGGTCGGTTACGGCGCGAATCTTCTTGAGCAGCTCAAGCGGGTCGGCCCCGGCCATCTGGGCGTCTATCGCGCAGTGCACATCCAGCCAGGCGATGCCAAGTTCGTGTGCGGTTTCGGCAAAGGCTACGGGGTCGGCCACGCCGAGTAGATCGACCGCGACATCCACGCCATAGTGCCGACCAGCCTCGACGCATTCGGCGATTGTACCCCTACCGGCCGCCCCGAGAACCGTCATAACGTTCGCTCCGGCCTTGCCGGCAGATTCCGCCTCGATCTTACCGGCGTCCATCGTCTTCATGTCCGCGATAATCTTCTTATCCGGGAACATCTCCCGCAGCTTGCGCACGGCGTTTAGGCCTTCGGACTTTATAAGCGGCGTGCCTGCTTCAATGTAATCGGCCCCGCCGGCAACTGCGGCAGTTGCCACAGCCATCGCGCGATCCAGATCTACAAAATCCAGCGCCACTTGCAGTTTGGTTTTGCTCATATTTACTTCCTCGACATTTTATTCATCTGATATTTCGGGCAGGTCCCGGCTGGTCCTGAGTTGTTCGATTTTATCCAGCGGCTTTTGCAGCATGTCCCGCCTGGTAGTCGATACTGTCTGGAACTGCTTTGCTACCGTGTCGATCTGTTTGCCGAGGCGGTCAACTTCCTCGTTGTACTTTTGCCACTGCTTATCGAACTGGCCCATCAGCGTGATAACTTCGTCTGCAGTCTTGGTAAGGTTAGCATGCTCAGCCGCCTGCCGCATCACCGATAGCATCGCATAAAGCGTCAGCGGGCTGGTCAGGACAACTTTCATTTTCAGTGCCTCGTCCAGCAAATCCGGCTTGGCCTCTAAAACCGTAGCGAATACCTGCTCCGAGGCCATGAACACAATCACATAGGGAACCGTCCCGGACTTTGGATCGATATAGCCTCGCCTTGCAACGTCTTTGACGTGATTTTTAACCGCATCGGTCAGGGCCTTGAGGCTCGCAGCCCGGGTTGGCTCGTCTTCAGCATCGAGGTAGGCCTTGTAATGATCCAGCGGGAACTTGACGTCCATATTCACTCTCAAATTATTTGGCAGTGAGAACGTAAAGTCAGGCCTGGAATTGTCGCCGGCAAACTCGGACGACTGCTTGGTATAGTTTATCCCCTCAGCCAGCCCTGCCAGCCGGAGCACATCCTCGGCCATCCGCTCGCCCCATGCACCTCGCCGTTTGGAACTGGCGAGCATCTCGTGCAACTTGGATGTTGTATCCGTCAGCGACGAAACCGACCCGGAGAGCCTGCCGAGGTCCTCCTTGCGGGAAGCTTCTACTGTCTGGAGATACTTCCTGACCTGCTCCAGCCGCTCGTTGACGGCCTGGACGGACTTTTCGATCAACTCCTTCTTACTATCAAGCTGCGTCCCTGCAGTTGAGATAAGCCTCTGGGAGTTCGCGTCGAGTGCCTCTGCGGCCAGGGCGGAAAAAGTTTCGCGCAGTTGCTTATCGCCGGCGCGACTGCGAAGGTAGCCTACTACCAGAGCGATACCGGCGCCTATGGCAGCCCCTGCCAGGAAACCTATTATAAAAAGAGTCATCTATTTACTCCTGTAAGGGCGGCATTCTAGGTCACTTGGGCTGCTCCTGCAAACACCAGATTCAGTTGAGGGATTGTGTAATCGGGCCCATGCTGGTATTAAATGGGCATGTCTCTTCCTGTAGTAGCAATAATAGGCCGGCCAAATGTGGGCAAATCCAGTTTGCTCAACTGTCTTGCAGGCCGGAGAATAGCAATCGTAGACGCCACCCCGGGCGTAACGCGAGACCGGCTCAGCGCGCCTGTAGAGATAGGCGACGGGTATATCGAACTGGTCGATACCGGCGGGATGGGCATTATCGATGTGGATGATCTTACCGACCATATCGAGTTGCAAATCCGCTATTGTGTCGATGCAGCCCAGCTGATCCTCTTTATTGTCGACGCCAGGGAAGGGGTAACCCCACTGGATCAGCATGTCGCGCGAGTGCTTCGCAAACAGGGAAAAGACGTCATCTTGGTCGCCAATAAAATCGACTCGGTCGATATGATCGGCGAGACCGGCGAATTGCACAAACTCGGATTCGGCGATCCGATGAAAATTTCAGCGACTCACGCATCGGGCATAACCGACCTGCGCGAACGGCTTGAAAGGCAACTTCGCGGCCATCTGGACGATACCCCGCCCGAGGCAGTGATGAAGCTGGCAATCGTCGGCAAACGCAACGCCGGTAAGAGCACGTTTGTCAACGCACTGGCAGGCCAGGACAGGGTAATTGTCTCCGAAACACCTGGGACCACACGAGACAGCGTAGATGTGCACGTTGAACTCGATGGGCGCACCTTTACGCTGATCGATACCGCCGGCGTGCGAAAAAAATCGAAGATGAGAGACGATATCGAATACTACAGCCGGCACCGCGCGCTGCGTTCGATCCGCCGGGCCGACGTGGTCATCTTCATGATCGATGCCTCTGTCCCAATCTCGCGCGTCGATAAACACCTCGCCGGGCTGATAAACGAACAGGCCAAGCCCCTGGTGATAGTGATAAACAAATGGGATCTGGCAGCCGGCAAGGCCGACGCCGAAGACTACGCAGATTATTTTTCAAAGCTGATCCCCGAGTTCCCCTACGCACCGATAAGCTTAACTACCGCCACTGAAGGTCTAAACGTTCGCCAGACGATCCGGCTGGCAGAGCAGTTATTCAACCAGGCCAACACGCGCATTACTACGGGCAAGCTTAACGCCGTCATGGCTGAGATACTCGAGTTGCGCGGCCCGAGTCACAAGGCCGGGACGAAGCCGCCGAAGATCTACTACACTTCGCAAATTGCAACATCCCCGCCGACTATAGTTTGCGTGGTGAACGATACGCGCAGCTTCGATATGTCTTTCAGGCGATTCCTGGTTAATCAGTTCCGCCAGAGGCTGCCGTTTGAAGAAGTGCCCATCCGCCTACTGCTGCGGCGGCGCAAGCGCAGCGAACAAAAACCCGAACAAAAACCCGAACAAAAGCCCGAGCAACAGAGCGAATGATCAGCTGTAGCTGTGCAGCCCGCTCATCAGGTAGTTCACGACGATCCAGTTAAACAGCATCGCCCCGCAACCCAGTAAGCAACAGATGGCTGTGACCGGCCCTCGCCAGCGAGCTGGAGTCATAAACCGCAAGTGCAGCAGTGCTATATAAATCAGACTGGTTATCAGTGCCCAGGTTTCCTTGTTGTCCCAGCCCCACCACCGGCCCCAGGCGATATCCGCCCAGTACCCGCCAAGAGCTGTACCGGTAACCAAGGTCCATGCTGCTATCTGACAGACGATTAAGTTGGCCCGATCTATCCTCGCCAGGCCAGCCGATTCGCTCCGGCCCGTCCAGCCGGCCGCTGCCAGGTAGATAAGCGAAATTATCCCTGTCATACCCACCATAGCATGGCCGATTATGATAACGGCGACATGGGCGGCCATGACGGATGAGTTGAGTATCCCGTGAGAGACCGATATCGATGAGTCCATCTTATCGCCCAGCAGCATCGCTGCGACAAGTGCGATAACGGCATATAAACTCCCAGCCAGGGCAAATACATTTCGCCTGGTTATCAGTTCCAGCAACACCCCTGCCATCGCGGCGAGCAGGACCGAACCAATGACCGCCTCGTATTGATTCATCATTGGCGGCAGGTACCAAGGCCGGCCCGAGATAATCCAGCGAACTACAAACCCTACAAGCATCCAAAGCGTTACCCCAGACAGCGCTGTAACTGCCGGTATGCGAGCCCACTTTTTTCCGGTTGCCGTCGCCGCGACAGCGAGTATTAAAGTAACCGCCCAGCCGATCAGCGAAATCTGATCGCGATCGATACGGTTATAGGCAAGCTCAAGGCGGGCCACCAACGCCGGCCGATACCCAGGGCCTGCAATCTGGGCAGCTTGGGTTCGAAGCTCTGCAATCAATTGATTGACCTCGACAGCATCTCTTGCCAGCCAAGCTTTGCGAAGCTGGATCCACTTCACTGCCAGGGCTACAACAGACTCGCCCAGCCGGGATCTGCCGGGGGGATCCTTATCCAGGAAAATGAAAAGATCCGGCGACAGCCACTGGCGCCTGCCGGTGGGGATTGCTGCGGGGCTGAGAAATATAAACCGCTCTGCGCTGCTTTGAAGCCGTTCGATATAGAGCATGTTGGCCCTGTCGCCGGCAATCAGTGTAAGCGAAGCTTCCAGGGCGCCGAGCGTCCCAGCCCGATCGACGTCGGCTTGGCTGGCCCGATCGGTCACCAGCAAATGCTCCAGGCCGGGACCGCTTAAAACCAAAGAAGGTGCCAGGTGATGATCCTGATCGAGAGCCAATCGGCCGGCATCGCTTAGATGAGGCCCGAGAAGGTTTCGCATCCTGGCGGACTTTACAAACAGAACCGGTTTGTCGAGGTATTTACCCGTATTGAAGGATAATTCCAGGTAGCCGAACACCGGCGATGTCCCGTCGATTGAGTTATCGCCATATATCCCAGCCAGCTCGCCCCGAGCGGCTGTATCAAAAACTGCTGTCCTGCCCAGATACTGCACGGGCGTCGCCGCAAGGGTATCCGAGTCCACCTGGCGTGCAAAAGTAAGGGTCGACTCATCGAACAGTTCCGCTGCGTTTAAACCACCCCCAAGCAACCCAAGCAGCGACAATGCAAGTAATGTTCGTGCGGCTTTCATCAGGCCTGGCCCCTACTGCCTGTGAGGATCGGCTTGACGTAAAAACTGAAAAGCATACCTGCGATGATCATGCAGCAGCCTGTCCAGATTGCCCACATGCCACTTCGTTTACTGACAAGGAACACCAACTGCTGGGTTTCAGTTGCATCGGGCAGCCAGCTTCCCTGAGCTATCAGATAGTCGCCTACACGGAGAGGCTTATTTAAGCTCAATTCATCTGCCCTGCTTTCACCGGCCTGGACAATCTGAACCTCGCAGATGTAATCATGTGGGACGAGTGAACCGGGGTAGGTTTCATACACCGCTTCTTTAATTTTAACCGTCGCGCCAAGTGGTTTTACTTCTCTGGTAAAGGCCAGGTAAAGCAGGCGACCTGATGGTAAGGAAAGCCTTTGGAAGAAGTCCGCCCGCGTGAACGGGTGGAATGATAAAGGCTGAACGAATTGAAGACCTTCCCCAACGACACTTACCAATAGCGCTGGGCCAGGGAGCGGTGATTCCGGTACGCCGTTGGGACCGTACACAATCGCACGAAATGAAATACCGTCAGGCCCGTTGAGAACCTCATCAAGGGCAACCGGCCCGACCTGAGATGGAATGTTAATTGGGCTCTGGAATCTCCGGCCGGAAGCAGGTTCGATTATTACTACCGCGAAGGTGTCGCTAATAAATATCTGGTCAACATCCGAAAAGCCCGCCTCCGTCCGGAACGAAACAGCCTCGCCCCTGACGCCCGCAAACCCGTGCCACGCCGCTCCACATAACAGAAGGATAAACCCCAGATGGCTGGCCCATGCACCCAAACTTATTAAACGCCTGCCCAGACGAGTGAAAGTAGCGACGAGCATATTAATGCACAGCAGACCGGCCAGGGCCCACAGTAGCGGATGAGAGAAAACTCTCGCCTGATCTGTCCCCAAAAACTGCGCCAGCTTTCTCGGGGCTACCGAACCCACGACCAGGTATAAGGCGATAACCAAAGCGGTGGCAAGGCCCAGCCACATACTACCGGCCAGACGAATCGGCTGAGGCAGGTCGCTTGTCTTTCGACGGTCGGTCATATTCGCCCCGGGTATACGAAGGCCCCAGCGACGCCCGCGCCGCCAGGGCCCAGATGTTTTGAAATACTATAGCCCTCTGAAGCTATTTGCCCTCATCTACTTCAGTTTCAGCCGCACCTGAAGAAGCTGTCAGGAACTGACTGGCAGGGACAATCCAGATCTCCACTCGTCTGTTTGTGCGGTTGCCCTTCTTCGACGGGGCATTGGCTGCGACGGGGTGATACTCGCTAAAGCCCATAGCTCCAATCCGTTCGGGGGCCAGGCCCGACTTGGTCAGAATCTGCTGGACAGCCACAGCGCGGTGAACCGAAAGATACCAGTTGTTCGGGTGCTTGCGCCTGGTTGTCGACTTTAGAATCGGGATATCGTCGGTATGTCCGGCGACGTAGATATTAAAGTTTCCCGCATCTGGACTGTTCATAATGGCTACGAACTTTTCCAGCACTTCTTGCGCTTCTTCTGTTGCCGTATCCGAGCCCTTTTCGAAGGTAAGGTCAGCCTTGAACTTAACCATGCCGTACTCGGCCATGTACTCAGCCAGGTCGGAATTAGTTTCGGCGAAGGCTTTAAGAGCTTCATGTACCGGCCCAGGAAGCTTGAACTCGATGTAAGGCGGCTGATCGGCTGAGGCACTTAGCGCTGCCACCCGCTCCGATAGCTGAGCCATACGCTGGTTCAGTAGTTCGTTCTCATTTTCCAGGCTGGCGATCTGATCTTCCTTGGCCGCCAATGACATGTTCGCCTCGCGCAGCCTCTCGCCTGTCATCCCGGTAGAAGCGCCAATGTCTTCCAATTGCTTCTGGCAGGACAGAAGTTCCTCATTGGCCCTGCGATTAGCTGCGACAGCCCTATCGTAGTCCATCTGTGGAACGCACCCCCCCACAGTCAGTACAGAAAAAATCAATACGCCAGCTAATAAAATCGATAGATATGTTCTCATCGGGAGTTCCTTTCCCTGCCCGTCTATGAAAAATGACACAGTTAATGCTTATATCCGCGAAGGAATCACTAGCCTTCGAGGTTTACCTGCTCAAGCTGCTTGGCAGTAGTAGACTTGCCTATAAACAGTCCCACAACACCGGAGATTACCACCACAGCAGCGCAACTGCCAAATACAATCAGTAAATTTGCATTCAGTATCTCGACGAAGTTGGGAACGATACCCCTCAATCCGCCGAGAGTGACCATCCCAATTAGCATTGCTACCAGACAGCAACCAACCAGTAAACCGCTGAAAAACCCGACCGAAGGATCGACCGCAACCACAGGTACCGCAGCAGTAGGCGCTGCCGTAACCGCCGGCTGGGCTTCGAAGGACGACTCGACCATGTCGGGAACGGGAGCATAGCTGGCCGTAGCCCCTGCAGGTTCCCCCTGCAGGCTGGTGTCCAGCGAGCCTTCCATATCGATATGGTCAAGCACCTCAGCGCCTAGGGAGGTGTCATCGCTTTCGCGGGTCAGATCCAGCAGACCGGAACCGCTGCCTGTACCTTCGAGGGAAATCTGGTCGGCCATGCT
>SDBV01007544.1_pt1 | contig 14854 bp, 14 predicted proteins | sample 2277081 | NCBI WGS metagenome assembly SDBV01 (sample SAMN10402039, study PRJNA504765) | marine sediment metagenome | isolation source: marine sediment core GS10_PC15, 223 cmbsf | place: Arctic Ocean: Southern Knipovich Ridge | collected 2010
TCCATCAACAATTGTTTCTAATTTGGGGTTACATGCACCACCGTTTGCTGGCGTAGTTTTAGCATGGGCTACCCATACCCAATAATAGTCTTTATAGCCCTGGGTTATAACATTTATATTTAACACCGTTTGGGAGTTGCCACTTTCAAAAGTTGTACCTGCATTTGAGTTAGGAGCATCAATGTCTGCTACCCAACTACCCATATCAACAACAGTCATATTGGCGTTATCAACACTTACTTGCTCCTCTTCCAACTGAAAACTGCAATAGTCGTAAGTACAACTTATCGCATCGGCACAATCAGGAGTGGGCGAACAATCGACACAGACGCTATAACTGGAGTTACATGATTGGCCTGGGCAGGGATCTTCACCAAATGTCGAGCAATCTAATAACAAATCACAGGTTTCAGCTCCGTCACACCAATTTCCGTCATCGCATATTTCAATTAATGGGATGTTTTGGCAGTTTCCGTTAGCAGGATCGCAAGAATCCATGGTACATGAGACCGTATCGTCACAATCCGGTGATGCACAATTTGCCGTACCATCGCAATAACCAAGATTGCAGTTTGCGGCCATACATTCATCCTTCAGATCCTGGCCGGCAAGCTGAGCTTCGCATATTCCATCTAAACTACAACTACGGCAATTGGTGCAATCGAGATCGCTTTGGCAACCTGGTGAAAATACTACCCAGACTCCTCCAGTGGTATTGTAAAAACCTGCAGAACCCCATTCAGCACCTATAACAAGATCCTTTCTTGAATCTGCATTTAAATCACCCACAGCGAAATTCCCCCTCGCTGTCAAGTAATCGGCTTCCTTTCCGTCGTACCTTATGGAATATTTTGTATCGTCACTTAACGACCAAATTGTTCCGGGTGCTATTGCACTAGCAATCAGACTATTAAAGAAAACAAACAACTTTCCGCATCTTTCTCCCGCTGGACAACGACCAGATCTAGAATGTAAAACAAGATCGGTAAAGCCGTCGTTGTCCAGGTCAGCAAAAACATTTGGTTTGGTATATCCTCCTAATGTATCCGTTAAGTGGTCTTTGTTTTCTCCGTCAATCCGAAGACTAAAGTTGTCAGCCACAGCCAAATCAAGTACTGTTCCGTCTGTTAGCGGCGCAAAAATAATCCATGCACTTCCATCCCTTTCGTCCAAACCAAATGGCGCTATTCTATCAACGTCTGCTGAACCCAGCAGCAAATCTGTAACCCCGTCACCATTTACATCCCCCAATTTTTTCTTCGGTGCGCCTACATTTATAGTCACACTAACAAGATTGGATTTGGCTGATAAATTGCCCTCAGCATCATAAGCGCGGACGTAATAAGTGTACTTGATCCCTGTTTTTATGGTCGTATCTGCATAGATTCTACCCGATTGGATCCTTCGCAAAACATTGTTTCGGTAAATTCTGTATCCCGACACACCGACGTTGTCGCTTGATGCACTCCAGGTCAAATCTACTCTAGAATTGGAGATAATTTTTAGCTTCAAACTACTAGGAGCCAATGGTGGTGTAGTGTCACTTTGATTATTATCTACCTCTATATCATGAACTTGAAATTGATATTTTTTACTGTCACTTGCAGTTGCGGTGACTCGGAAGATATAATCACCGTCAGTTAAAGTAGTTGAATTAAAAGTAACTAATGTACCGCTATTTACTTGAGTAGTGGAATTTATCAGGGTTGTCCAACTAGATGGATTCCTACCCTTTCCGGCTTCAACTTTATAACTAGTAAAATCTGGTCCAGACACCCCACCTACTATATTCACACTACTACCAGAAATTGAACCTCTTGTTCGAGGTGAAGAAATAATCGGCGCCAAATAGCTACCCAAAGACAAGTCCATAGAGCCTTTGGCGTTTATCCTCCCATAACCATAGAAAATATCCTTACCGGTAGTTCCAATATCATCGGCTCCGTGGCGAATAATTTGGCGAACTTCTTCATTGCTAAGAGTTGGATTATTAGCCAAAAGCAGAGCGGCCAAGCCAGCCACATGAGGAGTCGCCATGGACGTTCCTGACACCCTGCAGTATTGGGTTCCCACTGTACGTGAAGCCGTACACATAGGCGAAGTAGACGCCTTCAAAGACAATATATTTACCCCTGGGGCAGCAACGTCTATCTTTTGGCCGTAATTACTAAAACTAGCTTTGTTATCATGGTTATCAGTAGCGGCAACGGCGATAGCGTGGTCCGAAGAAGCTGGTGAGTGATTCAATGTATCGCCATTGCTATTTCCAGCGGCAACCGCTACTACCATTCCTCTATCATGTTCATATTTTATCGCGTCATCCATGGCGAAACTGTTGCAAGAACAACCCCAAGAATTTGATGATACATGAGCACCGTTGTCGGCGGCATATTGAAGGGCAGCAATACCATCAGAAAGGTAGCCACTACCGCCAGCACCTAAAAATTTGAGGGCCATTATTCTACTGGTCCAGTTGACTCCAACTACTCCAGTAGAGTTGTTGCCAACCGCTGCAATAGTTCCCACTGTGTGAGTACCGTGGCCATGATCATCCATAGGGTCGTTATCGTTGTTGTACCAATCCCAACCATTATAATCATCTATATAGCCATTACCGTCGTCATCTACACCGTTGTTTGGTGTCTCACCGCTATTCACCCACATATTGGCAGCAATATCTGGATGATTCCGATCTACTCCGGTATCAATATCAGCTACTATTATAGTATTCGAACCAGTGGTTTGGTCCCAAGCCAAATCGACATCGATATTATGCATTCCGTAGAGATCCAGGTAGCTTTGGCCCCAAGCACCGCTAGTCGGGAAATAAGGATCGTTTGGGGTTGCAAGTATCTTAACTACAAAATTGGGCTCAACGGCTTCAACATTTGGATCTTCCTTGAATGTGTCGATGACTTTTTGGAGGTCTTTGGCTTTTGGGTTACTAGAAGCTATCTTTGATGTTTCTTGGTTAAACTCCCCTTTTATCGTCACTTTTTCTTCAGGTAACTTCACTCTATACCAATCAAAAACTTCTTCATCCTTATCCTTTTTCTCAGTTCCCTCAGGTATTACTGGTTCAAATTCGTCTACTTCTAGTTCTTTATTTATTTCTTCTAGACTTTCTATACCGATATTTTCAGGTTTGGCGCCTTCTTTTATTTTTTCAGTAGATTTATCTTTCAATCGAACTAATACTTCATTGGATACAAATTCCTCATCCCCTATATCTTCTATCCCCACCGATGCAAGACTTTGTGTATCTCTGGGTTGACCCATCAATACAGCGGTAAGCATCACTAGCGCAAGAAAAATAAAGAGGCCCAAAAGCACAGGAAGATCATTTACATTATAAGGTGGGTTTATGGATTTTCGAAAATGATTAAAGAAATGTTTCGTTATTTTCATGGGCAGTTACACTAATTATTCACCTTTAAAACTAAAAAGTCAAACCTATTTTTGAGCTAAGCGGAAAAAAACAATTCCGATTATTTTTAGGTCAAAGTAGGTCTCTTGACAACATATTTTCTTAGCCTTTGGCGCAGAAAACACGTCTCAACACGAAGTGTTGACAACTTGATTTCCACTATGATACGTTAAATGGCACCTTTGTTTATGTAAGGTAATATTATGCCCAGGAAGGACACTATACATGGCCATCGGAGACGATTTGCCAGAGTTGCTGACAGTAAAAGAAGTTGCTGCCTTTCTACGGGTATCACCTCTAACTATCAAACGTTGGGGTAAACGTGGAAAACTCCCCGCTATTCGTATAAATGCTCGTGGCGACCGTAGATACAAAAAAGAAGCTGTGCTTTGGCTTCTTGGAGAAACGAAGAAGGAAACCGTCTAACCCCTGTTCTCTAATCAATTATTTCTTGCCAACTTGAGAGTAACGATAATTGCTAATCTATTTATTAACAATTTAATCGGAGTGCTAAATGCGTAAGAATTTGACAATTCGAGGGTAACGAGAATTGCTAATCTCTTTAGAGATTGATAATCGAACTTAGTGAATATTGCTAAATGTACCTGCATTTGACAACCAAGAAACAGTATGAAATACTTTGTTGTAGTGTTACCCCATGGAGAGAGCTGTCTTCTCGTATAGCGAGTGGCAAGAAGTTTGTCACATTTCTTTTGTGATCTGACTGCCTGCACATTAAAAACCTGCTCCACACCTGCCAAATCCAATCTGAAACCCTGGGCCAAGTATGTGCAGTTAGTCAGATTTCTAAAGATAAAATAAAAACGGGGAGATGATCCTCAGTACGCCGGATTGTCGTCTCTTTAGACGACTCTAGCCCCTCGTGGGGGCAGAATAAACCCTACGAGGGGTTTTTCTTTTGGAAAAGTTATTTGGATAAATTATCTTTTAACATAAGGTAAACAAATTTCGGTAACGCAAGTTGTCTCTTTATTCGCCACGGCTCCATGGCCAGTCTATAGAGCCATTCTAGATTTGCTTTTTGGATGAGTATGGGTGCTCGTCTCTTGCTTCCACTTATATAATCCAGAGCACCGCCGACTCCAATAGCCAGTTTTACATTCAGTTTTGGTAAATTTCTCTTTATCCATTTCTCTTGTTTACCATGACCAAAGGCAACCACTAAAATATCAATCTTTTTATTTCTAACTAATTCGAAGCTTTCTTCGGCTTTTCCAGAAAAGGTTCCAACAATTTTCAGTTTGGGAAAAAGTTTTTTTAAATTTGCCGCTGCCTTCATCGCAGACTCGTCGGTTCCGCCGAGTAAAAACATACTATATCCAAATTCTTCGGCCATTCCTGCCAAGCCTTGCACAAAATCCACACCAGGTATTCTTTCTGGCAAGTGTTTTCCGGTAAGTCGGGCTAGTTTAACTAGTCCAGCACCATCAGCCACGGAAAGATCGGCACTATTGAGGATATCTGCAAATTCCTTATCCTTCTGAGCCTCCACAATCATTTCCGGATTCGGGGTAACTATATAGCTTTTTTTGCCTGAATCTATCAGATTCTTCACTTTTTCCAACGCTTCCTGATTATTTACTTGATCTATTTTGATACCAAGGATTTGCACACTCATCTCTGTTTATTAACCTTTTCAAATACATTTAGCACTTCTTGAGCAGATTTTTCCCAACTAAAGTCTTCTACTCGGCTGAGTCCCTTTTTTATCAACTCTTGGCGAAAGTTTTGATTGGTAGCCATTTTTTTCATGCCGTCGGCTATTTTTTTGATGTTTTTCGGATCTACCAAAAGTGCCGCGTCTTGGGCAACTTCTTCTATTGCCCCACCTTCGGAAGTAAGAACCGGGCACTCGCAAGCAAATGCTTCCAGAATCGGCAACCCAAAACCTTCGTAAAGAGACGGGAAAGTCATGCCTAGCGCCCCACTGTAAAGAGCAGGCAAATCCTCATCAGTCACAAAACCGAGGAAACGTACATGGTTTGATATATTAAACTTCTCCGGGGCTTTATAAATTTCTTCATTTAACCAACCGCTAGATCCAACCAAAACAAGGTCAGTTTGCTCTAGTTTTGCTTTTGCGAAAGCTTCGATTAACCGGAACAGGTTTTTTCGGGGCTGAATCGTTCCCACGTAGAGAAAATATTTACCAGCCAATCCGTACTTGGCTCTAGTCTGAGCAATCTCATGTTTGGATCTGAGGAAAAAATGACCAGTGTTAACAGCCTCGTGAACTACAGAAATTCGCTTTGTAGGTACATTAAAAGTCGATATAAGGTCTTTTTTGGTAGAGTTTGATACAGAAATCAGGTGGGTTGCTTGCGATGCAACATATTTCGTAGACCAATTCAAATAAATCTTTTGCGGGAACCGGTGGTACTCTGCCAAGTACTCAACCCCCAAGTCATGAATAGTTACTACAGTTTTGAGATTTGGTCTCCGAACCAAAGGAATAGTATGAGCAGGCACAAATAAAATGTCTGGTGGCCTGATAAAACACTCCCAAGCCAACCTTCCTTGAGTCCAAAACCTCGGCGCTCGTATTAGCCTGGTGCTAACATTCGGCTGGTTAATTTCGAAAAACTGCGGTATTTTGTCAAAATATAGAACGTAACGGTTTTTTCTATCAATTGATATTAGGGATTTTATAAGATTGTAAGAATAGTTTTCCGTACCGGTTCTCTCGTCTTTTGCACTTCTTGAGGCATCTATTCCAATAAGCATAATTTTATTATCTACGGGTAATACTGCGTTTTAGACTATGAAGTAGTCGCAAACGAAGCTATTTTTCACCTCCTGGTGATACTCCTTTTTAGCCCACGAAGTGGTCGCAGGAGAAGTGTTACTATCTTCTCGTAATACTTCTCCTATAGAGATCAATATTTTCCAAAGCTATTCCAGTACCATAAACTACACAAAGAAGAGGACTTTCCGCCACATGACAAGGAACACCCAGATTTTTAGTGAAGTATTTATCCAGATTTTTGAGAAGAGAAGTCCCGCCACTCATCACAATCCCTTTATCTATGATATCGCTAGCTAATTCTGGCGGAGTTTCCTCCAGAACCTGCTTGACGGCGTCCAAAATATTATTTATCACAGGCAGTATTGCTTCTGTCAGCTCAGAATTTTTTAGCTCCACTAGTTTTGGAAGTCCAGTAATACTATCTCGACCGCGTACATCGATGGTTTCGTTTTTATTTTCTTCTATGGCGCTTCCTAAAGCCAACTTTACCTCTTCGGCAGTCCTCTCACCTATAATTAAATTAAATTTTCTCCGAATATATGTCGAAATTGCCTCATCAATCCGGTTTCCACCCACTCTGGCGCTTTTGTGAACCACCACACCACCCAGAGAAATCACCGCTACTTCAGTGGAACCACCACCGATATTTATGATCATGTTCCCACTAGGTGTACTTATTGGAATCTTGGCGCCTATTGCCGCCGCAAGGGGTTCTTCGATCAGATAAGCGGTCTTGGCCCCAGCGGATAGTGTTGCATCTAGTACCGCCCGTCTTTCAACACTGGTAACCCCTGCTGGTACACACACCATGACGTCTGGTTTGAAAAAACGGCTACTGCCCGCAACTTGATCTAGAAAATGACGCAACATCACTTCGGTGATGACATAATCGGCTATCACCCCATCACGCATTGGGCGTGAAGCCTCGATACCTTCGGGGGTTCGGCCGAGCATTTCTTTGGCGGCATTGCCCACCGCTAGTACCTCACCATCTTCAGAAGAAACTGCCACAACAGTCGGTTCGTTGAGCACCACTCCCTCACCCTCGAGATAAACTAAGGAATTTGCAGTACCTAAATCTATAGCGATTCTTTTGGAAAACATGTGCGCTTATTATATATTCGCTAGCAAATGTAAACAACCAATATTTTTGGCAAGTGTGTCAGAGTTGACCTAATTGGATCAAAGTAGACATGAAAATCTTATCTTAAAATTTGTAATAGTTGTCATTAAACCTATAAATAGGTAAAATTTAAATGTATGCGAAGACGCGTATTCTCGAAGACTCGAATATGAAAAAGCTTTTGGGTATAGTTTTCTTTTTACTGATTGTTGGCGCCCTTACAGTAGGGATTGTATTTTACGCGCGCGGATACCGACCAAGTGGAACAAAAATCCAGGCTACTGGTATAGTTAGCATCCGATCAGCTCCAGACGGAGCGCAAGTTTATATAGATGGCGAAAGTAAAGGAACCACCAATCTAGATCTTCCGGCCCTAAAACCTGGGCTCTACACCATAAAAATAGTAAAGAGTGGGTTTTCGCCTTGGGAAAAGGAAGTTGAGGTGAAAAAAGAAGCGGTGAATCAGATTGAGGCAGTTCTTTTCCCAATTTCCCCAACTCTGCGGGCGCTAACTTTTTCCGGAGTTATCAACCCGGTCGTTTCACCAAAGGGAGAAAAAATAGTTTTTTCAGTTCGTAAGCCTGAGGAAAATGCAGGTATTTGGGTCTTAAATCTATCAACCAGTCCCCTGCCTTCCTTTTTCACAAAAGACTTGATGAAGTTGATTGCCGATGATGAGGAAACCATTTATTCCTCGTCTTCTTATCAATTTTCTCCTGGTGGTGATCAACTACTTGTTACCATTAAAAAAGAGGATAAATTTCTACTATTCGAGTCCTTTGATGAAAATAAGACTCCAAAGGAAGTCACTTTGGATATCGAAAAGTTAAAAGATGGCTGGGAAAATGACCGGATGATAAGTGAAAAAAACTCTCTGCAAAAACTCGGTGTTGAGGCATTTGAACTAGCGGAAACTCTCACAAACCTGCAATTTTCTCCGAAAAAGACCAAGTTTATTGGTATAAGAGCTGATGGTACCTCCGTTTTATACGATAGTGATCCTAGTTTGGCTCCAAATCAAGATCCAGCTACATACTCTCTTCCAAAAGCAATAAAATATCTGTGGTTTCCTGATGGAGAGCATTTGATAATAGTAAATGAGGGCTCAATCTCAATTATGGGTGCCGATACCAAAAACAATATTACGATTTACACGGGTAATTTCGATCCTGGACTCGTCATCCCTTGGCCTGATGGATCGAGAATTGTAATCACTACTAGTTTGAATACTTCGGTACGAAAAACTCCGGATTTCTACGCTATAGAACTACGTTGATTAGCTTTAAGTTTTAAGCTGTAAGTTTAATTAACAATTACTGATATTTCTAAAGACTTAAAACTTATAACTTTTACTGGACAAGATCGGCGGTGATTATCAGTCTACGCAGACTACTTCCTGGTGGATCGCAGGTTTGAAGGGTAAGGATTGGATCTTTAGAGGGATCGGTCAGATATCGTACATCAGAGGCCTGGACTACCTTTTTGCTTTTCACGATATAGTCAAATCTTTTTCCTTTGAAAAAAGTCGCTATTCTATCCCCTTTTTCCAGTTTTCGAAGCAGATAAAAGACACTATTGTACTGCCTAGCTTGAACAGCGTTTATCGCTGAATGAGCGAATAAAAATACGTTATTATTATCTGCTTCAGTAGAACCAGGGTCGGCAGTGCCTCTGGCCTGAGCCACCCCGGTTGAAAGGGCAGCTATGTATTCTTGGTAGTTGGCTGCATTTACGTCTGCTACAACCGGGGCATTTACTCCTATCTTCTCTATCACCACAGCGAAATCTTTGTTTTTTGGACTTACTCCAAGTTTGGGTAGTTCCTGGGCTTTGGCTTGCGGAATAGTGAGATCTGGCGGTGCCCCTATTTTGGTAGTATCAACAAAAAAGGTGCTCCTCCACCAATACCAAACTTCTTGTTGAACAAATGGGCCAAATGAAAGAAATGAAAAAAGTATCCCGGCTATGATCAGCGAGTTTGCAGTTGTCCGTATGGCTACAAAAAACCAAAATTTTCTTCTTTTATTCATAATTCGAGCTTGCGAGAATTACACGTCCTCGTATAATATGAGTCATACGAAAATTACGCGTCTTCGCATAATCAGAATCTCGTGAAGATTACGCGTCTTCGCATATTCGAGTTTACGAGAATACGTGTCTTCACATATTGGCACCCCCGAGAGGAATAAGCCGCTTCGCGTCTTGCGACCACCTCCTCCGATTTGATCGGAGTTCGTGGTCTACAAACCTCCAACCTTACCCTTAGGACGGTTCCGCTCCTAGATCTTGGCGCCGATGGTGAGACTCGAACTCACAACCTTGCCCTTAGGACGGGCTTGCTCTGTCCAATTGAGCTACATCGGCCCCAAGATCGCAGGATTCGAGAGAACCTAAATTCTTGGATTTAGATTCAAAGAATCCTATCCAATTGAGCTACAAGGCCAAATTCGCAGGACGCTTTGCGTTCTTAGAACTAGGAGGCAAGATAGGCCTGCCTGGCGCCAGACAGGTTTGAATTTTATCACAGCTTAGTCTAAAATTGGAAGTTCACTTAGAGTGAGCTAAAGTTTACATCACGTAAAGCAGTAAGTTTACGCTGAATGTAATGAAACGGGGTGTAGCTCAGTGGTAGAGCGCTGCGTTCGGGACGCAGAGGCCGCACGTTCAATTCGTGTCACCCCGACCAACCTAGTATTATAGGTTTAAAATGATTCCCACAAACTTCACTTGGCCTCAAAATAGCGGCTATGTCTCCATTTAAGGCTTTGTTTAGGATACTTCTACCTAACCTTTCTCGTACTTCTGGATCGCTGTCCAGCATTTCCCTGAACCATTCAGTTATGGAATGTCCTTTGAGAGGTCTTCCGCTCGGGTTTCCACTTTGTCCTTTTTTGAAAGATGTCTGATTAACTCCCATTGCCTGTTATTTCCCTGTTTTTAATATATTTTGCCTTAACGACTATATTAAATTTTAACACTATACTCAAGATATGTTTGAAACTCATCAGTTTTTTAGAAAAATGTGGTAATATCAATAAAAAAATATGCTAGCAATAAAATTAGCTGAAAAAATCAATAACGAAATTCGAGACAGGCAAACTAGTACGACTACAATTTTGAGAGACGCAAGAACTTTAGGGAAACTTTTAAAAACAAGGGAATTTGAATGGGTGGAGAAAGAATTAAAAGGTTATAAGGCAGGAGAAGATGGTGTTCCGACATATAGAATTACAAATGCAATAGAATCCAAAAAGTGGATAGTACACTTAAACACTGATCTGCAAAATCTTTACTCAGATTGGCTTAAAGAAAGGAGGTGGGTGAAATGGTTACTAACCCAACCAGTACCAGAGCTTGAAGATTTGCTTAAGACTGGTTATGTAAAAAATACAGGAACAGTACTAAAATCTTTAGGTTTAAGCAAATACAAGCAAACTCCTATTTATCTACTTATAACAGTTTCTGGGCAGGAAATAAAAAATATTCTGGATCTAATACAAGATAAGATTCAATCCCAGGTTGCCGAAATATTAGCAACTCCCAAAATGTCAGAATCTGCAATAGGTATTTTCTTGATTTATTCAGATAAGCTACCGGAATCTAAGGACGACTTCGATAAGATTACGGTTTTTTTAGAAACTGGACAAGATTACTTATCGGCTGCCAGGACTTGTAGACCGATACTCCATTCTCTTATAAATACGTTGGTAAAATCTGCAGTTCCCAAAGATTATAAATTTACTGATGGTAAAACTCTACAAAGCGGTGGGGAAAAGTCTAAGTTTAAGTATTATCTTGAGAATAAAGGAGAATCCTTATTTAGAGACAAAAAAAAGATTTTGTTTTTGGATAATATCTTCAGGGATCTCTACGACGTTTCATCAAAAGCAATTAAAAATAAAGTGAATATCTATGAAGCAAATTATTGCGTAGACAAATTTAAAGAATTTCTGGAACAACTTTATAGATATACTGACCTTAAACCAATTTAACAATCGAGGGTCTCCTATCAACATTCGATTGAATTCTTACCCCAACATATCTTATCGGGATTCTAATAACCCCTGGTAATTATTTGCAGGATTATATCTGGGTTCAGAATTGAATTGAGGAATTAGTGTTTGATACTGCATCAAGTTTGCTAGGAGGGTGTTCCAAGCCAAATTCGTTTGGTTCACCAGTTACAGTATTGATTGATATAACAATAATAAAGACGACCCAAGATTTCTCAAGGGTCGCTAACAATATTAAGGCGTGTAGTCGCTAGACAGCTAAGTGGGTTTTGTAGTTAAGCCATCTGCAAAGTGCCCAGGTAAACATACCTACAAACCAGAGAAACCTGGCTAATACATAGGGCAGAGCGAATGGGCTCGCTAAGATTGTCGTATCTCTCACCCACTCTCTTGTTTGCTCAGTCGAATCGTCAGGTTTTGGTGGGAACTCCATCAGAGCCGTACCGTACATAAGTTGTACGAAAGCAAGAAAACCGAAGACGGCTTTTCCCTCTATTGGTAGGGGAACAGCGATTGCAAGTCCCACCCAACCGATTATTGAGCACGCCAGTATGAATAGAGGCGTCTTCAAGTACGAAAACGTTGTTTTATTCATCATCTCCTCCTTTTCAACTATAATTCTAATAACCTTTGGTAATTATGTCCAGAGTTGTTGATAGGTTCAGGGTTAAACTGAGGTAAAAGTGATTGAAATTGTTTTAGATTCGCAAGTAGGGTGTTCCAAGCCAAATTCGTTTGGTTCACCTTAGTTCAAAACCTATTTTCCTAATCAATAATAATACTCAAAACCCATTCCGCTTTCTGCTTGTCCCCTATTCAACTCGCTAAGTACTACATTTTCCCAATCAATTTCAAGCGGTTTCCAGTGTGATAAAATAGCGGTTGTGATTGGTTCAAAATCAATCGCTTGACTGCGACCACGAAAATCTATAGACCTTAAAAAATTAAACCCCCCTGTATAGTACAAGAGGGTTTAGCTGTTACTTCAATGATCTCTGCCAAACCCGCTCGATATGTGTCTATGCGACCGTCTACACAAAGGTACATTTTAACTTATCGTGCATAAGCTTGTGATCAGGGATACCTCTGCTGTGAGCACACGCAGCCCAAAGAGAGTACTGTGCTACGAGCCAGTTTGCGTATACTCCAAGTGAACGGAGCGTTTCCTTCTCGTTGGGCCTACCAGCCTTCAACCAGTCAAGAACAGTTTGACGGTCTTTTGGATTGCCGATAACAACCCGTCGACCCTTAGCCGCCTCTGAAAGGAGTGTGGGTCCACCAACATCCGTAAGTTCAAGCACCGATTCCTCCGTGGCACCTACCCTTAATATTTCCTCCTGTAATGGGTATAGATCAACGCACACTAGATCGATCCAAGGGATACCTAATCTCTCTAGTTCTGCCCGATCTTCAAGGTTATCTTTCGCAAGTAACCCAGCTGCCACTTCACGAGAAAGTGTTACAACCCGATGGCCAAGAATTGAACCACCACCAACGATACTTGCCACATCACGGACTGATAGACCTGCCTCCAAAAGTACTTCGGCAGTTCCACCAGAAGCGAGTAGATCCCAACCCATATCAACCAGCTGACCAGCAAAATCAATGATTCCACTCTTGTTATAGACAGATATTAGTGCTGTAGGCATTAGAAATCCTCCAGTATTAATTTGTTAAAGCACCTATTTACTTTCTGATGAAACCTATACTAAATAATAATGGGTTAAAAGACAATGGCTATAAATTGGTAAGCGGTAGCAACCTTAGCCTTAGGCATACACCATAAAAACTACATTTCAAGAAAATTCGCTTAGTTCAAAACACATCTTGTTGATCAGTAGTAGTACTTAAATCCCATTCCACTTTCTGCTTGTCCCCAATTCAGTTGACTCAGTACCACCTTTTCCCAATCAATTTCAAGCGGTTTCCAGTGTGATAAAATGGCAGTAGTTAGCAGTTCAAAATCAATCGCTCCTATGCGACCACTAAATTGACAACGATCTTTGCTTAACATATATTTAAAGTATGCGAGGACGCGTATTCTCGTAAACTCGAATATACGAAAACGTGTATTCTCGCCTAACTCGAATATGAAACTGCCGAATAGTTTTAAAAAATCTTCTGGCTTCACCCTCATCGAACTTCTAATTGTTATCGCTATTATCGGAATTCTGATATCAATAGTCCTAGCCGCATTTAGCCGTGCCCAAGCTCAAGCCAGAGATGGGAAAAGAAAATCCGATATAGAATCTATTCGCGGGGCCCTTGAACAATATTATTCTGATAACAATGCATATCCGAACGATGCAACTTGGGTAGCCAACTTAGAAAATAGTAGTGGGTCTGTCTATCTCAGAGACGTTCCAGAAAAGGATCCCCAAGAGAACTCTTATTTTTACACTACAACAGGTCCTACTTGGAATACACAAAAGTATTGTATAAGTACTGCTCTAGAAACAGGAAGCGAGACTTCTCTTTGTGGTGGAAATTATAGTCGAACCGCTCAGGATTGATTACTTCTCGCTATCCCTTCGGTAATCGTGGATTTCCTCTTTAGAAAACCATAGGGTTTCTTCAAATCTGGCTTCTTCGTCACTTCCTGAGATATGAATCAGATTTTCCACTCCCCTTTTTTCTTCATTGGCATAGGCCGCAGAATCTGTAGAGAAATCGCCTCTTATGCTTCCCGGTGCGGCATGAACTGGCATAGTGGGACCAGCCAGTGAAATAGCATTGTCCACCGCGTGCCGACCCTCTAGCAACACCGCCACGACCGGACCACTGGAAACATAATCTAAAAGCCATCCGATCACCAGTTTTCCAAGTTTCTCAGGATCGTCAGTACCAAAATCAGTCTTGGCATTTTTTCCATATTCTGTATAAGTCTTCAGAGTTTTACCACCCAAACGCTTGAGAGTATCTAATTTATCGGCTGCGTAATGTTTCTTGTAAAGCTCTTCCTTCGGCCACACCATTTTCATGGCCACTATTTTCAAACCTACTCTTTCAAAACGGCTGATAATTTCGCCTACGTGACCACGTTTTACTCCATCCGGTTTTAATAATATGACAGTTCGTTCCATTTTTACCTCCCAAGGAAAGGTTGCGAGTGGTTTGATTTCGAACGATTTAACGCTAGTTTAAGAGAGAAACAAACTACGAGCAACCAAATTATAATTTTAGTATTTTAGCAAATTTTGCTTCATTTTTGTAGGGACCAATGATGGCTAGATTCAAACCGGAATTTTTGAATATATCTTTGGCCACCTTCTGCACATCAGCTGCAGTTACCGCGTCTATCTTTTTGAATATCTCATCGGTAGTACGTATTTCACCTTCAAGTAACTGCTGCATTCCGCACATTAAAGCCATTTCACGCGAATCTTCCAGCTCAAGTACCAATCTACCTTTAATGTGTTCCTTGGCTTTTTTTAGCTCCTCTTCTTTTACGGCTACTTTGGTGATTTCTTTAAATTCTGCCAAAATCACTTTTATTGCTTCCTCGATATTGGCTGGAGCTACTC
>SDBV01007545.1_pt1 | contig 14854 bp, 10 predicted proteins | sample 2277081 | NCBI WGS metagenome assembly SDBV01 (sample SAMN10402039, study PRJNA504765) | marine sediment metagenome | isolation source: marine sediment core GS10_PC15, 223 cmbsf | place: Arctic Ocean: Southern Knipovich Ridge | collected 2010
GTTTGCGAAAAATAAAATTCAATAAAATTATAAAAAATCAGTTTTATTTAAAGTAAATCCTTATATAAAAAAGAATTAAATTCTTAATAATTATTGTAAAAAAAAAGTCACCGAGAATTGCTGGCCTGTTTTTGAATTCTTACAATAAAGAATCCCTTCATCAGGGAATGCTTATTATAAATTCCTAAAAAAACAGCTAATATGCTCTTCAAAAACATACGATTATAAATGTAAGACGATAATTATCATGAAAAAAGACTTAAACCGGTTATGGAACAAATTTAGAGCCTCAAAATTTGCATTACCTTTAATTTTGTTTGTAATTTATTTAATGATAGCAGCGGGATTTATTCTATTTTTTGAACATACAGAGAATAAGCATAATCATTTTACGAATTTTATAGATGGAATTTGGTGGGCAATAGTAACATTCACCACCACGGGTTATGGTGACAAGTTTCCTACTACTTATGGCGGTTATATTGTTGCTACTATATCAATTCTTCTTGGAATTGGTGCTATGAGTTTTCTATCCGGTTCTCTTGCTTCATTCTTTGTAGAGCGTAATTTAAAGATTAGGAGGGGACTAATGAACTGCAGTAATATGAAAGATCACTTTGTAATTTGCGGCTGGAAAGAACATATAGTAGATATATTAGTAGAAATAGTAAGGCTTAATAATAGAATATCTTCAGAGAATATTGTAATTATTTCTAACGTGGAACCGGAACGAGTAGAAGAACTTAAAAATAATAAAGAACTCGCCGGCCTTCGGTTTATACGCGGTGATTACCACTCGGAAACAGCTTTAAACCGTGCTAATATAAAGAATGCGAGAAGAGTTCTTATACTTGCAGACGAACTGGAAAGTCATGCATCATCAGAAGTAGATTCAAAAACAGTTATGACTGTTCTTACTATTAGAGGTATTTCACGTGATGTTTATATTTCTGTAGAACTTTTAGATAAAAAGTTTGAAGCATATTTAAAACAGGCAATGTGTGATGAAATAATTCTTATCAGAGATTACAGTAGAATGCTTTTAGCAAATTCATCATCCACAAATGGTATTACACGCATACTATATCATTTACTTGGTGTCAAGGAAGGGGGTTCAAGATTATATACAAGCCTTATACCAAAGAAATTTATAGAGAAACCTTTTGTAGAGTATAAGGATTCGGTAAATTTGCAGATAAAAGACGAAAATAAAGAAATAAACAGGCTTGTTATTGGATTACTTGAAAATACAGGTTCGCCGCATAAACTTAAAATGGAAGCTCTAAGAGAAGCCCAGAAAACTTCCGATGTATCCATGCTTGTTTCAAATCTGCATGATGTAAAAATATTAGAAGTAAATAAACCTGTACTTATTCCGGCTAATGATTATACGATTCAGAAAAATTCTATGGGTATTATCCTGGAAAGGACCTAAAGATTTTGGAGTTAAGCTATGCCTAAAGATCAAGAAATATTAAATAAACTAAAGAAAGTTACTATATTTAAAGAAATAAAAGAGAATAATGAATATCTTTCTAAATTAACAAGGATATGCAAAACTAAAAGTTTTTCCAAAGGTGAGTATATAATAAAAGAAGGTGAAATTGGCGGTGAAATGTATATCATTTTTAAAGGAGCTGTGGAAATTCAGAAGAAAACAAGGTCCGGAGATAATTATACAGTATTCATGTCCGATGCAAAGAAGAATTTCTTTTTTGGAGAGTTAGCATTAATAGATGATGATAAAAGGTCTGCTACAGTAATAGCAAGTGAAGATTCAAGCTTGCTTGTTATAAGTAAAAAAGCATTTATCAAATTAGGTAATGAAAATCCGCATATTGGCCTTCCTGTAACTCGAGCCATATCTCAGAAACTTGCATCGAATTTAAGAAAAACAACAGAAGACATGCTCACACTATTTGATGCTCTGGTCGGAGAGATGAGCGGTTAAACACTGTTAAAACCTGTTTTGTATTTCCTTGTTTCGCATCCTTACAATCAGTTTCTCAATTTCTACAAAGATAATAATTATCAATCCTGCACCAAAACATATTCCAAGTTGTTCTAAACTCAGGCTTTCTGTTTTAAACACAGTTTGAAAAAACGGATTATAAATAATAACAAGCTGAAGAATAAAAGTTGATATAACTGCAATAAGCATAGGGATATTTGTAAAAGGATTCATGGTAAATAATGATTTACTTGATGAACGTGCACAAAGTGCAAACTGCATTTGAGAAAAAGTTATAGTTGTAAATATCATAGTCTGCCAGATTCTGCTTACGGAATCGATATCATAAAAATGCTTTCCAATTAACAAACAAATTACAGATAACAAGGCGCCTACCCATAATATTTGCCTTCCGACTCCTCGCGAGAAAAGACTTTCCTTTGGATTGTAAGGCGGCCTTTGCATTAAATTCTTTTCGGATGGTTCATAGCCAAATGCAATTGCCGGTGCACCGTCTGTTACAAGGTTTATCCATAGAATTTGTGTAGGCAGCAAAGGAAGAGGCAAACCAAAGAGCGGCCCGAAAAGCATTATGCATATTTCCGCCATATTACCTGTAAGAATATATTTTATAAACTTTTTAATGTTTTCAAATATTGTTCTTCCTTCTTTTACAGCGCTTACAATTGTAGAGAAATTATCATCTAACAATACCATGTCGGATGCCTGCTTGGAAACATCAGTTCCGGTAATACCCATGGCCACGCCTATATCTGCGGATTTTAAAGCAGGTGCATCGTTTACTCCGTCTCCTGTCATAGACACAATCTGGCCTTTGTCCTGAAGAGCATCTATCAGTTTCATTTTATGTTCCGGGGAAACGCGGGCATAAACGGATACTTCCATAACTACTTCTTTGAGTTTGGAAACAGACATTTTTTCGAGTTCCTGTCCGGTAAGGAATTTATCATTATCTGTAATGCCTGTGGATTTTGCAATATAACGCGCTGTTAAAGGATGGTCTCCTGTAATCATAATAGGCCGTATTCCGGCCTGCTTACATATTCTTACAGCTTCCTCAATTTCCGGACGTACAGGATCTATCATACCGAACATACCAAGAAAAATCAGATTGTTTTCGAATGATTTAGGTGTAATTTCTTCCAGCTCCTCTTTTGTAAGAGATACAGGCTTGTATGCAAGGCCGAGTACCCTGATGCCCATTTTGGCTAGATCTTCGTTCTGCTTTAATAATGTTTTTTTTATGTTATCTGTCATTTCTGTAATTTTATTATTAAAATATACTTTATCAGATATTGTTAATAAACCGTCTGCAGAACCTTTTGTAAAGGCTATTTGGCTGGATTCTGATATCCCTGGTATTTGTTTTATTGAATTGTATTTTTCTGTAATATAAGAAAGATCATGAATAGTTGTCATTCTTTTTCTTTCCGAAGAAAATGGCAGTTCTCCTATTCTTGGAAAAGCACTGTCCAGATCTGTTTTTTTCATTTCTGATTTTTCAGCTGCAACAATTAATGCACCTTCTGTAGGATCCCCGAGCATTTTATAAGTATCTGCATCCTTATATTCAACAGAAGCATCATTACATAATGCTCCGCCTGCAAGAAACGCAATGTTAAGAGGATTTTCATTCTTAAAACTGTTATTATGATAATTCTCCATATCTATTTGATTATCATTTAAAATCATTTTAACAACAGTCATTATATTCTGTGTAAGTGTTCCTGTTTTGTCTGAACAAATTACAGTTACAGAGCCAAGGGTTTCTACAGAAGGAAGGTTGCGGATTAAGGCATTACGTTTTAGCATTCTTCTTGCGCCTAATGCAAGTGCTATGGTAACAATAGCGGGAAGGCCTTCCGGAATTGCAGCAACTGCCATGCTTATTGCTGTCATAAATGCATACTTAATACTTTCCTTATCAAAAACAGGATTCTGTATAAAAATAACGCCTATAACAACTGCAATTAAAGCAAGTGCTGCTATTGCAATTACACCTCCTAATTTTGCCAGCTTTTTTTGTAAAGGTGTTTTTTCATCTTTTACATTCTGGAGCAGGCCTGCAATTTTACCGAGTTCTGTTTTCATGCCAGTTGCTGTGACTACGGCTCTGCCTCTTCCAAAACTTGTAATAGTTCCCATGTAAATCATATTTATTCTATCACCTAATGCAGGGTCTTCTATTTTAAGAGTTTTAGAATTCTTTTCTACTGGTTCAGATTCTCCTGTAAGTGTAGATTCCTGCACTTTTAAATTTGCAGTTTCTATGAGCCTTGCATCTACAGGGATAATATTCCCCGATTCTATTAGAATTATGTCCCCGGGGACTAAATCTTTGGATGATATTTCTATAACTTTAGAATCTCTAATTACTCTGGTAAAAGGAATGGAGAGCTTTTTTAGAGAAGCCATGGCTGCCTCTGCTTTGGATTCCTGCCACGCTCCAATCGTAGTATTTAAAATAACGATAATAAATATAACTGCTGCATCTGTAATACCGTCTTCATGAATAAATAGAGAAACTATTCCTGCGATAATTAGAATAATAACCATTACTTCTTTTAGCTGTCCGAAAATTATGGACAAAAGGCTCTTTTTTTCCTTTTCTACAAGTTCATTTCTTCCATATGTTTTTAAACGTTTTTGTGCTTCTTCTGTGGATAAACCATTGCTGGGATCTGAATTAAATTCATCAACTACAATTTTAGTATCTTTAAGATAGGGTGTTTTCATATGTAAAAGTCTCCTTTTGTAAGGGCAATTTCTTCATAAGAGCCTTTGAGTAACCTATTTTATTGGGGTACAAAGATCAAGTGGTTTTTCCAATCAAGAATGTTGGGTGATTATTATTTACTTGTAAAATTGTTGTAAAATGTTGTTGTGGTCTTATTTAACTTTATTGATGATTGGAACTAGCTATGATACAATGAAAATAATTGGGCACTTATATTTATTGTAAATTATTTAGTTGAACAGGGCGCGGAGTTATCATCAGAAGAAGAAAACTAAAACCTCGATTATACATATAAAAAAGAAATGAAAGGATAGCAGAATTTTCTGGCTCATTTTAAAAAATATTTTAACTTTAAATGTACAAATAGTAAGTTAATTAATTCCTTGATTTCTGGCTTCCTTATAAATAATAAATAGAATCAGATACATCTGGATGTTCATTAGAATGACGAAAATTTATTATGCCGTATCTTTTGCCTTTATACATTTTAAAATAAACATTATATTAAAGGGAATATACAATAAAGGAGCGAATATTGATCAACAAGAAAATAGAGCTATGGAGTGAAGAACATATAGAAGCAAATAACTTTAAAAAAGTAGAGCCTTATCTGGATACATATTTTTTATCAGGTAATAATAATAGGCCGTGTATACTTATATGCCCGGGTGGAGAATATGCGGAGGTGTCTGAACGGGAAGCAGAGCCTGTTGCTATACGTTTTAATGCAGAAGGATTTCATGCTGCTGTTCTTTATTATAGTGTTTCGCCACATTTGCATCCCCAGCCTTTGTACGACCTTTCCCGTGCAATGTGTATTTTGCGAGAAAATATGGATGACTGGAATATAGAAGAAATAGCTGTATGCGGATTTTCCGCAGGGGGGCACCTTGCAGCAAGCCTTGGAGTATATTCAGATATTTTTAAAAAAGAAGAAGTTTATGGAATAAATAAAAATATGACCAGGCCGGATGCGTTTGTTTTGAATTATCCTGTAATTAGTTTTGAGGATTTTGCAAATAATAGCTCTATACAGAACCTTCTTGGTGCAAATCCGGGTCAGGAATTTATCGATATGATGACTCTTCAAAAGCATGTAACTAAAAATAACCCGCCTGTTTTTTTATGGCATACTTTAGAGGACGATTCTGTTCCAGTTGAAAACAGTCTTATGTTTGCAGATTCACTTAGAAAAAACAATGTTCCATTTGAATTGCATATTTTTCCGGAAGGGGGCCATGGAATGTCGCTCGCAACTAAAGAAACTGCAGAAAAAAAAGGCCAGATTAACAATCATGTATCCGGATGGTTTAAATTATGTGTTGAATGGTTAAATAATTTATTTAATAATAAATGAAAACTTCAGAAAGATTAACAGATAATGTAATTACTCATATTAAAGAAGCAATACGCGATGCCGGAGGGAATGAGGTTTTCTTTATAGGTAATGTTAATTCTGATTCACAAGTGTGTCAGGTAACAATAGGCTCCAGGGGTAATAAAACTTCTGTTCCGGCGCTTGAACCTTTTATGGAAAAAGGCGATGTAGTTATTCATAATCATCCCGGGGGTAATCTAAATCCGAGTAATGCAGACTTAAATATTGCTTCTCAGCTCGGAAACAGAGGTGTGGGTTTTTTTATAATTGATAATTCTGTAGAGAACATATATGCGGCAGCAGAACCCGTAACTGTAAAAGGAAAGGAAAAATTAAAAACAGAGGAGCTTTCCGGGCATCTTTATTCCGGAGGCAGTTTAAGCAAAGTAATCCCGGATTATGAAGAACGTAAAGCTCAGATTTATATGCTAAAGGATGTTTGTGAAAGTTTTAATGAAGACAAAATTTCCATAGTAGAGGCAGGGACAGGTATTGGTAAATCCATGGCTTACCTTATACCTGCACTCAAATGGGTAACTATAAATGATGAGAGAATAGTTATTACAACAGCCACTATAAATTTACAACAGCAGCTTGTAGAAAAAGATATTCCTCTTGTTAAAAAGGTAATTAATAAAGATCCGAAAGTTGTTCTTGTAAAGGGCCGTGGGAATTATATATGTTTAAACAGATTAAAAGAAGCTATTGAAGAGTACTCATTATTTGAAGAAAACACAGATCAATTAGAAGCAATTAGTGAGTGGGCAGCAGTAACTAAAACAGGAAGTAAAAGTGATCTTTTGATTTTTCCTGCTAAAGCGGTATGGTCGCGTATATGTTCAGAAGCAGATACTTGTCATGGACTTCGGTGCAGGAACAGGGACTACTGTTTTGTATTAAGAGCAAGGAGAGAAGCTGCGTCTGCAAAAGTGTTAATTGTAAACCATCATCTTTTATTCTCGGATCTTTCATTGAGGATCTCCGGTATGGGTTTTGATTCAACTGCTGTTCTTCCTCCTTTTAAAAGAATAATTTTTGATGAAGCGCATAATATAGAGTCAAGTGCTACTTCATATTTTTCTGACAGCTTTAGCAAGTTTTCTATAAAAAAATACTTAAACAGGCTTTATGCAAAAAGGAAGGGAAGAAGGTACGGTCTTACATTAAGGCTCGAAAAGTTTCTAACGGAAACTAATAAAGAAAAAATTAAACAAGTGCCAGGGCTTGTTGAGGGAATTAATGATGAACTGGAATTGCTAAACAGGTATACTGGTGATATTCTTGGAGACGCTTATAATCTATTATTACAGCAGGAAGATGAAGAGAAATATATTGAATTTATTTTAAACCCAATTAAGGAATTAACAAATAGTCTTTTAAGCTTAATACGCATTTTAGATAGCATCTTCCGCTCCTTAAAAGATAAAGATTTTGAGATTGACTTTATTCACGAAGCAAGACTTTTAGTAAAACGTATAAAAAATATAGCAGAAATATGTAATAGATTTATACATTATACAGAAAGGCCGGAAGAGATATTCTGGATAGAACGGATAAAAGCTTATGACGGAAGTTATTTTGCAAGATACATTATAACTCCACTGGATATCGCACCGCTTCTTCAGGAGGCAGTTATAGAACCTTATCCAACTGTAGTTTTTACATCGGCCACATTAACAGTTAACAATAAATTCTTATATTGGAAATCAAGATTAGGGCTCAATTTTAATGAAGAGTTTGACTGTGTAGAAAAAATATATTCCTCTCCTTTTAATTATAAGGATAATGTTATGGTTTTTATTCCGCAGGATGCACCCCTTCCTGTAGAAGAAACATATCAGGAATATTCGGCAGATTTAATAAGCCATATTCTTAAAGTATCAGAAGGAAGGGCATTGGTGCTTTTTACTTCATATAAAATGCTTAATGAAACATATGAATCTGTACAGCCTTATTTGCTAAACCATGGGATACATACATTCCGTCAGGGAGAAGATGAGCGCACAAGATTACTTGAAAAATTCAAAAAAGACCATTCGAGTGTACTTTTTGCAACAGATTCTTTCTGGGAAGGAGTGGATTCACCAGGAGAAACTCTGGAAGTTTTAATTTTGTGCAGGCTTCCGTTCCGTGTTCCTACAGATCCGGTATTAAAAGCACGTACTAAAGCAATAACTGAAAAAGGCGGGAATCCATTTATGGAATTGTCATTGCCAGATGCGATTATGAAGTTCAGGCAGGGATTTGGCAGGCTAATAAGGAAAACGAATGACAAAGGAATAGTTGTAGTTTTAGATTCCAGGGTAATTAAGAAGTTTTATGGAAAATTTTTTCTTTCATCAATTCCCGAAACAAATGTAAAGGTTTCTAAAAAAGAAAATCTTATAGAAAATATTGAGGATTTTCTTATCCTTATTAGGTCTTAGTTTTCTTTAAATCATCGCGTACTTCAGGAACGAGGTATTCAAGATTTACATTATTCATAGAATTAAAAATATTTAATCTTATTGATTTGTCTTTTTTAGAAAGTATTTCTATTGCATTACGTACTTCGAGGCGCTTTGAATTCTTTCCATAAGGGCATTTGCATATAAGCCTATTAATACCTTTTAATTTTGCGAATTTAATAATCTGTTTTTCATTAACAAGTGCAAGCGGACGGATTATTGTATATGGAAATTTTTTATACTTAAATTTGGGAAGCATAGTCGCAATTTCACTTTTAAAGCAGATGTTCATTAAAAGTGTTTCTATTATATCATCCAAATGGTGGCCAAGTGCAATTTTATTACAGCCCTTCTCCTTTGCAAATTTAATCAGCTCCATGCGCCTTTGTGTAGAGCACCAGTAACAGTTCATTTTTTTGCCTGGCTGGAGTCTTTTCATTACAGGAACATGTTTTATAGTATATACTGCATTCCACTCTTTAAATCTATTTTCAAGTTCAGATTTTTTACAACATGCGCAGAAATCTGTTTTAATATGGATTGCTTCAATTTCATAATGAATAGGAAAAGACTTTTGCCTTTTTAATAAATCGTATAAAAGCGTCATAGAGTCTTTGCCGCCTGATACAGCTATAAGAATTCTATCATTTTCTTCTATCATCTTATATTTGAACAATGCCTGTCCAATCCTTTTTGATATAAGCCTTTCAAGATCTGCCAATATAGTTTTTCCTAAATAGATAATTATTAAAGTAGTATGAAATGTACATGTATATTAATTATTTTTGTGATAAAAAAAGCTGCAGAATATACTGCAGCTTTTGCTTTCAAGTTTTATGAATAAGATTATTTAGCCAAAACCAGTTAATACCCTGTGTTTTAAGCTTATTATACAACTATTTAATCAACCTTTTATTCAACTATTGCGATAACATCTTCCATTTTAAGAATTAATTGTTCTTCGCCGCCAATTTTAATTGATGTTCCTGCATACTTATCATATATAACCTTGTCATTTACTTTAACTTTAATTTCTTCCTTATCATCTCCAACAGCAATTACTATACCTTCCTGAGTTTTTTCCTGTGCTGTTTCCGGAATAAAGATGCCACCTGAAGATTTTTGTTCGCCCTGAACAATTTTAATTAACACTCGGCTTCCTATTGGTTTAATCATTTTTTTTCTCCTGCTTTTTTTTAATACACATTTTTATTGTGTAGAATAATTAAAATTTAGTTTAAAAATAGAATTTGGATAAATTGAATATACGAATATACTCTTATCTTTGTCAAGAAATATTATTTTTATTGTCTTTTTCTCAAATATTTATTACTTTTAATATAACAAAAATTATGGATCTATGGCAAACAAAACTTAACAAAGGTAAATATTTTTTGTCCCGGCACAAACCATGTAATGCTTTGAAGAGCTTTTATAAAGCGCTTAGAGATTGCCCGATTTCTAAAGGGAGAGAACTTTCCAGATTATTATTCTATCTAGGAATAACTTTAAAACGGCTTGGTTACATGAACCCTGCGATTAAAAGCTGGATGGCTTCTCAGAAACTTAAAAAATGTAAATATTCATTAAAATTGGTTAAGCGTTTTATTAATGAATATGGTATGGAACGCCAGTCTTGTACTGAAATGGATGACTGGAAAGCCTTTTATTCTATTCAGTTGGGTAAATATCTTAACGGGAAAATAAAAAAGGGTTTTAAAACAACAGCGGAAAAGGACATGATAAAAGACCTTATTACAGATCATTTTTCGCGCTTAAAGGCGGGTAAGCTGCTGGAGAATAAAACCCCAAACCAGAAAAATGAACTTTTTCAGAGTGTTAAAATTGTATTTCCTTTTCTTGTTATGCCCGAAAGCATGAAAAAGCCATTAATTCAGGTAAATTTTCTTCATAATAAGCGTGTTGGTCTTAAAGACAGGTGTCCATGCGGAAGCGGATTGAGTTATATGGTCTGTTGTGGCCGTACGCTTGGAGAATATGAACTATTAAATGGGTAATTATGACCCATAATTGTTAATATATATATCTGCTGTATCATAATGAAACATTCCTAAAATATTAATATTTTAGTAAATTTCACAACCAACTAACTCTTTGTATTATAAGGAATTATAAAAGTGAGTAAATCAACTAAATGGCATGCTTTTTGTATATACAAGAGTAGGAGTAAGAAATGGCCGTAAAGAAAAGAATAAATATAGGTAAAAGCGCAATAAACGAAAATGAGAATGTATTGTCAATTTATCTAAAAGAAATAAACAACATTCCTTTGTTAACCAGAAAGGAAGAGGATAAATATGCGAGGCTTGCAGCAGACGGCAACGAAAACGCTAAAGAAATGTTAATCCGCGGGAATTTAAGATTTGTTGTAAACGTAGCAAAAAAATACCAGAATCAGGGTCTTCCTTTTCTGGATTTAATAAATGAAGGTAACATCGGATTAATGAATGCAATCAAAAAATTTGATATTAATAGAGGATACCACTTTATTTCATATGCCGTTTGGTGGATAAAACAAGCTATATTAAAAGCTATTTGTGAGAAGTCCAGAATGATAAGACTGCCATTAAACCGTGCAAATGAGCTTGTGCAAATAGAAAAGGCTAGAAAAGAGATATTAAGTGCAACGGGTATGGAGCCTGAAACAGAAGAAATCGCAGGTTATCTAGATATGAACAAAGAACATGTAGAAAGCCTTATAAATATTTCACGTGACCTTGTTTCTTTAGAGGCTCCGGTATTTAATGAAAAGGAATCTACGTTACTTGGTGAGTTTGTAGAAGATTCTGATTATCAGTCCCCGGACGAAATGATAATAGAAAGATCTTTAATAGAAGATATAGACAGTGTATTAAAAACATTAACAGAGAAAGAAGCTGAAATAATTAGATATCGATTCGGTTTAAACGGAAATATACCAATGTCTTTAAAAGAAGTTGGAGATAAATTCCATCTTACTAAAGAAAGAATCAGGCAAATAGAAAAGAAAGCTTTAAAGAGACTTCAGCATCCTTCACGCAGTCAGTATTTAGAGTCATACGTTTCTTAATACTTACTAAAATTAATATAAAGACAAATTTGCAGCGGCTGTCGGAATGTATTATTCCGCAGTCGTTTTTTATGAAAAGTAGAATAAATAATACTTAGAATATAGTAGTTTTCGGCAATTTACTAAATTGGTAATTAATTTCTTTTTTTTAAGATGATTTAATGATCGGATTGATATCAAAAGTATAAGAGCTTTCTTGACAGAATACTTTTAATGCCTTAGATTCAAAATATAAACTAAAATTAAGAGGAGGCTGTTGAATGGATACGCAGCTAGTATATTTTTTTGGCGGTGGAAAAGCAGACGGAAATCAAACCTTAAAAGAACTGCTTGGCGGAAAAGGAGCAAATTTAGCAGAAATGACAAATCTTAAAATTCCTGTTCCTCCTGGATTTACTATTACGACAGAAGTGTGTGACGCTTTTAATAAGAATAATAGAAAATATCCAAAAGACTTGAAAAAACAAGTTGAAGATAATTTAGCAAAATTAGAAAAAACTATGGGGCTTAAATTCGGAGATCCGGATAAGCCACTACTTATTTCTGTTAGATCGGGTGCAGCAGTTTCTATGCCTGGAATGATGGACACTGTTTTAAATCTTGGAATGAACATGGATGTTGTAAACGGTCAGATTAAAAAAACCGGAAACGATAGATTCGCATGGGATTCTTACAGACGATTTATTCAGATGTATGGTGATGTAGTTATGGAGGTACCGCATCATGAGTTTGAAAAAGCTTTAAATACTGTAAAGAAAGAAAAGAAAGTAGAACTTGATACAGACCTGGAAGCAAAAGATTTACAGAAAGTAGTTACGCTTTATATGCAGGTGTACAAAAAGTTTACAAAAAAAGAATTCCCGAATAAACCTATGGACCAGTTATGGGGAGCAATTAATGCAGTATTTGGATCCTGGAATAATAATAGAGCAATTAAGTACAGACAGATAAATGATATTAAAGGATTACTTGGTACTGCAGTAAATGTTCAAACAATGGTTTTCGGTAATTATGGTAATACTTCCGGAACCGGTGTTTGTTTTACAAGAGATCCATCATCTGGAAAGAATGATTTTTATGGTGAATATCTTATGAATGCACAGGGAGAAGATGTTGTTGCTGGTATAAGAACACCTGCAAAACTTATTACATTAAAGAAAAAGAATCCTAAGGTTTATACTCAACTCGCTGCATTAAGAACAAAATTAGAAAAACATTATAAAGATATGCAGGATATGGAGTTTACTATTCAGGAAGGAAAATTATTTATTCTTCAGACAAGAACTGGTAAAAGAACAGGACTTGCTGCAGTAAAAATCGCTGTAGATATGGCAACAGAAAAGCTTATTACTCAGGTAGAAGCAGTAAAACGTGTTTCTCCGGAACAGCTGGACCAACTATTACATCCTATGATAGATCCAAAAGCAAAGAAGAAATTTAAAGCTATTGCAAAAGGCCTTAATGCATCACCAGGTGCTGCAACAGGAGTTATTGTTTTTGATGCAGACGAGGCAGAAAAATGGGCAAAGGAAGGCAAAAAAGTATTACTTGTAAGACGTGAAACTTCTCCTGAAGATATTGGAGGAATGAATGTTGCAGAAGGAATATTAACTTCTACCGGAGGAATGACTTCTCATGCTGCTGTTGTAGCAAGAGGAATGGGAACTCCATGTGTTGCCGGCTGTAAAGATGCTGTTATTTCCGGGAAAACTATGGCTATTGGAAAGATAAAATTTAAGGAAGGTGACTGGCTTACTCTCGATGGAACAACAGGTGAAGTTTTTAATGAACATATGAAACTAATAGAATCGAAAGTATCTGGAGACTTTGAAACATTTTTAAAATGGACAGATAACATCAGGAAATCTGCAATAAGAAAAGGTATTAAGACCAAAGGTTTTAATATTAGAACAAATGCAGATCTTCCAAGAGATGCTAAAATTGCAAGAGCCTATGGAGCTGAAGGAATTGGTCTTTGTAGAACAGAGCATATGTTCTTTGAAGACGGCAAACTCGAGATTTTCCAGGAAATGATAGTAGCAGATGATCTTGCAACACGAAAAAAGGTTTTAATTCAACTTGCTAAACTTCAGAAAAAAGACTTTATAGGAATTTTTAAAGCTATGGACGGACTACCAGTTACCATAAGATTACTTGATCCTCCTTTGCATGAATTTGTTCCTAAAACTAATGATGAACTTAAGGCTCTTTCTGCAAAAACAGGTGTTTCATTAAAAAATCTAAAAGATAAAGTAGCATCTCTGCATGAAATTAATCCTATGCTCGGCCATAGAGGCTGTCGTCTTGGAATTATTTATCCGGAAGTCTATGATATGCAGGTAGAAGCAATAATAACAGCAGCATGTGAAGTTGCAGCTAAAGGGATTAAAGTATTACCTGAAATAATGATACCTTTAGTAGGAACTGTAAACGAACTAAAAGTACTAAGGACAAATGCAGAAAAAATTGTTAAGGATGTTATTAAAAAGAAGAAAGCAAAAGTGAAGTATTTGATCGGTACTATGATTGAAATCCCCAGAGCTGCTTTAACTGCAGACAAAGTTGCAGAACATGCGGATTTCTTTTCTTTTGGAACAAATGACTTAACACAGATGACTTTTGGTTATTCAAGAGATGATGCAGGGGTATTCTTACCGGACTATTTAGAAAAAGGCATATTGGAAAAAGATCCATTCCAGGTATTAGATCAGGAAGGTGTAGGCCAGCTTGTTTATTTAGGTACTAATAGAGGAAGAAAAACCAAACCGGATCTTAAAGTAGGTATTTGTGGAGAGCACGGTGGTGAGCCGTCATCTATAGAATTCTGCTATAAGGTAGGAATGAATTATGTCTCTTGTTCTCCTTACAGAGTCCCAATTGCAAGGCTTGCAGTTGCTCAGGCAGTTTTAAAGAATAAATAATAATTTTTTTATAAAATATTTAAGCGCAGAAAGGGATTGCCTTTTTGCGCTTTTTTTTATTAATAGAATTGTGAATTCAAATACGATTTTTTAGAAATCTCTGGCGATTAAACTTATTTACTTGCGGGTACATAATACCATATAATAACAAGAACTTCTAAATTAAATGATTTAAGTAATTAGTAAATTTATTAGTATTATGTACATTTTTCTTCAAGTACATGAGTATATTTAAAAAGTTGAATATTAGGAGAGTATGTTGTATGGCTAGAAGAATTAGAAATGGCTTATGCGTTTTTTACTTGAGAAGTTTCTAAAATATCAATGAA
>SDBV01007546.1_pt1 | contig 14853 bp, 9 predicted proteins | sample 2277081 | NCBI WGS metagenome assembly SDBV01 (sample SAMN10402039, study PRJNA504765) | marine sediment metagenome | isolation source: marine sediment core GS10_PC15, 223 cmbsf | place: Arctic Ocean: Southern Knipovich Ridge | collected 2010
TTTACATAGATAAAGCAATAGTGTAACATTATGACTCTTGTGGATATACTTACTATCTTTTGACATCGAGTCACAAGATAGTAAAACGAGGCAAGCCTCGAGGCATTAAACCTCTATAAGAGTAAAATTTTAATTTTTATTGACAATAGTTTGGTATTGAGGCCACTCATACCCTGTCCCCTGGTCGAACTTAAGCGCAGCGCGGCTACGACTAGCTGAAAATAAGGTGAATTTTAGGTGGTCCACTGGTTCAATCGTCTTAGCCCCACTCAGGAGGGATCCTTGAAAACACGAAAATAGACGGAGTCCTGTTAATCATAGTCTTCACAGGTTCTGAGAACCTGCGACAGGAAAAACCTGCGACAGGGAGATCCTGACTTGACGCATGACAGGACATCAATATTTAAAGTTCATTAGTGTTTTCCACATAGCCATTATATTTTCGGGGCGCGCTTCAGCCTGAATGTTGTGAACAGTACTAAAAACAAATCCTCCTCCGGGAGCAAGTGCCTCTATATTCCTTTGCACATCGTCAGCTACCTCTTGCACCGATCCGGATGGCAACACATGTTGCGTGTCAACACCTCCACCCCAAAAAACAATCGAGTCACCAAAATCTTTTTTCAACTGAACCGGCTCCATTCCTGTTGCAGTAATATGAATGGGGTTTAATATATCAACACCCATTTCAATCAAATCCGGAATAACAGGCCGAACATTTCCACATGAGTGAAACATTAGCTTTGCATGTGGCGCTTTTTCTTTAATAAATTGGAGTACCCTGATAAAATGAGGTTTGTAATAATCACGAAATTGTTCGGGGCTAATCAATTGAGAGGTCTGCGTGCCGTAATCGTCACCCTCGCCTACCACATCCACAAGTTCGCCGATTTCTTCTAGTAAGCCATCCCAGAATTCAATTTTGAGGTCGGCAAGTTTTCCGACCAATTTATCTGAATTTATTGGAACCATAAACGGATCAAGCATCGCATTTTCCATTCCGCGAACACGTTGATGCATTTCAAAAAGTCCGGCACACAAGCCCTTTGTCATTACGATTTTATCCTGATTTCTGTATTGAATGGCTTTTTCTTTCAAGCCGGCAAATCGCAATTTGTTTCCTGCATCTGGCCATGGAAAATTTTCAATAATATCTTCCTGTTCAAAATCGATAGTTGCAAGTGGGCTTTTAACCAATGAAAACCAATATCCGTTTTTTGGGAAATGATGTGTAAAATTCCATTCATCTTTATATTCCCAATATGCCCCGGCATCTTTCAATTTCGAATATACATCCCAATTGTGGCTTGTTAATGGAAAAACGCCACGGGTATCTACCTGCAATTCATCCAATAATTCATTCGAAGGAATAACAATCTGTTGAATCACATCAGACCACACTGGTTCAACATCCTTAAGCTTCAGATATTTCCGTAAATTTTGATAGGCGCCATTCGTTATCCCCGTCCAGATAGTACCTGCCAAATCAAAAGGTATACGGTCTGGTTCTTCGTGATTCAGGGCTTTTAATATTCTTTCTCTGGAGTTCATCTAAATTTCTTTTAAAGGGGTCATTTTTGGAACAAGAAAATGAATAATCCCAATTCCTATCAGATAACCACATGAAGCGACCGCAAAAGCGATGTTGTACCCTTCGGTTCCCTCCTCATTTAATAAATAACCAACAAGTAACGCCATTAACATTCCGCCCAGCGTGCTTATCGTTGTAGCAAAACCGGTAACTGTTGCCACCATCCGTTTAGGGAAAAGATCAGATACTACGGTAAATATATTGGCCGACCAGGAACAATGTGCGGCAGCAGCAAGGGAAATAAAGGCCACACTGACAAAAATAGAGGAATAGTATGGGACAGTCATTACCGGAAGTACCAACAATGCGGAACCTAGCATGGTAATTTTTCTGGAGAAATTCACCGATCTCCCTTTTTTCATTAATAAGGAAGATGTTGCCCCTCCTGCAATCCCTCCGAAATAGGAAACCACATAAATCGAGACCAGAGGTAAAGCAAGCTCACTTAAATCAACTCCAAACTTCGCGTTAAGAAATTTGGCCCCCCAGAAAATATAAAAATACCACACCGGATCAGCAAACAATTTCCCAAGGGCTACGGCCCAGGTTTGGCGGTACTTCAGCAATTTGACCCAACTGATATGAGCGGTTTTCACTTCCTGTTCCCCATCTTCAATAAATTCAATTTCTGCCTGGTTTGTAAACTTGCTATTTCGTGGACTTCGGTACAGAATCAACCAAAATATTAGCCAAAAGAAACCCAGAAAACCTGACAGAATAAAAACCCATTTCCATGAGCCAGAAAAAGCAATAATCACGGGAATCAAAATTGGCGCCATAATGGCCCCGACATTCGATCCGCCATTGAACAAGCCTGTTGCAAATGCCCTTTCTTTTTTAGGGAACCACTCGGCAACCGTTTTTATGGCAGCAGGAAAATTACCTGCCTCGCTCAATCCCAAGCCAACTCTGGCCAATGCAAACCCAAACCAACTTCGGGCGCCTGCATGAAACATACTGGCAATACTCCATAAACCTACAGCCAATGCAAAACCCCAGCGTGTTCCCAAACGGTCAATGATGTATCCTGCGAGCAGGGTTCCTACTCCATAGGATAGTTGAAAGGAGAAAACAATGTACCCATATTCCAATTCGGTCCATCCGAATTCTTTTTCAAGCAATGGAGCTAAAATTCCGATTAATAAGCGATCAAAATAATTTACCGTTGTCGCAAAAAATAACAGCGCAACAATTACCCAGCGAAAGTTAGTTTTTTGAGCCATCATCAAATTTCAATTCTTATTTTTCTAAAAAATATATTCCTAAAGGATAAAATCATCTTTTGAATAAATTTGGGTGTATGTATAAACATGATATACAAAAAATATTATTAGTCGGAAAAAGATAGGTAAAAAATATGAAAGGCCAACACATTGAATTAATTCTTGTCAAAATAGATTTTGGAAAGCAAGGCCAATTCTACTGCTAATCCGGATTAATCTACAGCCCTCTCAAAATGTTCCTTTCTGGCCCCATAATGATCTGAAAGGTTTTAAAAAGTTGTCAGGTCTTGCCCAAACTTCAAAAACCCATCCTGATCAATAGCTCCTTCAAAGCCACTCGACTGCCAGTTGAGTGGCTCATCGGCAATTCCATTTGAAGCAGCGCTCAGGCATGCTCCCTTTAGTAACATCGCCCCTACTTCATTGGGACCCAATTCGACATCGTAATTGTGGGGATCAACTACCTTAACTGCTATTCCGGGAATTGGCCGACCGTAGCTGTTGGCCTTGCTGCCCGTTTGAGCAATTGGCGCCCCTGCAATATCCTTGAGGGTGTAATTCGGTGAACTTACAGCAATCACAGCGCCATACTCCGTAAAACCAATGCTTTCATGAACAGTTACATTAAAATTCTGATGAAGGATTTTTTGTATTTCCGGAGCTACCTGATCCTTTCCGGTAACGACAGTATCTATGGATTTCCAGATCTCAGAATTACCTGATTCATACAGTTGTCGGATCTCCTGATCGTTTGCAAACAGGATGTCCACCTTTTGTTTTATGATCGTATTTATCAATTCTTTGATGTCATCTACATGCCTGGTATGAATAATCGTCATTCCAGTAAGCAGGGGCAACCAAAGGTTGAGGCTATATCCATAGGCTGTATGCAATGGCATGGTCGATAATATCCTCCTACCCTGTTGAACTTTAAAAATTTGCATCAAGCCTTTTGCAGAGGCCAGGATATTTTGATGCGTAAGACCTACTTCTACCAATTGTCCATTTTCTTTTTTCTCGAAAGTAATCGTGGCCAAATTCTTTTTTTGAATCAAGTTGATATCTGTTTTTCCCTTTATTTTTACCTCCTTTATGTTTACAGATTGGTTCCTAATATCTTTCATATGGTAAAATGTGATATGCTCCGGCAAAGATTGTTTTAGCTCAATGTCACCTATCAGCACATCACATTTTTCGAGAATTTTCGGTTTGTCCTTTTCATTAAGATCAGGATTGATATTAATTGAAGTAATTCCTGCCAAAGTCAAGGATACGTTAAGCAACAATACATCGATTTCTGGCTGTGCATATATGCCCACCGTTTGAGCTTGACTAAAGTGATTTGTCAGGAAGTGGCTCAGCCTTATAGCTTTTTTGAAAAGTTGTGTATAGGAATAAACAGCTCCTTCAGCATCAGAAATAGCAACATAGTTGTTGTTTTTAGCCAGATTTGAAAAAAAGTACCCCAAGGTATGATGGTTTTTAATTCTGCGCTCAAAGGTTTCCGAGGTTAATTCCTGAATGCGTTGCCTCAGGTGAAAGGCGGATTGCCGGTGATAAATAGGCTTTCCAATACTGACTGAAATAGGCTTTCTAAAAGAACGAAAATTGACAATAGGTTTGGAACTTCCTACATCAAATGAAAATGGGGCGCCCATGATCCCTGCCAAATGAAGAGGAATAATTGGTGCATCAATGCCCTCTGCGATGTGTTCGACTCCTTTTTTAAATTCCAGTAAATGCCCGATTCTACTTATTTGCCCTTCAGGGAAAATACACACCAAATGTCCCTGGTTTATTTCTTCCTGGCATATTCGCGTAAACTCCTCCAGTCTGCCTTTACCTATATTTGTCGTAACGGGGATCACATTCATGCGTTTCACCAACCAGTGGATAAACGGGTTTTCATAGATTTCACGTGCCATCACAAAGCGTACCATCCGTGGCACTGCTGCAACAATAATCAGCGGGTCGATCATCGATTGATGATTGGCAATAAGAAGCCCGCCACTTTTCTGAGGGATATAGTTCGCTCCTATAATGTCATATTTAAAGTAAAGTTTCGCTATAGCGTCAGCAATAAACCTTACCATCATGGCCGGGATGTTTACCAGGGTGATGATGGTCATGATCCAGGAGATCGCCGCAATGAAGATAAATACGGCAAAGGTGTCGAATTGGGTTGAGACAAATCCGAATATTGCAGCGGCCATAAGCATAAACAGGAAGGCCACCATGTTGTTATAGGCCAGAATATTGCCCAGTTTTCTTCCTTCTACACGTTGCTGAATCCATGCATTGAGGGGGATTTTATAGAAGCCACTGAAAAAAGCGGCGATAAACAGCAGGATTGTAAAGTTGGTGGATGACAATTCTGTCGTGGCAAATATGGTCAGGCAAAGGCTGAGTGCAATACCACCAATAGGCACCATTCCTATTTCTACCCGATTTTTAGCGATAATCCCCGCAACCCAACATCCCGTTCCGATGCCTATGGCTATCAAGGCCATTACAATGGAAGTTTGGGTATTACTCATTCCATAATACTGGGGTGCATGCACCAAAATATTCAACTGTAACATGGCGGCTACCAGCCAAAATCCACCCAATCCGAAAATGGTATAATTAAGCCCTTTAATTGATTTAGACCACTTAAACGAATTATATAAGTACATGATAGGATTGACTGTATCTCCTGTTTTTTTTATTGGTTCCGGTTCATCGGCTGAAATACTTTTGCTTGTAAACCATCCTGCAACTGCCAAAACAAGCATGATGGCGCTGACAATTAATACACTATTGGAGGGAAGATCAGATATCCAACCGGGAAGTACCTGGCCAATCAATACACCTACGAAAGTCAGCAGTTCCATAGTGCCAATTCCGAATGACACGCCTTCGACACCTCCAATATCCCGTATCAGGCCATATTTTGAAGGTGAATAGATGGCACTCTGTATCCCCATCAACAGCATAGCGATCAATACAACAATGATTGATTCGGTGAAAAAACCAAGCACAGCGATGCTCATTATGGGTATCTCCATTAATTTGGAGATTTCAAAGATCCGTTGCTTAGACATCGTTTGTGACCACTTACCAGCCAAAGGTGAAAACAGCACAAATGGCAACACCATCAATGCAAGGGCAATGGGAATGACAAGCTGCCGATCTTCTTCTTTAGAGATCCAAAAAACGCTGATGAATATAATGGCATTCTTTAATACATTGTCGTTGAGCACGCCGAGAAACTGCGTCGTGAACAAGGGGATCCATTTTTTGTTTTTTACCATGGTGATAAAGTTAATGATTAATAATTGCTAGGGTAATAATTATCCCCGCACCGCTTAACAGTGCGGGGCATTGTTTGAATATTAAGGTTGTTCAGCTATTTGAGAGGTTTTATTCTCCTGGTGTTTTTCCCGCCAATATTTGTCTATTCGGGCGATTAAAAGCACTAAAATCCCAAGGATCAATAAAAACGAAGCCATATATATGGTTGACGATCCGCGCAGGTCGATCAGAAATACTTTGATCGAAGTCATAATGATGACAACAGATCCCATTAACCTGAAGGGGATTTGATCTGCATATGCGCCCCACAAAAACAAACCCAGGGCATATACCATCCATGAAATGGAAAGGAATATATTTAAAGAAACAAATTCCAGCTGGTAAGCCTCCCAGGTATTCTGAATTTGTATGGTGAGCAAACCACCAACAACTGAATGGCTCGCCAACGCCAATGCCAATGCAATCCAATCATTTTTATCGGTATAGGGGAATTCCTTGGTTGTACTTCCTCTCGTCCTGAAGCTTTCAGAGAATATAAAGCCTGTAATTGCCAATCCGATCCATACCAAAGCGCCAGGATTGATAAAAGGAATAAATTCCAGGCCAAACCACCTTACCCATTCTACATTCCATGCTACTGCATACCAGTGCAGGAAGGTGAAAGTCCAGGCTGCGATGGCAATATATTTGGCAAAGTAGACTTTTGAATATTTGCTGGCCATAAAAATAAGCCCTGTTAAAGATAACCAAATAGAAACATTGATTACATGATGCATGCCTTTTTCATGGAAGTTTGCTGCCAGATCTGATCCTGCAATGGATATCAGGATTACCCCTAATAGAAAGTAGAAAACATTGGGTAGAGCAGCTGATCCAATTCTTTTCTGAATCACTGCTGATGCTAGAATAAAAAGTACGCCTACAATAAGGGTAGGGACAGCATAAGGAACTGCAAAGGAGCTGAGGATAAATATTGACCAGAATACAAAATTAATGGCATTGATGATGCTCATCCATATGTTTAATCCTTCGAATTTTTCTTTGTCAAAGAAACCGGAAGCCAACAAGCCAATAAAATACACCACAAAAAAGATTGAAATGTACCTCATAGGTTCTTGCCAGTGCAAGGGTTCAAAATATATGTAGTAGGTAATATATATGGCAGCGGTCACAAAGAAGGACATCACACGCAGCTCGAGCCAATCTTTTGAGGCGCTGAGATACAAGGCAAAAACATTTATAATTAATACATATAAAAACAAAACAAAAATCTGCTCTTCTGGAGCTTTGAGGATGATTGGGGTAATCAATCCACCCAACAAGGCTATAAAGGCAAGTTTCCGCATTTCAAGCTTATATCCGATATAGGTAATTAAACTTGTGAAAGATAGCATAGCGATAATAATGGCGTTGACAGACCAATTGATTTCAACGGAAAAACTTGCATAGGCAAAGGTCGCATACACCAGGGCGCTGCCCAATCCGGACAACAGCTCGGTAGCTACGTTCACCTGAAGCTTATACCGTGTATATCCATAGTATATCAATGTGGTGCCGGCAAGCAAGCCAATGGCGACCCTTGCGGCAGGGGGAAGCCACCCCTCAGTAATCGCCAGTTGAAAAAAATACAACATGGCTGAAAACAAGAACACACCTCCCAGAAGGTTCATCCAATTCTTTTTAATAAATTCGTTCATCGGAATAGTAAATTTGATTATGAACCAAAAGTATATTGGGGAACCTAATTTTTATAACCAGTTTTTACCCGCTACAGACTTTTGAAAACAGAACATATGTGGCTATATTTCGTTTATAATTACCTTTTTATATTCTAATACCTGACTTTTGAACCTACTATGGATACCCTGAAATCAGTTATAAATTGTTTGAAACCACAGGAAAAAAAGGACTTTCGAACCTTTATTCACAGCCAAAAAAAACTTGACAAGCGCTTAGACCTTGAGCTATTCGACCTCCTGACCAATGGTGATGAAGATCAGAATATCGAATTGGCCCTATACGAAAAACCCAACAAGGTAGCCTATCATGCCGTAAGAAAACGGCTCACACATAAATTGACAGACTTTATTGTACTAAAAAGACTGGAAGAGGATACCACCTCATCAAGTTCGCTGATGGGTTTAATATCCCTGGCAAAATATTTTTTTGAACGCCGATCCGAAGAGTTGGGGTGGGGATATTTGAAAAGTGCAGAAAACAAAGCGGTAGCCACCGGGCAATTTGATTTGTTGAATACCATTTACCTGCTTCAAATAGAACATTGGCATGGGGAGTTTGGCGAAGATATACATACTATTATTGAGAAAAGAGCTGAGAATAAACTACTCCACGATGAGGATGAAAGGGCAACGATCGCTTGCAGCCTGATCAAAAAAGAATTACAGAAAACAGTATTGGAAGGAAAAGAGGTTGATTTTGAGGGCATCACACGTCTGATCCTATCTTCATATAACCTAAGCAATGCCCTGATAAAAAGACCTAAACTGTTATATAATATACTTTCGATCACGAGAAGCGCTATTCTGGCCAAAAAGGATTTTTATTCTTTTGAACCCTACATGATACAGCAGTATCACCAAGCTAAAGAGCAATTTGGATTTTCCCGCAACAATCACTTTTACAAGTTAAACCTGGTGTACATGATAAGCCATGTGTTGTATAGGAATCGCAAATTTGATAAAGCTGCAGCATATCTCGAGGAAATGAGAAAGGATCTATATTCCTACAACAGTAGCCATATTATGCTCTTTTATTCTAAATATATATTGTTGTCGGCTGCGGTGAATTGTTATCGCGGAAATATACATCAAGCCATCGAATTACTGACGGAAGGTATAGGAGATGACACCGGAAGGTTTTCTGGTGAAGACAAAGTTAAACTACAGTTAAATTTGTCCATATATTATTTTATGGCAGGGGAACTAAAGAAGTCGGTCAAGACAGGAATGTCATTTGCACATTCGGATAAGTGGTTTGAAAAAAACCTCGGTAAAGAGTGGGTGTTCAAAAAGCAAATCATGGAGGTGATTATTCAGATAGAATTAGACAACCAGGAAATAGCCTTGAATCGAATCAGAGCCTTGGAGAGAGTGTCTGCAGGAATTTTCAATCATCCATTGTATTCGAGAGCAAAGTCTTTTTTAGAATTGATAAAAAAGATGATCATTGATCCTATGAATTTCAATACCTTAGATACACAAACAAAAATCGAAAAATATTTGACTGTGGTGCCAGAAGAGAAGGAAGATTTGCAAGCCATGACGTTTTATGCATGGCTCAAGGCAAAATTCCTCAAACGCAACTACTACGAAGTATTGTTGGAGACGGTAAAACCGGATTAATCGGTTTACAGTAACTCTTCAAGGGTTCGAAACCCTTGAAGAGTTTGTGATTTCGGAAAGTTTGGACATCGAAAACATGAATATCGATGAGGGTATTAGTAAATATATAGTGCCTGAACGGAAACTGTCGAATTTTGTGAAATGAATTATTTTGGATGAGATTTTTCTTTTTTGAAATTACGTGATGCCATAGCATCAGCGAGTTGAGAAAAATGAAAATATAGCCAAAAGTCCCGAACGCATTCGGGATAATTTTGCAGAGTTTCCGTTCAGACACTATATAAGTCATCAATTTTCACATATGTTCAATTCTTACACCCGGGCTTTTAATAAAAAGTACGAAAGGAAAGGGAGCTTATTCAATCCACGCGTCAAACGGAAACAAATCTTATATGACCGTTACTTTTCGGCGCTAATCGTCTATATCCCCAGTAATCCTGTTCATCATGGGTTTGTAGACGACATAAACCATTGCTTGCATTCGTCTTATATTGGTATCCTGAATGAAACTGACCTAATTGAGAATGCGAGCACAATAATTGAATAGTTTGGTACAAAAGCATCATTCATTGAGGCACATCACCAGAGTCCTGGCACAAAGTCTGTGTTTGAATGACAGGTAATATTTATATATCGTGATTTTTTCAATAAGCAACGCTTCTTCGAGGATTATGCCTGTACATGTCTTTGATCCGTGATACCTTTTACCATTTGGATGACCCGTCAAATTATGGACAATTGGCTCTCGCGACTACGAGAGCTCATTGTCCGTGGACACAAGGCTCCCTGCAATCGGGAGAGCTTATTGTCCGTGGACACAAGGCTCCCTGCAATCGGGAGAGCTTATTGTCCGTAGACACAAGGCTCTCGGAATTCCGAGAGCTTATTGTCCGTGGACACAAGGCTCTCGGAATTCCGAGAGCTTAATGTTCGTGGACACAAGGCTCTCGGAATTCCGAGAGCTTAATGTTCGTAGACACAAGGCTCTCGGAACTGCCGAGAGCTTAATGTTCGTGGACACGAGGCTCTCGGAACTGCCGAGAGCTTAATGTTCGTGGACACAAGGCTCTCGGAACTTATGAATGCCTTGTGCCCACAGACAAAGGGCCAAAAGCAGGTGCGCAAGGCCTGTGTCCTTTGGTAATTGTATGCAGGAGAATGAAAAAAAGCCATTTTCTCTACGTTTACTTTATCTTTGGCCTGTCGGATTTGCTTTTGGATCAATTGATTCCATATCGAACACATGGAATTGACTGAAGTTGATTTGGATTAGAAATCCACTTCATCAATGCTTCGACATGCACGTCGAACATATCGAAGAGGTGGGATGTTCCGTTTCTTTGAGTTGCGAGTTATAAGTTGCGAGTGAAGGGAATTCCAAACTTGCTTCAGCTTAGGTTTGGTTTTTTTTGATTATTATTGTGGAATAACACCTAATCACCTGAAATAATGATAGACGAAATAAGAAAATCGATCAACGCAATACTGTACGAACGTGTGAGCAGTCCTTTTTATGGCACACTGGCTCTTTCATGGCTGGCATGGAACTGGAAGATTCCATACATCACCTTTTTTGTGAGCGAAGCGAAAATTAATTGCTCTAACGTTTTGTTTACCAATTGCTCCAAAGTTGATTATATCCTTGAGCACTGCACCAACTCTTTGAATTTATGGCAAGGGCCTTTGATCTCCGTTGTGGTTCTTCTCGCAGTTGTGCCATTTATAACAAATGGATCGTATTGGCTTGATATGTGGTTTAAAAAATGGAGGATAAAGAAAAAAATTGAATTCGAGGATGAAACACCTCTGCTCCCTAAAAAAGCTAATGAATTGAGAAAGAAAATTAGAGATGTTAATGAAGAATTTGAAAGATTGAATGAGGAAAAGGATGAAGGAATCAAAGACCTAAAATCACTAAATAGTGAATTGACTAACAAAAACAACCTGTTAAATAAATCACTGAAAGAGAAAGAAACGAAATTGAATCAAACAGAAAACACAGTTGAGCAGCAAAAAAATGGACAGAGGATTGTAATTGAAGAAAATCAAGAATTGAAAAAGGAAATAGAAAATAAAAATAAAGAAATCAATGAGGTGCAACATGAACTGAATGAAAGGGAAAAAGACGTTAATTTTTTAAACAAAAAAGATCATAAAGCCAATATATCTGATTTACCCCCATCCAACATTACTAAGGTTGATTTAACGAAAGAAACAGAGTACAAGCGCTACTTAAACTCTGGAAAAATTGAAGGTTTTTCAAAAAAAGCTTATCTCTTTAGTAGAAATAAACAAGTGCCAACTATCGAAATCCAAGATTTAACCGATGCGATTAAATTTAGTTTGATTGAATATACTGACCATACAAAACAATATGTACAGCTAACAACGAGAGGAGAAAATTATTTAAAATGGTATCAACAACGTGAAAGCTCATTATTTAAATAGGAATGCTTATTATCCCTCCTCCCCACTCGTCATCTATTGCATCGAGGACGTAATGGAAGAAAGCAATTGTATTGCGGTGCATCAATGAGAAGAGAAAATATGAAATGAAAAGTAAAGCCGCACAGCTCACGGATTTTACCTTTTACCCCGCCTTCGTAAGAACTACGGCGGGCAAGCCTTCAGCCTTGATCTCACAACTCACAACTCGTACCTCCCATCCTGTCCATCACTTAATCCTATAAATCATGGTTCAGACATTTTTCCTTTCCATCATTCAATCACAAAAATCACAGTTGAGACCTTTGCCCAACTACCAGGTTACAAACCTGCTTTTATCATTCCTTCGACATACCCTACGGAACATGTCGAAGAGCTTGAATTTTATAACCCACCCAACTCGCGCACATCCATGACGTATGCGCAAAGTGACAACAAATATCTCCAATTCATAAATCATATTTTTATTGATAAAATTTTGCTTTTGAACAGCCATTAGCTAGCTTGTACAACTATTTTCTAAAATAACATGAACCAAACCCACACACTATGACTAAAATTGCGAAGCCCTTAGAGCGGGCGACTGTAGCTGAAAACTGTAATTTGACCCTTAACATGGGTAAAGCCGTTAAGGAATGTTCGGTGGAAGATGATTACCTGAATCAGCAGGCAGATGAATTGAATGCAAAGGGCAAAGATATGGAAACTTCCATAGCCCAGGATCAGAACAAAGCTAAAACTGAAGAATTGGTGGAAGCGGACGGCGAACGGGATAGCCTTATATCATCCCTTAAATTATTTTTGCGCGCCAACATAAAATGGAAGCGTGAAAATTTATCTAAAAATGCGTCAATCATTTATAAGATTATTAAGAAACATGGCCTGGCAATGGCTGACGAAAGTTACGAAGAAGAAAGCGCACTGCTTGATTCACTCTTAGCAGAACTGACGAAACCAGAAAACGTCGCTATGCTTGAAGCGCTTAATTTAAGCGCATTAATTGCAGACTTAAATGCGGCGGAAGATTATTTTAAGAATCTTTATCTTGAAGCTGCAAAAATTGAAGCAACAAAAGAGGTATTTATTGCTGCTTCGAAGCTAAAAAAGAAATTACTTTTGTTGCAAAAGCAAATGGTGGATTATTTAAATGCCATGCAGCGGGCCAATCCCGAGAAATACGCAACAGTATCGAAAAAAATTGCTGAATTGATAAAAATATTGAACCAGAAAATCAAGAATAGAACAGCTAAAAAGAAGAAAAAATAAAGCAAATAATAGAATCTGAGATCTAATTGGTAAAATTGCCGGATATCTATGTCCGGCATTTTTTTGTCTACAGAAATAACTGAATGTAGTAGCCGAGCAGGCAAAAACTAATTCTTTTTGGCTTTCAATGTCATACTGAATGATTGTTGCCCGCACATCCTTTACCGCAAGTTTAAGATGAACCTCCACGGTAGCAAATTTCAATTTATTCGCACCTAAATTATCAATATCCGACATACCCCCAACTGAATAACAGGGCAATCGGGTTTAACTTCATTCCGGAATCCCGATTCTTCCATCGGGATGAACGATAGTCGAATGTTCGACAAGATCCCCTGCCTCGGCGGCCAATGTCAATAAGTTAAGGATAGCCTGTGCCATGGTTTGTGCCTGCCTGACGGTAGGCAGGTCCTCACACAAAAACCATAAGGCAACTAACTTGCTGATATACTATTATTTGTGGAAATGGTTAAGCAGAATAGTTAAGCAAATGATTAACATCTGTCTTGGATGGGTGCATTAAAAAACTTACATTCCAAGATAAAAAATGGGTGAAATATATTCCGCTCATTTCTATGAATAGTTTAATATTCTTTTGTATATGCCTTTAAAGCACTTCTATTATATATTTTTTGAAAAGGATATCTATATATAAACCAATCTGGTTTGAATTCACTATCAAATTTATCAAACCTTTCATGTGGTAATTCACAATCAAAATCAAAATTCGGTTCTATATTCCATAGTAGAGAATAGTTATTAATAAACAATTTTAATTTTTCATTATCAATACCTTGAAATAATATGGTTCTCATTACATATTTTTCTGACAAATGATATTTTATTCGTGAGATATAAAGTTCTTGATTTAATTCTAAAAGTTGATTTGATTTAATATTTTTTTCAAAATATTGAAAAAGTAAAATTATAGCAGAGTTAAAAATATACATATCTGTTTCAAACTCTAAGTTTTTCAAAGAGTGCAATCTTCTTGAAATTATATTATCTAATACTTTAATATCCTCGTTTCCCTCAACGTGTGTGAAATATTCATGTTTTTCGTATGTCAAATCATTATATACTGTTTTCACGGATTTTTCAAAATATCCTTTCGTATTATAATCTATTACTATTTTTTCTAAATGATTACACATATTATCAAAAGTCGTGTTAAACTGTTGCAAATTGTTTGCTTCAATAAGTTTTTTATTCGCCTTATTGATTGCTTTAAATTCCTGTCTGTTTGATGTAAAGGTGATATAAACCAGTAAAACGGTAGCAATTGAGATAAACACAGGAACAACGCCACCGATGAACACACCCACCGTTAATGTTGCCTCATGGTCGTAATTTTGGAAGGATAGTCTATAATTGATTAATACCATTATTAAAGCAACCAAGAGTACCACACAACCAATACCCAGAGCATAAAAAGCACTATTTCTTAAACGATTATATTTTTTCTCTTGTAATTTCTCTTGGTCGGTCTTTGCTTCCTCTTCCATAATCAAAAAATTTACAGGTTGTAATAATTTTTAAAAAGTAATTTACTAAAGTTTCGCATAAAAATAAGTGCCTATAAATCAATGAATTAAATGTAAAAAAGCAACATGAAAATTTGGTTAAGATGCTGTTTTTCAGTATCTTAACATTATATCCAAAACAAATAATC
>SDBV01007547.1_pt1 | contig 14851 bp, 10 predicted proteins | sample 2277081 | NCBI WGS metagenome assembly SDBV01 (sample SAMN10402039, study PRJNA504765) | marine sediment metagenome | isolation source: marine sediment core GS10_PC15, 223 cmbsf | place: Arctic Ocean: Southern Knipovich Ridge | collected 2010
GTGCTGGTTTTTGCAAAAGGTGAAAAAGAGAAAGAAGCAGCCGAAGCCGGTGCCGATTACGTCGGCGGCGATGATTTTATCGAAAAAATTCGTGGCGGATGGTTTGATTTCGATAAAGCCGTTGCAACACCGGATATGATGGGATCCGTGGGGAAAATTGGTAGACTATTAGGCCCCAGAGGATTAATGCCGAATGCCAAAACCGGGACTGTTACTTTTGATCTTGCCAAAGCGGTCAAAGAACTCAAGGCTGGAAAAATTGATTTCAGGGTTGAAAAAGCGGGGATTGTTCATGCACCCTTGGGTAAAGTATCTTTTGGCGTTGAGAAAATTGTTGAAAATCTTGCCGCATTTCTCGAAACAGTCGTCCGCCTGAAACCGGCATCAAGCAAAGGAACCTATCTGAAAGGGGTTGCTGTTTCAACAACCATGGGACCATGCGTTAAAATCGATACAAGCCTTATTAAAGATCTGGTCAAGTCTTAGAGCCGGGGCATTGAAAAAAGCATTTCGATGTTCTTAAACTAAGGGTAAATCCATATACGAGTTTCATTTTACCAAAACCCATTCTTGTCAAAGACCGTAGGTACGCTTTCATTGTGTTTAATCCAAATTACTGGCCTACATAGACAGCTTTGTGATATAACATGTTAACAAACACAGCCTTCTATTTAGGGATTACGATGAAAAGCAGCCAATGCCTTTTTCAAGATGAGAAAGGAGGAGATTTTATTTGTGAAAATTGAAGAAAAGAAAAAAATCGTTAAAGAAATTCGGGATAAATTTCTCAAATCGGAAATTGTCATCGTTACGGATTACAAGGGCCTGGATGTATCGAGTATCACGGATCTTCGCAGGAAGCTGACGGAACAGGGAATCGAATACCGAGTGGTTAAAAACACGCTTCTCTCACAAGCTTCCGATGATACGGATGTATCCGTGCTTAAAGACCACTTTAAAGGACCGAGTGCTGTGGCTTTTGGTTATGATGATCCTGTGATATCGGCAAAAGTTCTGGTTGATTTTTCAGAAAAAAATGCTCATTTAACGATAAAAGCGGGAATGATGAACGGGAAACCGCTGACCCTAGACGAGATAAAGGTTCTTGCGTACCTGCCATCAAGAGAAGTGCTTCTCGGACAGGTCCTCGCAACCATCAATAACGTTCCGACCGGGTTGGTCAGAGTGCTCAATGAAATACCCAGAGGGTTTCTCAACGTACTCAATGCGTTAAAAGAACAGAAAGAAGCTGCTTAATTTATCAAATCAAATTTCAAAAAATCAAATATAAATTTGTAAATGGAGGAATATAAAATGCCGGATAAGATTACAAAAGAAGATGTCACTCAATTTATTTCAGATATGTCGGTTCTTGAGCTTTCGGAATTTATCAAGGAATTGGAAGAAAAATTTGGTGTTTCTGCAGCCGCACCTGTGGCGATGATGGCAGCAGGCCCTGCGGCCGGCGGGGGTGAAGCGCAGGCTGAGGAACAAACTGAATTTGATGTCATTCTGACCGCCATTGGCGACAGGAAGATCCAAGTCATAAAAGAAGTGAGAGCGCTGACGGGTTTGGGGTTGAAAGACGCCAAAGGTCTGGTGGATGCCGCACCCAAAGCAGTAAAAGAAGGCATTTCCAAGGAAGAGGCTGAAAAGGTGAAGGCACAACTGGAAGAAGCAGGCGCACAGGCGGATTTGAAATAGTGTGGATGTTGAATGCAACCTTATTTCAACCGACTTTATTGATAGATGGATAATGGAGATGCCATGCTAAATAGGCCTTTGGAAAATAAGCGCATCAGAAAGAATTTCGGTAAGATTAAAAAAATTGTCGATATTCCGGATTTGATTGGTGTGCAACGGGAATCGTTCAAACGGTTTTTGCAGATGGACGTTCCACCAGAGAAGCGGAAAGATATTGGTCTTCAGGGGGTATTCAAATCCGTACTCCCCATAAAGGACTTTACTGGAAGCGCTTCACTCGAATTTGTATCATACCGTTTTGGAGAGGTAAAATACAGTGTTGAAGAGTGCATTCAGAAAGGAATGACCTATGAGATCCCTCTCCGAATCACTGTAAGATTGGTGGTTTATGATGTCGACAAGGAAACAGGTGTTTCCAATATTCGCGATATCAAAGAGCAGGAGATTTATTTCGGTACTATTCCATTGATGACCGGTAAAGGTACATTTATCATAAACGGCACCGAACGGGTTGTGGTCAGCCAACTCCATCGATCTTCAGGGGTCTTTTTCGATCATGACCAGGGAAAGACCCACTCTAGCGGGAGGGTCATTTATACCTCTCGGATTATCCCGGTACGTGGGTCATGGATTGATCTGGAAGTTGACCATAAGGACATTGTTTATATCCGGATTGACCGGAGACGAAAGTTTCCGGTGACCTATCTTTTCAAGGCCTTCGGATATTCAATTGAGAACCTGTTGACCTACTTTTATCAAACCGAAAGAATTACGGTTGAAGGCGGGCAATTTTTTAGAGATTTTAACCCCCTGTTTTTGAAAAGTCGGCGCGCTTCAAAAGATGTGATAGATCCCAAAACAGGTACGGTGATCATCAAAAACGGTAATCTGTTTACCCAGAAAGCGCTGCGTAAATTGGAGTCAATCGGCATCGAAAAGATACCGGTGCATGTGGACGAAATTATCAACAGACCGTATGCCCAGACAATTACCGATCTCGGCAGCGGGGAAGCCATCGTCAATACCAATGATTTGTTGGAAGAAGAAAACTTAGCCCTGTTAAAAGATGCTCAAATTGAGGAATTTGAGTTATTAATTGTAGATCCCACTTCCAACAGTGATTCGATTAGAAAAACCATGATGCTGGATAAAGTCGAAAGTAAAGAAGAAGCTCTGGTGGAAATCTATCGGCGATTAAGGCCCGGTAATCCGGCCACACCGGAGGTGGCTCAGGACTTTCTCGATCATCTGTTTTTCAAATCCGCATATTATGATTTATCCGGTGTCGGCCGCATGAAAATCAACCATCGCCTTGGTATCAATTCATCTGATAATCTAAGAATTCTTAGAAAAGAAGATATTCTGCTAACGGTTAAAACGTTAATAGAACTTAGAGATAACCAGGGTGCGGTGGATGATATTGATCATCTCGGCAACAGACGGGTCAGGGCGGTTGGAGAACTTCTTGAAAATCAGTATCGGATTGGGCTGGTCCGGATGGAACGGGCAATTAAGGAGCGGATGAGTCTGCAGGAAGTCGATGCATTGATGCCGCACGATCTTGTCAATGCAAAGCCGGTTTCGGCAGTTGTGAAAGAGTTCTTCGGCACCAGTCAGCTCAGTCAGTTTATGGACCAGACGAATCCACTTTCAGAGACCACCCACAAACGTCGATTGAGCGCGTTGGGACCCGGCGGATTGACACGGGAACGGGCCGGGTTTGAGGTGAGAGATGTCCATCCTTCACATTACGGTCGGATTTGTCCCATAGAAACACCGGAAGGGCCGAATATCGGTCTCATCGTATCTTTAAGCACCTACGCAAGGGTAAATGACTACGGCTTTATTGAAACCCCGTATCGGGTGGTTAAAGAGGCCCGGGTTCTGCCTGAAGTAAAATTTTTAAGTGCTTTTGAAGAAAAAGATCATCCTATTGCACAGGCGAATGCGCCAATTGATGAAAAAGGAAATTATATCAATGATATGGTAACTTCCAGGGTTCAAGGCGAATTCATGATGACCAAACGAGAAGATATTGCGATGATGGACGTTTCGCCCAATCAGCTGGTCAGTGTTTCAGCCTCTTTGATCCCCTTTTTGGAAAATGATGATGCCAACCGCGCATTAATGGGGTCGAATATGCAACGCCAGGCAGTACCGCTGCTCACCAGCAGCGCGCCTCTTGTGGGTACGGGGATAGAAGGTGTTGTTGCTAAAGACTCCGGTGTCACTATCGTTGCTAAAAAAGACGCAGTTGTCGATCATGTGGATGCATCTCGAATTATATTAAAACATCAGGATCAAGACAAGATGCCGGATGAACATGAATCCCCGGTGACCGTCTATAACCTGAACAAATTTATTCGTTCAAATCAGAATACCTGTTTTAATCATCGACCGATTGTAAAAAAAGGACAAAAGATTAAAACCGGTGAAATCCTCGCCGACGGACCTGCGACTGAAAAGGGAGAGCTGGCCCTTGGAAAAAACGTTACTGTCGCATTTATGCCCTGGGGCGGATACAATTTTGAAGATTCTATTCTCGTGAGTGAGCGGCTTGTCAGAGACGGTGTGTTCACCTCCGTTCATATTGAAGAGTTTGAAATTGTCGCAAGAGACACCAAACTTGGAAAAGAGGAAATTACAAGAGATATACCGAATGTGGGTGATGACGCTTTAAGCCACCTCGATGGAAGCGGCATCATACGGACCGGCGCGGAAGTCGGTCAGGGGGATATCCTCATTGGAAAAATTACACCCAAAGGTGAAACACAGCTTTCACCTGAAGAAAAGTTATTGCGGGCGATCTTTGGTGAAAAAGCCGGAGACGTCAAGGACACGTCCTTGCGTGTTCCACCGGGTGTAGAAGGAATTGTTATTGATGCCAAGGTTTTCTTACGAAGAGGTGTTGAGAAAGACGATCGAACGCGGTTGATAGAAAGTGAAGAAATTGCCGCCCATGAAAAGGATCTGAACGATAAGATCCGAGTGGTCGGGGACGTGGTTCGCTCACAAGTTCATCGGCTGTTGTTGGGCAAACAGTCTATTTCCACATTAAAGAGCGGCAAAAAAGTCCTTATTCCGAAAAATAAAGATATTGATTCAAAAACCCTTATCCAAATTCCTTTGGTACATTTAGAGGGGATTGTTTTAAAGGATTCCAAATTGACCGAAGAAATTCACGATCTATTGGAAACGTACCGGAATCGGTGTGATGCATATCGGAATGAATTTGAAACCATGGTTGGCCGAATTGAAAGAGGAGATGACCTGCCTCCGGGAGTGATCAAAATGGTGAAGGTTTATGTCGCCATGAAACGGAAATTATCGGTCGGGGATAAAATGGCGGGGCGTCACGGCAACAAAGGCGTGGTATCCAGAATTCTGCCCCAAGAGGATATGCCGTATTTTGAGGATGGCGTTCCCGTTGACATGGTGCTCAATCCACTGGGGGTTCCGTCCCGAATGAATGTGGGGCAAATTTTAGAGATTCACCTGGGACGTGCCGCCAAAGGACTTGGAGATCTTCTAAACCGGTTGTTGGAAGAAAATAAGGTAAACGATATCCGAAATAAATTAAAACGAATCTTTTCTGAGTCAACACAACAACAAATGATTGAAAACTTCGACGATGATGCACTGCGTGACTTTGTACAAGATTATAAAAACGGTGTTCACATGGCAACCCCGGTTTTCGATGGGGCAAAAGAGAGCGAAATAAAAGATCTGCTTACGGAAGCGGGTTATGCAACCACCGGTCAGGCAACACTGTACGATGGACGTAATGGAATGCCCTTTAGCGGGAAGATCACGGTGGGAACCATGTACATGCTAAAGCTCCACCACTTGGTCGATGATAAAATTCATGCGCGGTCCATCGGGCCCTATTCTTTGGTCACCCAACAGCCCTTGGGTGGTAAAGCACAATTTGGCGGACAGCGTCTAGGTGAAATGGAGGTATGGGCCATGGAAGCTTATGGTGCCGCTTATGCGCTCCAGGAATTTTTAACGGTGAAATCAGATGATATGGCCGGAAGAACAAGGATGTATGAAAAAATTGTCAAAGGCCAAAACGTTTTGGAGCCCGGTATTCCAGAGTCTTTCAAGGTACTGACAAAAGAGTTGCAAAGCCTTGGCCTCGACGTAACACTCTTGGAAACGGAAATTAAAAAATAGGATCTGGCATATGGAAACACTTTACGATTTTTTTGCAAAACCCAAAGATCCGAAGCTATATACAGGTGTTCGAATCGCTTTGGCCTCGCCGGATCAAATTACCAAATGGTCGAGCGGGGAGATAAAAAAACCGGAAACGATCAATTATCGAACTTTTAAACCGGAAAGAGACGGACTTTTTTGTGCTAAAATTTTTGGTCCCATGAAAGATTATGAGTGCAACTGTGGTAAGTACAAGCGGATGAAGCACCGTGGGGTTATTTGTGAAAAATGTGGTGTGGAGGTGATTCAGTCCAAAGTACGAAGAGAACGGATGGGCCATATCCAGCTGGCCACTCCTGTATCACATATTTGGTTTCTAAAAAGCCTTCCAAGCAAAATCGGCAATCTTTTCGATTTGACTTTAAAAAATATGGAAAAAGTTTTTTACTTTGACAGCTTTATTGTCATTGACCCCGGAGACACGGACTTAAGCCGATTTCAAATGTTATCCGAGGATAAATACCGGGAAGCTCTTGAAAAATACGGTTCCAAGTTCAAGGCGGGAATCGGAGCGGAAGCGGTTAAAGAACTTTTACAAAGCATTGATCTGACTGAGTTGTACAACGAATTGCGGACGGACATTTTAACCACGGGCTCAACGGCAAAGCGACAAAAACTGGCAAAACGCCTTAAAATAGTCGAAGCTTTTCGGAGCAGTGGAATCGATCCAGCTTGGATGATCATGGACGTTATTCCCGTTCTGCCGCCTGATTTGAGACCGTTGGTGCCTTTGGAAGGTGGGCGGTTTGCAACATCTGACCTCAATGACCTATATCGGCGTGTCATCAACCGGAACAACCGTTTAAAACGTCTTATCGATTTAAAGGCGCCCGAGATTATTGTTCGAAATGAAAAACGGATGCTTCAGGAATCGGTTGATGTCCTCTTTGATAACGGTCGGCATGGCAGGGTTATTACAGGATCCAACAAACGACCTCTGAAGTCATTAAGCGACACGCTGAAAGGAAAACAGGGGCGCTTCCGACAAAATCTTCTGGGCAAGCGGGTGGATTATTCAGGTCGAACGGTCATTACCATCGGCCCGAATCTTAGGTTGCATCAATGCGGCATTCCAAAGCAAATGGCGCTGGAATTATTTAAACCGTTTGTCTATTATAGACTTGAACAAAAAAATCTGGTTTCCACGGTTAAAAGTGCAAAAAAAATGGTCGAGCGTGAAACCCCGGAAGTTTGGGATACCTTGGATGAAGTGGTGAAGGAATATCCGGTTTTCTTGAACCGGGCGCCCACGCTGCATCGACTGGGAATTCAAGCTTTTGAGCCGATACTCATCGAGGGAAAGGCTTTCCAGCTCCATCCGTTGGTTTGTACGGCATTTAATGCTGACTTTGACGGCGATCAGATGGCGGTCCATATCCCCCTTTCTGTTGAAGCTCAGATCGAAGCCAGAACATTGATGTTATCGAGCAACAATATTCTTTCACCCGCCAACGGGAAACCCATCATTGTTCCCACTCAGGATATTGTTCTGGGTATATATTACATGACACGATCTGTTTCCGGCTGTAAAGGAGATGGCAAACTGTTTTCCAACCCCGGGGAAGTCCGGGCTGCATATGATGACGATTCTGTGGACCTTCATGCTAAAATCACTGTTCGTATGGAGGGTAAGCGGGTTAAAACCACCGTCGGGCGCATCCTTTTATGGGAGATTATACCCCAAAACAGCATTATGGAAATGCGACATTTGCGGGTACAAGATGAAGCCACGGCACGTAAAGCAATCGAAAAAGCCCATAAAGGCACAGCATTTAAAGAAATTGTGGCAAAATATTCGACTGCGTCGGACAAAGAAAATGGGGGCCTTTGCGGACTGCTGGTTAAAGATGAATTCACAAGAATGTTTAACACGGATGTAGCAGATACGGATTTGCTTTTTTCTTTAAATCCACAAGAATTGAGTCCTATTATCAATAACGATGACGGATATCATGTTTTCAAAGTGATCGATAAAAAACCGGAAATTCCTTTTAATGCCGTAAATAAGGTAATGGATAAACAGGCGCTTTCGGACGTTGTTGATTATGCCTATCGGAATCTGGGACCCAAGGCAACAGTCATCCTTTCGGACCGTCTTAAAGATATCGGTTACCAGTATTCCACGAAAGGGGGCCTTTCCATTTCAATTGACGCCATGATCATTCCTTTTAAAAAAGCGGATATTATTAAAGGGTCGGAAGACCAGGTGGTCGTAATTGAAAAACAGTATACGGAAGGCTTGATTACCCAGGGTGAAAAATATAATAAAATAGTTGATATATGGGCAAAGGCCACAGATGAAGTGGCCGATGAAATGATGGAAGCCATGAAAATGGCACCTCTATTCGACAAGGATGAAAACCCGGTTTTGGACAAAAATGGTAAGCAAATTGTAGAAGAGAGTTTTAACCCTATCTACATGATGGCGGATTCAGGTGCTAGAGGGAGCAAGGATCAGATGCGACAGCTCGCAGGCATGCGGGGCTTGATGGCAAAACCGTCCGGTGAAATTATTGAAACCCCGATTACCGCTAATTTTCGGGAAGGACTTTCGGTACTTCAATATTTCATCTCAACCCACGGCGCGAGAAAAGGACTTGCCGATACCGCCCTGAAAACCGCCAATTCAGGATACCTGACCCGAAGATTGGCGGATGTGGCACAGGATTGCATGGTGACCGAAGAAGATTGCGGAACCATGATGGGGGTTGAGGTAGAACCGCTCATGGAGGGGGGAGAAGTCATCCAACGACTCGGTGATCGGATTTTGGGTCGTGTGGTAATGGAAGATATCCATGATCCCTTTACCGATCAAGTCCTGGTGGAAAACGGTGAAATGCTGAATGAATCAGCCGTTGAGAGAGTGGAAAATGCTGGATTGACAAAGGTTAAAATACGTTCCGTGCTGACATGCAAATCCAAATACGGTGTTTGTATGACCTGTTATGGTCGCGATCTTTCTCACGGGGCATGGGTTGAAATCGGTCAAGCGGTCGGGATACTGGCAGCCCAATCCATCGGGGAGCCCGGAACCCAGCTGACAATGCGGACATTTCATATCGGTGGAACAGCGAGCCGGCGTGTGGAGCAGGCCGACATCAAAGCTCGGGTTGACGGTCAAATTAAGCTGATTGATGTTAATGTGGTCAAGAATGCCGAAAATCATCTGGTGGTTATGAACCGGCGCGGCGGTGAATTCGCGATTGTCAGCGAAACAGGTCGAGAATGGGAGCGGTATCCCATTATCTATGGTGCGCATCTCATGGTGAAAGACGGTCAGGCGGTTAAGACAGGCGACCTTTTGGCGTCATGGGACCCGTTTACCACACCAATCATCACGGAGGTCGATGGAAAGGTTAAGTTTGGTGACATAACACCGGGAAAAACCCTGCAGGAAAAAGTGGATCCCGTGACCGGTAAATCGAGTCGGACGATCATCGAGTCCAGGAGACATGAAGCTAGGCCAAGAATTTCCATAAAAGATGAGAGCGGCAAAACAGCCGGCTTAGTGACTTCAGCCGGAATGGCAAGATATATGCTGCCCATTGATGCTATTATTTTGGTGGATGAAGGGGATGATGTTAAAGCCGGAGACGTCATTGCCAAACTGCCGAGAGCAACCACGAAAACTAAAGATATTACCGGAGGGTTACCCCGTGTTGCAGAGCTTTTTGAGGTACGGAAGCCAAAAGAAACAGCGGTTTTAAGTGAAATAGACGGATATGTATCAATATCCAAGGATACCAAAAAAGGGAAGCAAAGAGTGTCCATTTCACCGGTGGATGTCGGCGATAAAAAAGAGTATTTAATTCAAAGGGGAAAACATATCAACGTTTATGAAGGAGACTATATCCGGGCTGGTGAACCGTTGATCAGTGGGTCGGCGGTGCCCCAAGATATTTTGAATATTAAAGGGGAAGTCGCTTTGGCGAGGTATCTGGTCGACGAAGTTCAGGAAGTTTACCGTCTTCAGGGTGTGAGAATTAATGATAAACACATCGAAGTGATTGTCCGGCAGATGATGAGGCGCGTGAAAGTTACGGAGGTCGGAGAAACCGATTTTGTTCCGGAAGAGCAGGTTGACAGGACCCGGTTTGAATTGGCGAACCAGGCGATCATCGAAAAGGGAGGCCAACCGGCAATTGCAGAACCGCTGATTCTGGGGGTTACCAAAGCCTCTTTGAGCACTGAAAGTTTTATTTCTGCGGCTTCCTTTCAAGAAACTACTAAGGTTCTTACGGATGCCAGTATTTCAGGGGCGGTAGATAAGCTGCGGGGACTTAAAGAGAATGTGATCATGGGTAGAATTATCCCGGCAGGCACCGGTTTTTCACGCTATAGCAAAAAACCGGTTATGCTCGAAAAGCTTTAGTTGCCGCTTAAATTGATAAGCCTTTAATTGAATGTTAACGCACAAAAAAGAAACCGTCATGAAACCATAATTTGCTTGACAACAACTCGAAAAACGTATAACCTCGCTAATTTGTGATTGTTCAGAAAGAAATTACATTAATCGAGTGAGTTACACCGAATCAGTTGTCAATCATTTTGTTGAAACGGATAAGAGAATCCGGTTAAAAACTGTTTTGTTTTAAAAGAAGGATCTGTTTATGCCGACCATTAATCAGTTGGTACGAAAGGGAAGGAAACGGGTGAAAAGAAAGGCAACGACTCCTGCACTCAAGGGAGCGCCGCAAAAAAGAGGCGTCTGTACCCGTGTCTATACCTCAACACCCAAAAAACCCAATTCCGCTCTAAGGAAGGTGGCCAGAGTTCGGCTTACCAGCGGCGCGGAGGTAACGGCTTATATTCCCGGTATCGGCCATAACTTACAAGAGCACTCTGTGGTTTTGGTCCGCGGTGGTCGCGTAAAGGATCTACCCGGTGTCAGGTATCATATTGTCAGGGGAACCTTAGATACACTCGGCGTGGAAGATCGCAAACAAGGCCGGTCGAAGTACGGTGCCAAAAAACCTAAATAGCGGCATTGATTTTTTCCAGTCTAAAAGATAGTTCGTCATGAATGATATTTTTAATCAAAAAAGGTGACGTATGCCCAGGAGAAGAGAAGTTCCTGTTCGGGAAGTGATTCCTGATTCCAAATACGACAGTAGACTTGTTGCAAGGTTCGTAAATATATTGATGAAAGACGGTAAAAAGAGTGTTGCCGAAGCAATTTTGTACGATGCATTTGAAACGATCGAGAAAAAAACCAAGGCATCGCCTATTAAAATCTTCGAACAGGCAATTGACAATGTGAAGCCGGTGATTGAAGTCAAATCACGCCGTGTGGGTGGTTCGACATACCAGGTTCCCACAGAAATACGGCCCCCAAGGCGAATGGCCCTGGGAATTCGATGGATTATCGGGTTCGCTCGGAATCGGTCGGAAAAAGGGATGGCTCAAAAACTGGCCAGCGAATTGCTGGACGCGGCGAATCAAAGAGGGGCGTCCGTGAAGAAAAGAGAAGATACTCACAAAATGGCCGAGGCGAACAAAGCGTTTGCCCATTATCGCTGGTAAACATGGCCAAAGGGAGGAGATGAGATGGCGAAAGCGAAGTTTGAGCGGACTAAACCGCATGTAAACGTTGGAACGATTGGACATATTGATCATGGCAAGACGACGTTAACGGCGGCGATTACGAAACACATGGCCCTGCTTGGGATGGCGGAATTTGTACCGTTTGATGAGATTGACAAAGCGCCTGAAGAGAAGGCTCGTGGGATTACGATTGCCACGGCCCATGTTGAGTATGAGACAAAAAATCGACATTATGCGCATGTGGATTGTCCCGGTCATGCGGATTATATAAAGAACATGATCACCGGCGCCGCCCAGATGGATGGGGCGATTTTGGTGGTGGGAGCCGATGATGGTCCGATGCCCCAGACGCGGGAGCACATATTGTTGGCGCGTCAGGTGGGGGTGCCCCGGATCGTTGTATTTTTGAACAAATGTGACATGGTTGATGATGAAGAGCTGATAGAGTTGGTGGAGTTGGAGTTACAGGAGTTGTTGGACAAGTATGAATTTCCCGGGGATGATACGCCGATTATTCGGGGCAGCGCATTGAAGGCGTTGGAGAGCGATGATCCGGACAGTGAAGATGCGAAATGTATATTTGAATTAATGGATGCGATCGACTCTTACATACCGGAGCCCAAGCGTGACATAGAAAAGCCGTTTTTGATGCCGGTTGAGGATGTATTCAGCATATCGGGTCGGGGTACGGTGGTCACGGGGCGTGTTGACCGTGGTGTGATTCATGTTGGAGAGGAAGTTGAGGTGATCGGATTGCGTCCGACGGCCAAGACGGTGTGTACGGGAGTTGAGATGTTCCGGAAGCTGTTGGATGAGGGTCGTGCGGGTGATAATGTGGGATTATTGTTACGCGGGACCAAGCGTGAGGATGTTGAACGGGGACAGGTGGTGGCGATACCGGGTTCGATCAAGCCCCACACGAAGTTCAAGGCAGAGGTATACATCCTAAGTAAGGAAGAAGGGGGGCGTCATACGCCGTTTTTCAGTGGATATCGGCCGCAGTTTTATTTTAGGACGACCGACGTAACAGGATCGCTTACATTGCCTGAAGGAGTGGAGATGGTGATGCCTGGAGACAGTGTAACGATATCTGCGGTATTGATCACGCCGATTGCGATGGAGAAGGAACTTCGATTTGCAATTCGGGAAGGTGGCCGGACAGTAGGCGCCGGCGTCGTTAGCGAAATTATCGAGTAACAGCGAAGGAGTTTAACGTTGAGAGTAATCATAACCCTCGCATGTATGGAATGTAAGAGAAGAAACTATACGACAACTAAGAACAAGCGGACAACGCCTGATAAGTTGGAATTCTCAAAGTATTGCCGGTTTTGTGGGAAACATACACCGCACAAAGAAACCAAGTAATTGTTTTGGCGTGAAGGCGTGGTAAAAGGGAGACTCGATTATTGCGATAAATAAATTGAGTTACCTCTGCAGGCCAGTAGCTCCAACGGTAGAGCGACGGTCTCCAAATTCGGGTGTTGGGGGTTCAAATCCCTCCTGGCCTGCCACGGCAGTTAACTTGAAAATTTCAAGTGGATTTCTGACTTTGATTTAAGTAGTAATTTGACGCTCGGGAGGATTATGGGACGGTTACAAAGAAAAAAGGTACCGGGTAAAAAAAAGAAAAAACAGTTGCATGCTGAAAAACGGCCAGCGCCTGTTGCATCCAACCGTTCAGTTCAAAAAAAATCACTACTAAGTGTATCTATATTTAAAGATAAAAATAAAAAAACGGGACCGACTCAAAAACAGCCCGCCGCCCTTGAAAAAGCGGTTGCCTTAAAGAAAAAAGATAATCTTTTCAATAAAGCCGTCCAGTTTTTAAGGGAAGTGAAAGTTGAGCTGAAAAAAGTCGCATGGCCATCGCGGAAACAAACGATCGGATCGACCGTGGTCGTGATCGTTCTGGTAATGATCATTTCTTTTTTTCTGGGGCTTGTTGATATCGGTTTGTCGAGCCTAATACGGGTAACTTTGGGATGAGGAGCAAAGTAACATGGCCTTAAAGTGGTATATTGTTCATGTCTATTCGGGTTTTGAAGGAAAAGTGAAATCTGCCATAGAGGAACGGATAGCCACTTCACCCTACAAAGATCAATTTGGGGAGGTGATTGTTCCTACAGAGCAGATTGTTGAACTCGTGAAAGGGAAGCGAAAGACGTCTTTCCGAAAGTTCTACCCGGGGTACATTCTCATCCAGATGGATATTAATGATGAAACCTGGCATATCGTCAACAACACCGCGAAGGTGACCGGTTTCCTGGGTGGAAGAGAAAAACCGACACCTTTACTAGAAGAAGAAGTCGAAAAAATTTTAAACCGGATGGAAGCCGGCAAGTTAAAGCCGAAACCAAAATATTTTTTCGAAGCCGGAGATGAGATCCGGGTGATCGACGGCCCTTTTACCAATTTTAACGGAACCGTTGAAGACGTAAATCCTGAGAAGGGTAAAATAAAAGTTCTGGTGAGTATATTCGGCCGATCAACTCCGGTAGAATTGGAGTTTGTTCAAGTGACAAAACTCTAAAAATAGTGAAGTCATACCCAACCCCAAAGAGGTTATTAACACATTCGGGAGCATAAATGAAAAATGGCTAAAAAAGTGATTGCACAAATTAAATTACAAGTTGAAGCAGGGAAAGCCAACCCGTCCCCACCCATTGGTCCGGCATTGGGACAGCATGGTGTCAATATAATGGATTTTTGTAAGGCATTTAATGCTCGAACTGCAAATGATGAGGGAATGATTATTCCTGCCATCATTACCGTATACCAGGATAGATCCTTTACTTTTATAACGAAAACACCTCCTGCTTCGGTCCTTTTAAAAAAGGCGGCCCAAATTGCCAAGGGAGCCGGTGATCCAAAGCGTGATCGGGTGGGAAAAGTGACAAGGGAGCAGGTCGAAGCGATTGCCAAACAAAAAATGGTCGATTTAAATGCCAATGATCTGGATGGGGCCTGTAAAATTATCGAAGGTACTGCAAGAAGTATGGGAATTGAGGTTGGATAAACAGTAAGGAGTGATGAGACAGAAATGGCAAAACGCAGCAAAAAATATTTAGAGTCAAGAAAAAAAATTGACCCGGAAGAGAGAGTTAACTTCAATGAAGCCATCCAGACCCTCGTCGAATCGTCATTTGCCAAATTTGATGAGACGGTTGATGTCGCAGTTCGATTAGGTGTTGATCCGCGGCATGCAGACCAGATGGTTCGAGGGACCGTGGTACTGCCCAATGGGCTTGGTAAAGATGTGAAGGTGCTGGTTTTTGCAAAAGGTGAAAAAGAGAAAGAAGCAGCCGAAGCCGGTGCCGATTACGTCGGCGGCGATGATTTTATCGAAAAAATTCGTGGCGGATGGTTTGATTTCGATAAAGCCGTT
>SDBV01007548.1_pt1 | contig 14851 bp, 16 predicted proteins | sample 2277081 | NCBI WGS metagenome assembly SDBV01 (sample SAMN10402039, study PRJNA504765) | marine sediment metagenome | isolation source: marine sediment core GS10_PC15, 223 cmbsf | place: Arctic Ocean: Southern Knipovich Ridge | collected 2010
AGGCTGGCTTCTTTTGCCCATTGCTTCCTTCGATACAGCCGTTAGGGGCCGGGGATGATGGCGAGCCCTTCTCACGCAGGCACATGGTCGTGGAGATGACCGGGTACCCGCGGGATCGGGCGCAGCGAAAAAGCCTAGCCACCATGGGAGCGATTCGACTCGCCTCGGGAAAGTAGTCCGCTCCATGGGGATACATAAAATCACGCTGGGTATCCACATCAATGAACACCCGCGCGATTCTACGCAGTCCTGAGCCTCGATTGTAATTTACGCCTTCCTTGGCTGACATGGCCATCCTGTCAGCGCCATTAGACATGATATCCTCCGGTCTCTCGGGCCTTTCTTTCGTTTTTCTCTCGGGCACCGCGTTCTTTGCCGGGAAAAACTCGCCCCGGCTGCCATGAACTGTCCTTCTTCCAACCTTCCAACTCTCTCGGGCTGTAACATTTTGCGCCGGGTGCCATAGATCCCGGCAGCCATGAACTTACCTTTGGCGCAACCCACTGGTTCAGCGTGAAAGCCACCATTGGCCCACGTAGACCCCAGGCAATTGCTACGCAATAAGCCATCAAACGGCAGGTCGTCAGGGTGCATCCATGCGTGAAGGGGCAGACCAATTGGTATGGTTCCTAGCTGACTCAACTGGGCATCTATTCCTACAAAGCCCAAAGCCAGCCGCAGGAGCGTTATTCGGTAGCTCGGCACTGATGGCCAAGCTGGTGGAAGTGATTTCCGAACAGAAACTCCGTGCTAAATCTTCTCTAGTGGTCTGCTCCTAAAAACGACTGCTTGATCTGTATACAAAATGGACCGGCTTTAGAACCGGTTCAAAATGACAACTTGAAACTTTCCCGAAAAGCGGCTCCAACACCCATCCGACGGTTGCCGGTGCGTCCGGCCGAGCCCGATGGCTTCTCCGTGCGTACCACTTTGGCCACGCTGCTGACGCGCCCTTGATAAGGAAAATGACCCTCCCCTGGGGGGATGGTCATCTCGATATCCAAGAGTTCGCCTTTTTGCAGTTCGTCCATAGCCGTCTCGAAATAGATACCGCCAGTACTCACGTCCCGGGTCACTGTGTGGTGCTGCCCCGTAGCCGACTCGCTCACACGACGGAATTCCAGAGGCAAATGCATCTGCAGCCGACGGTACTTCCGCCGTTCCGGTGGAAGCGACGCCGCGTTCTCCATTCCAGTCTGTTGAAAAATTTCTTCCATTTGTCCGTCCGGACCGCGAAATGAAACTCTCTCTCTGACGCAATTTCATATGATCAGACACTAAATCTTTCGCAAAATGCTTGCCAGTCGACTTGAGGACCTGAATCCATTTGACCGAACATCCAAAAGCATAACCCAAAACAAGGCTTACGTAAAGGAACCGAGGAAGTTTTTTTTTGTTTATCGGTCCAAAGTTCTCCAGCTCTGTTGACAATTGGCAACATCAGAAGTATGGTCATAAATTTATGTCGGTGTAACTTGCGCCATGCCAGCAAGATACAGGTAATTGGCCGTAGTTGCTCTAGGGCAACACGTTTGCGGGCCTGAGGACAAAATGCAAGACCATCTCGGCCAATCATCCCAGGTTAGAGTACCTCGGGCCAAGCAATTGCGGGCTGATGACCAGATGCAATTGGGTTGTCGGCTTCGCCGAGCCAGGTTATATTGGCAACCAAGTTACACGACTCGACAAAGCGGAGAACTATCTTCATGGCCAAATGGTATCTACCTGTCAAACGCCTCGCTGATATATTAGCTGCCGGGCTCCTGCTGATCGTGCTGAGCCCGCTGTTCGTCCTGGTCGCCATTACTTTGAAATTGTCGGACCGTGGATCGGTGTTCTTCACTCAGAGCAGGTCGGGGCTAAAAGGGCGGGAATTCACTATCTACAAGTTTCGCACCATGCGAACTGATCGAAAGCACGATCCCTTCGAGTACGTCTCAGCAAATCACTCGGACATCACCGCTATTGGGCGAATGCTGCGGCGGCTAAAACTGGACGAGACACCACAGTTCTGGAACATCTTGAAAGGGGACATGTCGCTGATAGGTCCCAGGCCCACACTGCCCGAGCAGGTGGCAAGCTACAACGACTTCGAGCGTGGCCGATTGGACGCTCGGCCCGGACTCACCGGTCTAGCCCAAGTCAATGGGGGCATCCAACTGCCCTGGCCCGAGCGGATCAAGTGGGATGTCTATTATGTCAAGCAGCTAAAGCCCACACTTGACCTGCGGATTGTCTTCAAGACTGTCATTGTCGTCCTGGCGGGCGATAAAAAATTCACCCGCACCATCGAACAAGCCAAGCCCAGAGAGTAGCTCTTCCAACCTCGCTGTGAAAAGGGCGCCGGATTTTGCCCCTCAATATCTGCGGCGATCTCGCCCAACGTTTCAATTGCTTAAATTGACCGATTTTCGTTGTCATCCCGGCGCAGGCCGGGATCCATCTTGCTTTTGGCTTCCCGGATTACCGCTAAAAAGGTGGTAAGAGCTCGCTATCGCGGGAATGACAGATTTTGGTATCGGCATTTATAAAGCCAGTTACATAAATACATAGTTCGTAATCGGTCAGTTTGAGTCAATTACTGTACGAATCTCTCTGGTATTACGTGCAATCGTCTGGGATTTCACTGGATTCGAGATGATTGGGATGGCGTTTGGTGTCGCCGTAGGGTTCGACGTGTATGGTGATCTCTGCTACTTCGTGCAACTGCTGGAGGACACGCTGTTTGACCCGCTCGGCAATATCATGGCCAGCGGTAACAGAAATATTCGGATCGACCTCGATGTGAGCGTCGGTCAACACATGAGCCCCAGCGGAGCGGGCTCGAACCTTGTGCACCAAAAGGACTCCGGGGGTCTGGGAGATTATCTCCAACAGCTCCTCGGGCACATGCGACTCGGGCACAGTGTCTAGCAATTCATTTACAGCCGGCACGACAATCTTGTAAGCAGCGTGGAAGAGAAAGATGCAAACCACCAGGGCTCCGATGTTATCCAGAAAAGCCCACTCCGGCGGCAGGAGTCTAGCGGCCAATACAGCCAGGCCAGCCGGCAAGGAACTCAGGGCGTCGCTACGATGGTGCCAGGCATTGGCCTGAAGGGCCATCGACGAAGTTGCTCGGCCCACACGCTTGGTCCAGCGATACATGAATTCCTTGCAGATCATACCGACGACCGCGGCGACCAAAGCAATAAGGCCCGGACGCAGGCGGTCAGCCTGCTCAATATCCCGCAACGAATCCTGGACTATCCAGACGCCCACCAAGGCCAAGAATATGCCCATGAACAGGGAGATAATGGTTTCGATCCGCTCATGGCCAAACGGGTGCCTCTTGTCGCGGGGCTTGCTCCAAGCCCGGATCCCCAGAAGCAACACCAGATCGGTACCAAAATCAGAGATGCTATGGACCGCGTCGGCAATGATGGCCTGACTGTGGCCGACGATGCCCGCCACGAGCTTTAGAACGGTTAGAAAAATATTGAGAATCAAGCCGATCCAGGTGATCCGCCTGATTTGGCGATTGCGCCCAGCGACGGGAAGATGGTGGTGATGAGCGTGTCCAGCAGCCATGTCAGCCCCAATCCCAAGTGAAAACCAATAGCTTAACCGTACTCGCTAAGCGAGCCCGCGTCAACATCCCAGCCGCTGGGCATGCGCGCAGACTCTGGGTTCAGGCAGTTACGCTCGAACCGCCAAAGGCGATAATCAAACCTGGGGAAATATGCTATCCGTATCAACCAAGGGCATGATCAACCGGATCCAAACCACCGAGAGCCTAGTCCGCCACCGAGATAGCTTCGACGGGGCACTCATCGACACAAACACCGCAATCCGTGCAGAGAGTAGCATCAACAACAGCCTTATCGTCACACTTGATAGCCTCGGCTGGACAACTATCGACACAGGCTTCGCAGGCTGTGCAAGTTTCAGGGTCAATCTTTGCTGGCATCTTTCAACCTTTCTGCTCTTGACAAAACTACAAAAAAACTAAACTTCTCCGCCCGCCGCCGCGTCAAATCGCACACGGCAACCACTTAGGACGCAAAGTCTTTTAGAAGCCAACCGCGAACTTGTCAAGGCCCAGCCGACAATAATTCTCGTTTCCTAGCTATCTTAGCCTCTCCTGCTGGAGCGGAATTTGTCTTGACCGGGCCCCAGACACGCACGACAATGGGCTCTGCCGATGAGGGCTACGAGGCCAACTCGGCTTTATCCTTTTGGTAGAGATGAAGTTACAAAAAAAGGCCCGACAAGGCCACACCCAGTGGTCCCCAACAGGGCCACTTCAATACCGACTGGCAGAAAATTCTAAAAATTGAGGTGCAAAAAATGAGGTACGGATTATTATTTGTGATGTTGACGCTACTTGCATTGTCCGCTGGCCGGGCCTGGGCTGGAGAGTCTGAATTATCCAAGCCGGAATTACTAAAATACGAAGATTTCCTCCAGAAGCTTCGCGCAGACCAGATCAAGTCCCTAACCATCGGGAACTGGCCCTTCTCTCAGATGGAGGGAATCTATACCAAGGGAGATACCCAAAGGGAATTTTTCTCTCAGCGTCCCTTGCAAGCCGCGAATGATCCTCTCCTGCTTGAGCTGTTGGAAAAACACCAGGTCCCCGTGCTCAAGAAAGAACAGCCCAAAGCCGGAACCGCAGAGCAACTGGCTCGCTATGCGCCGGAACTCCTTTTGCTCGTAGTACCCTCGGCACTGCTGATTTTTGTGATTATCTACCTGGTCAAAATGAACAAGAAGATCGACCAGGTGATCATCCGTTGACGAGCACATTGTCTCACGCGAAGTGTTTGACCGATTGCAAGTTGTCTGTGAGGAGTACATAACATGAGGCGCAAAAGTGCCTTTTTGCTGGCGGTGGCCGTAGCAACGTTAGCTATAGGGATAGGATACCTGATCATATCCAACTTCGCTGAGCGAACCTATTCTGTGCCCCCCAAAGCCGATTCTGACAAACCGGACATAATTCTGATTTCGATCGACAGCTTGCGGCCGGACCATTTAGGCTGCTACGGCTACCGGCAGCCCACCAGTCCCACCATCGACGGGCTGGCTGGTGGCGGAGTACGATTCGAAAATGCGATAAGCACTACCTCCTGGACTCTGCCGGCGCACGCAGCCCTGTTCACCGGCTTATATGATTCAGCGCACGGACTGGTGGACAACGGCCAGCGTCTGGCGGAGAATCATGTGACGTTGGCGGAGGTACTGGACCAGGCAGGCTATCAAACGGCCGGCTTTTTCGGCGGACCCTACCTCCATCCAGCATTTGGCGTGGGCCAGGGGTTTCAAACCTACGAAAGCTGCATGACGAAGGTGGCGGACAACGCCAGCGACAATGCGGTACGGCGCGAATCACGTAATCCTGTCAGTGCTTCTCACGCAGACATAACTGGTCCGCGAACGCTGAAAAAGTTCAAGCACTGGCTGGCGGCAAAAGCAGACGAAAGGCCTATGTTTGTCTTCTTGCACTTCTGGGATGTCCACTATGACTATATTCCGCCCAAAAAATACATCGAGATGTTTGACCCTGATTACAAAGGGCAGCTCAGCTCAGTAAACTTTATGCGGAACCCAGCAATCCACCGGTCTATGGCTCCTCGCGACCTTCAGCACGTGCTAGCGCTATACGACGGAGAAATTCGCTTCACTGATGATATCCTGGGTCAGATTCTAACGGAATTGGAGCGTAGCGGGCGGGGCCAGCAAGCCTTGATCGTAGTTACCTCTGATCATGGGGAAGAGTTTTTCGAGCACGGCAACAAGGGACACCAGCGAACATTGTTTGACGAGGTGATTAAAGTCCCGCTGATATTTTCCTGGGCCGGGCACCTCCGCGAAGGGGCTGTAGTGCCGGATCAGGTACGGCTGATTGATGTGATGCCAACGATACTTGCTTTGGCAGGGGTCAAATCAAAAACAAAAACTCAAGGCCGAGACATCAGCGAACTTTTGCGAGGAGATAGCCTGTCAGAACAATCGGCACTATGCGAGCTTCTAGTGAACCGGGGGCAGTTGCGTGCTCTGCGGACCAACCGAATGAAGGCCCTGAAGAACAGGAGAACCTCGCTACAGGGGTATTTCGATCTCCAGCGCGATCCGACCGAACAGCGAACCATTACCCGCTTGAACGAGGCCTCTGAAGGTCTGCTGAAGGAACTAGACGAGGTTAGGCGAGAAAGCCTGAACCTGTATACCCACCTAACGCGTGGCCAGTCACAAGAAATGCAACTCAGTGAAGAAATGCGACAGCGACTGCGTTCCCTGGGCTATATAGGCGACAAAGAAGAATAGGCACAGGGAGCCAAAATGAAAGATAATTTTTTTACACGTCCTTAGGGTACAGCTGGGTTCGATTCAGCAGTTCGGCTACCATAGAGAATCAAGAAGGCTATTTTTTTATACCTCGTACGGGACAGGCCCGGTAGAATAGCAATACCATATACATCTTGGACCCAATGCAGCCAGGAAACAGGCATGGCAAACTTACGCATAGCTTTAGCTCAGACCAATCCTACCGTCGGTGATCTCGCCGGCAACGCCGAGCGGATAGCTCAGCTCTGCGCCCAGGCTCACAAGGCCGGGGCAGAATTGGTGGTCTTCGGCGAGTTAGCCATTTGCGGATATCCCCCGGAGGACCTGCTGCTGAAAAGGCACTTCCTGGAGGATAACCTTCGCACGGTTCAAGAGTTGGCCATACTCTGCCCTGATATTCCTGCCATAGTAGGTCTGGCCGAGCCCGCGGAGAATGGCCCCTACAACTGTGCCGCGGTCCTAGCCCAGGGGAAAATCGCCGGGGTTTATCGCAAGATGCATCTGCCGAATTATGGGGTCTTCGACGAACGCCGTTATTTTCAGCCCGGTGATTCGCCGACCATTTTGCGGATCAAAGGCCAACATCTGGCTCTGACCATCTGCGAGGATATCTGGGCCGATATCGATCTGGCACAGCTGTTGGGCAGTAAGTCACAGGTACAGGGACTCATAAACATCTCAGCTTCGCCCTTCCACGCTGGCAAAATGTCACTTAGGCAAAAGCTGCTAACCGAGCAAGCTCGGCAATTGGATGGGCCCATTTGCTACGTCAACCTAATCGGCGGCCAGGATGAGCTGGTCTTCGATGGAGGCAGTATGATCATCGATCCTGCCGGCAAAATAGTAGCCGCGGGCCGACGCTTCGCCGAAGACCTAGTCGTAGTTGACCTACCTCTGCCCGAACCAATCAAGCATAGAAAGGTCAGACGATTCAGCGGAACTAACTGGATCACCATTGATTCCAAACCCCCGGCGACAATTCCAGCGATCCCAGCTCGGCCGCTAGCTAAAATGAGCGACCTCCAAGAGATATACGACGCCTTAGTGCTGGGCACACGCGACTATGTTCGCAAGAACGGTTTTAGTAAAGTGGCTCTGGGGCTAAGCGGAGGGATTGATTCAGCTCTGACCGCTGCCATTGCCGTCGACGCCCTCGGGGCCGAGAATGTAGTAGCTCTGACCATGCCCTCGCAGTACTCCTCCGCCGAGACCCGCGAGGATGCCGCCGCGACAGCGAAGAACCTGGGCATAAAACTAATCACTATCGGCTTGCAGGATATCTTCGCGAAATATCTTGAAGTGCTCAGCGACGCTTACGGTTCCGGGCCGGGAAAACTTGAAAACGAAAACCTCCAAGCCCGCATTCGAGCAAACCTGCTGATGGCTCTGTCCAACCGTTTTGGATGGCTGGTGTTGGCCACCGGAAACAAGAGCGAAGTGGCCGTGGGCTATTGCACCCTGTACGGCGACATGGTCGGAGGCTTCGGTGTACTCAAGGACGTCTTCAAAACTATGGTATACAAATTGGCTCGCTACGCGAACGACAAGGCCAACCGAGCCCTCATTCCTATCAGCACCTTGCAGCGGGCGCCCTCGGCGGAGCTTAGGCCCAACCAGAAAGACTCCGACTCCCTGCCACCTTACGACTTGCTGGATGCAATTCTAAAACGATATGTGGAAGAAGATAAGGCTCTGGATGATATCGTAGCCCAGGGGTTCGAGCCCGAACTGGTCCGCCGGATAACCCGCCTCGCAGATCACAACGAGTTCAAACGACGCCAGTCTGCCCCCGGGGTAAAGATCACCCCAAAAGCCTTCGGGCGGGACCGCCGATTGCCGATTACCAATCGCTACCGCTAATCCGGTTCGAGTGCCCACAGCCAGTGCTCGATCTTGCCCTGTTCGTAGAGCAGTTCCTGCCTGGTTTGTGCGTTAGTCTCGGACAGACCGCCATCGTCCGTAGCCAGCGAATCCAACTGGGCAACTATATCGGCATAACGACGCTTGATTTGGTCCAATTCCGGCCTAGACATAATGAACACCTCTTCTCTGCAGATATAACCGCAACTTATTATAGCATGTTTTGGGCAGCTCAAAGCCGGAAATAAGAAAAATTCCACGGTATTTTCAGGTAAAAACGAGCCTAATTAGCCGATATCAGCCATGCTCAGCCAAGATAACAGGACCGACAAACTAGACCCAGCCATAAAGGTCCAGGCCAGAACCCTGCTGTTGGCTCCGGATAGAAAAAAAACGTGCCCAGAACTGGATGACGTGTATATAATGTTGAGCGTAATAGGCTCAGCCAAGACGCCCCCAGCGCGCTGCATTTCGCAGACCAGCGAACGCTAAAAAGAGCCGTAACCGACGAAACATCAAAGGCATTCAAGGACGAATAACCAACGTTTCTTTTTTGGAGGACGCATTATGGCAGAGGAAAAGAAAAAGCCGTGTTGTTGTCGTGGGTTCGCAGCCATCATTATTGCTGTGCTAACCATCTTGGTCATGCGTGGAACGCTGACCGGCTCATGGGTTAATATTGTGGTCTTGGTGTTGGCTATCATAATAGCTATCGGCTCGTTCCTCGGTTGTTGCTGCTGCAGCAAACTCTGCAAGCCCAAAGAAGCCGAGTCCTGCTGCGAACCGCCCGCTGAGCCCCCGCCGACTCCATAGCTCAGGCGAGTCTTAGCGATCCCCAATCGGGCACGTTGTACGCGACACTGCCCCCCCCATCGTGTTGCATGCCCAACCTTTCACAATAAACAAAAACCTCAGCCCGATTAGTCACATCGCGCCTGGCTTGTCTTGGCTGGGATTTACCATCTACACGTTTAGAAAACATGATTTGTTCCACACGACATTGGCATTCTTGCTGGAATTATCTTGAGCAGGCAAGGTTTTTCTGTTACCAGAGTGCTCTAGCCTACGGCATCGGTCCTACAGTCTTTCTTGGACGAACCTTGCCCGTTTGTTCCGCACCTACTGGTAAATAGCTCATGAGTGCAAAACCCACCAGCGACCCCCGTCGAGCCTGTCTTCAGCAACTGCAATCCGACTTGCTTCTTGGCGCCAAGGCCATCCCCTTTGATCCAGCCAAGGTGCCCGAGCCCCCAACCCCTGCGGATTTTTCAAAAGCTACCCCCATGCAAAAAGCCAAAGCCCTTGAAGCTCTCAAAGCCGAATTGATTGATTGCCAAAAATGTGTCCTAGCCCAAACCCGCACTAACATTGTTTTTGGCCAAGGCAACCCCGACGCTCGGCTAGTATTTGTGGGCGAAGCTCCCGGCTATCACGAGGATCAGCAGGGCCTAGCTTTTGTCGGACGCGCTGGAAAGCTCCTCGACGACATCCTAACCAAAGGCATGGGCCTAACCCGCGACGACGTCTACATCTGCAACATTCTCAAGTGTCGCCCTCCAAAAAATCGCGACCCCGGGCCAGTGGAGATACCCTGCTGTTTGCCCTATCTCGAACGCCAATTAGAAATCATTTCTCCTGAGGTTATCTGCTGCCTGGGCAGGATCGCCTCGCAGTGTTTGCTCCAGACCAAAGACGCCATGCGCGATCTTCGCGGCCAATGGCACGACTACCGTGGCACAAGAACCATGGTCACCTACCACCCCGCTTATTTGTTGCGCAATCCCCCGGAAAAGAAAAAAACCTGGGCGGACATTCAAAAAATAATGGCTGAACTGGGCCTAAAACGCCCGGCTTCTCGCTAGAGTCAATACTGGCCAGTTCAAGAATTATGACACAGATAAAAAAGTACAGTAGATTTGGCAACAGGTACATTATCCAAAATATAGTGTTTTTCATTCCCTTAGTTTTACTGTTTGTGGTTTTATGGATGAGATGGGAAAAGATGGACTTCGTCTTTTGGAGTTGTCTAATTCTATTCTGTGTAGGAGTTATTGGGGGAGTGCTGTGGGACAGGTATCGCCTAAAAACGTTTCGCTGTCCAGAATGTGGAAAAGCAATTCTAAATCCAACTATTGTAGTTCGAGCGGAAGGCGATCCTATAAATTATTACTGCCCAGACTGTGATGTCGAATGGGAAACCACTCTGTTTGAGTCACATATAGACTAAACCTAAGACAGGACTTCTATTGAAACTGTCCCAGGAAACTATGTGATGTTGTGCGCGATAGATATGTGCCATAGCACATATTTGCACGTTCTAAAAGTACAATGCCTAATCAATTTTACCCAGCAGCAGCGTATCCCAAGGCGGCTTCTGAAGGTCCGACAGAAGCTGCTCCACCGGCTCTTGCCATTTCTTGGGCAGCCGTTTGGCACTCAGCTCTGCTCTTACGTTGTGTATGTCCTGCCGATGCAGTTCCTTCAGTCCCAAATCCGCCAATTCCAGATTTTCGATATGGCTTGCCAACGTAATTACCAAACCGGATGGCTCCCTGTCTAAAAACGCCTTCAGTTCCGATGGACTGCCCACATAACCCAGATCATATCTCAGGTAAAAGTTCACTGCTGGAATCCCCTGAGCCTTTCTCTGAAACTCTGGCTGTTCATTAATCCCTGGCTCATATATAACCACCTTCGATGCCGCCCCGCCGTGCTCCGCTATCTTCTCGGCAAAAATACGAGGGCTCACCTGGCTGTTCATCTGTGGCAAAAACCAAGCGAAGTTGACAACCATCCCTGCCAAGCTGCCTAGCACCGTGCCCCACAGCAGCAGTGTAACTCGACTGTTTTTCAATAGCGCCGAGCCCAATCCCACTACCACCAATCCTCCGCCCAGCACTGCTACAATCCACCTGCCTTGCTCATCGACCACCGCAAAGCCGATTCCCGCAAGCCCCACAACTATTACCAGAAGACCATGGCCCCCGAGCAATAGTCGCTCCCCTGCATTGAACTCCCCGTAAGACTGCTTGCTCAAAAGCCCCTGCCACACCCAACCGCACAGCAGAGCAAATGCCGGCAGCATCGGCAGAATATACTCGATCTTCTTCTTCCCCATCGGCCACATCGAATAGCTCAGGATCAACACCGCCATCCACAAAAATAAGAACAGCAATTCTTTCTTGTGCTGTCGGAATTTCGATGAAAAAGCAACCACAAACGCCGCTGGAACAAAAACACTCATCGGAAACGCCCAAACAAATATACGGCTAAGATAATAATACACCGGCCGCCATGAATGGGCGTCCAGTAGCACTTTGCGTATCTCTTTGTGCCATAGACTCGGCGCCTTCTGCCAAAAAAGATAGGCCATGCTGAAGTTCCACCCCAGAGCGAAAACAACAAACAGCACCAATCCAATCGCCTGGCATGTCCAAAAACCCTTTGGCCTGTCCAGTCGATTTCGATAGGCTTTACCTCGGCACAGCCACAGTGCTAACCCGCAGGTTCCCAGAGCCGGCAAAGCGCTCAGTACACTTTTGCTCGCCCCCGCACACCCCAGAGAAATCCAGAACACCAACACCCAACCGGTCCACCTGCTCCGGCCAAAATATATTCGGCAAAAAGCCAACATCGCCAAGGATATAAAAAACGTTAGGTACAGGTCCAGCTCTGCCGTGCGACATTCACGCCAATAGACAAACGTTGATATCTGTATCACGCCCCCCAGAAGCCCAGCCGTGTTACCCAGGAGAACTCGGCCAATCAGAATGGTTACCAGCACGCAACCCAGCCCAACTATTACTGAGGGTAAGCGTGCCGAAAACTCGTTCACCTCTCCCGCCACTGTTCCCGCGGTGGCTACGATCCAGTAAACCAATGGCGACTTTTCCAGCCGGGGTACACCGTTAAGAATCGGCACCCACCACTTACCGCTCGATACCATATTCTGAGCCACCCCAGTTACTCGCCCCTCATGCACACTCTGGATATCCGTAACCGAAATGCTCAAAGCCAAAGCGCCTGCAAATGCCAATATAAGGATAACCCCCAGCGCCTTGCCCCCCAGGCCCATTGGCAATGGCTGTTGGCTATCTAGCTCTGTTTGTTGAAAAAACGCGGATTCTCCACTCACTCGCTGGGCCCTTTCTTCATCTGTGAAGCTTCTACCTGCTCCGCGTCAAGTGCGGGAGTATCTGTGGTTAGATTCGATTCCGTGTCTCTTTCTGTATTATCCGTTTCAAGCCTCCAGCCTCAAGCCTCAGGCCTTTCCTGACCCACATACCATTCGACCGCTTTGCGGATGCCCTCGTCGTAGCCGACCTCTGGTTCCCAGCCCAGTTCCTTCTGAGCCTTTTCGATGGAGAAGTAAACCTTCCTACCCATTAGCCACACCGCGTAGCGCGTGCCCAACGGCGGAGTCTTACTGCGGAACATCTTCCACAACACTTCCATCGTAAACGCTGCCCTGTAAGCCAAGCCAAAGGGCACATGTTTGGATATCGGATCGCACTTGAGATACTTCGCATAGGTGTCGAACAACTCTTGCTGAGTGATCACCCCATTGTTACTCATGTTATAGGCTTGACCGTTAGCCTCTTCCACTTTCCCTGCCAGCACAGCTCCCTGGGCAACGTTGCCCGCATAGATGGCATTGAGTCGGTTGGTTCCGTCACCGATTATCTTCATTGAGCCCGAGCGAATGGCATTGATCACTCGCTTGACCGTAACCCGGTCGCGTTCGCCGAACAGCCAACTGGGCCTGATAATCACAGTCTCCAGCCCGTGCACTTTATGTGTTTTTTGCACCAGCGCCTCAGCTACCACCTTGCTTTTGGTATAGTAGCTCCAGCGATAGAGATTTTGTCCCAACGGCGAGGTCTCGTCCAGCACCAGGTCGTCGCCGTCCGGATGCCCATAACCGCTAATTGAGGAAATGTGTACAAAGCGTTTGATCTTAGCTGCACACGCCGCCTTGAGCAGTCGCTCCGTGCCCTTAATGGTAATTTCTTCAAAATCACACCACGGGCCCCAATCTCCCACCTTCGCAGCCGAGTGGTAGACCACCTCCACTCCCTTACAAGCCTTGATAAGCGAATCCTCATCTTCCAGGCACCCCTCTGTCAGTTCCACTCCTGTCTGGCCCTTAAGCCATCGCATATCCGAGCCAGGCCGAACCAGGGCTCGAACCTCACGACCAGCCTTGAGCAAATGTTCTACGATATGACTGCCCAGCAGCCCCGTGCCTCCAGTTACCAGATCCATTGTCGCTCCTTCATTTATTCTTCAATTGATTTACTTGATTCAAATCCGCGTATACTAGTCTTCACCTTGCTGCAGGCATTGTAACGGCTCGCCTTGGTTTTCTCCAGCATATCTCAGTTGGTAGGCCAAGCTTTTGGACTCTACCACAGCCGATTGTTCAGCACAACAATCGCCGCAATGGCCACGAACGTCCTCCTAATTTGGCCCTGGCCGTGTTTTCTGAACGAACTGCTCCCAAATTGGATGATGAAATTGCCCTGAGCCGGCCGATATTACTAGTTGCCGGACAAAGAAACCAAAGGTGTCTAACAATGCTCAAATGGATCAAAACAGAAATCGGTTTGTTGTTGCTTTGTGTGCTTGTCGTGCTCGGCTACCGCTTGGCCTCGAGAAAGCTCGAGCTCCAGATCTACCGAGATCGGCTGGCCGGGCTCAGCAATGAGTACGAGTCGCTGCGATTGATGTATAATCAAGCCATACGCAAGACCGCCGTAACTGAGTTGATTGTCAAAGATGGCCAACTCTCACTAGCCATTCGCACTGTCGAAGGTATCGACCGCCTGATCAATACGCCCTTCGATCCAGCTCGGGAGATCTACTGTGACTATGTGTTGCTGAACGGTCGGCTTTACATTCGTCGCGTCTACGATGCCTACACTCCCCCGCACCAGGGCCTGGTTATAGACGACAAGCTCGAGTACGTGGACTGGAACGACCCAACCGCTCGATATGGCAACGCGGTTTACCGTTCGCTCAGCGAAGGTCGCTGGATTGTGACGGTCACAGGCGACGGTTCGCTTGGTCTAGCCAAGATAGACCCCAAGGCCGACGTGACCCTCTCCAGTTCCCCGCCCGTGTTGGATTACACTCAGTTGGAGAAACAGATCAATGAGGACATGTCTCAGGTAAGCGTTGGCGATGTCCTCAAACAAGTCCTTGCAGGCAGCAATTAGCCCCACGGTCGTGGATGAAAATTGAGCTTCACGGTTTTGTCAAATCTGATTAATTTATACGCCCACAAATTTTATAACGCCCCCAGGTTGCGTCCTGGGGGGGGGTATTAAATCCATCTAATTCGGTCGGGGGTGCACTAATTAATCAGAAGCGGTATTAGCCATCGCCCGCACGCCTAAGCTCAATCTCAGCAGAGCTATTTGGGTGTGAAATCAAGCCAAGGGCGGGAAAATCTCAAATCGCGAGCGTAACTCACTTCTAACGTCGCAAAACCAAACGGAGAGGGCGGGTTCTCACTTCAGCACCAAACGGAGAGGGCGGGTTCCCACCCCGCCACAAAAGTAAAAAACGGAGGGGGCGGGTTCCCACCCCGCCACAAAAGTAAAAAACGGAGGGGGCGGGTTCCCACCCCGCCACAAAAGTAAAAAACGGAGGGGGCGGG
>SDBV01007549.1_pt1 | contig 14851 bp, 12 predicted proteins | sample 2277081 | NCBI WGS metagenome assembly SDBV01 (sample SAMN10402039, study PRJNA504765) | marine sediment metagenome | isolation source: marine sediment core GS10_PC15, 223 cmbsf | place: Arctic Ocean: Southern Knipovich Ridge | collected 2010
CGAAAGAAGAGAGTAGAGGCCAATCAATAATTTGAAGCGACAAAGAACTTTTCAGGATGGTCAACGAGAATTTCAGCACTTTCTATAATTCCGTCCACCCGCCAATTCTTGTGCCCGTTATCCTGAAACCAATCGTTAATTGACTCAATAAGTTCATCGAATCCCAAGTCGGCTAATTCCTCCATTTGCTCCTCACTAGCAAATCTAACTGGAATTTTAATACATTTCCTCTCATCAGTGTCATCGTTTTGGCTGTCAGCCGATAGCTCGACGAACACATGGGTCATTTTGTACTAGGTAGATTTTTGACTGTTTAACGCTAAATGAGATTTATATTGTGCTAGGTAGTGTCTTTTCTATTAATATTGAAAGAATAATAAAGATCATTTTTGCTATTTTTAACTAAATATAATGGGTAACATTAGGGCCGGATTTGCCAATCAATCGGAGTCTGTTCCAGCTCGCGCAATCTCTGATTGACCTCGTTGAAATGATTACTATCATAAAAGCCGTATTTGGCTCCCAATCCACTAGGATGAGAAGTTTCTAATATATGGCCCCCACTGCCAATAATTTTTCTCATCTTTTGGGCCTCCTTGCCCCAAAGGAGATAGATGATGTTAGGGTTGAAACTAATCATGCCCTTAATCACCTTGTTGATCAAGCCCATCCATCTTCCCCGATGAGAATTGGCTTGATGTGGGGCCACAGTCAATGAAGTGTTAAGGAGAAATACCCCTTGCTTCACCCAGTGAGTGAGATCGCCATGATTGGGAGTGACGAAACCGGGGATAGTCTTAGTTAGCACCTTGTAAATATTACGGAGGGATGAAGGAACTGTGGCCTCTTTCCTCACACTAAAAGACATACCTTGGGCTGTGGGCCTTCGATCATAATTTTTGTCGATGCTGTGATAGGGGTCCTGACCGAAGATTACTACTTTGACATTCCTTAAGGGACACAATTCAAATACTTTGAATATATCCCTCTTCAATGGAAAGAAGGGAACATGTCGAATCGGTTCAACATATCCATGTTTCCTCTCTTCTTCTGCTACTACTTGTCTATGTGTGGCTTCGAGTCGTTCCATGGTCTGACTAATATCTGATATTTCAGCCCAAGCTTGCTTAAAGACATTCTCCCAACCAGCTGGACAATTATTTATAACAATTTCACTGATGGTCATATTTTGCCTTGTAGGCTCATTCATTACTAGGCAAAATTTTCCACCGCTTGGGGTTATTTTCCGTTTCTTAAAATGAGGAATACGGCCAGAGTTAATATGAAGGCGGTGAAATGTGGTAATTAATGGAAATTTATCCTTATCCTTCTTTCGCTCAATCTTCCGTCCCTTTTTCGAGCCACCATTACTACTAGAGACTGAAATATGAAGTTGAGGGGTCGTGGGCTGAAATGTAGTGGGCCTAACTACGGTTGATCTGTTTTCATTAGCATTAGTCTTCATAGGATTAGTTTTCATAGCATTGGAAGCTCGGAGCAGAAAAGTTAAATGACTTGAGGTGGTGACAGGAGTTAGACTGGTGGTTGGGGGAGATGTAAAATTGGTTGCATTAGGAGGATTTAAACTGCTCGATGGAAAAGGGCTTAAATTAGTTTCTGGAGTTAAATTGGAGCAGGACGGTGCCGATTGCATCGTTTGGTCATCAGTCTTACTTGGAACAAGTCGAAATCTGAAATTCATTTTGCTTACTACTGGATGAAGGAAAAATGATTAGTCTAATATTTAATTTATTGATTAAAATTGAAATATTGTAATTATTTTTTTCAATACCGCTCGATTAATCTAAACAAGATTGGTGAGCAAGGGAGAGCAGCGACGATGGATGATTCGTCAGTTGTTTTCAACAAATTATCTCTTCAATCCTCTACTGAATTGGGGAAGATTAAAGTAGTAGAAATTAGTACTGATAAGAAACTTGTTCGTGATGAACGAAAGAAAATACTAATTTTACTAGATGTCAGTGGCCTTCTTTGCCAAAAGTGCAACATTAAGAATAGAACCAAATCAAAGGATGATCAATCAATATTAAAGCACTACAAAACATTCTTAGCTGGTTATTATACAGTGGTAGCTCGACCAGGTTGCCGGGAATTGGTTCAGACTCTATGTTATAAATATCATGTCGGTATCTTTTCCTCCACCACTAAATACAATTTAGACAAAATTCTCCACTGGTTATTAGGCCAGAAATTACTTGACCAAATAAAAATAGTCGCTGACCGTAGTCGAACTAAACTTGATCCAAGATGGAAGAAAGACTCGACGATAAAGAAGCATGATACAGTTAAAATGTTAACAGATATATGGGCTGATCCTTGTTTTAACTATGATCGCCAATGGCATAATGATAATACCATTATTGTCGATCATGACTTGCATAAGATTAGGTTAAATGACCCACGAAACAGATTATTGCTAGCAGAGTGGCAAATTACTGCGGCCCAAACTAATTCTGACTCAATTTTGGAGTTAATTGAAGCGGCTATTCAGCGCTTAATGGAGAGCGGTTCCAATCTTGCCACTTAAACACTTTTAATTCCATATTAGCACCTTCTTATTCCATATTAGCACCTTCTTATTCGATTAGAGTCGAATAAGAATAATTTAAGTCTGTTCTAGCTACCGTTACCGTCACCATTACCATTACCGTTACCATTACCGTTATCATTACCGTTACCATTACCATTACCGTTACCATTACCATTACCATTGCCATTACCATTACCGTTACCATTACCGATGGTATTTAATATTTCCTCACAGTTGTCTGGTACTGGCAGAGGGTTACCGTTAGCGTCCTGCATTACGCCCAATATAAATTTACGGCAATTTATTTGATCAGTGGTGAGAGGAATAACTTCTCCACCGGGCTGAAAAAGACCCGGTCCCAAACTTGGTGTATAGGGAACAAATATAAATCTTTGTTCCCGAAAGGCCCAATAAAGAAATATAACATAAATAATAAGTACAATAATAAGTACAATGCCTAGTATTACGGCCAATTCCATTCCGGATTAAACTTAACTAGTGGACTGAAATTGATATCCGATCCTTTATTTTATTCAAAGTAAAATATGAGGATAAATGGGAACTTTTTCAATTATTAAATCGACGGTTAAAAATACTCCTTCATTTTTAATATAAGATATAAATGCAAATTAAAAGGGCAGATGATCTTTGTTAGTTAAGGTTGACCAGATATATTTATCGGATAGAACCCATCCTTCCTGGCCTTGTCCTAATTCTTTTCGATCAAGGCCATTATGAGTCATTCTGCTGTCCTTCTATCCCATCACGGATCAATGTTTAATCCCACAATACTGAGGGCAAACAGTTATAACTATCAATCATCGACTATAAATCAAGGACAATATGGAGCGATTGCCCCTGGTCCTAGATTAGTCAGTAAAAATAATAAGCCAATCAGTCGCAAATCGGTCAAGCAAAATGGCAAGCCTGTTATTAAAGAGGCGAGCCTTCCATCGACTGATTCCAGTTCTGATTTCATTACCAAGCTATCAGCCAACCTAGCCCAAATAGAGCCGATAAATAGATCGGTCTATCTTCAGATCGAGCGGAGTATTAAAAATCAAGGGCTGGGCGCAGCTAATGACTGGCGACAGAAAACGATCGCCATAGTAAAACAATGGGTACTACCTTGGTCCAAACGGGATAGAAAGAAATTAGAATCTTTCTTAACTGACAATAGTCAACTGAGTATATATACTCAAGTATATATGCAACGGATAGCTAATATCAAAACTCAATTAGCCTTTGATAGTAACATGCAATTTTCAAATACTGAAACAGATCGCACGAGGGAGCCAGCTATAGCTGCTAAAGCCGACGAAATGGGTATTGATAAGATTATGTCCGAGGCGGCATTGAACTCTGGCGGAGTAGCCTTTTATGGTAGTATGGCAGTTAGCTTGTTCGAAACGTATAAAATATGCAACATCGATCATCTTTTCGCCTTTACTTCACTCTACATGCTAACCGATACTTGGTTAGATGATCCCAACATTAGTAAGCAGAGCAAGATTAAAGTGGGCGCTTTACTGGCTGACGTGATTGAAAAACCTCGATTAATCACTACCTCTCCCGTATTATATATATTAAGTAAAAATCTTCTAAAGCTGGTTACCGATATACCGGCTAGTCATAAATGGTTAAAGGAGGCTTATTACAGTGAGATGAAATCGGCCATTATTCAGCATCTGCCCAATTTATCCTGGTCAGTGTACCTGGGCTTGGCCGAGTGGAAGGGCGGCACTATGGTTCAGTGCATGCAGGCTATTGCTGGAGCTGAACCAGACCGCTACGGTTACATGGTTGGCGCTTGCATTCAACTAATTGACGATATTCATGATATCGATGAGGACATCGAGGAGGGCATAGAAACTATTGCTATTCATGTTAATAAGAAATATGGCTGCTTGGACCCACTATTATATTATACTGTTCATCTGATAGATCAGTTTGCGGTCAAACACACCATATTCAAACCCTTTCTGCTACAAATGCTAATGCATAGTTTGGCTATCATTCCTCATTTTAGTTCTAAGTTGCGAGAGGAGATGAAGGCTTACTTCCCACTCGACGAATCAGTTAGTTTACGAGGAGAAATTTATGAAAAGATGCTGCAAATGTTGCGGGGCATGCACGATTAGTGAGTGGACTTAAATATCGGCGTTCGGCATATTCCTAACAATATTATTATGGTAATAATATTGTCAATCTGACTTTTTTTTACATATTATAATACGGGAGAGATAGTGAAGAATGCTCGCATCCAATCTAAACATTTAACAGGCGGTCCGTCATCGGTAAGAGCATATAGCCCAATCCTATTTCTTCTGATCCCATCGGATCAGTCAGAATTTCGATTAGGGTACTTTTCGGCTCCAATTCAACTTTGCCTTCGAGTAACTCATCCTCATCATTATGAAGAGTGATTAATTTGAAATAAACGGCTATATCCTCGTAATAATCGCGTGAACCTGGCCGTTTAAAAATTTCAGAACGACAATATTGTTTATTTCGTCCCAAGAATCGATTAGTTTGATATTCTTTATCTACATATGAACTTGGTGGACATTTCCCTGCTCCCAAAAGATTTATCCAGTCATTATAAGCTCTAACTTCTCCCTTTAATAGTTGGAGCTCCTCGCATGAAACGAAGAATTGCCAATACAAACCTACATCATAATCCATAAATTCAAGTAAAACTCTTTGCTTATTCATGTTTATCAGCGATCAGTTTATTATTTAATGAGTAATTTTTAATGAATCATTTTTCATTTATCATTTTTAGTAGAAGATGATGCGAGGGATGCCTGAGTAGTAATCGCTATGATAACAACATTATTATTATGGTAATAATGTTGTCACATAAATTGATGGAGAAAAACTAATTTATTAATTACAACTCTTAGCAGTAATAAATACGATGATGGTTCGTAACAAAAAGCTGATTAGGGCTAAATATAAACGAAATGATAGAAGAAGTTATAACGGAAGGATAAGTGGCGAAAGACGGCGCCATAATGGAGGAAGAAACCGCGATAAAGATAGAATGAGAAGAAGGCCAACTTATAATAATCGGGCCAACTATCGATATCGTTCGGAAATTAGATCAGATCGGAAAATAGCTGAAGCTCGGGAGCTTGAGCGAAGAATTAGGCGAGGTGAATTATTGAGTATAATGGCCTACAATGCAGTCTTCGTGTTGAGAAAAAGCTTTAAGCAAGGGCTGGAATGGCTCGGGCAAATTGAGCAAGATGGATTAACTCCCAACATTGTGACTTTTGGTATAGTAATGAGTAGGGCTCAAACCTGGGAGCAAGCTATGAGAATAATGGGCATGATGGAATATTCTTATATCGAGCCCAATCTTATTGCTTTCAATACATTGTTGAATAAAGCCAAGACGACGGACCAAATTATGGAAACGATAACTATGCTCAATGATTATCAAATTGGACCAGATGTGGTCACCTTCAATACTGTAATGAGTAAAATGGAAACATACTGTCAAGTAGTGGGTGTGCTAACTATGATGAAGAGGCACAACATCAAACCTACTAGAGTAACATTATCAATTGTGATGGGCAAGGCCGTGCCCTGGGATCAGATTATGATTATGATGAATGAATATCAGATTAGACCTGATACGATTGTGTTTAAAACACTAATGAATAAGGTTTCAACCCATTACCAGGTGCTGGAAACAATAATTATGATGGGGAAATTTGATATAACCCTTCCTACAATGGCTTTTCATATCTTGATGAATATGTCGAGGACAGATGATCAAGTTCGCCAGACGATAACTATAATGGAACAGCACAAGGTTAAACTTCACGTTGGACACACTACTATTTTGATGAATAAAGCTCAAACCTATAGCCAGGCCATGAAAGTGATGAGGGGGTGTAATACGGTCCCTGATGTAATGGCCTTTAACGTTCTGATGGGTAAAACGGAAGCTTGGAGACAAGCCATGAGAGTGTTGGCTAGGATGAAAGAGGATCATATTCAACCAGACATAGTCACGGTTAAAACACTGATGAGCAAGGCCAAAACATATAATCGAGGTCTGAGAGTATTAGCTATAGGGAAAAGATATGGTGTTAAGCCAAATGTCATAACCTTCAACGCTATAATGAGTAAAACGGAAACTTGGGGAGAAGCTATGAAAGTATTGACTATCATGGAAGAGGATCATATTAAACCAGATAGAGACACGACTAAAATTCTAATGAAGAAGGCCGAAACATGTAATCAAGGTCTGGAGGTATTAGCTATGGGGAAAAGATATAATATTAAGCCAACTGTCATAACCTTCAATGCTCTAATGGGTAAAACAGAAGATTGGAGAGAAGCTATGAAAATATTAACCATCATGGAAGACCATCATCTTCAACCAGATATAATTACGATTAAAGTTCTAACAGGCAAGGCCGAGACCTATGATCATAGTCTGAGAGTATTAGCTATAATGAGAAGTTATAATATTGAGTTTGGCGTAATAAATTTTAACGTTTTGATGGCCAAAGCTGAATCATGGGCACAAGGTCTGGAAGTGTTAGATATGATGAGAGAAGGTAATATTAAACCCAATATCATAACTCTTACTACTCTAATGAATAAAACCGAAACAGCTGATCAACTAATGAAAGTAATAGCTATGATGGAAAAATATCATATAACCCCCGATGTTTGTATCCTTAATACTTTTATAAACAAGCTGGAAACGTATGATCAGAGTCTAGCAGTGTTAGCCACGATGGATGAACACAATGTTGAACCTACTCTTATTACCTTCAATACATTGATGAAGAAGGCCAAGACCTGGAATCAAATGATGGAAATAATCGCCAAAATGGAGAGATATAATATTATACCCGATATTATTACCTTCGGTACTCTAATGAGCAAAGTAATAACGTGGGATCAGGTTGTAATTGTTATGACTATTATGAGGACGTACAATGCTAAACTTGATCATGGAATATTCACTGTCTTGATGGAGAAGGCACAGACCTGGGATCAAGTTATGACTCTGATAAAAAGATACGATCTCAAGCTCAATATAAAAATGTTCACGATGCTAATAAACGGCGCCGAGATCTGGAATCAAGCCAGGCATGTAATAAACATGATGAACAAACGCCATATTCAGCCTAATACCTATATATTTAAGGCCTTAATGAGTAAGGTCGAAACATATGATCAGGGTATGAAAGTGACAACCATGATGGGTAAATATCACATTAAGCCCGATAGATTTACCTGCAAGATATTAATGAGTAAGGCCGAAACCTGGGATCAAGCTATGAGGGTGATGACTATCATGGATAAATATCACATTAAATCTAGTCTTATCGTCATCAATGTTTTACTGAGTAAAGCCGAAAGCTGGTATCAAGCCATGAGAACAATGGATATCATGAGGAGAGATAATATTGGACTTGACGTCATTGGTTTCAATACAATAATGGGTAGAGCTGAAAGATGGCCCCAAGCTATGAGTATTATGGGTATAATGGATAGATATAATATTAAGCCCAATGCCACCACCTTTAATACTCTAAGTAACAAGGCTGAAACCTATGAGGAAGTTAGGAAGGTGTTGGCGATGATGACTAAATGCCAGATTGAATTTGACATCACTATTTTCGTGGTCCTAATGAATAAGGCCAGAATTTGGAGTCAAGCTATAAAAACGATGATTATGATAGAAGAGCATCAAATTAAGCCCAATATTAGCATCATTGATAGTCTAATGAGCAAGGCCAAAACCTGTGAACAGGTTATGAAGGTAGCCAACATAATGGGGAAATATAACATCAAGCCTGCTGCTACTAATTGCCGTGGGTTTAAGAGGAAAACTCGCTCGAAGCGGAAATGAAGAGTCGTTTGTGGAGATAATTAAAACTCTCACCTATAGGTGAGAGTTTTTTATACTATTACTTTAGTATAGTCGACTGGTCGTAGATTCGAATAGTTTGGTCACAACCGACCACAATCTTATCACCATAGGGAATAATTGCATTTATTCGAGTATCAGTTTTACAGTAGAAGGGGCATTTAGCATCAACTGTCACAGCCAATAACATTTTATCATCACCACCAACTAAAAGCCGACCTTCACAACCATACGAAGCATTTAACCATGAGGTATTAGATTTTGTTTCAAGTTCGATAAATCTGAGTAGTTCTCCATTAGCATTCCAAAATTCAATACGGTTATAACTAGTTGATACCACCATATTACCCATTGTAGAGAGCGATATAACCATGTTGCAAGCACTAAGTATGCGTATACATGTTCTACTCTTGTTCCAAAAGCGGATTGTTTCATCGGCGCTACCAGTAACTAGGCATCCCTTAAAGATAACGAATGATCCTACACAGTCCCGATGGCCTATTAGTTCATGTTCGTATTGCCATTTCTCATTCCATATTTTGAGGGTATAACCACAGGCTGTAATCAACTTATCATCCCAAACGACTAATCCGTTCCCGCTATGGTCCTCGCCAATCTTTTTCGTCCAAATTAGCTTATAATCTGAATCCCAAGCAAATATCTGGCTATTAGCACTCAGGGCAATTAAACAATCGTTAAATGTAGCCAATCCACTCGTTTCGCCAATATAGGCGATCTGCCGCATTAAATTGTCTTCAAGATTACAAGTAAAGATTTTTCCACCATCACTGCCTAGCACTATCTGGTCCTGAAAGATAGTTAGATGGTAACAGCTTATTATATAATTATCCACGCGAGGATTTTCAATGATAATTATGCCATTCTCATTTTTGGTCTTCATAGTCTGTGGCTTGTCACTATCAGGACGCGAATCCTCAATACTTATACTTAGCTTCGTACACAAAGGAGTTATTATATGTTCGCAGCCGAACCTAATGTTACCAAACATCCACTCCTTCATCATCGGTGTTTTTGAACCTTCTGACCAGCATTCACGACAATCAACCATCTTTTTGATCTCCTTGTACTGTTCATCATTTAACTGCCGGTCAAATTGAAAGGTCTTCATGTTACTACTCAGGCTATATGAGCAGAGAGCCTGAACGGTATCCGCAGTATAATGGTCAATTCTTAAATAGAACTGAGTTTCCCCATTACAAGTATGAGAACCAATCAATTGTATGAGATGCTGTATTAACTTTTCATGCTTCGGCTCAAATGCATAACCGAAGACCCAGTTCTCCCTCTTAATTTCATTGTCTTCGATAACTATAAAGTAGCCCTGCTTTCCATCACTGCTTATAATTTCCTTCTCCTCTTTCTTTGCGGTAGTCATTTTCGACCCATTTAGCTATAATTATGGAATCATTTTTTCTCCGTTAGTCATTGAAGAGTATCAGTGGAAAATAGGTCGTAAATTTAGTCAGAACGAGGGTTAAAGCCAAACCAAACTTGATTAAAAGAGAGTAATATACTAACCTAAATCTAAATGTCGGCCACCATTGAGGAAACCTCTGATTACACCTGGTACCAGGGCGAACAATGGATTCTACTTGACGCACCTCAAACTAGCCCCCCGTGGTTTGATAGTCGGAAGGGACGGGTGACTGGTTCAATAAATGGAGCCTGTTGTGGTCGCAGTAAGTTCCCCGATTCTAGCCCTGAAGATCAAGTTCAGTATCTAAATGGAAGTAAGGTGAAGCAATTTAGTGAGGAGTCAAAATATAACATGCGACAGGGGCAATTAAGAGAACCACTAGCTCGCGATTGGTATTGTCAGAAATTCAACAAAATATGTGTGGAAGGAAGGATTGTGTTTCCGTTGTGGGAAACTAGAATCGGGGCCTCAGTCGATGGTATTGTCATCGATAAGAGTAAAGTGACTAAACCGTTGAAAGAGTACAATCCGCCCGAACTGATTAAATTGGCTGAGGGTATCCTGGAGATAAAAGCGCCGAAGAAAATGTATTGGTACCTAACCAATTATGTCAATACTGAGATGCATCAGCCCAATAGTACGATCATTGCGGGTGACGCTCAAGTCTATAAACATTACTATTCTCATATTTGGCAGACCCATTTCGATCAGATGCAACAAGGCATGGTCGTGCTAAGAAAACCATGGTGTGATTATGTGGTTTACGCTCCAGAGGGTATATATTATCAGCGAATACCTTATTGTCACCGATACTTCATTAAATATATCCTAGAGCCAGTGCGTGAGTTTCTGGATAAGAAACTGGACCCAACTCTCCCCGCAGGATATCGGCTAGCCCTGCCGATAAAGTAACAATTTATCTTTCTTCCACTTTATCTATGAGATTCAATAACAGTTAGAACAAAGTATGGATTTAGGTCGAAGAAGAGATTAAACTTTAACTTATAAAAGGCTCCTCAACAATATTATGAGGCCAGGAAAAAGAATTAATAATGTCACTATGGGGAGTATTGATAATCATTATTATACTGGCCATTGTCCTTTTCATCATCGGCATGATCGGCTATTATTTTGTCTTAGAAGAGAATATCATAGATAGCTTTTATATTACGGCACTGACCATGGCCGGACTCAGTTTGGAGGTTAAGCCCAAAACTACTGATCAGAAGGTCTTCATCGCCATTTTCACTATCCTTAGTGTCGGGTTTTATTTAGTACTAATCGCTGCCATTATCGCTTGTTTATTAGAACCAGTAATTGCCCAAGCCAAGGACGGCCCGTTATCTTATGGATTTTATGGAACCCGACAATATAAAGCTAGTAGTGGATATAGCTAATAATTCTTATATAACTAATAATTCTTATATAGCTGGGATTTAAGGCCAAATAATTTGGTCCTAAATTATTTATTTTTAGGAACGAACAGTGTATAGTAAAGGTTGGGAATTAAGATACATTTTTCGCCCGGCCAGAAATTTGGCCTTATGTTGTTTATAGTAATAAACAGCTAAACTTTTGATATCCAGCTTGCAACTCCGTTGATAATATTCAGATTTAGGGTAGATATCGGAAAACCTAGCTAAATGTGGCTTGGATTGAACCTCGTCGAATCGATAGCCAGACAATGAAGCGTCATAATAAGTCAAAGGCGCTTGATTCTTAATCGAATAATGCTGATACTGAAATATATCAGTAGTTCTGTCAAAAGCTTCAACTAATTCTTGCCAGTTTGATGAGTCATTGAAAGGATTGCGTTGATAAATTCCTCCATCTAGACTGACTATCAATTGACGTTCCATCTGAATTATATTGATTTTAACAAAATGACCACTGGCAGCAGCGCAAATTTCATTTATATTAGGAGGTTCGTCTTCATTAGCCTTAAGTGCTATCCAGATACAAACTAATCCACCTAATGATAGTACTTCTCCTAAATGACAGCCCTCCCGCCAAGTGGCAGGATTCTGTAAGAAGTATTCGTGCAATTTATAGATAGAAGCCAAGGCTCGATTAAAGATATCAATGGCAATAAAGTAAGTTTCAGCCAAGGGATTGAATGATTCAGCCAATCTGATCATAAAGTTTATGGCTAGGTAAACGTTGACTTTAATTTCTTCCGCCGGACACTTCCATATCATTCTGTAAATATTACTTCCTCTAACTGGTTTGGTGGGCAAAGATAAAGTATTAAAAATTGGATCCATTAATAATTCTTTAACTTCTGGTCTGTTTACAGCCGAGTAAGAAAGAGCCCGATTTAGAAAATTTACTGCCAGGTTAATTTCGGGACTACTAAGGTTAGTAGCGGCGAGTAGGATATGCAATTTTTCGGTTCTAACCTTATCTTTGAAAGTAGCTTTTAGATGTTTATAAACAGCATTAGGTGAGTCAATAGATGGATAAATATGAAGTTTTTCTAGTAACATATAAAGAAATGCTAAGCCAATGGACCAAACGTCGATTTTTCTAGTATAGATGTTGGAATGTTCGAATAATTCAGGTGGACGGTAGGTGATAGTGACCGATTCACGTTTGTAACGACGTAATCCTTCATTATCGCTATAGACAGCCATACCAAAGTCGGCTAAACAAACATGGAGAGGATTGATACTAAAAACTAACATATTTTCCATCTTGATGTCCATATGTAATATCCTTTCCCGGTGCAAATACTTTATCCCTTGCAATATTTGCCATAGGATGTATACATTCTGGTTGAAAGTTAATTTATAATCTTTAATAAAGCTAGTCAAATCTCCATAAGTAGCGTAAGGCATCGATATGGCTATAGCCGTTCGCGGTATTTTACCATGTTTCATCTGGATAGGCACACTGAGATCAACGATGCTAATTTGATGCATATACAAGAGATTAGGATGTCTCAATCTGGCTAATATATCTAATTCATTAATCGAGGAGATATCTTCTGACTCATCAGAAGAGGTCAGCATTTTTACCGCTATTACTTCATCTGTCTTTATTATGTCTCTTTCAGTAACCATATTATATCCCGAATTATCCCTTTGTACAACTATACATTTGACCGCTTTGTACACCGCACCATAGGCCCCCTCCGATAAGCAGGACTGAAGAAGAAACGAGTATTCATTGCTATCTATTTTTTCCTCAGCAGTGGGGCTAATTATCTCGCCGTCAATATAACTAGGGGACACGGTATGAAATTCTGGACGACCATGTTGTCTACTGGGTGAAATTATTGTCCCGTAGGGTAAATTTGTTTCACTACGTTCAATTTCCGACATTTTACCTTTCAATATTGGAGTTAATTATCCTCCCTTTAATCTCCAGTTATTATCTCTTCTTACCGTCAAATTCGACTTCAAGATTTATAACTAACTCTTGATTGAAAAACCAGTTGAAATAATTCTGGACTAATCTTTTGAGCTAGGGGTTCTTTGGGAAATAAAAACTCTGAATACATATTAGAATCATTTTTTTTGTTCTGGATTGTTCCAAGCTAAGGGTGATAATCAAGATTTCAGCATGGTAATTTATGCTGAAATTATCTCTATATTTTCAATTTAGCCCTTCGAGTCAAATTAATCTGAGAACTGAATACTATATGTTGGGCTTAATCTTCTTCTGATTAAAGGTCATAGTGGCCACCATCGCTGTAACCATGATCGCGACCACTGTGACCGCGACTACTATTACGGTAGCTACCTGATCCGCTATTATAACCATATCCACGATTGCTATGCTGACGGCCACTATTTCGAGACGAATGAGGACGGTCATGGCTGCTCTTTCGATAGTCCAAGCTTGATTTTCTTTGATTATGGCCAGCTTTTCGGTAACTATCAGAATAATCCCGTCGGCCATATCTGCGTAGACTATTTTGGCGATAACTTCGCCCACTATGCCCTCGCAGACTACTTGCAAGGCCACTGCGGCCACTGTAGTTGCCTGACCGGCTACTGTAAGTTGAGGACCAGTTGCTTCCTCCACCATTAGGTAAGAAAGGTAGACAAACACCGTTATTGCAATATAGACCTGAGGCGCAATCTGTATCGGCTGCGCATGTCTCTCCATCTCCATTCGGGCCAGCGGCTATTACCCCGCTAGGCATGTCGGCGGCTATTACTCCATTGACCATTCCGTTACCATTGACCATTCCGTTACCATTGACCATTCCATTAACAACCGTGGGGAAAGTCACTGAGGCCATGAAGCCAACTTGTGCTTGATTGCCATTAGGGAAGTTAGTTGTCAGATTAGAATCAAAGGTCGGAGATTGTGGAACAGTCCAATTAGCATTAGTCTGAGTCAAATTATGTGGCTGCGAATCGGTCGAGCTAAATTGCAGAGTACCACCGGGTGGAACATCAACTGTATTTCCACTGCCGCCAGCGGGGAAGTTATTTAGATTCCAAGTAACCGTTTGGCTGGTCCCATTCGGTGTTATATTGACTTGCAATCTCATCTGGTTGGGATGAACAGGACAAAGGAAATAAAAGACGCTCGGTCCGTTCCCGTTCATACCATTCATCCCGTTCATACCATTCATACCATTCATACCATTCATACCATTCATACCATTCATCCCGTTCATCCCGTTCATCCCGTTCATCCCGTTCATGCCGTTTATCCCGTTCATCCCTTTGCCGTACACATTGTTATTCATCAATCCATTCATTGATGGTATCTCACCTGTGAATTTCCCGTCGTAGCGACCAAATCTCTGGGCTGCATCGAAGACTGATCCAGGATTCCAATTTCCACTATTAAAACTACCGGTGACAAATGGCCCGAGAAGTCTATCACCATTTCGACCGACGGCCAAGAAGCCGCTGACTCCTGCCGTGTCATTAAGTTTAGCCTGGACAGCGTCAGGTAAACTCATATCACTTTCATCAGCCGCATTCAATGTATTCTGGGC
>SDBV01007550.1_pt1 | contig 14848 bp, 10 predicted proteins | sample 2277081 | NCBI WGS metagenome assembly SDBV01 (sample SAMN10402039, study PRJNA504765) | marine sediment metagenome | isolation source: marine sediment core GS10_PC15, 223 cmbsf | place: Arctic Ocean: Southern Knipovich Ridge | collected 2010
GGCCGGTGAGCGGTTGACAGCCAGGTCGCGGGGGAATACACTACCTATTTGTGCCATTTGACGCGGCCGGTATTTAGTAAAGGGAGAAAATGTGCGCGTTTCAGTAACACTCGAGTGCACTGAGTGCAAGCGAAGAAATTACACGACCAATAAGAGCAAGCGCAATGATCCTGACCGGATCGAGCTCAAAAAGTATTGCCGGTGGTGTGGACAGCACACTTTACATCGCGAAACTCGCTGATATAATTTTTTGCAGCGAGACGGACGGCGGAGACAACATTCAACAGACGCGCTGCGAGATTTAGATGATATACGCGGCGCGGTTCTTTTCTGATTGAGGGAAAGCCGCCGTTGAAGTGAGTATAGGCCTGTAGCTCCAATCGGCTAGAGCACCGGTCTCCAAAACCGGGTGTTGGGGGTTCGAATCCCCCCAGGCCTGCAAGGCCTGGGGGGCGAAGAAGCCCAAAAGGGGTGTTCCAGGCTTGCAAGCTCTTGAGGGTGAAGATCGGAAGATAAGAACCCGTCAAGGAAATAGATATAAATAATCTCCGATGCGCTGACTTGATAGCGCGGCGGTAAAAGGGGTAAGAGCACGTGGCTTCAGCAAGAGCTAAAGAGAGCGGTTCGTCGAAGAAAAAGTCGGCGCAAAAAAGTGCGGGCCGGATAGCGGCGATCTCACATTATTTTCGGGACGTCCGGTTGGAGTTCCGAAAGGTAATCTGGCCCAGTCGCGATGAGGTGGCCTCTTCGACCGTGGTGATATTGACCACATTGGCGTTTTTCGCGATATTTATCGGGATCCTGGATTTCATCTTTTCTCGGGTCGTCACGTTTGTAATTCCATAACGAGGTCGGGGCGATGGTCGCGGCCGGCAGATTGGACTAAAAGGAGCTAGAGGCAAACATATGAAGCGTTGGTATGTTATCCACACTTATTCCGGTTACGAGAACAAGGTCCGGACAAACTTGCAGCACCGGATAACCTCAATGGACATGGAAGACAAGATCTTTCAGGTTGTTATCCCGACCGAAGAAGTGATGGAGATAAAGTCCGGAAAGAAAGTCGTGAACGAACGGAAAGTTTTTCCCGGCTATATATTGGTTCAGATGGATATCGACGACGACTCCTGGTACGTTGTGAGAAATACTCCGGGGGTTACCGGCTTTGTCGGCTCGAACTCAAAACCGACGGCTCTATCTCCGGAAGAGGTCGATAAGGTAATCCACCGGGCGGCAGCGGGCAAACCAAAACCGAAGTCCGAATTTACCGAAGGGCTGACGGTCAAGGTTATCAACGGGCCGTTGGCGGATTTTACTGGTACGATCTCAGAGGTCAATGTCGATCAGAGCAAACTGAAAGTGTTGGTCTCGATCTTTGGCCGGGAGACGCCGGTTGAACTGACGTTCGGTCAAGTTGCGAAGCTGTAACAAGGAGTTACGATGGCGAAAAAAGCGATTGGGTTCATAAAACTGCAAATTCCGGCGGGCCAAGCGAATCCGGCTCCGCCTGTCGGTCCGGCTCTCGGCCAGCACGGCGTCAATATCATGGATTTCTGTAAAATGTTCAACGCTGAGACGCAGGCGCAAGGCGGAACGATCATCCCGGTTGAAATAACTGTCTATGAAGACCGGTCATTCTCTTTTATCACCAAGACGCCACCGGCGGCCATCCTTCTGCTTGAAGCCGCTGGGGTAGAGAAGGGCGCCTCCGAGCCGAATCGAGAGACCGTCGCCACAGTGCGCGCGGCCCAAGTTAGGGAGATCGCTGAGACAAAGATGAAAGATCTGAACGCCAACGATATCGAGGCGGCGATGAAGATCATCGAGGGTACGGCCCATAGCATGGGTATAGAGGTGGAAAAGTAGCAAAAATCGGCCATCGGGGCCGGCGATAGTGGGAGGCATAGGCCGCTTGCACCACGACTGGAGAAATAATGAAACTGTCAAAGAAGAGAAAAGCCGCGCTTGAAAAGATCGATCCCGAGAAGCTTCACGCCCCGCACGAAGCCATCGAGTTAGCCAAAGAGGTGGCGAGCGCGAATTTTGATGAGACGGTTGAGCTGCATATCCGCATGGGGATCGACCCGAGACAGGCGGATCAACAGGTGCGAGGCACGGTCATCCTGCCCCACGGGACGGGGAAAACCGCGACCGTGGCAGTCTTTGCCCAGGGCGACAAGGCAAGAGAGGCTGAAGCGGCCGGTGCCGACGTAGTCGGGGCCGACGATCTCATCGAGAAGGTCCAGAAAGGGTGGCTCGATTTTGATACGGCCATCGCGACGCCTGACATGATGGGCAAGGTCGGAAAATTGGGCAAAGTGTTGGGTCCGCGCGGGCTGATGCCAAACCCGAAGACAGGCACCGTCACTTTTGACATCGGTCAAGCGGTCCGGGACGTCAAGGGTGGCAAAGTTGAGTATCGCGTCGATAAGTTCGCGATCATGCACCTCATCATCGGTAAAGTTTCATTTGAAGCGAAGCAACTTCAGGAGAATTTTGAAGCGCTTCTTGAGGAGATCGTTCGGGCCAGGCCTTCAGCGGCCAAGGGCAAATATATTAAGACCATCGCCTTGACGACAACTATGGGTCCGCGTCTCTCGATCGATACGCAAAAGATCAAAGACGACACGGATGAGGCGGTTGGCGGCTAGATCTGATCGGCTATGTGTCCGCCGCCGGCGTCAAGGGAAAGATAAAGCGGAAAAGTCGTTTTTAGTCGGCGCTTGACAGCCGGGTCGGAAGTTTGTTAAATTCGCTTGGCGAATATTTACCAGAGACAGCAGGGGTTTCGAGAGAAGCTTAAGAATCCTGCCGAGGTGACCTGCGGGACAGCAAGAACCCGCTCTTTAAGTCCCATGGCCTCTGCGTAATAGCGCGGAGGTATTTTTATTAAGGAGAGTCGTGGAAAAGACTGAAAAAGCTGCGGTCATAAGCGAAGTCGAAGATAAGTTAAGAGAAGCTAAGACCACCGTCCTGGCAGACTACCGCGGGCTGACGGTGAAAGAGATAAGCCAGCTGAGGCGCGAGTTGAGCGCCGAAGGCGTCGATTTCAAGGTATACAAAAACACCTTAGTCAAACGGGCCGTCGATAACTCGAAAATCGACGATCTTGGTGAGCACCTAGTGGGGCCGACCGCGGTGGCTTTCAGCTACGAGGATCCAATCGCCCCGATAAAATTGCTGGCAAAGTTCGCCAAAACCAATAATGCGCTCGCCCTGAAGTGCGGACTCATGGAAGGAAACTTCTTGGACGCGGCCGGCATTAAGGCAGTTGCCGCCTTGCCGTCGAGAGAAGCGTTGTTAGGTAGCCTAGTCGGGACGTTGCAGGCCCCGATTTCCGGTCTGGCCAATGTGTTGAGCGCCCCGTATCGGGGTTTAGCAGTGGCCCTTAATCAGATAGCAGAAGGAAAGAACGAATAAAAGGAGAGAAAAGTGGCAAAAGCGGAAAAGACAAAAATGACAACGGAAGAGCTAATTGAAGTCGTGAAAGAGATGTCGGTCATCGAACTGTCCGAGCTGGTAAAAGCGCTCGAAGACACCTTTGGTGTCAGCGCGGCGGCACCGGTGGCTGTTGCGGCGGTGGGCGCGGCCGGCGGAGCGGAAGAGGGAGCGGTCGAGGAACAAACGAAGTTCGACGTCGTATTGACCGCCGCGGGCGACAAGAAGATTCAGGTAATCAAGGCGGTAAGATCGTTGACCTCCCTGGGCCTGAAGGAAGCCAAGGCGTTAGTCGACGAGGCTCCGAAGCCGGTACTTGAAGGCGTCAGCAAAGAAGATGCCGAGAAAGCCGTATCCGAGATTAAAGACGCCGGCGGGACCGTCGAGCTCAAATAGTCCGTCTAAATTAACCAAACGCTGCAAGACTCCGGGACGGCCACTACTACCGGCGCGAATTTCGCGCCTGTCGTTAAGGTCGCCGGCGTCTTGGGTAAATTCCCATAATTTGAGAGATATATTTTAAAATGGGTTGACAGAATAAGTATCAATTGATACTTTAGACATTTGCTGTAATTTTTTGAGCCCCCGGACACAAGGAGTGATCCTATTGGCGAAAACTGCTGGTATTCGCAGTCGCAAGAGTTTTGCAAAGATACCAGACATTCTAGAAGCCCCTAACCTGATAGCAATTCAGCGTCGATCTTTTCAGTGGTTTCTCGACGAAGGTCTCAAGAAAGCCTTTCAAGGCATCTCACCAATTGAAGATTTCACCGGCAATCTCGCGATCGAGTTCGGAGAGTGCGAGTTTGGTGATATCAAGAACACGGTTCCTGAATGTAAAGAAAAAGATATGACTTATTCCTCGCCCTTGTTCGTCTGGGTGCGATTTATCAATAAAGAAACCGGCGAGATAAAAGAGCAACAAGTTTTCATGGGAGACTTCCCGCTCATGACGGAGAAGGGCACTTTTGTCATCAACGGCACAGAGCGGGTTGTGGTCAGCCAGCTCGTACGGTCTCCTGGGGTCTATTTCAATAAAGAGATCGATAAGCAGACCGACAAGACCCTGTTTTTCTGCAAAGTTATCCCGAGTCGCGGCGCCTGGATCGAGCTTGAAACAGACAAGAAAGATATGGTGTTTGTCAGGATCGACCGCAAACGCAAGCAACCAGTGACTGTCTTGCTCAAAGCGTTGGGTTTCGGCAACAATCAAGAGCTGCTTAAAATATTCGATGGAGCCCCTTCGATCGCGGCCACCCTCGAAAAAGACTATGCGGAATCCCGCGAGGAGGCGCTCGTCGAGATATATAAACGGTTAAGGCCGGGCGAACCGCCAACGGTTGAAAGTGCGCGTTCGCTGTTGGACGGCATGTTTTTTAACGCGAACCGCTATGATCTGGCCGGCGTCGGACGATATAAGCTCAATAAGAAACTTGAGCTGGACACACCGAGCGACACAACGACGCTGACGCGCGAAGACATAATTACGACGGTCAAGTATTTAGTCGGTCTCCAGAACGGCGAAGGCCTGGTGGACGACATCGACCATTTCGGAAATCGGCGAATCCGTTCCGTCGGTGAGCTGATTCAGAACCAATTTAAGATCGGATTGGCCAGGATGGAGCGCGTAGTCAGGGAGCGGATGACGACACTCGACAGGGACACGATCACCCCGCAGACGCTCGTAAATATTCGACCTATAGTCGCGTCGATTAAAGAATTCTTCGGTTCGAGCCAACTCTCGCAATTCATGGACCAGACAAATCCTCTAGCCGGATTGACTCACAAGCGGCGCCTGAGCGCGCTTGGACCGGGCGGTTTGTCGCGCGAGCGCGCCGGTTTTGAGGTGCGTGATGTTCATCCGTCCCATTACGGCCGGATGTGTCCGATCGAGACGCCTGAAGGACCGAACATCGGGCTGATCGGGTCGCTTGCGACTTATGCTCGAATCAACGAATTTGGATTTATCGAGACTCCTTATCGCAAAGTAAAGAAGGGATGCGTGACGGAAGAGATTCACTATCTCACCGCCGACGAAGAGGACAAATATATCGTCGCTCAGGCAAACGCGGAGCTCGATAAAGACAATCGCTTCGCGCAAGAAAAAGTGCTTGTCAGAATTAGAGACGAAGTAGATACCGTCGAGCCCGAGACGGTCGATTATATGGATGTCTCACCAAGGCAGACAGTGTCAGTCGCAACCGCTCTGATCCCCTTTCTCGAGCATGACGACGCCAACAGGGCCTTGATGGGATCTAATATGCAGCGTCAGGCAGTTCCGCTGTTGAATGCAGAGGCCCCGGTAGTGGGCACCGGCATGGAGCATCGGGCGGTCAAAGATACCGGAGAGGTTGTTGTCGCTGAAAAGAAGGGCAAGGTCATCGATGTTTGCGGAGATTATATCGACATCGACGAGGGCTCTAAGAAAGTGCGCCGCTACGAGCTGCAGAAGTTCGAGAGATCAAATCAGGGCACATGCGTCAATCAGAAACCGATCGTCCAGCACGGACAGTCCGTGAAAGCGGGCGATGTGATTGCTGACGGTCCGTCGACGAGCGAGGGCGAGCTGGCGCTCGGGCGCAATCTCTTGGTCGCGTTTATGCCCTGGGAGGGTTACAACTACGAGGACGCGATTGTCATCAACGAGCGTCTGGTGAAGGAAGACATTCTCACATCGATCCATATCGAAGAGCATGAAGTTGAGGCCCGCGATACGAAGCTCGGGCCTGAAGAGTTAACCAGAGAGATCCCGAACGTCGGAGAAGAAGCCCTAAGCGACCTCGACGATAACGGTGTTATTAGGGTCGGCGCCGAAGTTAGGCCCGGCGATATCTTGGTCGGCAAGGTCACACCCAAAGGTGAGACGGAGCTGACGGCAGAAGAGAGATTGCTCAGGGCGATCTTTGGCGAAAAGGCGCGCGAAGTTCGCGACACCAGCCTGAAGGTGCCTCACGGAGAGACCGGCCGCGTGATCGCGGTCAAGGAATTCTCGCGTCTGGCTGGAAATGAGCTATCTCCGGGCGTCAATGAGTTGGTCCGGGTTTATGTCGCGCAGAAACGCAAGATTTCCGAGGGCGACAAATTGGCGGGCCGGCACGGCAACAAGGGAGTTATCTCCAGAATTGTGCCCGAAGAAGATATGCCGTTTCGGGCAGATGGCACGCCGGTAGATATTATCCTAAACCCGCTGGGAGTTCCGTCCCGAATGAACCTGGGTCAGGTTCTGGAAACCCACCTGGGCTGGGCGGCCATGGAAGGTTGGAGCGAGGACGGCGAAGAGTCAAAAACGGTATTCGTCGCCTCTCCCGTTTTTGACGGAGCCACGGAAGATGAGATCAGAGAGTCGTTAAAGAAGGCCGGGTTGCCCGAGAACGGCAAGACAACCTTATATAACGGCAGAACCGGCGAGCCTTTTCCGGACGTCATTACGATCGGTTACATATATGTCTTAAAACTGCTTCACCTCGTAGATGACAAGATTCACGCCCGCTCGACGGGCCCGTATTCGCTCGTGACGCAGCAGCCGTTGGGCGGCAAGGCGCAGTTCGGCGGGCAGAGATTCGGAGAGATGGAGGTCTGGGCCCTTGAAGCATACGGTTGCGCTTATACGCTCCAAGAGCTCCTGACGGTCAAGTCAGATGACGTCCTCGGCCGCGTGAAGGCTTACGAGTCGATCGTCAAGGGAGATAACATTCCCGAGCCGGGAATCCCCGAGTCATTCAAGGTGCTCATCAAAGAGATGCAGAGCCTGGGGCTTGACGTCGAGGTCTTGACTGATGAAGGTCGGGAAATCGAACTTGTCGAGGCCGACGAGGATGTCTTCAAGACCGCTGCCGAGCTCGGTATCGATCTGCGAGGGGAGTTATCGCCGTCCGAAGATAAGAATAAGAGCGCCAAGCCCGAAGAGACGGAGGAGACCGAAGAGCTCGAGGTCGAGCCGTCAGCTGATCCGATCGAGGCCGCGATCAACAAGGCAGACGCGGATCAATCAAAAAAAGACGGAGCGGACAACGAATAGTCGCCGGCTCAACACTATTAACCTGGAGGGAAAAGCTTGTTAGACGTTAACAACTTTGACGCGCTAAAGATTGGATTAACCTCACCGGAACAGATCAGAGGCTGGTCTAACGGCGAAGTTAAGAAACCGGAAACAATAAACTACCGAACACTGCGCCCGGAGAAGGACGGCTTATTTTGCGAGAAGATATTCGGGCCGACCAAGGATTGGGAGTGTTATTGCGGGAAATACAAGCGCGTGCGATTCAAGGGCATCATCTGCGAGCGCTGCGGCGTCGAAGTAACTCGGGCTAAAGTTAGACGAGACCGGATGGGCCATATCGAGCTGGCGGCGCCCGTCTCGCATATCTGGTATTTCAAGGGCGTGCCTTCCAGGATGGGTTACTTCCTCGATATTGCACCGAAAGATCTGGAAAAAGTGCTCTATTTCGCGTCATATTTAGTTACTGATGTCGATTATGAAAAGCGCGACGAAGACTTGCAGATGCTCAAAGAAGAGCTCGACAAAGAGATCAAAGAAGCTCACGAGCGGGGGGTAGAGCGAGTCAAAGAGCTGAATGAAGAGCTCGAGGAAGCGATCGAGAACGAAGTAGAGGTAAAAGCGCAGCGGAAGGCGGCCAAGGCCAAGGCCAAGGCTGAAGCCAAAGCCAAAGCCGAGGCGGAAGAGAAGGCCAAAGCCGAGGCGGCCAAGGGCAAAGGTAAAGACGGAGACAAGGCAAAAGAAGCTCAGAATAGTAAGAAGAGCGAGCCGCAGATATTGGTCGACGAAGAGCCGATGGCCAGGATTCCCTCGGAGGTCCGCAAGGAGCTCGCGTATGTTGAGGGTGAGGCCGACGAGACGGAAGAATGGTTACTTCGCGTCTTTGACACATTCCGGGGATTGACGGCAAAGCAGTTGATATCAGACGAAGTTCTCTATCGCGATTTGCGCTTACGGTATGACGAATATTTTCAAGGCGGCATGGGCGCTGAGGCCGTCAAGGAGATGCTCGAGACATTTGATGTCGGCAAAGAGGCTGAAAACTTACGCGATACGATCAAGACAGGCAAAGGCCAGAAGCGGGCCAGGGCGGTCAAGCGACTCAAGGTCGTCGCAGCCTTCAAGCAATCCGAAAACCGGCCCGAATGGATGATCCTGGACGCGATCCCGGTGATACCGCCGGACCTCCGACCGATGGTTCAATTAGACGGCGGAAGATTCGCGACGTCCGATCTGAACGATCTCTATCGCCGTGTGATCAATCGCAATAATCGATTAAAAAGACTACTCGATCTCGGAGCGCCCGAGATCATCGTCAATAACGAAAAAAGGATGCTTCAAGAAGCGGTCGACGCGTTGTTCGATAACGGTCGACGCGGCCGGCCGGTCATAGGTCCGGGAAATCGCGCTCTCAAGTCCCTCAGTGATATGCTCAAGGGAAAGCAAGGGCGTTTCCGCCAGAATTTGCTTGGTAAGCGGGTCGATTATTCGGGACGATCGGTTATTGTCATCGGCCCCGAACTTAAACTGCATCAATGCGGCCTGCCAAAGGTTATGGCGTTGGAGCTCTTCAAGCCGTTTGTCATGAAGCGTCTGGTCGATCTAGGCGAAGCACCGAACATTAAGAACGCCAAGCGTATGGTCGAGAGAGCCAGACCGATCGTCTGGGACATTCTCGAAGAGGTCATCAAAGATCATCCGGTCATGTTGAATCGGGCGCCAACGCTTCACAGGCTTGGCATTCAAGCGTTCATGCCGATTCTGGTCGAGGGGAAAGCGATCCAGATACACCCGCTGGTTTGCACGGCGTTCAACGCCGACTTCGACGGCGACCAGATGGCGGTTCACGTCCCGCTCTCCGTTGAGGCGCAGAGCGAGGCCAGAACCCTAATGTTAAGTTCCAATAATATTCTCTCACCCGCTCATGGGCGGCCGCTGGCCATCCCGACGCAAGACATGGTGCTGGGCCTCTATTTCCTGACTGTGTTGAGAGAAGATGGTAATGGCGAGGGCAAGGTATTCAAGGACATCGACGAGGCTGTCATCGCGCACGAGTGCGAAGAAGTCGATCTCCAGGCGCTTATAAAAGTGCGATATAACGGCGAGTTGCTCGAGACGACGATCGGACGAGTGATCTTTAACGAGGCGTTGCCGGCGTCGCATGAATACGTCAACAGCGATGTCGATAAAAAAGAGCTCGGCAGGCTGGTCGAAGATTGCTCGGAGCAGTACAGCACTGATGAGATGGCGGCTCTTCTCGATAAACTTAAAGTCTTAGGTTTCCGCTATTCCACGAAGGCCGCGTTCACCATCGGTTTGGAAGACATCGTAATTCCGCCGGATAAATGGAGCATCCTCGATAAGCCCGAGAAAGAGGTCGAGAAGATCAAGAAACAGTTCAAGAGGGGTTTGATCACGCGCGAGGAGAGCCATCAGCGGGTAGTCGATATCTGGACTAAGGCAACCGACGATGTTTCCGCGGCGATGGAGAAAAACTTTGATCGTTTTAATCCTGTCTACATGATGGCAAACTCCGGCGCCAGAGGTAATGTCAAGCAGATCAGGCAGTTGGCCGGGATGCGCGGTTTGGTCGCGAACCCGAAGGGCGACATTATCGACCGGCCGATCAAAGCGAACTTTCGCGAGGGTCTTACAGTCCTCGAGTATTTTATTTCAACGCACGGCGCCCGGAAGGGTTTGGCCGACACGGCGTTGCGAACGGCTGACTCGGGTTACTTAACCAGAAGACTCGTTGATGTGGCGCAGGATGTTATTGTGCGCGACGATGACTGTGGCACCAAAAAGGGCATTAAGCTGTCGCTCTTTGTTAATGATGAGCCGAATAGCACCTTAGTCGGCCGCGTCGTCATGGAAAACGTTCCCGGCCCAAAACGCGGCAAGCCAGTCGTGAAGAAGGGCGAGCCCTTCCGCCGGTCAGATCTGCGGACGATTGCCGAGGGCGTAAAACAGCGGGATGTCCAAGTTCGTTCTGTGCAGACATGCGAAGCGCGTCACGGCGTCTGCCGGATGTGTTACGGGCTGAGCTTGGCGACCGGTCGGATGGTGGATATCGGTGAGGCCGTAGGCATCATTGCCGCCCAATCCATCGGCGAGCCCGGTACGCAGCTAACAATGCGTACATTCCATACCGGTGGTGTGGCCGGAGAAGATATAACGCACGGCCTACCGAGGATCGTCGAGCTCTTTGAGGCGAGAAAGCCGAAAGGCGAGGCGATCATGGCCGAGGTTTCCGGCAAGGTTGAGGTCAGCGAGACTGATAAGACAAAGCAGATCATCATTCATACTAGCGACGGCAAAGAGAAGGCCTACCCGATCTCTCGGCGCGCGAGGTTGCGGATAAATGATGGCGATAAAGTAGAGGCCGGTACGCAGCTCTCAGAGGGTTCGTTAAATCTGCACGATATCCTTGAGGTCAAGGGCAGTTGGGAAGTGTCCGGATATCTGGTCCGCGAGGTCCAAGAGGTCTATCATTCGCAGGGTGTTGATATCGATGATAAGCACATCGAGCTGATCGTCCGTCAGATGCTGCGCAAATCCACGGTCGTCGAGCCGGGCGATACCGACATGCTCCCTGGTCAGCTGGTCGATAAGCGGATGTTTGACGCGCAAAACAAGCGCGTTGCCGCCGAGGGCGGAGAGCCGGCCGTCGTGAAACAGGTGTTGCTGGGAATCACTAAAGCTTCACTTGCGACCGACAGCTTCTTGTCCGCGGCATCTTTCCAAGAGACGACCAGGGTCCTGACCGAGGCTGCCATATCCGGCCGCCGCGATCCGTTGCTCGGCTTGAAAGAAAATGTGATCATCGGTAAGTTGATCCCGGCTTCGACAGGGATGAAGCGGTATCGAAACGTCGAGCCGATCTATGTCGGCTCTGAGGATGAGGATACTTCAACGAAGCTGCCGGCCGCGTCCGGCAGCGGCGAAAATGGCGAACTGGCCGAGTCCGCGGCGCCGAGTTCTGACGATATCGGGGATTCATCGGTAGAAATGTAGCGATTATCGCGCTTATCGTTGACAGTGTGGCATAAAGCTGATATATTTTCGCCTTGTGGCTGCTTAACGGTTGCAAGAAGAGCAGCTAAGAACGTGGTCAATTAGCATACAGGTGTTAATGCCGCCTCTTCAGAGATGAAGATGGCTTTTTTTGGGGAAAGGTTTGTGTAACCCAAGAAAACGCAAAATACTCAGGGGTGCCTGGCATCTTAACTGAGTCGAGCAGAAGGAAGAGATTTGCCAACAATTTCGCAACTGGTACGAAAAGGAAGAACGAAGACATTCAAGAAGTCGGCTACGCCGGCTTTAAAGGGCGCACCGCAAAAGCGGGGCGTCTGTACACGTGTATATACTACGACACCCAAGAAACCGAACTCGGCGCTCCGAAAAGTTGCCAGGGTGCGGTTGACTAACGGCATGGAGGTCACTTCATACATCCCCGGTATCGGACACAACCTGCAAGAGCACTCGATCGTGCTTATCAGGGGAGGCCGAGTCAAAGACTTGCCGGGCGTTAGATATAAGGTAGTGCGGGCGGCGCTCGACACCAGTGGTGTCTCCGACCGAAAGCAAGCGCGATCCAAGTACGGCACCAAGGCGGAGAAATAGATGTCACGTAAAGCCGCTGCAACAAAAAGATTCATCGAGCCAGATACTAAATACAACAACAAGTTGATCTCGCAACTGATCAACCAGATACTGCAGGCGGGCAAGAAAAGCATCGCGGAAAAGACAGTTTACGGCGCGTTTGAGATGATCGAGGAGAAGTCGGGTAATGACCCGGTGGCAGTCTACAAAAAGGCCATAGATAATATTCGCCCCCAACTCGAGGTAAAATCGCGTCGAGTTGGCGGAGCTACATACCAGGTGCCGATAGAGGTTTCAGGTCGGCGAGCCACCACCCTAGCGCTGCGGTGGTTGGTCACATACACGAAAGAGCGGCGCGAAAAACGGATGTCTGAGCGCCTGGCGGCTGAGATCATGGAAGCAGCTGATCAGCAAGGCGGCGCCATCAAGAAGCGCGAAGACGTCCATAAAATGGCGGAAGCGAACAGAGCTTTTGCCCACTATAGATGGTAGTAATCGCAGACTAGCTGAAGCAATAGGTTAGGCAGGGAGATTATGAAAGACAAAATAGACAAGATTAGAAATATTGGGATCATGGCCCACATCGACGCGGGCAAGACGACGACAACGGAGCGTATACTGTATTTCACCGGCAAGACTTACAAGGTGGGTGAGGTGCACGAGGGTACAGCTGTGATGGACTGGATGATCCAAGAGCAAGAGCGGGGCATCACGATTACCTCCGCCGCGACGACCTGTTTTTGGGATGATCACCGGATTAATATTATAGATACGCCCGGGCACGTGGACTTCACTGTAGAGGTAGAACGTTCTCTGCGCGTGCTTGACGGCGCCATTGCCGTTTTCAGTGCTGTCGAGGGCGTTGAGCCGCAGTCGGAGACGGTCTGGAGACAGGCTGACAAGTACGGTGTACCGAGGGTAGCGTTTGTAAACAAGATGGATAGAGTCGGGGCCGACTTTAAGAACGTGCTGGTAATGATGCGAGATCGGTTGAAAACAAACGCGGTCCCCGTCCACATGCCGATCGGCGCTGAAGAAGACTTTAAGGGCATGATCGACTTGGTCGGCATGAAGGCGATCACATACAAAGATGAGAGCGGCCAAGAATGGGACGAAACCGAGATCAGCGACGACCTTAAGGACGAAGCAACGGAAATGCGCAACCAGCTGATAGAAGCGGTTGCTGAATATGACGACCATTTAATGAACCAGTACTTAGAAGGCGAAGAGCTCGATGTGGCTGATCTAAAAAAGGCGATCCGGGCGGCGACGTTGAGCCTCAAGATCGTCCCGGTAACATTGGGCAGCGCTTTCAAGAACAAAGGGGTTCAGTTTCTACTGGACGCAATCGTCGATTATCTGCCGTCGCCAGTAGAGGTGCCTGCGATAGTCGGAGTCGCACCGAGAACTGAAAACGAAGAAACGCGCGAGGCCAGCGACGAAGAGCCTTTCTGTGCCTTGGCATTTAAAGTGATGACCGATCCATACGTCGGCAAGCTGACGTTCTTCCGAGTCTATTCCGGGAAGCTCAAGGCCGGATCATATGTCCAGAACGCTGTCAGCGATACGCGTGAAAGGATCGGCCGTCTCTTGCAGATGCACGCCAATCATCGCGAAGATTGCGACGAAGTCAGTACGGGCGATATCTGTGCCGCCGTCGGATTAAAAAAGACATCGACCGGCGACACGCTTTGTGATCCGGGCCACCAGATTGTGCTGGAATCAATGGTATTTCCCGAGCCGGTCATATCTGTGGCGATCGAACCGAAAACCAAAGCCGATCAGGATAAGCTGGGCAACTCGATGGCGAAGTTGGTCGAAGAGGATCCGACGTTTCGTGTCTCATTTGATGACGAGACAGGCCAGACGATCATCGCCGGCATGGGCGAACTGCATCTTGAGGTAATCGTTGACCGTCTGCTTAGAGAGTTCAAAGTCGGCGCCAGTGTCGGACGTCCCCAGGTTGCTTACCGTGAGACGATCAAGAAAACCGTCTCGAATGTTCATGGGAAATTTATCAGGCAGACCGGCGGTAGGGGCCAGTTCGGACACGTCGTTATAACGGTCGAGCCCGGCGAGCCCGGCAGTGCGTACGTATTTGAAAACAAGATCGTCGGCGGGAATATTCCCCGGGAATATATACCGGCTGTCGACCAAGGAATCCAGGGCGCGATGGCCGGCGGCGTATTGGCCGGCTATCCGATTGTCGATATTGCGGTCACGCTGACGGACGGTTCGTACCATGATGTCGACTCATCCGAGATGGCATTTAAGATAGCCGGGTCGATGGCCTTTAAGTCCGCGTTAAAGAAGGCGAGCCCAGTGCTGATGGAGCCGGTTATGGAAGTCGAGGTAGTCGTACCCGAAGAGTTCATGGGCGACGTTATGGGTGATTTGAACGGTCGTCGCGGGCGGATCGGCGGAATCGATTCTCGAGGCGGAGCCAAGATTATCGGAGCCAAGGTACCTTTGGCGCAGATGTTTGGTTACGCGACCGACTTGAGGTCGCGCACGCAGGGCCGGGCGACATTCACGATGCAATTCAAACGGTACGAAGAAGTGCCGAGAAGCATTTCGGAAGAGATTATCAGTAAGGCGCAAGGAGAGATCTCGTTGGCCGCGGCCAACAGTTAATAAATATTAGAAAGTTTTGAATTCGGGCCGAAAACCCGTGCAGACGGAGTAAGTAAAGGGAGGCAGTATGGCAAAAAAGAAATTTGAAAGAACAAAGCCGCACATGAATATCGGTACGATCGGTCACGTCGACCACGGCAAGACAACGCTGACGGCGGCCATCACCAAATGTCTTAA
>SDBV01007551.1_pt1 | contig 14847 bp, 9 predicted proteins | sample 2277081 | NCBI WGS metagenome assembly SDBV01 (sample SAMN10402039, study PRJNA504765) | marine sediment metagenome | isolation source: marine sediment core GS10_PC15, 223 cmbsf | place: Arctic Ocean: Southern Knipovich Ridge | collected 2010
GCCGGGCTATCTCCAATTCCCGCCTCTGCCGATCCATTTCCAAGAATACGCGAACTTTCGCTTGCAGGATATCCATGTTCAGCGGCTTGAAGAGATAGTCCACGGCTCCCGTTTCGTAGCCTCTGAACACGTACTCCTCGTCCTTGCTGATGGCGGTCACAAAGATAATCGGGATCTGTCTGGTGCTTTCGTTGTCCCGCATGATCGTGGCCACCTCGAATCCATCCATTTCGGGCATCTGCACGTCCAGCAGCACGAGGGCGAAGTCATGGCGAAGCATCAGGGCCAGCGCCTGGTTGCCGGAATGCGCTTGGATGGTCTCCGCGCCGACGTGTTTCAGTGCGGTCTCGATTGCCAACAGGTTTTCCGGCCTGTCGTCGACCACCAGAATCTTGCCACGGGAATCGTCGGTTGTTCGTTGCGACGCCACGTCACTGTCCTTTACCGGCTACGGCATGATTGTCACAACCCGCGCTTGCCAGACAACAATCTGCCAGGAATGGTGCAATATCTTCGATTGAAAGGATTCGATCCACCGGGGCCGCCTTGATAGCCTCGCGCGGCATGAAGTCCGCTTCCGCAGTGGCGGGATCCTGCACAACCGCCAACCCCCCACGCTGCTTGATGAGCTTCAGCCCCCGGCTGCCGTCGGAGTTCCCTCCGGTGAGAACGACCCCTATCAGCTTGTCTGCGTACACGTCGGCTGCGCTGGCGAACAGTACGTCGATCGAGGGTCGGCAGTGGTTGACTCGTTCGTCCACCGAGAGGCTGAACGTCTCGTTCGCCTCAATCAGCAGATGGTAGTCCGGCGGGGCCAGGTAAACGGTGCCTCGGAGAATCGGCTCTTTATCGTCGGCCTCCTTGACCCGCAGCGGGCTAAGCGCGTTCAGGTGTTTGAGCAGAAAGTCGTCGTGGTCGGGCCGCCTGTGTTGAACGATGATAACGGGCAGAGGAAAACTATCGGGCAGCTCGGGAATCACGGCCGAAAGGGCGTCCAGCCCACCCGCCGATACTCCCACAACCACGGCCCTGTAGTCCTGCGTCATGGCTGGCGTCCTCCCGCGGTTGGCGAGGCCGCGTGCGCAACCGCCCGGAAAATGCGATCCTTCCCTGACACGGTCTCACAACGGTCGCGAACGGCCGAAAACTCGACGGTCTCCCTGGTTCCCAGGCACAGAAACCCCCGCCGACACAGACTGTCGCAAAACAGAGACAGCACCCGGTCTTGCAGGGCCTTGTCGAAGTAAATCAGGACGTTCCGGCAGACGATCACATTCATCTCGCCGAACACGCCGTCGCTAACGAGATTGTGGTGCGCAAAGGTGATATTCTGCTTCAGAGACTCGTTCATCTTGGCGGAACCGTACTTGGCGTGATAGTAGTCCGAAAACGAAGCCTCCCCCCCGGCGGCATTGTAGTTGGCCGTATACGTCCGAATGTTCTCCAGCGGATAAACGCCTTGCCGGGCGACGTCCAACGAATGGTTGTTGTAATCCGTGGCATACACTTGGGCCCTGTCGTACAGGCCTTCTTCCACGAGCAAGATGGCCATGGAATAGACTTCCTCGCCGGTGGCGCAGCCGGCGTGCCAGATCTTGAGGAAGGGATAGGTCTTCAGTACGGGAACGACCCGCCTGCGCAACGAGAGGTAGAAACGGGGGTCGCGGAACATCTCGGTCACGGTAACCGAGAGATCGGTCAGCAGCAGATTGAAGAACTCCTCCTCGTGAAGGATCTTGGGCAGCATTTCAGACAGATGCTTCAGTCCGGACAGCCCATGGCGATGTTTCAGGCGGCGCTGCAAAGAGGCCCGGGCGTACTGCCGAAAGTCATACCCCCAGCGGTGGAAGATCCCTTCCAGGAGGATCTCCATTTCAATCCGCTCAACGTCTTTGGTCGGCATCCCGCTCATACGGCGGCCGGTTCCTGTTTGAAGAGCCAGACCCTCATCAACGACAACAACTTCTCCACGTCAACCGGCTTGGTGAGGTAATCGTTGGCTCCGGCTTCCAGACACTTGGAGCGGTCTTCCGGCATGGCCTTGGCGGTGATCGCGATCACCGGGAGTCCTTCGAATCGTGGTTGGGCACGGATCGCGCGCATGGCCTCGAAGCCGTCCATCACCGGCATCATGATGCCCATCACCACCAGTTCGATGTGGGGCTCCTCCTCCAGTTTCTCCAAGGCCAGTTTTCCGTTGTCGGCCATCAACACGTTCAACCCCAACTTTTCCAGAACCTTCGATAGGGCATACGTATTGCGCATGTCGTCGTCTACCAGGAGCACTTTTCTGTCCTTGAAGACCTCATCCGGATCGTGCAACATCCGGATGACCTTCTGTTGGTCGGCCGGCAGCGAAGACTCGACGCTGTGAAGAAACAGCAAGACTTCGTCGAGCACCCGTTCCTCCGAATCCGCCTCCTTCAGCACGATGCGGTCGGTGTACTTCCTCAGCTCCGCGTGCTCTTCGCGAGTCAGGTCTCTACCCGTATAGACGATCACGGGCGGGATCTCGCTACCCTGACGGTCACGAAGTCTCCGGAGCAGCTCGAATCCGGTCATGTCGGGCAGACCGAGATCCAGAATTACACCGTCGAATTTCTCCGCCGTCATCTTCTCACAGGCTGCCTCGCCGGTGCCCACAGCCGTAATCTCGACCCCCTTGTTGTCGATCAGCTTGACCAGGCTGCTCCGCAGCACCTCGTCGTCCTCAACCACGAGAACCCGCCTGACGTTCGCTTGCAGCATGCCCTCGATCTTGGAAAACGCACGATCGACGTCCTCGGCGCTGGCCGGCTTGGTCATGTGTCCGACGGCCCCCCTTTGCAGCGAATCGGCGCCTTCGTCCCGAGCGGATATGACGTGCACCGGAATGTGCCGGGTGCGGAGATTGTGCTTTAGTTGACTCAACACGTTGAGTCCGTCGATATCGGGTAGACCCAGGTCGAGGATTACACCGGTTGGTTCGTACTCGAAGGCCAACTGCAATCCGCTGCTGCCATCGCCCGCCACCAGGCATTTGTAACCCCGCTTGTGGGAAAGATCCACCAGAATCGCGGCAAAGCGGGCGTCGTCCTCCACGATCAGGATCGTCTTGTCGCCGCGGCCGATTTGCTCGCGGTCATCCGGGAGGAACTCGCCGGCGGAAGCGGACGTCAACGGCCGGTTCGTCACCACGTGGTGCTCCGCTTCGGCGCTTGAACCTGCCGGGGGATCTGAGATGGCCGTTTCCCGAAGACGGGCCGCGCCTAACGTGTCTTGAGGTTCCAGCGGCAGATACAAAGTAAATGTGCTGCCCTCCCCCTGGCGGCTTGCGAGCTGGATCTCGCCGCCAAGCAGCTTGGCAAGTTCGCGGGAGATGGCCAACCCCAGGCCGGTACCGCCGAATCTCCGGCTGGTGGAACCGTCGGCCTGATGGAACGCCTCGAATATCACCCGTTGCCGTTCTCGAGGAATGCCAATTCCCGTATCGATCACCGATATCCCCACCGCGCGATCGGCACTCAAGCCGCTTCGGTGAAACCGGACGTTCTGGTCCGGGCGGTGCATGCTGAAGGTGACCGAGCCTTCGGACGTGAATTTGAACGCGTTGGAGAGCAGATTCTTCAGGATCTGTTCGACCCGCTGTTCGTCCGTCTTCAGAATTCCCGGGACGTCGCCGCCGATTTCAATCCGAAATTCGAGGTCTTTATCGTCGGCCACCGGATCGAACTGTGTTTGGATGTGGGAGGCAATGGAATCCAGCTTTATGTCTTCGAAATGGACGTCGAGTTTTCCCGCCTCCACCTTAGACAGGTCGAGAATCTCGTTGATCAGGCTCAACAGGTCCTTTCCGCCCTCGTGAATCACCTTGGCGGACTCCACTTGTTCGTCGGTGAGGTTTCCTTCTTCGTTCCCGGTCAGCGACTTGGCAAGGATCAAGAGGCTGTTCAACGGCGTTCTCAACTCGTGCGACATGTTGGCCAGGAATTCGGATTTGTACTTGCTGGCCAACTCCAGGTCACGGGCCTTTTCTTCGATCTCGCGTCCGGCGATTTCGAGGTCCTTGTTTTTCTTCTCGATATCAGCCTTCTGCCGCGAGAGATACTCCGACTTCTCCTCCAATTCTTCGTTGGTTGCCTGAAGTTCCTCGCTCTGCGCCTTGAGTTCCTCCTCGGACCGTCTGAGGGCCTGGGTCTGCTCCTCCAGCTCCTCATTGGCAGCTTTCAACTCTTCTTGTTGCGACTCTAGCTCTGCCGCCTGCCGCCGAGATTCCTCCAGAAGCCCGCTCATCTTCTCGCGGTCCTGGGCCGAGTTGATGGCGATGGCGACGTTCTCGGATACCAGCTTCAAGAGTTCGATCTGCGCATCATTGAAGGGTTTGAAGGTGCCCAGCTCCAAGACGCCCTGGACTTCCCCTTCCAGGGTGACCGGGGTGGCCAGGAGATTGCGCGGTACGGCCTCCCCCAGACCGGAATTCACGGTGACGTAATCTTCCGGCGCCTCGGAAATCGAGATACTCTCCTTCTCCAGCGCGGCTTGGCCCACCAGACCTTCGCCGGGCTTGATGGCGTTGGCCAGCCGCTTGCGTTGGGTGAAGGCATAGCTTCCGGTCAAGCGCAGGGTTCCGTCAGGGTCAGCCAGATACATGACGCCTACCTGGGCATCGAGATACTTTGCCAGGTAGGTGATGACGTTCTTGGAAAGGGTGGGCAGATCCAGCTCGCCCCCCATGGCGTCGGACAATTCAGCCTGCCCCGTCTTGAGCCAGTTCGCTTCTTTGTTTTGTGCCACGACGATTTGGAGATCTTCCGCGTTCTTGTGAGTTTTCTTGAGCTGTTCGTCTCTATCCTTCTCACCGCGGATGAGGGTTCGGACAATGTACGTAAACAGCATTCCAGCCGTGAGAATCAAGCATGCTTGAATGATCAGAAACATCCGCAAAGATTCGGCCACTGTGTGGTGGAGTGAAGTGTCGGCGCGCTCAGCTTGTTTCATCAGCGATCGATAAACCTTGTCAAATTCCTGGTCGAGTTCGCTGCCTATTCCGGCAGTTGGTGATCCATGTCTCTGAATCGCAATACTTCGAAAACGTGCCAGTTCAGTCTGAACTTTGCGAAGGTCTGATTTCAAAGCCGCATCGTCAGGAGGAACATACGTATGCTTGTCGTCGGTTCCCCCCTCCAACATCGCCGCGGTGAGCCGTTCGGCTTCGTCCAGCTTCTTCCACACATAGGTAATGTCCTCGGCCGTGTCTCCACTCATAATCTCCTCAAACCAGAGGTGAGCCTCTGTTATGGCCAACCTGATTTCCATGGCTGCATCGATCAGAGGCGTGGACTGTGTGACCATTTTGTATCCGCCCCACGTTCCGTAACCCATCATGAGGACCACAACGATCATGATTGCGACGATGCTTCTATACATGCCGGTTCCTTCTCCGTATACTATGTTGATGCTACTCTGTATGCCGATTCTCACGCGGCGGATTGACCAAACCGCGCAAAACCCTCACGGCGCGACGCAAAGCCAATTGGCGCAAGAAGATCGGTGGTTGGCGCAGAAGATCGGCAGGTGTCGCCTCGGAGGTGGGTAACTGTGTTGCGCCAGTAATTAAACCATAGATTACAGACACAACCGATTGAGGACGCGGCGGGAATTCGCGTGAGCGGATCGTAACGATTATGGCCGTTACACGGAGGGAAGCCACACGCGGTGCATACGCGGAGGACAGCTATCCGACGGCAGGACAAATCTCCAACAACTCTCCAACACCGGCAGGAGGTGTTTTCCCCTGCGTGTCATCCCGTAGCTTACTGCCTTGGCAGCAAAAGCCCTTTGGTGCCGTCACGTGGAAGGCCTGCCAGACGTTGGCGAAGACGCCGGTTGTGGGGATCGAGCGACAAGGCGCGGCGGCGAAGCTTTTCGGCTTCGGAGGCGTTGCCTGCCGCCTCCTCCAGCGCGGATAGGCTGGCCAATGCACCGATCGAACGGGGATTGACGTGGACGGCTCGTTGAAAAACGCGGTAGGCCTGATCCAGCAGTCCTCGTTGCAGGCATTGCTCGCCGTGGGCAACGAGGTAGACTTCCATCTCGTAGCGCGCCAAGTCATCTGAAGGATCTAGGGCCAGGGCCTGCGCGAACAAATTGGCCGCTTCAATGTGTTGGCCGAGGCACTTCTGCACGAAGGCCTGATTGGCGGTGGCTCGCGCCGCGTGTGCTTGCTGCAAGCGCACGCGCGTCGAACGATCCGCCCTCACGTACGCAGGACAAAGCGGCTCTTGAAGTGCGCAGAGAATGTCCAGGTTCACCGCCGCCAGCTCCCGGGAGTTGAGCCGGTCTCCCAGGCGGGGGGTCCTGAACTCGATGATCGGCCGGTCCTCGGTGTTCAGCGGTTGGCCGGCGGCAAACCGCCCCAGCGCCGGCGGTCCGGCGATGAAGCCCGCCAATAGGCCCAGCGGCGACTCCAGCCCCGCTCGGTCCAGGGCCTCTCGCATCGGCCGATCTGCAAAGCGACGTTGGATCTGCTCAGCATCCCAGACCGCCGGCTGCGTCGTCGAGACGAAGGCCAGATAGTATCCCTGAAGCCAGATGGTCGTATGAGGGAAGACTTCCAGCAAGGTTCTCGTGAGAACCTTCAGGTCTTCGGGTGCAATCTGGCGGATCGCCACCCAGACCACGAACATGCCGCCAGTGTGCCCACGGCTGACTGGGCCGTCGGAATCTGTGGCCAGCTTGGCACGGCAGGCACGAAAATGCTCGAGCGTGTACAGGCGCGACACTCCGGCACGGTACGGCGTCAACAGACCGTTGACAATCACGTCGAATCTCTCCGGCGTCAGGGCCACGAAATTCCTGCCGTCGGCGCAGATGACTCGAATGTTCGACTCTCGGGAGCCGTCCGCCAATGTGACCCTTTGATTGTAGTCGGCAAACCATCGGGAGGCTTCAATCACGCCGGAGGATATCTCTACGGCCACCGCAGTGTCGACCATCGGCAATTCCATGGCGCCCAGCTTAATGCCGGTCCCCAGGCCGATTTCCAGAATGCGCCGTGGCGACGGATGGAGCACCAGCGGCAGAAGCCCCTGTTTCCTTTGCTCTTCGACGGTGCGGGGAACCGTGGAGCCTTCCGTGTGGAGCCGGTTGGTGAACATCACCCGTGTGCCGATCCGTTGGTCTTCGACCACCTCGACCAGCCCGTACGCATCTTCGCAACGAAAGCAGACCTTGTCCTGGGGGCCGAGACCTTGACGAGTAACGGGAGCATTTCCATACGTGATGCCCAGAGTAAGCGACGCCGCCGCGGCACCCGCCGCGAGCGCTGCGAAAACGGGCCGATACCGGGCAACCGCGTATGCCCAAGCCACCCCGGCAGCGGCCGTTGCCCCGACTAGAGCGCAGAGAGTTATTGCCCACCATGTCCCCCATGACGGAATCACGATCAATCCGACCACCAGGGAACCCAACACCGAGCCCAGGGTATTTGCGGCATAAGTGCGTCCCACCGGCCGGCCGACCCCCTGGGTCAACAGGCCGTAGAGCTTACAGGCAATCGGCAGCGAGGCGCCCATCAAGGTCGTGGGGACCAGCAACAGACAGGTGGCTAGCACCAGTGGCCTGCCCAGCCACGGTTGCAGCGGGCCCCGGCCGCCGGCCGGCACCACCCGGTCGGCCAGTCCGGCCAGTTGGGGAGCCCACAACAGGCTCAGCAGGGCATAAACCGAGAGCAGAATCTGGATGGCCACGAACAATTCGGCCGGCCGGGCCAACCGGTCCAGTCTTCCCCGTACCAGCCAACTGCCCAGACTCAAGCCGAACAGCAGAATCGCCAACATCAGGCTGAACGCGTAGGTCGTGTTCAAGGTCAGCAGGGAAAGCACCCGACACCAGATCGTTTCGTACCCCAAGGCACAGAAACCCGAGACTGCGGCGGCCACCAGAATCCAAGACGCTCCGACACGGGCCGCGATCACCGGTGGGGCCGCGGCGGCTTCCGTCTGGGGGCCAACCGGCTTCGCTCGATCCTTGCGGGGTGTGTGGGTCTTGGCTGGCACGAGGCGATCCTGGGCCGCCGATCTCTCGGCATCCAGGCCGGGGTGCCCTTGCGGAACCCGGTTGCTGCGCCGGTCGAGCCAGAGGGCCAACAGCCCGGCCAGCGCCCCCAGCCCGCCGGCAGTCAGGCATGTGCCCCGCAGCCCGATCATCTCTATCAGCATGAACCCGGCGAGCAGGGTCCCGACAACCCCTCCCAGGCTGTTGGCTGCATAGGCAGTCGCGGTGCGACGCCCGAGCGAGTCGGGAGAGCTTGCCAGTGCCCTGACCACGAGCGGCAGACTGGCACCCATCAGGATGGTGGGCGGTCCGATGGCGATGGCGGCCAAGGCAAATCTGGCCAGATCGAGCACCGGCGAGACCGGCCCGCACCACTGGGCCAGTTTACCAAACAAGACTGCCGACCATCCCACTTCCCAGACCGGAAGCAGAACCAGGGCAACCACTGCCAGCTCCAAAAACGCGTAGAGCCGAATAGGCCGGGCAGTCCGGTCGGCGACCCGGGCGGAGAGCCAACTTCCCAGTCCCAAACCGGCCATGAAGACCGCCAGCACGATGGCCGTGGCCGCCGACGCGCTTCCCAGCAGCCCCGTGAGCCAGCGGGTCCAGACGACCTCGTAGACCAGCCCCGCAGTCCCGGAGAGAAAGAACAGAACGTGCAGGATGCCCGCCGGTTTCAGCCAGGGTCGCATTGCAATCGGCCTCCTTGCCGATGAACATCCGGCCCATCGGGGCAGCCATACTACCAGGACCGCGTGGACGGCTCAACATCATGCCTGGGACCGCAATCTGATCGCACCCCACTACGTGGAGAAGACATGGAGAATATGTCGTTGAGTCAAAATGGGCGAATTGCCTGCAAGCTAATACGTGAATAAGTGCGCTTAAACTTCCCCCCCCAAAGCCGCGATACTGATCCTATGGGTCATTGTCATAGTGAGCAAGTAGGTTCGTATTTACCGAGGACATGAACCAGACGACCTCGCACGGCAGATCTGGGTGACGAAGAGCGTCTGGCCTGAGATCTGCGTTGCGGTCGGCCGCCGAGGAATAAGCCTGACTTTTGAGACGGGCGTCGGCACAGCAGCAGCTCGCACAGTTGGCCGTAGTGCTAAGCCAGGGGACTTGGGGGAACCGAGGCGGTTAGGTTGGGAAATCCTGCGAAAGCCAATCCACTGAAGGAGACGGACTGCGATTTTCGATTTGCCTGATATGGCAGTGGTGGATCGTGCATGCGCATTTGGCTAACTCGTTTTGCGAAATGGCGAACGGATAGAATACGGCCCGACCGGCGTCTGGTTGGCAACGAACACCCAAGCTGGGAGACCCCGGCAATCACGTCCGTGGTTGCTACCTATCGAAGGAGACGACCGAATGAGACAATTATCGGTGCTTTGCGTAGCCGTGGCGATGGTAGCAATACCGTTGGCCGCCTTCCAGGCTCCACTGCCCGCGGGGGAACTGTCGTTTGGCAATCTCGCGCTGCTGCTGCGAGGAACTCCCAAGGACGTCCCCTGCCCGCAGTCGTGCGATCAATGCCGGAAGGAGTTCTGTATCGAGCGTGTTCCCGTGAAAAAATGCGTTACGGGTAAGAAGAGGGTCTACGATTGCAAGATCCGGTACGAGTACGTTTCCATTCCGGAGACCCGGTATCGCTGGAAAACGAAGTGCGTCACGGAAGAGATTCCGTGCTGCTACTGTAAGCCCGTCTGCAAGACCCGGGAGGGCACGCGTCGCTACGAATCGGAGCAGTGGAGCGAGCAGGAATTCGGCACTTGTTCCGGTTGCGGCGGGATCTACTGCAAATACTGTGAAAACAAGACCGAAAAGGTTGAGTGCAAGCATTGTGAGCGGGAACCGGGCGAGACTACCATCAAGGTCTGCTACCGGAGCTGTGTGAAGGAAGAGTACACGGTTTATCGCCAGGTGAAGAGACCGGTTTGTGTGAAGAAGCCCCGCTACGAAAGGGTGAAGGTTTCCATTACCAAGTACGTGTGCAAGAGCTGCAATGGGGGAGGCTGCCAGGAGTGTTGCGACGGTCCTGGCTGCCAAACCTGTGGCGACTAAAACGCAGCGCTTACGTCAGGAAGCGTGCTCCGGGGTAGTCTTTGGTGGCAAGTGACGGGGTACGCACGAGGAATACTCACTTCACGGATGGAGTAAAAAGATGCACGGCAACGAATCACGAACACTCGGCCGAACGGCCACGATTGGTCTGGGCGCAGCCGCGGCATGGTTCTCGCTGCTGGTTTTCGCCCAGCCGGCCCTGGCGATTCCGGTTTTCGCCCGAAAGTACCGGACCTCGTGTACTACCTGCCACGCGGGATTCCCCAAGTTGAATTCCGACGGCGAGGCCTTCCGGCGCAACGGGTACCAGTTCCCGGCCGACGAGGATCTCCTGGTCAAGGACGAGCCGATCCCGATGGGCAATGAAGCCTACAGGGACCTGTGGCCCAATTCGATCTGGCCTTCCGACATACCCAACCTGCCGCCGGTGGCGTTTCGGGCGCGAATGGGATACAAACAGTTCCTCAACACGCCGGCGGGCGATCCCTCGGGGGACTTTCAGTTTCCGATGGATTACAGCCTGCTGACCGCCGGGACGTTCGGCGAAAACATCTCTTGGTACGCAGGCTTTGTTTTGGCCGGCAGAGGCGGCCATGGCGGCGGCGGCGGCGGCCATGATGCAGAGGAAGCAGCGGGTCTTGAGCCGGAGTTGGAGCGGCTATTCGTGCAGTTCAGCAACCTGTTCGCATGGTCGCCTTATGAGGACGATGACGGAATGCGCGCAGGAAACCGATGGATGATCCTGCCCCCACGCTTTCTGAACCTGCGGGTCGGTCAATTCGAGCCCCAGGTGGTCGCGCCCTGGGGCTCGATCCATCGTCAACTCGGCATCACCGGACGGCTGCCCAATGTTGCCACCCTCGGCAGCAACGGCTTCATGCTCGAGCCGGCGCAGCGCGGTTTCGAGTTGCACGGCCTCTGGCGTCAATACAATTCCTACGCGGTGGGCATGGTCAACGGCAACAACGCCATGACTGCCTGGGATAACAACACGCATAAAGACTTCTATTTCCGGGTTGCCCGCAAGTGGTGGGGCGCGCCGATCGACGGCGTGCTGGGCGTAGCTGATTCGGGCGAGAACGGAGAAGGTGAGGTCGCTGATCCCGGCGACGCCCTCGCCCCGAGCTTGGATTTCTGGCGCGAAGTCTCGGGCGAAACCGGGTTCTTCGGCTACTTCGGACGCAATACCGTCGCAGCGGAAGAAGAGGAAGAGATTATCTTCCACGGCGTGGAGCATGGACACGTAGAACACATGCACATGAGGCTGAATGATTTCGATCGTATCGGATTTGACGCCCGCACCCAATGGCAGGATCTCGATATCTTTGGCGCCTTCATCTGGGGTTGGGACGAGGACGTCGGGGGCGAAAAAGCCGAGATCGAGCCGGACACCCTGTTCACTTGGTTCGTCGAGGCCGACTACGTCTTCAAGCCATGGCTAACCGGTTATGTCCGCTATGAGGAGCTCGAGTTTGGGGATGGGCATCGGCAAGAGCACGATAGAATCAACCGGGCCGTGGTGGGGGCCGTGTTTACCATCCGCGCCAATATGCGGGTCGTCACCGAATTCACGCTCGACGCCAAAGGGGCCAACGACGAGGGGGAATTCACTACCCACGACGTCTGGACCACCATGCTAGACTTCGCTTTCTGAGATCTTCAGTCGTTTTCCGAGGAATCATTGGCGGACTGATCGGAAGGAACGAAGGGGTACAACGTGTTCGATCGTTCGTCCGCACTGCTGATGGTTACCTCCTTGCTGGCCTTGCAGGTGGCAGGTCCGGCACGGGCGGGTGAGGGGTATTTCGAGGGTCGTGTCGCTGCTGGCGACCGAACCGCAACGGCCCGAGAATCCTGGGGCTCGCCCCTGCTGCCGGCCGATCCCGGGCCCTTGGCCGAGATCGGCCGGCAGTCTTCTGCCCTCCCGCAACCACCGCAAAGCCATCCGCTGCCGCTCCCTTCGGGCGACCGCCCGTGGCTGGGAACATTCGCTAGGACATCACAGACCACTCGGCCGGAGCGCCTCATCCGGCTTCCCAGGGTCGAGCCTCACCTCACCGGCCCCGCGCCGCACGTCGGAAGTGTATTCCCGCCCGGGCAACTCGCCGACGGCACGTGGCGGGATGACGGCCGCTACATCGTGATCAACCTCAACGGCCGGCAACTGAGGCTGCTGAAAGAGTCTCCGGCACCAGGCCCGCATGGTACACCGAATCGAGCGGCGGCAAACGGCTCAACGGTCTACGGCCGGCTGTTGAACCGCGGACGGCCGCTGGTAAACTGCCGGGTGATGATTCGGCCCATGATCAAGACGTTCACCGGGCACAGGCTCAACAGGGCCGTGCAGCCGCTGCGGGCCATTACCGACGGCCGGGGTGCCTACAGTTTCGAGAACGTCCCGCCCGGCCCGTACAAGCTCGCCTGGCTGCCTGAGGGGACGAACCAGTGGATCCGGCGGGTCGCCGCGCGGCCCGACCTCACGGTGCGCGAGAACCAGACGAAGCACGTCAAAGACATCCCGGTGGCACTGCGGACGATCAACTAATCCGTCGGACGGACTCCTCCCAAGTGTCCGGCCGGCGATTGCAGATCTTGCCTGTGTTGGTGTGCGTGGGCGTTTGGGGCGCTATCGATAGCCGCCGCGGCCGGTTTCCACGAATCAGACGAGAAACCGCACTTTCGATGTAGGTCATGCCCCGCCACAGTCGCTAGGACGGCGGTGCTTCCACCAGTGGTTCCGCAAAAAAGCCACTCATACATTGACTTTTCAGTTCCCACCCCGGAAAATAGAGGGTTTATTGAGATCGCCGAAGACGTTTATTGACAGTGTTTGCCGTCGAAAGTCAGCGGAACCGCTGGAATGTTGGGGAATCGGGGGTCGGCTTCAAGAATCGCCTCGGCGTCAAGTATTGCACGCAACTCCCGCGGAATCGGTTTCCTTTTCCTTCACGCTGCGGAAGGATTGTTAACAGCGGTATCTGTAGCCGGCATCTGATGCTACTATTGCAGAGGGTGGCAGAGAACGCTTGATGCTTCTAGCAGCAGACGGCGGGCTCTGGGCAGCACGCTGCAACCGAAAGTGGCAGGGCCTACAAACCAGTACCTTTTTTGTGAGGAGTGAATGTGATGCGTATCGCAGTTCTTTCGGCAAGTTTGCTCGTATTGATGGCGTGCGATTTGGCTGCCGCCGCGGAGGCCCCCAAGAAGACGGGTACGATCCAGGCGAAGATCAACAGCCCCTACGCCCGGCGGAGTGAGGGCCTGGTTTTCATCAAGGAAGTGAAGGGGAAATTCGCGCTGCCGAAGAAGAATCCGATCATGGACCAGCAAAAGCTGGTTTTCATCCCCCACGTCCTGCCCGTCCTGGTCGGCACGACGATCGATTTTCCCAATAACGACGTCGTCCGCCACAACGTCTTTTCGCTGAAAAGCAAAAACTCGGTCGAACAGTTCAATTTGGGCACCTACGGCAGCGGGGTGACCAAGAAGCGGACTTTCAAGAAAGTCGGCGCGGTGCAACTGTTGTGCAACGTCCACTCCGAAATGTCGGCATTCATTATCGTTTGTCAGAACCCCTATTTCGCCGTGACGGACAAGAAGACCGCTTCCGGGACGATCAAGAATGTCCCCCCGGGTACTTACGTGGTGACGTTCTGGCACCAGCGGCTGCGGCCGAAGACCGTAAAGGTTACGGTCAAGCCGGACGAGACCGCCAAGATTACTTTCAGCAAGTTGTCGAGAAAGAGATAGAACCGGGGATAAGCGCCAATGACTAGGAAGAGCGGCGACCAGGAAAAACTGCCTGGGGAGAAAAGGGCGGCCGAGTCTGCCCCCGCCGCCTGCGCGATGGGCAGATGTTCTCGGCGGCAATGGCTTTGCCGGGCCGGCTGGTTTGGCGTCTTCACCCCCTTGCTGGGAATGGCCGCCTGCACGGTGCGGTTCTTCTTTCCTCGCGTGCTCTTCGAGCCCTCGCCGATTTTCAAGGCCGGCTTTCCCGAGGAATATCCCGTGGGAATGGTCAACACCAAGTACAAGGCCAAGTACGGCGTGTGGATCGTCCGCGAGTCTGGCCGCGTATTCTACGCCCTGTTGGCCGTTTGTACGCATCTGGGGTGTACCCCGGTCTGGTTCGTCTCGGAGAACCGGTTCAAATGTCCCTGCCACGGGACCACCTTCACCCGCGAAGGCATCAACTACGAGGGGCCGGCCCCACGGCCGCTGGAACGGCTCAAGATCGGCCTGGCCGACGACGGACAGATCCTGATCGACAAGCGAACCCGGTTCCGGCAAGAGAAGGGCGAATGGGAGGATCCCGGAGCCGTGCTAGAAGTCTAAAGGAAGTCAGTTTTGGATGACAAGAAAGCCAACGTGACCGGGAAGGTCCAAGAGACCCAACTCTTCAAGTCCGTGTTTCGGCACGGCTTCGAGGACACCTTCCGAAACCGCGTCCTGAAGGTGATGTCCAACGTCTTCCTGCACCTTCACCCCGCCAGGATCTCCCTGCACGGCCTGAAGATCAAATACACTTGGTGCATGGGCGGGATCACATTCTTTCTGTTCGTGGTGCTCACCGTGACCGGCGTGCTGCTGATGTTCTACTACCACCCGGACAAAGCCAACGCCTACAAGGACATGAAGTACCTCGAACACGATGTCCCTTTCGGCATCCTGCTTCGCAACATGCACCGCTGGGCGGCCCACTTGATGGTGATCACCGTCTGGCTGCACATGTTCCGCGTGGTGATG
>SDBV01007552.1_pt1 | contig 14847 bp, 9 predicted proteins | sample 2277081 | NCBI WGS metagenome assembly SDBV01 (sample SAMN10402039, study PRJNA504765) | marine sediment metagenome | isolation source: marine sediment core GS10_PC15, 223 cmbsf | place: Arctic Ocean: Southern Knipovich Ridge | collected 2010
CTTCGAACTGCCGGACATCGCGTAGCCGCAATCAGCCGGTCGGCGGCGGAGAGCTCTCGGTGCCCTGTCCCACGGCGAATAATTGTGGGGCAGGAATCGCCCTCCTTTCATTCACGACGTGCCCGGTGGTTTACAGGCCAAACAGGATGCCAATTCACGCTGTGCTACCTGGTCCGTGAGTGTCGTGGAGTGCTTGTTGCTACCTTGGCACACGTGTTTGGCCCTGCCTCGCGCCGGTTATCTCGGTTAGGAACGCTTCCCTGGGGCCGCACGGCGCGCACTAACTGACCGAAAGTGATCGGCTGTCAGGATCCCTTCTCGCAGGGCGCAGCCATCGACACGCAACTTCTCTTCCAGGCATTAGGATATTGAAATCTGGATTTGCCAAAAGGGAGAGTCTTCCATCGAGCCATTCGTCCGTGACGTTTTGAGGCTCCGCGGCAGCGTCGCCTGTCCATCCTTCAACCAGACGCTAACTCGAAAACATATTCCTCGATCAGCTCCTTTGGCGGACCGAGCCGATACGGTCATTGATCTGCGCGCGGCAGCAGTACGCAAACGATCTCGGTGTCGCTGCGGGCGTAAACGCAATTGCCGGCATAAGCTGGGTGAGCCCAGGTGCGGCCGATGATGTTGGTTCTCGTCTCTTCCAAATAGCCCTGCGGATTGAGGCGAACCAAGATCAAATCGCCGTCGGAGTTCAACACAATCGTGCGGTCTTCGTCCCCCAGCCAGACCATCGTGGCCTGCGGATTCCGTCCCTTGGAAGTCATGCGATTATCGTCGTCCCACACCTTGTTGCCCGTGGCAAGCTCGACGCACGTGAGTCCGTGTCGCTTGTCGAGCAAATACACGTATCCGTCGCGGTACAGCGGCTGCATCATCAGGCCGCGCAGGTTGCGTCGATCGTGCCACGCCACTTCTGCCGAATCCCCTTCGGTGCCCAGGCGAATCGCTTGGCTGCCGTCGTAGTAGCTACTGACCAGGACCAGGCCCTCTTGGAAGATCGGACTGGCAATCGACGTGCCGAAGTTCACTTCGAAGGGCATCGTCCAGAGCGATTCTCCGGTCGCCGGATCGAGTCCGCGGACGTTCGTCGGAGTCCAGGCGACCAGTTGGCGTTTCCCGCGGTGTTCGATGAGGATCGGTGTTGCATAGCCGGCTGGATCGGGCAGGCTTCTCCAGCGCTGCTCTCCGGTGTTCCGATCGAAGGCAATGAAGCAGCCGTCCGGTTCTCCGCCAGGGTGGACGATCAGCAGATCCTCATAGACAACCGGCGAGGCGCTCAGTCCCCAAATCGGCACGCGAGCCTTGAAGTCGGCGACAAGATCCTTCGACCAGACCAACGCGCCACTCGCCGCGTCAAGACAAAACAAATGGCCGACGGCGCCGAGGGTGTAGACGCGGTCTTGAAACACCGTCGGTGTCGCGCGGGGGCCGTTGTCGTAGCTGACGTCGCCATAGTCGACCGGATAGGGGTGCGACCACAGGGGTTCGCCGTTGACTGCGTCGAAACACAGGACGCGTTCGACGTCTTGCGGCTCGCGCTGCCGGTCCATGACAAAGACGCGGCCCTCTGAAACGGCAACACCCCCGTAACCTCCGCCGAGTTCCCGCCGCCAAACTCGCTGCAATCCGTCTTGGGGCCACGCGGCGGGAAGTTTTGGGGCGCGCCAGGTTCCATCCCCGCGCGGCCCGCGCCAGCGAGGCCAGTCTTCGCCAACGTTAGGCCTGGGTTTGTCGACAAGGTTCGCCGCCGTGGCCGACGTGGAGGGCTCGTTGTCTGGCAGGCCCACTGCCGCGATGATCGGGTCGAGGACCGCGCCGGCCGAGGTCAACTCGCACACGACGCGCATGCCCAGCGCGTAAAACTGGCCTTCCGGAACGTCGGCGTAGCGAAACGCGCTGCGGCAGTCGCGGCCGTCGCTGTACCAGTCTCCGCCACGGATCACGCGATAGGTTCCCTGTTGAGGACCTTTGGGATCCGTAGGGGGCGACTCGCGGTAATAATCGCGGTCAAACCGGTCCGTGCACCACTCGTGCAGGTTGCCGTGCATGTCATACAGACCGAACGCGTTGGGTTTGTACGAGCCGACGGTGGCCGTGCGGTTCAGAAACGGTCCCTTCTCGACACTTCCGAACGGATGCTCGCCGTTGAAGTTCGCCTGGGTCGAGGAAAGCGTATCGCCGAAATGGAAGACCGTCGTCGTTGCTGCGCGGCAGGCGTATTCCCATTCCGCTTCGGTCGGCAGCCGGTACACGCGGCCGGCCTTCTTTTCCGCAGGCAAGCCCGACAGCCGCCGGCAAAAGTCGACGGCGGCGTACCAGGTGACGTTTTCCACAGGCAACCGTGAAACGTCTAGTTCTTCCGGCGCATCTTTCAGCAGGCCGGTTTTTGTAAACATACTGGGATTGGTCCCCATCAAATTCTCGAATTCCGCTTGCGTCACCTCGTAAAGGCCCATGTAAAACGGCTTACTGATTCGCACGCGATGCCGTGGCCGTTCGTCTTCTCGCGCGCCGGGATCGGAGTTGGCCGATCCCATGAGAAACTCGCCGGCGGGAATTCGGACAAGTTTCATTCCAATCGAGTTTGTAATCGCCTGTTCGCCGTTACCGGCGGTTTGGTTCGCACCGGCCGTGTTGGGCGAGTGAGACGCACCGGGACGGCCACAGCCGGCCATGGTTAGCGCCGCGATGCCGAAGACCGTGAGCCGGCAAATCGCGAACGCGGCAAAATAAGGTCGTTTCGGCATCAGTTCAGACCCGCGAACGGCATCGCAACGACTCGTTGGCCCCTTGGAAAACACCTCATGTTAAGCCATGGTTTAGCCCGTGTCAGCCCAGGGCGTCGCGTCGATCGTGTCGACGGCGATGTTCGGTCGCGGTGTCATCGTTTTTTGCGGAGCCCCAGGCCAGACGTTAAGCTAAACGAGCATCGCCGCCCAGCGATGCCCGGGCCGTCGTGACAATATAGTCCCCGAACAATGCAATTCCATGCAACCGACCAGCCCGATCAGTCGCCGCCGCTTTCTCGGCCAGGCGCCCCTGGTGGGTGCCGGTGTCGTGGCGGCGGGGCCCGTCGCCCAAGCCCAAGACTACCGCCGAGGGAAGCCGGGCGGCGTTTTTCGCGTGGGCTGCCTGAATGTCTCTTCGTATTCGCACCTCGAGCCGATCTGGGCGCCGCTCATGAATCCCAGGCCCGGCACCGGCGAAATTCCGTTTACCGGAATGCGGATCACGCACTGCTGGGAGATCGACTCCGAGCGTGCCAAGAACTTTGCCAAGACGTTCGGCTGCGAAGCCGTGCCGAATTTCGACGATATGCTCGGCAAGGTCGACGGAATCATCTCGGGCGGGTACTACAACCACCCCTGGAACCACATCCTGCACGAACCGTATCTCAAAGCGGGGCTGCCAAACCTCATCAACCGCCCCTTTTCGAACTCGTTGACAAAAGCAAGGCAAATGGTCGAGACGGCACGCAAACACGGCGCCACGATCCTGGTGCCGTCCGCCTTCGAGCACAACGATGCGATCGCCAGCGCCAAAGCATGGGCGACCGGCAAGAAGGTCGCCTGCTACCACGCGACCAACTCGTTCGACGACTACCCCACACACGGCATCCACGGCGTCTACCTGGTTTGCCGGGCAATCGTCGAAGCGGGCAATCCGATCGTTTCCGTCTCGTTCAGGACCGACAAGTGGCACAGTCCTCCGGGCGTGATGACCTTCGAACACCGCGACAAGGACGGACGCCAATTTTTCGGCACGCTGCACCAGGTCACTTCCGGACTGGGGTCCATTCGCATCCACGCGCATGACGAGAGCTTCGCGCGCGATTTCGACATTCGGCCTGGAACCGGCGACCCGTTCAGCAAGACCGAACTATGGGCGCCGACCATCTGGGCGTTTCAGCAGATGGCGCTCAACCGTACGATGCCGCAGTCGTTCGAGCAGATCCTGCACAAGAACAACGTTTTTTTGGCCGGATGGCGGTCGGTGCTGAGCGAGGGTGGCGAGCCGGTGAGGCTGGAGGACGTGCCGGAGGATTGGGAGACCCCGGTTGAACTTCCGACCCGGCCGGGCGACCCGACCGTCTCGCTGTTTCGAAAGAAGTTCGGATAAGCCCGTCGGTTTCGAGCAACAATCATCATCGCGGAAGCCACGTCTTCTCATGGTGACGCAAATGAAAATGCAAAGTCTTTCTCGGACCCCTCGTACGACATTGGCGTCACTGTTCTTGCTAGCGTTCGCCTGTTCGATTCACGCCGAGGAGAATCAAAACGAACCTCCCGCCGTCACCAACGCGAAGGACGGCGCCGAGATGATTCTGATCGCCGGCGGCAGTTTCTTGATGGGGTCGACCAAGCCGGAAATCGACGCACAATTCCGCGATACCGGGCTGCCCGAGGAGTGGAAGAAACACACTCTCGACGAAGAGCCGCGGCACCAGAGAACGATCGAAGCGTTCTACATCTACAAGTACGAAGTGACGAACGGTCAATACAAGACGTTCATCGATGCGACCGGCCACAAGCCGCCTCCCTACTGGAATGGAAAGGACTATCCCACGGACCAAGAGAACCATCCGGTGGTTCCGGTGAGTTGGGACGATGCGACGGCCTACTGCCGGTGGGCCGGGACGCGCCTTCCAAGCGAAGCCCAGTGGGAATATGCGGCTCGCGGACCCGCGCCGGCCGGTGGAGGGCCGAGTCGAGTTTTCCCGTGGGGAAACAGCTGGGACCGCCGTCTCTCGAACAACGCCTCGCTGCACGCCGGCCGGGAGCTCAACAACGCCGAGGACTGGAAGGAGTGGTACGAGGGAGATCAGAAGTCGCTCTTTCCGCTGACGTCGCGCGTCGGCTCATTCCCGAAATCAGTCAGCCCCTTCGGAGTCCACGACATGGCGGGAAACGCATGGGAGTGGTGCGCCGAGGTCCAGGCTCCGTACCCCAGCCAGAGGGTCGAGGATGCCGCCGATAAGAAACTCCATGCACGCAGAGGTGGATCATGGGCGAACGTCGCGCTGCACATCCGCAGCGCAGATCGCCAAGGGGCGGCTCACGACGACCTCAATATCTACACTGGGTTTCGCTGCGCGAAGCTCCCATGATCGTCACGGATCTCACGGATCCGGGACCTGCGATCGCGGAAGCCGCTTGCCGCCCGACGTGTGAATTCGAATCGCTCACTAGTAACGCCAAAATCCCGGAACATCACAGCGGGGGATCCGAGGAATGAGCAACCGGCACGAATTACTCAAACGAACGTCATGGCTTCTCTGCGGCGCGGCACTGCTCACTCGAAGCACGTTGCTTGACAACGGATTGCAGAGCGAATGCTCGGCGGCCGAACGAACGAAGGTCGAGCAAGCCGGCGACCGGTTCGTCAATTTCGTGCTGGACGAGATCGAGACCGCGAGAAAGAAACTTCCAGCTATCACGCGGGCGGCGGAAGCTGCCGCGGATCGAATCGTCAACGAAAATGGGGAACTGCTGTCAGCCGGAGACCAGAGTTTCTCGCTCGAACCGGTCTGGCGGGCCGGCGGCATTGCCTTTTCTCGACAGTACAGGCCGGACAAACAGGAGGCTGCCGCTGCAGTCGAGAGTGCCAATGACAAGATTCCCTATTATCGGACCAAGGAGTTCGTGGAGCACTTCACCATTCGGGCTGCCAAGAGCAAGGACGTGGTGTTGCTGGGCTACGAAAATGAGAAGCAAGAGCAGCTTCACCTTGCTTCGCACGTCGAGCAACTGTTGAGCGACGGGGCATTGATCGTGTTTTTTGGGTCGCAAAAGAGTGCGAAGCGGTTGGAGCGAGCATTTGGGCCAAGGGACAATCTGATTCTCATTTCGCACAATGTCCCCGATGGCGGCATTCTTGAAATCCCGGGTTGGCCGGCGAAAATCTGCTCCGGCAGGAGCATCGCCAATCGATTGTATTTGTGGACCTTCGAGGCTGAACTCATCAGCGCGTTCATGCGGCGCGGCAAGATGCCCGGAATACTGCTCTCGGTCACGTACGAAAGCCCTCAAATATGGAATATCCCACTGCTGAATTCCTACAAGTTCATTCCGGCGTTCAACGTGACTCCAGTGGCCAGAGGCGACTTTGGGAACTCCTACCTCGATCACCTGCGGAGGATTGTCAGTAGTATTGTGCCCGCACAGCGGGAGCACTTCCGCAAAGCAGCCCACTGGATTGCCGAAGCGGTGCGCACCGAGCGCACGGTGTTTGCCCTGCTCATTCACGGCCTGGAACCTGAAGGCCTGCCCGGCGATCCTGGATTCTTCAAGGTCTATAGCGAGGGCAATGCATACTATCCGCAATTGGCCGAGGTGATCGGTAAGGACGATGTAGCTCTGTTCGTCGGCTACAACTGGTATCCTCGCCAACTTGCCAAGACGGTGGATCGGGCCGGGGCAAAACAAATCCTGTGTTTCACCCTCGTGCAAGACCAGCCACCCAAACCCGCGGTCTATGGGGAGGTGGGAGAGCTCCGCCATTTCACTTCGTTCGACGAGCTTCCGCAGCGCGAGAATCGGATCTACATCGATTTGAAGTTTGCTCAATACAACGCCGTTTTGAAAATCCCCGGCTATCCGATTCCCGCCTTGGAAACCTCTGCATTTGCCGAAGACGTCGTCTACTGGCATTTGGTTGCCGACACGGCCGAGATTCTCGGCGCGATGTCGAAGTAGTAGTTCATCGGCGACGAAATGTGTCGACAACTCGTCGAAGTTCGACGACCACGAGACCATGCCGACAAACGACCCCATGATGACCCATCCGGCCAAACGGTAGGTCATTCAGAGCGTATGACAGGTCGCTACTCCTTTGGTAGAAGCACGACGGGTATGCGGACTTCTGGATCTTTGGCCCAAGGAACATCCAACTCGATCTGAACGAACCAGTCGATCGAGAACAACTGGCCCTTTGCCGTTACCGGCATGTCTCGGACAGGATCGGGCGTGAGCGAGAACTCTTGGGAATACGACCCCATGATGCTTCCAGGTCTTGCGATTTCGACGGTCTCGCCTCGGTAGCGGTGGCTGTCGCTGTAGCCGTGCGCCTTGCTCGACTCGTGCCCAACCAGGCGCGCGCGAATGGCTCGGACTTCGACCGGCTTATCGGTTTCCACTCGAAAGATGCCGTCGACCGATTGCCCATGGCAAATGACGTCTTTGGCTAGTGCCAGGTCGATCCGTAGGTCCGGCCCCCACAGCTTGCTCCAGAATCCGCGTCCCTGGTCGTCGGGATATCGGACGCGCACCGAGTCTACGGCTCGTTCGAACAAAAGTGGCGCTACCCGAAACGATTGGACGGCGTGCATGTCTCGTCGCCGCGGGATGTCGACGCGGCACGTCAACTCGTAGAACACACGCGAACGATTTCCTTCATGAGTGGGCGGAGCATCGGCTGGAATCGAAACGTTAACGATATAGTTGTGTTCTCCTGATGGCAACACGAGATATCGGCCGCCGCCGAACAGCGTGGCCAGCGCATCGGTGAAATTGGCGAAGAATCCGGCCCGCTCGCGACCGGCCAGCAGGTGCTTCTGTTCGACAATTGGGATGTGCTGCACGGCCGTGTGCGTGGACGTCGTCACTTGGCCCTTGCCACTGGTGGTCGTTGTGGTGTAGGTGGCTTTTGTCTCCTCGGCTCCGTGAAAGCGCGCATGGATCCCCCGCACCTTGACGGGGTTCTCCAACCGCAGCACGATTGGCACCTGCACCGACTGGCCTCGTGTCAGCTCGTCAACAGCGAGGCCGAATGAGATCTGATTGGACATGATTTTGCGCGGGTCACGTCGGTTGTCGTCACAGAAAAGCCGCGAATCATCGTCGAGCAGCATCTGAGCGATCAACGCAGCCGAGATGCGACCGGACGAACGTTTCTCAGTTTCAATAATGGTCTGTTGTTTTCATTATTGCCGGGATTTGCTCATTATTTTGCCGTTCAGTTTGCCGAAGACTCCCCGGCCCCAATTCAAGGTCGTCCGCTTGAAGCGCTCTCGGTCTCCCACGGAGAATCGAGAACTCGCCAGCTCGTCGCCGTCTTGCCGGATGATAAGTCGATCGCGTGCGACCACGAATTCGAGCTTGGTGGGTTGATCCTTCCACTTCATCTGCGCCGTCAGGTTGCCCGGCATACTCAGACGGATCACGGCCCCGTACTCGCGCCGCTGAGGATCGCTCAGGAAGTCATATTTGTCGAACCACTGGTACGTCCCTTTGGTCGAGGTGGAAATCATGAGCGACTCGCCCAGCGGAACCATCCCGGTCACTCGCTGTCCCCAGTGATTGGCAACGAGTCCGTGCTGTTTCGCCTCGGCTTCGTAAGGGTGAACGAACTTGTCGGTAATCGGCGGATGGGTAAACATGCGTCCCAGCGAATGCCATCGTTCGTCGTCACGGTTGTATCGCCAAACTTCGGCCCAAGGCCAAACACCCACGAACAAGTCTCCGCGATAGATGGCCATCGTCTGCGCCTCCCGCGCCGACGGCGAAACGCCGGCTAGCCGCGGCGGCCAACCTTTCAGCAGTTTCAGTCCTTTTCCACGATATTCGAACAGGTTGCCCGTTGGATATTGCGCCAGCAACAAGCGGTCGAAATAATTCAGCATCGAATAGACTTGGTTGCTGACGCTATTGTCGGCTTCCAGCAGCGTTTTCCATTCGGTCCCGTCAAACACATAAACGCCGCCCTGATTCGAGACGGTCAGCACGGAACCTTCGAACTGCCCATAAGCAAACGGAGTCTCGCCGACGTATTTTGTTTGCATGACGGTTGCTTGAGACAGGTCGATGATTCCCGGACGGTCGGGAGTCCAGGGGCAGGCGTAAATCTTTGTTAAGCCATCCGCTTCCACCCGACGCGTGTGATAGAAAAACAATCGTCCACCTGCGTAGTAGAAGTTGTAATAGCGGCCGACCCGCGGTGCAGTCAGAATTGTGCGGCCGTTATACGCGGCCTGATTTCCCGTAAAGACCAGGGTGCCGGAACCGAGCCGCATCAGCCCGTCGCCCGAACGGACTCGACCGGTCTTCGGCGGTGTGGCGTCTTTCCACTGTCGCTTGTCTGCTTGCCACAAGCGAAGCGAGTTATTCCGCACAGAACTCCAGGCGTAGAGTTGTTCGTTCAAGTCGAATAAATAGATGCCGCAGTCCATATCTGGATGCGGCAATCGCTCGATGCTGAATCGATCCGCATTCTTCGGCGGACGCACGAAGAACTGTAGTGTGTGCCGGTCGCTGCGAAACCGCGTGTTGTAAACATCCATGAACCCCGCGCCGGCGATCACTCGGCCGGCCGCATCGCGCACCTCGAACAGCGAGCCAAAGTTCTGGCCGACGTCATTTCCCAGATCAACCTCGATCGCGAAGTTGGCGACTGGTTTGTCGGCCTTCGCCCAGTTCGGGACTGCGACGACTAGCAACGCAAGCCAAGTGACGGTCTTCGTGCCGAGCGTGACGCTCATCGTGGGGCTTCTCCTGTCGATTCAAGTTGCGCGGGCCGAGAGTCGTGTCACGTAAGATGGCAGAGCAATTACGTGTTCACAACCCTGGTTCGACGCGTGTGCCCGTGCGTCGGGCATTAGCGACCGGGGTGTCTCACCAACTCAACGGATACTTCGGACTCCCAACAAAGGACCCTTTTGTGGCATACGCCGCGATCCAGGCTGCTGCTCCTGGCTCTCTCGGCACGTTACAATTCTGGATGCTCCCAAATCGCTGATTTACAGGTAGGTGGCAAGATGCGATGGACTCCAACGTATGGCTGTGTCGTAAGCGGTTTTCTAATTGCCCTGTCAATGGACATGACAAAGGCCGAGGCGGCCGACGGACCGACCTTAAAGGCTGTGAACCACTCCCGCAGAACGATCTACCACTCGCCGCAGACCCCCGGATACACGTGCTGGACGGGCGTCTGGAACATGCCGGACGGAAACCTCATGGTGTCTTTCACGCAAGCCACGGGGCCGATTGACGGCCGGCCCAAAGCACCTCAGGAAATCATGCACCGGCTGAGTTGGTACCCGAAATATGACATGACGGGTCTAGATCTGCGTAACGTCCACTTGCGTTCGTCGGATAGCGGCAAGACGTGGACGAAGGTGAGCGCGGATTCGTTCGAATCGCCGATGAACGGCGTCACGGGCGAGGCTGAGATCGCATTGCCGGACGGGACCGTGATCCGCGGCGTGTGGGGCTATTATTTACCCAACAACCCGGAATTGCCCAAGACTGGTTACCTGCAGCGCAGCCTGGATGGCACGCAGACCTGGGGAAAGCCGGAGATCCTGCTCGACCCGAGCAAGTATTCTGCCTGGCCCAAGCGGCTGCGGCTGCTGAAAGACGGGCGGTTAATCGTACTGGGTGGATTCGCACGTGTGCCGGCCAACAGCCTTACGCGGCACGAGTACAACAAGGTCTTTGAGCCGCTGCTGCTGGTGTCCGAGGACGGCGGCAAAACCTGGAGTGAGCCCATTGAAATCTTGCCGCCCGAGCATCGAACCAACTGGGGTGGTGAGGAGTTCGACGTAGCGGAACTGCCCAGTGGAGACCTGCTGTGCGTCTTCCGAAGAATCGATCCCGCAGATTCAAAGGGCCGCGAAGTGCGATGGCAGGGAGTCTTGAAAAAGAGCGGAAAGATCTGGGCGCCCAACGAGGTGGAACCTTCGCCGCTGCCACACAGCGGGCATCCGGAATTGCTCGCCACGCGCGAGGGCGCCATTCTGCATGTCGCTACAACCGGTGTGAGTTGGACGGTCGATGCGGGCCAGTCATGGCACCCCTTGAACATTCCAGGTACGACATATTACCCACGTTGCGTTCAGGCCCAGGATGGCACGATCTACGTCTTCGGACATATCGGCGGCGACAATTCCTACGGCAGCGTGGACCAGGCCATCGTCATGGACAGCTTCCGGTTGGTTGCGAAAGAACGACCGTCCGAAGAACAATCGACAACCGGCTTTTCTGAACATCCGATCGCAGATAAATACGCCTACGCCTATGGTATCGCGGCCGCCGACTTGGATGACGACGGTGACCTCGATCTGACCAGCGCCGATTACACTCCGCACAACATGCTGTATCTATTTGAAAACGATCGCCGAGGGATCTTCAGGCGTCACGTGATCCAAAAGGATGACCCCCAACGGCTGGAGCGCCACATGGTTGGAGACGTGGACGGTGACCACGACCTCGATGTGGTCATTGTCAAGAATCTTCGGGGACATCTTCTCTGGTTCGAGAACAACGGATCTCCCACCGACGGCGAATTGTGGCGGCGCCACGTGATCACCACAAAATTGCCCGGCGCATAGGATGTCGCGCTGGCGATGCAGTAAAGGCGGCGACTGGTGTGGAAGAAAAGGCTGCCTTCCGAGAACCGACACGCAGGCAACTGGAGGACGAATCCCATGGCATCCCTGGGCATCGATCAGCAGCTCGCTCGCAACGCCCCTCTGGGTTCCGGAGACCGCATCAGGCGGCGAGCAACGCTCAATCGAGCAACCACTTCAAGAAAACACCATCAACAACATGCGGAGTACACATCATGTTTGTTCGGTTGTTCTACCTGGCTTCACTCATAACCTGCCTTTGCTGTGCTCCAGCACAAGCCCAACACCGCAAAGCGCCTCCCGGCATGTTCAGGGACCTGGACGACGCAATTGCCGGCAACGCACTGATCCTTCACGACAAACAGCTCTTTATCGACGACTATGTGATCTCCAAGCTACAAGGAGTGAAGAAGGTCCTCAACCAGCCGGTCAAGCATCCGCGTAATCCGATTGTCACCACGGATCAACCCTGGGAAGAGGGCCAAAAAATCACCTATGCCACCGTGATGTTCGACGAAAAGGCGAGCATCTTCAAGCTGTGGTACGGGTGTTGGCTCATTGACGCCAAGCCAAGCGAGCAGATTGTCGGCTACGCGACCTCGCAGGATGGGATCGTGTGGAAGAAACCGATCGTTAACAAGAAGCAGCGGACCAATATTGTTGCCACTCCGAAGGTCACCGGTTTCCAAGCCCCCGGGATTTTTCGAGATCCGGTTGAAATCAATCCGCGACGCCGCTTCAAAATGCTCTACGCCGCTGCTCCGGATGGTACATCCAAAACGTTGTCGACGAATGCGGCCTATTCACCGGATGGTATCCACTGGATCGCAGAACCGCAGAATCCGGTCATTCCGTTCAGTGACGTACAGCCGTGTCCTTTCTGGGATGCGCGACGGGGACGCTACGTGGCGATCCTGCGTTGGGGGCCGCCGAATACGCGACTCATTACGCGTATTGAGAGTGAGGACTTCGTCAATTGGTCTCCCAAGGTAAGGATCTTCACGCGGACCAAGATGGACCAACCTTTCGCCACCAAGCACTACGGGATGCGCATCATGCAGTACGAAGGAGTGTATCTCGGAGTTCTGACGACCTATCACGGCGAGACCATTCAGCCCATCCCGCCGGAAAAGGAAGCCTGGATGGATAAGGTGGACACGCAACTCGCGTTCAGTCGCAACGGCGTGACTTGGATGCGGGTCGGCAAACACGGGGCTATCCCGCCGGGCGAACTCAACAAGGACCGTGACTGGAAGAAAATGGCCGAGGAAGCAACGTTCATTCCTTACGGCGAGCACAAGAAGGATTGGGACTGGGGCTCCGTCTATGTCTCGCAGCCGCCGTTGGTTGTCGCTGATGCAATCCGGTTTTACTATAGCGGCAGTGCCACCCGACACTGGGCAAGTTACCACAAGGATACCGACCCAAGGAACGGACTTGGACTGGCCACCCTCCGCCTGGACGGCTTCGTCTCCGTGGAAACGGACCAAGCCGGGAGTCTGACGACCAAGCCGCTGGTGTTCCTCGGCGACACGCTCATCGTGAACGCCAACGCAAACGGCGGGTCACTCGTCGTGGAAGCCCTCGACGCGAAGGGAAAGGTCATTAAAGGATTCGCCGGAGGCGACTGCGCACCGATCACGACCGACAGTGTTCGCCACGTCGTAACCTGGAACGGCAATCCGGACTGCCACCTGCTACAAGGCCGGCCGATCAAGCTGCGTTTCCACCTGAACAGCGCGAAGCTGTATTCATTCGAACCCCGGATTCGGCACAATCACTACCTGCAATCCTACGACTGATCCGAACTCCCGCCGGACCAACTTCAACGCCGATGCTCGGCAGCTCTGTGAGTTGAGGTGTTGGATTTTCCGGGATGTGTCAAAATACGACCGATCTTGACACAGGCAATGCCGGTGCCTCAGAAAACCGTCGGTCAGCGGGTTCTTGAGACGTGCCAACATCCCAAGGTTTAGTGAGATGCGTTCGGGGTTGACGCAGCGAGGGCCTCGTGGATGGAGGTACGTAGTTCTGCTACAGTGGCAACGATAGGCACGGTCGCACTGCCGCGGGGCCTGGAATAGTCATTGAGCGCTCAGGAACTGAGCGACTTGTTGGAGTCTCTCTATTCCAGACGCTGATTCTCACGCTGGCCCGGCGTTCTCGATAACTGTCGTCGATGCTGCACGCGATTGGCTCGGTTTCGGCGTGCCGAAGTCTTTCGGTCAGCTTTTCAAAGTCATCGAAGTCAAACGACTCTCGCGCACGATCCTTTCCGTGAAGTGGACTCGCATGCTCATTCGACTCGCGACCGTACAACTGGCATTCGTGCTGCTGCTGCCGGATCTGGCACGCAGCCAAATCCAAGTGCAGCCGTATCCGGATCCCGGTTATCGACGACTCGGGGTATATGCGGGCGGACCGGACAGCTATTTCGATTACCGATTGTTAAAGCTCAGCCTGGGGGGCGCTTTTCCCAACAAGAAAGAGTACTGGGCCGGTCTGAAGTCAGATGAGAAGCGCCTCAAGAGTCCGCGCCGACACGACATCTACTTTGTCTACTGCGGCGAGCGGTCGGATTCGCTGGAGACTGTCAAATCGCGCGTTGATGCGTGGCTCAAGCCCGAGGCGGACATTGGCACCTACCCGAAATTGATCGCGGCGGAGCATTTCATTTCGCGAACCTCACGACACTGTTTCGGTCAGTTGTAGCTGGCACGGCCATTTCCGGCGGCCCCGTAGATTTCCAGTCTACCCGGTTTGACGGCCCGAGGTGCGACTCGGCCGCGCGGAATTCGCAGATCGTGGCCCCTTCGCGCCAGCGGGATTGCCACGCCACGCAGAAAGGTACAATGGAGCGTCGCCGGGCACACGCGGCGAATCGAGGACGGGTGGCCGAGTGGTCTAAGGCGGCGGTCTTGAAAACCGCTGTACGGGAAACCGTACCGGGGGTTCGAATCCCTCCCCGTCCGCTTGTATTGGCGTGTCGAGAAGCCCCGATTTCGACGTTCTTCGTTGGTTCGAATGCCAACGCTCGTTTAGCGACGCCGAGTTCCGAAGAGGGTGCGACGATTTGTATTGCGGCAAATGGGGCCGGTAACCGAAGCTTTTCCTCACTGACGGAACCTACACCAGTCGTCGCGGCTCAGATCGCTCACGAGTATTGGGGGGCCTGGGACGGATATAATCTTCGGCGCACGGACTGCCGCATGGCTCGGACCCCATCGTGGTCTAGCGCGGCGTTTCGGCCGGCGGGCAATCGTAACTCGTTTCCGAGTCTGACCAATCGATCCCGACGACTCGATGCTCGACCGCGAACGTGCGGTAAGGTCTTACCGTACCTCGGCGGTCGAATACCTGTTAGATGTCAAAACTGGATTACCCACACAAGGAGGCATGCTGATGAGCGAAAACCCCTATCAATCACCTTCCGGGCAGTCGCAAATCGTTGGCGTCAAGAGCGGTAGCCGAGAAGACTTGCGAAGTGTGGCAAA
>SDBV01007553.1_pt1 | contig 14847 bp, 11 predicted proteins | sample 2277081 | NCBI WGS metagenome assembly SDBV01 (sample SAMN10402039, study PRJNA504765) | marine sediment metagenome | isolation source: marine sediment core GS10_PC15, 223 cmbsf | place: Arctic Ocean: Southern Knipovich Ridge | collected 2010
GGCGACACGTCTGAAGGGAATCAAGGACGAATACGGTCCGGGCGCGCTGGCCGGCTTCGGCTCAGCGAAATGCAGCAACGAGGAGGCCTACCTATTCCAGAAGCTGATTCGCGCCGTCTTTGGGACCAATAACGTGGACCACTGCACTCGCCTTTGTCATGCCTCATCGGTGGCGGCGTTACTCGAGGGGATCGGATCCGGCGCGGTGACCAACACGTTCGGCGATGTGGTCAATTCCGATGTCGCGTTAGTGACGGGCAGCAATACCACAGAGAACCATCCCGTCGCGGCGACGTTCATGAAAGATGCGGCACGGCGGGGAACGACACTCATCTATATCGACACGCGACAGAATGGAATGGCGAGGCACGCCCACCATTTCCTCCAGATCGAACCCAGCAGCGACGTCGCCCTATACAACGCGATGATGCACGTCATCATCGAAGAGGATCTCGTCGACCATGACTACGTTCGCGAGCACACCGAAGGGTTCGAGAGCCTGAAGGAGCTCGTGCAGAGCTATACTCCCGAAAGCGTCGCGAGCGTCTGCGGAATACCGGCGGACAAGATACGCGAGGTCGCACGGATCTTCGGTCAAGCAGACGCGGCGTTTATCTTCTGGGGGATGGGCATCTCGCAGCACACGACGGGCACGGACAACGCGCGCTGTCTCATCTCGCTCGCCCTGCTGACCGGAAACATCGGCCGGCCCGGCACAGGTCTCCATCCGTTGCGGGGACAAAACAATGTACAGGGCGCCTCGGACGCGGGCTTGATCCCGATGGTCTATCCAGACTATCAGAAGGTCACGAATCCAGAAACGCGCGCCAAGTTCGAAGATGCGTGGGGCGTAAAGCTCGATCCGCAGCCCGGGCTAACGGTGGTGGAAATCATCGGCGGAGCATTGAAGAAAGAGATTCGCGGCATGTACATGATGGGAGAGAATCCGTTTCTCTCGGACCCCAACATCAATAAAGTGCGGAAGGCGCTCGCATCGCTCGACTTCCTCTGCGTGCAGGACATTTTTCTTACCGAGACCGCAGAGTTCGCCGATGTGATCCTGCCTGCGACTTCTTTCTTTGAGAAGACTGGCACCTACACGAACAGCGACCGCAGAGTGCAGGTGGGTCAAACAACGCTGGACCCACCAGGAGACGCCCGACTCGATTGGCGCATCATCTGCCAAATCTCCAGTCGCATGGGATACCCGATGGATTACGAAAGCGTCGAGGAGGTGTTCGAGGAACTCACGTCGCTGTCACCCAGCTACTCCGGGCTCACTTACGACAACTTGCGGCCCAGCGGTAAGCTGTGGCCGTGCCCCGATCCCGAAACCGGCGACGGCACACAGATCCTCTTTGGCGACGGCTTCCCGACCGCGAGCGGGCGAGCCAAGTTCGTTCCGGTCGAGCACAAGTCGGCCGCGGAGCTGCCCGACGAGGGGTATCCCTTCATCCTCAACACGGGTCGGCTGCTCGAGCACTGGCACACGGGCACGATGACCCGGCGGTCCAAAGCGCTCGACGCCATCGCGCCGGCGGCGTTCTGCGAGATACACCCGGATGACCTCTTGGAGCTTGAACTGGAATCGGGGGATCAGGTGCAGCTATCGACGCGTCGCGGATCCATCATCCTGCCCGTTCGCGCATCGACCGGCATACAACGTGGCAACGTCTTCATGCCTTTCCATTTCCGTGAGGCCGCCGCGAACATCCTCACCAACGACCAGCTTGACCCCTTCGGGAAGATCCCCGAATACAAGTTTTGTGCTGTCAAAGTGGAGAAGACTCAGGTGAGCAACTAGGGGTTAGTCTCTAGGCCACCATCTCGGCGAGCGGCTAATAACGAAACACGGCCGCCGCCGGCGAGCCGTTATCCGCTGGGACGCCGTCTGGATCGACGGCAAAGACACTGCCTCCATTCATCAGCGTCCTGAGGGCGGCAAGATCAAGCAGGTCACGGTCTCCGGGTTCCGGCTCGGCATGTTCTTCGACGACGTTCGAGTCGGCGTCGAACCGCCCCCAGCGCTGTACGCCCAACGCCACGAACAGCGACTCCACTCTCCCGTGATATGCCGCCGGGACCACTTCATCCAGTTCACTCGACGCCAGGCCGGTGCCGGCACGCTCCCTGTACTTCGCCTCGGCTTCTTCCTGCGCTCTCCGGAACAGGGGGCCGATCGATTCCCAGGCGGCATCATGCAGCTGGCGGGCGCTGACCTTGTCGGGATTCCCTTCCACACCTTCCGTCAAGATCTGGTGGTTGTCGCTCGCCTCGCGGTAGATGGGCAGCAAGTAATCGACACCGGCCAACACCCACGGCATCCCGTCGTGGGGGAAGCGCTCTCTGAGGCCCTTGTCGATGCGCCTGAAGTAGCGAAACAGGTTGTCCTTGGTGTCGTCGATTCCCTCGTCGCCGTGGCCGTGGAAGATGGCGGCCTGGCGACCGCGGCGTCCCTCACGGCCCGAATGCATCTGGAGGCGGCGTTCCGGTTCGTCGTAACCCAACACTTCATCAAGGCCGGCGGCCAACTCGCCGATATCGAGCTCTTCGACACTGTGCCGCGTGCCACGCAACAGTCGAACTCGTTTTTGACTCAGCGCCAGAATGTAGAAGCTGCCGTCATCCAAGAGCAACGATAGCAGCGGCTTGATGTGGAAGCGACCGGTAACCACGACCAACTCCTTGAACTCGACGGGCAACCGGTAGTAGCGGAAGAAGCCCGGAGCGACGAAGATCGCCAGCTCCTGGGTGCCGTGCCGCCAGAAACCATCATCGTCGAGGAGAACGCGAGCGGGTTCGAGCAAATCCTTCGCGGCCGTGCTGCGCATCCCGGACTCGGTGAGCTTCTCTTCGGCGATGCGGAGGAGGTTCTTGAGCCGAATGGGGTCTTGCTGGATCTGGTCACCGGCCGAGTGTGTGGGCAAGTAGATGGAAACGCATGCCTCGTCGGCCACTTCCATCAGCGACCAGAGTTGATCCTTATTCAGGAGATCCATCGTTCAGTCAACTTCTATTGCTGTCGGGCGAGCGGCTCCAGCTTCCAGAAATCGATTCCGCCCGCCTGGTGGTGTACCTCGACCGAACCAACTCGCTTGAACGTCTCGAGATCGATCACATCGACGGTACTCCTTACGGCACCGATCGATTCGTTGGAGATGAAGGCATAGCGGTCGTCCGCCGATATAGCGACGCCGTGTGTAATCGGGCGCGTAGTTTCCACGCGGGCCACCTCCGCACCTTGCGAAATATCGAAGATGCTGATGGATTGCGCCCCCTTGTTCGTCGAGATCAGCAACCTTCCATCGGAAGTCGCCGCCAGGTTGTACGGCTTGCCGTATGCCTTGAAGCGGCGGATCACCTCAAAGCTCTCAGCATCGATCTCGAGGATCTCGTTGTTCGCGTTGCAAGCCACGTAAACAAACCTGTCGTCGTACGACGGGAGCGACCATGTGGGGCTACACTTCTTGTCGCCCTCCTTTCGCGCCGGTGGCTGACCGCTGATCAACTGCTCCACCCCGGGGCGGACCAGAAGTCGACGCGTCACCGTCAGCTGGTCCACGCTAATCTCGACCAACTGATCATCTCCGACGCAACCGGAATAGGCGCGAGTCCCGGCGTGATTGACGCGGCTGCCGTGTGGTTTCACGCAAGTCTCGATGCGCGCCACCTCTGACATCAGCGGCAGAAAAACCACCGAGACCGACGACGGCACCGGGTCGCCATGGAGGTTGAAGTTGACGACGAAAGCAAGAGTGCCATCCGGCGTGATGCCCATGGTCGCCGGGAACAGTCCCAACGTCGCTGTATCGACGAACTGATTATTCACCGTCCGAAACTTCCAGATGGTACCGTACGGTGTGCCGTGGGCGACGCTCACATACCAGTGCTCCCCGCCGGGCTCTACGCTGATACCATGGGCGCCGTCGATGTCCGTCGGCCGAATGCCGATCGGTATGTCCTCCTCGAGAGTCGCGCCGTCCGGACCGAATTTGACCAGGCTCACAAGGTCGGAGGACTCGTTCGCCACATAGACCCAGTAGTTGGCTTTGGGCGGATCCATCTGATCGTAGCGGGCAGCGGTTACGATGGCGGCCAGCAAGCTGGCCGCCACCACCAAGCCGATCGATCTGCGTGACACTTGGGGCATCCTCTCGAGTGATGTCATCTCATCGTGGGCTACGGCAGCAAGGGATCGCCAGGCGGCGCGAGCTGCACCACCCACAGACCGCTGTTCATGTCGGTTACGAACACGTAGCCCTTGTAGACGTGGGGTCCCCAGGCCAGCGGCGCGTTGGCGTGGATGCCTTCGCCCTCGTCGGCGGCGGTATGATACCAGCTCACCTGACGCCCCTGCGCATAGAGGTCGCCGCGGAGCTCGCCGGACACATCGACGACACGGAGACCGCCCTGGTAGTATGCGATATAGAGCAGGTCGTCTTCAACCCAAATGTTGTGAGCTCCGGCCTCTGGCACCTCGAACCTGGCGACCTCCGTTGGATTCTCGATGTCGGTGACGTCGACGACATGGATATAGCCGCGGGGACCGTTGGTGCATTCCTCGCAGCCAAAGATCTCATCGCCGACGAAGACATAGTTGCGGTGGCGAAACGCCGTGTGCGTGTTCCCAATCGGATACTTGTACCCGGAGACGAACTGAGGCTCAGTCGGCGTACCGCCCTTGATACCGGCACCGACGTCGAGGATGATGAGACCGTCATCCCAGTAGGACAGGTAGAGGAAGCCGTCTGCTCCCCAGATGTCGTGCAAGCTCTTGTCTTCGTCTCCTGGGCGGACTTCCCATCGACCGGCATCCTTCGGGTTCGCCGGATCCGAGATGTCGATGATGTTCATCGCGTTCGTGCCGTCGTTGACGGCGTATACGACGTCACCACTGATCCACGTATTGTGGACGCCGCCCGTCAGGTTCTGATTGAACTCTGAGATGACCGTGGGGTGGGCAGGATCGGAGATATCGAGGAGCACCATGCCATTGCGGCGGTTGCTGGCGCCCTCGCGAGTGATCACGGCAACCGTAGCATCGTCATTGATCTTCACATCGTTGACGACGCGCGCATCGACGACGACAGAATCCATCAGCGTCGGGTTCGTGCGATCCGTTACGTCCCAGGCGTACATGCGTTCACCGCCGCCTTCAGCATGCGTGCCGGTGTACACATAGTCACGACCATCGCGACCCTCGAACGCCCAGAGGTCACTGGTCGTGACCCACGAAACCGCACCGCGGCCGATAAGCTCGACGCCCCGCTGAGCGCGCCGACCTTCCGCGCTGACGACCGCCGTCGCCGTCTGGGCGCCGGCCGTGGCCATGACGCGGTATACGCCTGGCTGTTCCGCCACGAAGGCGCCGTCGTCATAAACGACGCCGCCGCCATCTGGGCCCTTGAGGGCGCTCACCGAATAGACGACGTGTACGTCGTCGATAGCTTTTCCAGCGCTATCTTTGAGCATCGCCTCCAGGCTAACGACATCACCCGTTCGCACCTCGCTGCTGGCCGGCCCGAGTGCAACGCTCGCCACGGGGTTCGGCTTGACCACCACATCATACGCTGCTACGACACCCTCGGTCTCGGCGCGAATCTCCGCTCGTCCTGGGCGCTTGAAAGAGGCGACACCCTGGCGGCTGATCGAAACCACGTCGGGATCGCTGCTCGACCAGGCGATCTCCGCCGTGGCGTGCTCGGTCTCATGGTCCGTGATTACCGTGCCGTTCACCTGAAAGATGCTACCGACGTAAGTGCCATAAGTCGGTGGTTCAATATCGATGCGGGCGGCTGGCCATTCCTTCACCGTGACCGGAACGTCGAAGAGCGAATCGTAGGACATTTCGCCGTCCTGCTGCCGGACGAGGACGGCTCGGAGCCGCGTCTCACCGGGGCCGTCTGCAAAGAGGAGGTAGGAATCCGGTACATCCGCCTTGATCGACTCGACCGAGAAGATCCCAGGCACCGAGAAAACGCCCCAGCGCGCGCCGGACACCCGTTCGCCGTCGGAGCTTCGCAGGATACCCTCGAACTGAATCGTATCGCCACGCGTCAGAACGATCACGCCCGGGACGAGCTCACTCGCCGACGGATCGACCGACTCCGCGGAGGCGATGGTCCCGCCGAGGTGAGAATCGTCCTGGTCCTGGTCCTCCTGCTGCTGGCTCTGGTCCTCAGATTGGCTGTCCTGCTGAGTTACCGGGCTTGGGGCCGTATCTTCGGCCTTCTGAACGCTGCTGGAACACGCGGTGAGGAGCGCGGCCAAGAGCACGAGGTAAGACAACTTCATGCGTATCCTCCTGAATTAGTGACGACTGTCCGCCAGCTTAGAACTCCACCTTCTATTGATGCCCTCTCTAACCTCCAGGGTTGCCTCCGGCACAACCCGGAGCCCTGCAGGGTATCAACAGACTCACGAGCGGGCTGGTGCAGATAAGGGTGCCGCCGTATGAGGTCAGGGGTACATTACCTTACTCAGGACGCGGTCGTTCGCAACCCCGGAAGCAGTACCCTGGATTGTGTGGCCGCGGGACGCCACTTGCATCAACACGGAGAGTCCTGAATCTTCAGCGCCTCGCTCATCGTACTACCGGGCAAGCGTTGAGTACCTAGACTGGAGACACCGCGGAACATGGTAATAGAGCTAGCACTGGCGGCGGGTGCCGCCTATGGTGGATACAGGTGGACGAAGCGGTTTTTCATCAAGCGACTGCGTTTCGTTTCGAAGGCCCACAGCAAAGCTGCACCTTTCGTCGCTGCTGCTGGCGCGTTGATCGTGGCCACACCCGTCGTCGCTGTGCTGCCTCTACTGACGATCGGAACCGCTGCCGCCTTCGGTATTGGCGTCGCAGGCGGTGTGATGGCCGGAGAGAAGCAAACCCAGCGGACGAATGTCTGGGGCGACCCGCGGCCATAGCCTCTCAGCTCTTCAGTTCCTGCCCGCCCTGAATCCAGCGCTGGGCGAAGATGAATGCCCCGGCGACCAGCACCATTAACAGAACTCCATAAGCCGCTGCCGTACCGAGATCGTAGTCACGTATCTGCGATAGAATCTCCAGCGAGATAGGACGCGTGCGTGGCGAGTACAAAACAATCGACGCGACGAACTCGCCCAGCCCGGTGACGAAAGCCAGGGCAGCGCCGGCGGCAAGGGCGGGGAGCAAACTAGGGAGCGTCACGCGGAACATGCGCCGCCACGGCCCGGCGCCCAGCGAGGCGGCCGCCTCCTCCAGGCTGGGGTCCAGCTGCCGGAAGCCGGCGAGTGCGGCACGACCGGTGAGCGGGAGCATTCGCAGCGTGTAGGCCAGGACCATGATCCCTGCAGTGCCGACCAAGACCCAGCGACCGAGCCAAGGTTTATGGACGCTGAAGGTCGTGGCCAGCGCGATCGCAAGCACGGTCCCCGGGAGAGCCCAAGGCAGGGCCAGGAACCATTCCAAGATCCGTCTCCCTCTTATTCGTACCCTGACTACTAGATGACCCACCGCCACCGCCACTAACAGGGCGAGGATCGTGGCGGAGGTCGTCATCAAGAGCGAATTGACGATCGGCTTCAGAGTACGCGCTTCAGAGAAGAGCTCAGCATAATTCTCTAACGAGTAAGCCGGGGGCAGGGTCTCGGTGGTCCATGTCCCGTCTGGCACGAGCGAAACCAGCACGAGCGTCAGGTGCGGCATCACGAGCAGAGTGACGCCGAAGCCGGCCGCCAGGGGTATCAATGTTCGCGCCCAGGTCGAGCGGATGGGTTTCCGCGCAGCCACTGTTCCCTTGGTTTGTGAAACATACTCTCGACCTCCCTCCCAGCGAGCCAACGGCCACAGGATCAGCAAGGAAACCGTCGCGAGTACGACCGTTTCCACCATGGCCAGGCCGAGATCGCCCTGCATCTTGCTGAAGAAGATCTTGGTCGTCATCACACGATAGCCGCCGCCGAGCACATAGGGGGCGCTGAAAGATGCCATCGATGTCATGAAGGTGAGGAGCGCGGCGCCGGCCAGGGTGGGGGTCAAGAGGGGAAGGGTCACGTGGCGAAGAGTCCGCCAGCGGCCAGAGCCGAGTGACGCGGCCGCTTCGAGTACTGAATTGTCGAGTCGCGCCAAACCCGCCAGAGTGAACAGATAAAAATAGACGTACATCGAGTAGGCGTGGACGGCGAGGATCGCGCCGGGCCCGCTGAGTCGCCAGGGCGGCCGCTGGAGACCGAGGATTGATTGCACGAGTCGTGTCGCTATCCCGCTCTCTCCGTAAAGGAACAAGATGGCGATCACACCCACCAGCGGCGGAAGCAGCACGGGCATCGCGGCCAGTGCGCCGAGAAGGCGACGGCCGGGGAACTCGTAGCGAGCGAAGAGAAAGGCGAGAGGCACACCGACGAGAGCAGCTAGAACGACCGTGGCCAACGAGATCCAGACGCTGGCCCATAACGCCAGCAACTCCGAGCGCGTGCCGAAGAACTCTCTGTACTTAGCGAGCGTTATCCCGCCATCGGCGCTGACGCTGTTGCCGAGCACGACGATGTTGGGGTAGAGGACCGCCCAGATGAGGACTGCGAATACGGCGACGGTGAGGACACTGTCCTTGGAGAATCTGCGTGGCGACGTGGTGGCAACGGCGGACGGCGGCTTCGAACTCGGCGTCATGCGATAGAATCGACCAGAAAAGCGAACAGCCCCCGGGGCTCAGAAGCGGGTTCGATTCCTACATCCTCTCCCACCGCAAGCTCGCCCCTTCCGGTCTGGACTTCGAGCTCACCTCCCTCAACCTCCACTTTGTAAACGTAGAACGAGCCGGCAAACCTGCGGTCGACCACTTTACCCTGAACCCCCGCCGCTGCAGACGAGAACTTCAAGGCTTCGGGTCGGATCAATAACCTTACGCGGGATCCATCGCCGATCGTCGCCCCGGGTGGCAGCTTGGCTTTCCACGCGGCATTCCCCGGCATCGCGCACGTGACCTCGTCACCCTGCCTGGACTGGGAGCGCACCTCCAACTCCGCGACCCGACCCACAAAGGTCGCCACGAACTCCGTCGCTGGACGATGGTAAAGCTCCTCCGCAGATCCTATCTGGTCGAGCTTGCCAGCCTCGAGCACGGCGATCCGATCCGAGAGATCGAAAGCCTCTTCCTGATCGTGGGTTACGTAGATCGCTGTGATTCCGATCTTTTTTACCAGCGCTCGTAACTCGCCCCGCGTGCTTTCGCGAAGCGCGGCATCGAGATTGGAAAGCGGCTCATCGAGCAACAGCACCTTGGGTTCGGGGGCCAGAGCGCGAGCCAGGGCGATCCGCTGCTGCTGGCCGCCGGAGAGCGATCCGATCGAGCGGTCCTCTATTCGAGGCAACCTGACGAGATCGAGTGCCTGTGTGACTTTGATGGCGATCTTACTCTTCGATAGCCCCGCAGCCTCCAACCCGAATGCGATGTTCTCACCCACGCTGAGGTGTGGGAACAGGGCGTAGTGTTGAAAGACCATTCCGAAGCCGCGACGTTGCGGCGGCACGTGAGTGATGTTCCGCGCTTCGAGCAAGACGCGACCCGAGTCTGGAGTCTCGAACCCCGCCACCATTCGCAGAGTCGTGGTCTTGCCGCAGCCGCTCGGCCCCAGAAGCGTCAAGATCTCGTGCTCTCTTACCTCGAGGAAAAGATCGGAGACGGCCGGCGGCTGGTCTGATTCAAACGATCGCGTGAGGTGGTCGAGAACGAGGAAGGACGTCACGCTCCGCCCGACCCGCGCAGGTGGGAATCCCAGTATTTCATCCACTCGCTGCCGCGCTCTTCCAGCACATCCCAGTCGATGGGCATGCTCTTGAGCTCGGCATTCACTTTCACCAGCCAGTCGGGGATAGAGTCCGGCGGTAGATCGATGCGCACGACGTTACGCTTGAGTAAGCGGGCCGCTCGCAGCTGGCCTTCGACCGAACCCACATACTCGATGAAGTCATGGGCAAGCTCGGGCTGCCTGGCACCTCTGATCACGGCTATGCCATCCACCAGGACCGCCGTGCCGCTCTTGGGCAACACGAAATCGATCGGCGCTCCCTGGTCTTGCCACTGCAGAACGTCGGGGAGATTCCACAGTGTTACCAGGCCTTCTTGCCGAATGAGTTTTTGATAAAGGAGCGCCGGGTTCAACACGTACTCCTTCGTTTGACCGTCCAGAGCACGCAGCCACTCGAAGCCCGCCGCGGTGCCACCGGTTTCGCGGAGCCCACGAAAGATGATCATCCCGAAGATCGTGCGCATCGTGCCGCTGGCCAGTGGATCGCGAATCAGCACCTGACCCTTCCAACGTGGTTCGAGCACGTCATCCCAATCGGCCGGCGCTTCTTCCGCGCTGAGGACGGCGCTGTTATAGGCGAGGACCACGGGCGTCAGGTAGACTCCATAGTACAGGTCGTCCTTGCCGCGCGCCTCGGGCAACACGGCGTCCGCCCAGCTCGGTCGATACGGCTCGAGCAATCCCTGACTCGCCGCGCGCGAAAAAAAGGACGCCGGTCCGCCATACCACACATCACCCTGCGGATTGGCCTTCTCGGAGCGGATCCGGTCCAGTACCTCCTGGGAGCCCATGTCGACCCATTGGAGATCGACGTCGGGGCGTCGGGCTTCGAACCACTGCTCGAACGCCACGAGCTGCTGTCGACCGTGGGGCGAGTATACGATCAACGTCGTGCGCCCGTCGGAACACGCGACCCCGGCGAGAGCGACGCAGGCGAGCATCCATCCGAGTTTGCGCCGATCCGGAATCGTCATCTTCATCCCCTCATCCTCCATGCTGCCGCACCTCATCGCCGCACGCTGACCAGGTTCATCAGCAAGCGGTAGGCACCGGGCACCCCGGCTGGGATCTGCCTGAACAACGAAAGTCCGGTATAGATATAGAGTCCGTCACCCAGCGGCGCGATCAATAGCGCGCCCAGCTTGGGCGCTTCGCCCGGATCCGCCATCTCCAGCAGCGGCGTATAAGCGTCATCCCACTCATAAGGGAAGTATAACCCGCGCTCCTGAACCCATGCGTCGAAATCTTCCTCGCTGATGCGGTTAGGTGCAGAGAAGACAGGATGGCCGGGATCGAGTAGACGGACCGCGGCGGTTTCATCGCTGACGCGATCGTGGGGGAAGCGCGCGCTCATCTTGAGCGGAGCGTAGTCCCCGTTGAAGAATCGGTATTGCTGGTATTGCACGATGAGGGTGCCGCCGGCGCGAACCCAGTCGAGCAGCCGCTCGTTGTTCTCGAGTAGCGCCTGGTTCGTTTCATAGGCGCGAACGCCCACCACGATCGCGTCATAGGCCGAGAGATCGGCTGCGGCGATGGCTCTGTCGTCGAGAACGTCGACCTGCAGCTTCATCGCCCGCATCGCATCCGCGATCGCATCGCCGGCGCCCGGGATATAGGCGACCCGTGGCGGACGCGCCGGTCGCTCGAGCTCGAACGCCTCGATGCGAGAGCGCGCATCTCTGAACAACACCTGGCGTCGTATGTGCGGGTAATCGATCATGCTATAACCGGTGGCGTAACGCCTCCCAGACGCCGTTTCAACCACCGCCTGGAACCGGTAGCTACCCGGCTCCAAATCGACCGGGGGCTCCAGCGCGAGCTCCATCGTCGTCACCGCTCCTGGGCCCGAGAGCCTGAATGTCAGCTCGTCAGCGGCCGCACGCCAACCTGGTGGGGCCTCCAGCTTGATGATGCCTTCTACGCCGCCCGGCGCCTCTCCGCGAACGGTCACGTTGAAAGCGGCGGGCTCGACGCGCCCCAGCGGCCAAACCTTCATGACGGGAGCGATCTCAACGCTGACGGCCGGGACGACGAGCAACGGCTTCCGGACCTCACCCCGCGCCTGGTCGGCGAACCGGTAAACCGCATCGACGCTCCGAGCGACGCTCTCTCCCTCGAGTGTAACTGTCACCTCCGCTCGAAGCAGCGCTGGATCGAAAGGCTGCGCCCTCAGGGTCAGATCGTCTGGCCAGCGGTAGACCGCACCATCGCGCGGCTCGCGCAGAAAGTAAGGCTGGCTGGGGGGGGCGTTCGCAGGGACGTGAACCGTGAAACGCTGCCGCACCATCTCACCGCTGGCGACTGAAGCTGACGCGACTTCAGACGCCTCGATATGCCAGGTGGGCGGTGGCGTAACGGTGCCAGGTTCGAGAGCGATCTTCTCGATCGTCAGCGGGCTGCTTCCGCCGTTCCATATCTGCACTTCGACCTCGACCACCTGGCCTGGAGTGATCAGATCGTCATCGGCGAACGCTTCAACGACGATGCCAGCTGCGGCCAGCAGGGCAGACTCGAGCTTCGTCTCCTGGGAAACGAGGGCGAACTTCAAGTCGTAAGCCGCCGCCCCGGCGAGGGAGGCACGGCTGCTAGCCCTGCGCAACGCCGCCAAAGCCGCCGCCAATTGCGGGACAATTCGCGAAGGTTGCCACTGCGTCAGTTGGCTGCGGGCGCTGTTCAGCGCCCTTTCATAGGCGCGCAAGTCGGCAAGCATTTCGCGTTGGAGCTCTGGATCGGAAAGCTCCTCGGCCAGGCCGGTAAGCGTCGTGTCCACGCCATCGAACAAAGAGGTCTCCGGCCCGGAAACCGGTGCGAGTCGGCTCTCGATGAGTCGGAGCGAGGTGACGCGCGGACCGAGCCCTTCGATCCGGCCCATGTCTTGAGAGCGGTGTTGGCTGCGGCCGGCCATAGCGATCTGGTGATAGGATCGACCGTAGAGCGGATCGAGGCTTCCGGTTGCGACCTGAAGGCTGGTGGCCTCGCGATCGAATCGAGTCGAGCGGTAAAGCTTGAGTGGCGTCCAGGGCTGGAGTCCAGCCGCCAGTTGCTCGGGGAACCGCTTGGGATCGCCGGCGGCGGAGTACGCTTCGCGGGCGAGGATGCCAGCCACCTGGTGCTGGCCGTGACCGTCACGCGGCGTGCCCGAGAAGATCGACACCACCACCTGAGGCCGGAAGCGTCTGATCACCAGCACTACATCGGCGAGCAGCGAGTCGCGCGGCCAGAAGGAGAAGCTCTCGTCAGCCGACTTCGAGTAACCGAAATCATAAGCGCGACTGAAATACTGCTCCGCGCCATCGAGGCGCCGTGCTGAGAGCAACTCTTCGCTGCGGATGAGACCCAGGCCGACGCCCAACTCGGGCCCGATCAGATTCTGTCCTCCTTCACCGCGATTGAGGGAGAGGTAGGCCGCTTCGGCGCCCATGCCCCGCTCGAGAACGGTCAGCAAGCTGGTGTCCTCATCGTCGGGGTGCGCGCCGATGATAAGGACCCGCTTCACTCTACCCAGGCCGCGAAGTGTGCGGGCAACCATGATCACGCCGTGCTCGGGGTCCACCACGCTCTGGGCGTAGCCTGACCGTCCCCCGAGTAGCCCCAGCGCCACCAACAGTGCGCAGAGAACGGGTCCGCGCAGGGCGCGGCGGGAGCTTCCTCTCTTCGCCATCTCTCTCATGGACGGGCAAGCTACGGGTAGTGAGCGGGGCGGGCCAGTAAGCAGACCTACCCGACAGGCGTGCTCAACTAATCGCCACTCTGAAGCTGACTTATCTGGTTTCGCATACGCGACCTGATTAGCTTGGTGTTATGTCTGGAGTCACTAGGACGTTCGTTCTCAGCCTAGCGGCGGTATTCCTTCTTGTCCTCGTCGTGATCGTGGTGATGAAGATGCGGCGGGGGAAGAAATCTAAAGGCTCAGAGGGGGACCTCCAGGAAGAGATCAAGGAGCAGATCATCTGGCGCGCCCTGGCGCAGGGCGGCCGGATCACGGCGGCTGAAGCGGCGTCACACGGCGGCCGTTCCCCGCAGGATGTGGAGCGGGCACTGCTGTCTTTGGTCGCGGAAGGGCGGGCGCAGGCGGAAGCGGGAGAAGAGAGGGAGATTGTATATCTTGTGGATCTTGGGACGGGTTCTGGAGACGAATGAGATACAGAAGGGGCAAATGAGCGATCCGGTCTACATCGCCAAGGCGACGGTCGAGAAAGTCAAAGGCGTTCACCGCCGCGCGCATCTGGAGTCAGGCGTGGAAGTGGAGTACGGGGTGCATGGGCCGATCAAGAAGCATTACAAGCTTGACTCGGAACCGGATCTACCACTCCCGGTGGACTATGTGGTCGCTGCGGCCGGTGGTTGAATGCTAGGGACACTCAACGGCGCACTGGAGGTGCGCGGGGTTTCTCTGGATTCGGACGCGATCAAGGCGGCGGTTCGCGGCATCAATGAAATGCGGGACGGGCTACCGGTACTGACGCGGATCGAGATCCACTACACGCTGCGGGTGCCGGCGAGCGCACGCGAGATTGTCGATAGAGCCCTGTCGAGACATCAGGACAAGTGTCCGACGGCCGCGACATTAAAGGAAGCGGTCGAGGTGACCTGGACGGCTGATATCGAAGAGGTAGAGGACTGATAGAGCGGCATCTTTTTCCAACCTATCGTCGATCGAGGGAAACAGTCCGATGATGTCGGATCCCACCGCGGTTGATGGGACCGCGATAGACGAGGTCACAGGTAAGCTCGTTCTTATCATCGAGGAGCGGCGATCTTGGTACGAGACCGATCTCATGCATCGGCAACTCGCCACCAAGGTGAAGAACTACGTCCGCCACATCCGCAGTGAAGCTTTTGTTCAACAGCACGGGAAAAGACCGAAGGATACGATCGTCCGGTTGGTGAGTGCCGAGCAGCCTAGCGATGTGACCATGCAGTTGTTGCGCAAAGTGGCGCACGAGCTCAGTAAGTTTGGCATCGAGTTCGACTACGAGATCGAGAGCGACTTCGGTTCGGCCGCGACCAGCGTCACTTCACCTCCGAGACCGGCGGCGCCTCCCCCCACGACACAGCCACCAC
>SDBV01007554.1_pt1 | contig 14846 bp, 17 predicted proteins | sample 2277081 | NCBI WGS metagenome assembly SDBV01 (sample SAMN10402039, study PRJNA504765) | marine sediment metagenome | isolation source: marine sediment core GS10_PC15, 223 cmbsf | place: Arctic Ocean: Southern Knipovich Ridge | collected 2010
ATAAAATAGACTAAACTCATCACCTTGGAGATTAGTTTGTAGATTACTGCCAGAGGTAACATTTGTGGTAAGATTGATAGTTCCCTCAAAGATGCCAGTATTGTTACCAGTTTCCGTTAGATCTGCTGTTGCAAAAACTGTTCCGCTTGTTGTAGATGTTGCACTAGCAGTAACTATTTCAGCAAAATTTAAATCAAAATTAGCAATGCTGTCATGTACTATTATGTTCAGATCAGGGGAATCTACCGAGCCACTTATTGTAACATTTTCATTTGAAACATTTGAAATGTCCCTAAATGAAACGTGATTTGTCCCAGCTACAAGTGGGAAGGTACCAGTTTGGCTAAATACATCTTGTAGGATAAATCCCGAAGTTCCAATTGATAAGGCTAAAACTAGAAAAACTAAAAGTTTTGAATGATTCTTTAGACTTGTTTTATTATTTATGCTAAACCACCTGCCGTTTTAGTAAAATATGGTGTTTGAATCACCATATCATTATTTGAATTTAATAATTTAATTTCGATCAACTTTCTTCCCCCAGAGTTAAACTAGGAACGGTAAATATTAATGATTTATTCCTCATATTAGTAATAACGGCACACAGTATGATATATTGTTGTTATTAATTGTGCTAAGTTTTTAGCTGGATAGCTAACACACAATTTCATACTTTAAGAACGAATCAAGGTTTTCGATATTTAAGACAATTTACTTAATTTTCAGGTTTGTTTTTTGGCTCCTCTATGCTACTTGAATAATGCCGTTTGAAATTAAGTATTGAAGGCCGTTAACAAACTCTAGATCGGAGATCAAGTCTTGTGACCACCATTCGGCGTTATTTTTTACCCAACCTGGGATCTCACCACTTGATTCAGAGGAAGCCTCTGTTAATGGAATTATAATGTACTTGTTTTGAATCATATATTCAAGTCCTTTTGCAAAGTCTTGGTCTGTAATTAGCCCACCTGCCCACCATTCTGCGTTATTTTTAATCCAACTTGGTAAAACTATCTTTGGGCTTGATGGAATTAATTTCTCAATTTCAGAAATTTCTTCTATTGTGATCTCCTTTGAGATATCTTCAATCACCTCATGCTCCTCAATTGCTTCTTTGGCAATATAACGAAAACGGGTAATGATTTTTTCCGTTTGCATTTGCGCTTTTTCAATGCGTTTTGAAATTTCCACCTCTTCTTCACGTGTGAGTAGAGGAACAGAACCCATTTCTTTGAGATACATGCGCACAGGATCATCGGAAGAACCATCGGATTTTTTATGGATGGTCTCCAATTCCTTGGCTTCTTTTCGGCGTTCTTTTTGTTTTTCGACTTCCAGCTGATTGAGGATTTGAATATCTAGGCCAATCAAGTAAATCAAGACACTATCGATTTCTTCAGGAGAATCGAAATTCATGGGCAAGATTTCATTGATCTCTTCGTAGGTAATATGTCCCTGTTCTTTTGCAAGCTGAACAAGTTCTTCAATTTTTTGCTGATGCTGAGGATGAAAAGGGGCATTTTGGGATGTTGTCATTGTATGCTAGTGTAAAACATATAAGATCAAAAAGAAAGGATTCCCTTTCTTTTTGATACATTTTTTTTCAAAAAAAAATTATTCTTGTGGGCTTTGAGTGTCAACAAGCTGTTTTTCTAAATCGTCTATTTTTTTCTGATATTCAGCAAGTTGTTCATCAAATTCTTCCTGCAGGGCCACACGTTGCTCTTCAGATAGCTCTGCAAAAATTTTATTTAATGAAACCTTTTTCTCTGTTTCTTTTTCAATTTCATTTAAAATTCTTTCTGTAGATGGAGGTTCTGAAGAGTCTTCTTCAGAAAACCCAAAATTAAAACTTGCAAACAGTAAACTTAACATTAATGTTTTTTTCAGCATAAACAACCCCTTGTGAGTTTTAGTATATAACTAATGTTACACAATAAATTTTACTTAAGAAGGAAGCGAAAGGGGCAATACGTAGTAGATTGTTCCTTGCAGCCCTTCTATAAGTGAGAGTTATTGTGTAACATTAGTATACAATTTAAGTGAACTTCTTTTTTTTATGCAACCTTCATCTTCTTTATTCTTCTTGTGAATCTGGAGTTTCACTTAGCTGCTCTGTAAGAGTATCGAGATCTTTTTGGGTTTGAGCAATTTCTTCTTGGAAATGCTCTTCAATAGATGCGCGTTGCTCATCAGAAAGTTCGTTAAATAATGTATTTAATGATTCCTGTTGTGTTTGGAGTTTTTCCATTTCTTTAAGAGTATCTTCTTGCTCAGTACAAAACCCTAGACTTATACTCAAGCCCCCCTAAAATCCAGGTTTTTTTTGACATATGGCCTCTTTGGTTGATGTTTGACATCTAATTTACTGACCTTACGCACCACCTTCCATTTATACGAGGGCTGCAAGGAACAATCTACAGCATAGCGCCCCTCGTTCAACTCTCATGGAGTTGAACTTCTGGGACTCTACTTGTATCTTGTCCCTTTCGCTCCTCCTCTAAACGAAATTTACTGCGTAACATCAGTAATTTATGTAACCGTTTTTTTTTATGCAACATCCATTTCTTTTTCTTTAAAAGCTGTTTTTGGATATAAAACCCCTGAACACACACATAAACCAAAAGCCATCCACAACACAGGTGAGGGCCCTAAAAAATAGGCTAAATTTAATCCCAAAGCAGGAGCAAACAGACCTCTAAAACCGACCATCACCAGATTGATAGAGCTAAATAGCGCGCTATTTTTTCCTCCAGAATAATAAGGGCCGGATAGATGCCAGATCATATGGATTGCCGATTGCGCCACACCCTTTGTAAAATAGGCAATGTAAAGGAAAACAAGACCCAAATGCGCACCTTGAATGAGCAGCAAAAAGCCAGCAAAGAGTAAAAAGATGATTGTTGAGAGCTTCTCCATGGAGATTTTGCTCATATATTTTCCCCAATAACGCGAGGAGACTAAGGATCCAAAACCTTTGCAGACAGCAGTCAAAAGTGCAATGTTGACGTAGTTGAGTTTGAGGACATTGACAAGATAGAGCATCATGACGGGGTGAATGAGCATCATGGCGATTCCAAAAACCATGAACCGTACTTGAAATTGACGAAATGGGGCCTCTGTTTTTAAAATATGACCCATCTGTTTGGGGGGATCGAGCAATTTAAAGGGTTTTTTTTCAAAGGCGTTTTTAGGCACCTCGATTTGCATTTGAAAAGGAATGGCTAAGAGTCCAATGAGCGCAGAAAAGAAAAAGGCGCTTTTCCAAAGAGATCCAAGATAGGGATTGATACAAAGTGTTAAAATAAGAGCGATAAAATAGGCCCAAAAAGAACCGATGGAAAAGATTTTGTTGCGGTTTGTTGGATCTAATTTGAGGCGTAAAATTTCACTCCATGCAGGACTTGTGCCTTTTGTAAACAATACGTAATTGGCAGCGACCACAATGATTAACCACGGATTGGGAAAAAAAGGAACTAAAAGCCATAAGATACGCGCGAAGATGCCACCATATTTAATGACACGCAATATTTTAGAAGAGTCTTTTGTTGCAAAATAACTCCAATACATGGCGACAAATGTCACGACAGGATGCAGTGTGGTAAGGAGGATAAGTTGCAAAGTTGTTGCATGTAGCTCTTTGATAAAAATGGGCACGAGCAGAGCATAAAAAAAGACGAGCGGTTCTGAAAAAATTTCAGAGAAGATGACTGCGCGTTTTGTTTTTTTACAAATTTCCATAACGAGGCTATTATACCACACAAGAACTTTATAGAGGAGAGGCCATGCAGCTTGTGGCATTGGATGAAAATCAAAATTTGATACAAGCTTTTGAAGCTAAATCAAAAAAAGATTATCACTGTCCGCACTGTCAAAGAATACTAAGGCTAAAAAAAGGCTTTAAAAAACAGGTGCATTTTTTTCACTTAAGTAAAAGTGATTGCTTGATGGAAGGAAAATCTTTAACGCACATTTCCATCCAGCAAAAATTACAAAAACTCTTTGACGCAGCTGAACTGGAAAAACCCTTTGTGTCCATTGGGCGCATTGCTGATGTGTGCGTAGAGGATAGCAAGTTGATTTTTGAAGTGCAGTGTTCCGCGATTTCGGAGCAAGAAATTAAGCAGCGTACCTCAGATTACCAAAGTTTAGGATATCAAGTGATTTGGATCTTTCATCTCAAGTTATTTAGAAAAAATCGTGTCCCATTTCCTTTTTACTTTACGGATATAGACGAGAGGGAAAAGGGGTCTTTTTTTGATTTTTTTGAGACGCAATGGTTTGAGGTGGATTTTTCAAGAAAATTCATGACGATCGAGTCGATCCCATCACTTCAAATCCCTAAAAATACCATCTATTTTTATCAAGATCGTATCTTTCGTTTTTTGGATGAGTCTCTGCACCTCCATGTGCAAAAATCAAAACTTCAACACTTGTTGCGGTTTTTTTTGTTCAAACGTCTTCAAAAAAGTTTGGATACGTGAGCGATTTTTAAAAGGCTTGAAAAAAATGGGGGGCATTTTGGAATGAAAAAACATTTTTTTATGTGTGGATGGATGAGTAAGTTGTAATTCTAGAGCATGGAGTCCTAGGCGTTTTAAAGGATCTGAATGAGTGCCATATTTTTTGTCTCCGACAATAGGTGTGTGGTTGGCAGCAGCCTGAACTCTAATTTGGTTTTTTTTCCCTGTTTTAAGCTCAAAAGCGACAAAGCTAAATTTTGGGCCCGTTTCGATAGTATTAAAATAGGTAATGGCAAGTTGAATACGCCCACCTGTTGCTTTTGTGACATGCATTTTTGTGTCTTTGCTTTCAAAAAGACGTGTTTTCCACATACCGTGTTTTTTCAACTTTCCTTCTAAAACGGCTGCATAGAGGCGCTTTGCAGATTTTTCAAAAAATTGCTGCTTGAGCGCTTCTTTTGACTTTTGATTAAGAGCAAAGGCCATCACACCTGAGGTGAATTGATCGAGTCTGTGGATAATGTGGACACGTGTTTTGCCAAACATTTTTTTTAAAATGCTATGTGCGCAGTAAGTATTGGTGTTGGAGGCAACAGAAAGCAGGCCTGAGGGTTTTTCAACCACAATCAAATCATCATCTTCGTATAGAATCACAAGATCTTTGAGTTTTTTAGGAGGGCGCTGAGTTAAAATAACCTGTTGATTTGGAAGCACATCTTCATGCAAGTTAACGGCTTTTTTGCCATCGATGCGCACTCTTTTTTGTTCCAGCCATGTTTTAAAGGTGCGATTAGAGCTTGTTGGAAAATTTTTTTTTAAAATGTCTATTAAGGGTTTCATCTTTACACATTATAGTCTTCTTACTATAATAAGTCTTTAATTTTATAAAGGGTGGAACATGGCAGAAGAAGAGAAAAAAGAAGCAAAAAAATTGGCTCCGAAAAAACCAAACGCCAAAAAGCGAGATATGCAAAATGTCAAGAAAAGAGCGCAAGGTCGCATAGTCAAAAAGGAGATCAATACAGCAACAAGCGTATATAAAAAAGGCGTAAAAGAGGATAAAACTGGAGCGCAAGGGTTGTTAAACCGTGTCTTTTCTCTTTTAGACAAAGCTGTGAAAAAAGGTGTGTTCAAACGAAATAAAGCCGCTCGCGATAAGTCTAAACTGCACACACTTTTAAAATAGATAAAGATTTTTTTTATTAGCGGAAAGATGGCTGAGTGGCCGAAAGCACATCCCTGCTAAGGATGCATACCCGCAAGGGTATCGAGGGTTCGAATCCCTCTCTTTCCGTTGTTTTCTTGAATTTTCAACGTTTATACTAATTTTCTATGAAAAAAACTGAAACCTATCTTAGTCTTTGCACACAAGTCTATGATTTAAGTAAACCAACTCCACCTGAAGACGCATATTCTTTTTATCGCTTCTACGTACTAAAAGCAAAAGGGCTGGCACTCGAGCCCATGTGCGGAACAGGACGGTTTTTGCTACCACTTATTGAAGAAGGTTTTGATATACACGGCTTTGATGTAAGTGAACATATGCTAGAAGCGCTACATGCTAAATCAAAACTCAAGAATCTTAAGCCCAATGTTTGGAAGGGTTTTGTGGAAGATTTGAAAAAAAAAGAACGTTATAGTCTTATTTTTATCCCAAGCGGCTCCTTTTGCTTGGTTATCGATCCTGTTGCAGTTAAATCGGTCCTCAAAACATTTTATGACCATCTTGCGGAAGATGGAATTTTACTTTTTGAAGGCGAAACACCAAAAGCAACACCACCTCTTGGCGTTTGGCGTCATTCAAAATGGGTGAGATCTGATGGCAAGATGATTATGCTCTCCCAGCACACAGCCCTTGAGGATGAAGTTTATTTTTCTATTTGTAAATACGAACTCATAGATAACAACAATGTTATCCATAGAGAGATTGAAGAATTAAAAGTCAGACTCTATGAATCAGCGGGATTAATTGCGCTTTTAAAAGAAGTTGGCTTTAGCGAAGTTCGAATCATTAAAGCATTTGATAGAACGAGAACACCGAATAAAAATGATGAGAGTATTGTTTATGAATGCAGAAAATCTTGAACCCAGTTCTGCAACTTAATTTTGATGAACGGTATAAATAGCCCATCTTTTCTTAACCAGGCTAGTTAAGAAAAAATACACTGCTAACTTTTCTTTATAAAAAGTCGATTATTTCCAAAGAGAAAATTTTCCAGTCAATTCTGAGACTTTGTCCCAATCGCCAAACAACACAATGCCAAAATAAATCAAGTCTTCTTCTTTGGTCTGTTTCGTTCTATCGAGCTGATCTTGATAGGTGCCGACAGTCATTGTGTCTGTAAAGTCCACATATTTGATCCCAGCTACGATTGCTTCTCTTCGCAAATTGCGGATTTTGGAGTTGTTGGACCGTAAAATCATAAAAGGCATCTTTGAGATGAAAGGATGAGATTCATTATCCATATCTACATACTCAATCAACTCTAGAGGTTCTTGTTCAATCACAGACCCAAATCCAATTGACATATGCGCAAGAGCGTTCATAACCTTGCCAGGTTCTATGGATTTATTTAATACGGCCACAAGCTTATTATCAAATTGTTTGGTCATAATATTTCTACCTTGGTTGATCTTGTTTTCCTTTAGAACATAGAGAAGTTTTCCTTAAAAATAAAAGTTAAATAACAGCTAAAATTTTTTTTTAACTCCTTGACAAATGCTACTTAAATGTAATAGCGTGCCTTTTAGAGGGTAAATCTATAAGGAGGGATATTTTGTTTAACATTGAATCAGAAGTTGCACCGTTGAAAAAGGTGATTTTAAAAAAACCGGGTGCTGCCCTCGCGCGCATCTCTCCGGAAAATAGTGAGCAGTATCTATTCGATGACATTCTTTATCCCGAAGAAGCAGAAAATGAACATGACCACTTTACCAAATTGTTGAAATCTTATGGCGTGAAAACCTATTTTGTCGAAGATTTACTTGAAGACGTGTTGAAACAAGCAAAGCCACGCAAATGGATCTTAGAAAAGATTGTATTTAGACAATTTTTTGAGCTTGATTTTGCATCGCGAGTTTTAGAATTTTTACATAGCTTGAAGCCTAAACAATTGGTCTACCACTTGACAGCAGGACTTACCGTGAAAGAATGTCATGTGAAATCCATGGGATTGATGGGCCACCTATTGAAAGATGATGATTTTATCATTCCGCCTCTGCCAAATCACTACTTCACAAGAGATACCTCCTGTTGGATTGGCAACGGTGTGTGCATTAACCCCATGCACTATGCCGTAAGACAAGGCGAGATGTTTAACATGGCAGCGATCTATAAGTTTCACCCCATGTTTAAAAAAGAAAAGTTTAAGGTTTGGTATGATGGCACTGGAACAGACAATCCTTCATTAGAAGGAGGAGATGTGCTTGTCATCAATGATAAATGCCTAGTGATTGGACTGAGTGAAAGATCTCGGCCGCAAAGTGTGGAAATTTTAGCAAAACGACTTTTAAAAGAAACTACGTTTGAGAGAGTGATTGGCATTCAACTTCCTAAAGCGCGCTCTTGTATGCACTTAGATACTGTGATGACAATGATTGATGAAAATGCCTTTTGTGTGGCGTTTCCTGATTTTGCTCCAAGAGCGTGGTCACTATTTTTAGGAGATAATGAAGAGGATGTTGTAGTCATTGAGGAAAAAGATCTCCAAAACGCTTTGAAAAAAGCTTTAAAAAATAATGATTTGCACATTATCTCTTTAGATGAAAGAGATGGGCTCATTTTGCAACAGCGTGAACAATGGACAGATGGAAGTAATTTTTTAGCTATTTCCCCTGGAGTTATTGTGGGGTATGAAAGAAACCATACTATCAATGAACGCCTTAGAAAAGAAGGATTTGAAGTGCTAGAAATTTTTGGTGCAGAATTGGGAAGAGGAAGAGGAGGTGCGCGTTGCATGTCTTGTCCTCTTGAAAGGAGCTGGTGAAAAAGATGTTAGTATTAGTTGCTTTGGGCGGTAATGCCTTAATTCAAAGAGGAGAATCGCTTGAAGAAGAGGTTCAACTCAAAAATGTCAAAAAGGCTGCCAAGGCGCTTAAAGAAATTGCAGACAAACATGCATTAGCGCTTTGCCATGGTAATGGTCCGCAAGTGGGTTTGCTTGCTTTGCAATCTGCAGCTTATACAGAGGTGAAGCCTTATAGTTTAGATGTTCTTGTTGCAGAAAGTCAAGGGATGATTGGGTACTTGATGCAAAATGGTCTATATAATGAAGGGCTGAGATCTACTGTAACCCTTTTGACTCAAGTTGTGGTTGATGCCAATGACTCATCCTTTCAAACACCCAGCAAACCGATTGGCCCTGTCTATGACAAAGAAACAGCCCTGCAGTTAGCAAAAGAAAAAAATTGGGATGTCGCACCCGATGGTGATTACTATAGAAGAGTGGTGGCATCACCCATTCCAAAAGAGATTGTAGAAATCGAAATTGTTCGAGATCTGATCGAAAAAAACTACGTGCCCATTTTTTGTGGTGGTGGAGGTGTTGCCGTTGTACGTGATGCAGATGGAAAGCTGATAGGAAAAGAGGCAGTGATTGATAAAGATAGAGTCTCTTCGCTCGCCGCAGAAAATTTAAACGCTGATCTGTTTTTAGTTCTTACAGATGTTGAGGGTGTGTGCGAAAACTGGGGAACAGATAAACAACGTACGATTCGATCCATTTCGCCAAAACAACTTCGAGACATGGATTTTGCCAAAGGTTCCATGGGGCCAAAAGTAGAAGCGGTCTGCCATTTTGTAGAAAAGACAAATAAAACTGCTGCTATTGGAAGCCTGTTTCATGCAGAAGCGCTGCTAAAAGAAGAAGCAGGAACATGGATTAAGCCTAATGTGGATAAAATAACCTATTACTGATGTTATGCAGTAAATTTTGTTTAGAAGAGGAGCGAAAGGGACGAGATACAAGTATTGCGATGAAGTTCAACTCAGATGAGAGTTGGACAAAAAGCTAGACGCAGTAGATTGTTCCTTGCAGTCCTCTTATAAACAGAAGGAATTGTATAATATCAGTAACTTATTGAGGAGATAGTATGCCAATCAATTTAAAAGGTCGTCATTTTTTGACACTCAAAGATTTTACTCCTAGAGAGATTGAGTATTTGCTCGATTTGTCTTTTCATCTAAAGAAAAAAAAGCTGCAAGGTATCAAGGGGAATTTGCTTGATGGCAAAAACATTGTGCTGATTTTTGAAAAAGCATCGACAAGAACACGCTGCGCGTTTGAAGTTGGGGCCTACGACGAGGGCGCAAAAGTGACATTTTTAGCCAATAGCCACATAGGAAAGAAAGAATCGATCGAAGATACAGCCAAAGTGCTTGGACGCTACTATGATGGCATCGAATTTCGCGGATTTAAGCAAAGTACCGTTGAGATGATGGCAAAACATGCGGGCGTTCCTATCTGGAATGGACTGACAGATGAGTACCATCCTACACAAATTCTTGCTGATTTTTTAACGATGAAAGAGCACTTAAACAAACCTCTTTCCCAAGTAAAAATGGTGTTTGTAGGAGATGTGAATAATAATATGGGTAGATCTTTGATGATAGGATGCGCAAAATTAGGCATGCATTTTGTAGGACTTGGGCCCAAAGCTATTTTCCCTAAAAAGACTTTTATTGCAGACATTATGAAACATGCCTCCCTGGGTGCAAAAATTGAGTTGCATTCCAATATTGAAAAAGCTGTCAAAGGTGCTGATGTGATCTATACCGATGTGTGGGTGTCTATGGGTGAAGAAAGCAAATATGATGAACGTATCCGTCTCTTAAAACCTTATCAAGTCAACATGAAGATGATGAAAAAGACAGGAAATAAGCATGCAATTTTTATGCACTGTTTGCCCGCTTTTCATGATCAAAATACTGTTGTTGGCAAAGAGTTGTATAAAAAATATGGCCTGCGTGAGTTGGAAGTAACAGACGAGGTCTTTAGAAGCCATTATTCTGTGGTTTTTGAAGAAGCAGAAAATAGGCTGCATACGATCAAGGCTGTGATGGTCTCAACAATTGGAAACGTATAATTATGGAAAACCAAGAAAAAATAGATTTTGAAAAAGCGTCTGTTGAAGAGGCGCTAAAAACTCTGTCTGTTGATAGTAATCAAGGTTTATCAGAAGACGAAGTTAAAAATAGAGAATTGCAATATGGGAAAAATACAATTCCTGAAAAAAAAGAATCTCTTCTGAAAAAATTTTTGAGCCACTTTATTGGGCCGATCCCATTTATGATTGAATTGGCTGCAATTTTGTCTGGAATTTTACACAATTGGCCAGATCTCATCATCATTGTGGCATTACTACTCGTCAATTCGCTGTTAGGTTTTTTTCAAGAATACAAAGCAGGCAACGCCATCGAAGCATTGAAAAAAGATTTAGCGCTCAATGCAAGAGTGCTAAGAGCTGGAAATTGGAAAGAGCTACTCGCAGCAGATCTTGTGCCAGGTGACATTATAATGGTTAAATTGGGAAATATTATCCCGGCCGACGTCAAAATTATTTCAGGGGATTATCTTTCTGTAGATCAATCTGCCATGACGGGAGAATCTTTACCCGTCAACAAAAAGGTAGGAGACACTGCCTATTCGAGTACCATTGCAAAATTGGGAGAAGTGCAGTGTGTCGTCATTGGCACAGGTCTTAATACCTTGTTTGGTAAAACCACAGAGCTTGTGGCGACAGCTGAAACAAAATCGCATTACCAAGCTGCGATATTCAAGATTGGGAATTTTTTAATTACTTCTACAATTTCTGTCTGTACAGTGTTGTTCATTACCGATTTATATAAGATCAAAGTTTCACATACTTTGACAGAAGATTTTACGACATTGATTATCTTTATGCTGGTGCTACTTGTCGGAGGTATTCCTATTGCTCTGCCTTCTGTGTTGTCTGTTACAATGGCAATTGGGGCGAGAAAACTTGCCAAGATGAAAGCGATTGTCTCAAAGCTGACTGCCATCGAAGCTCTTGCTGGTATGGATTTGTTGTGTTCTGACAAAACAGGAACGCTCACAAAAAATGAGCTCATTATTGGAAAGATTAAGACATTTAACCAAGCCTCTGAAGAAGACATTATTTTAAACGCCTCTTTGTCAACGTCAAAAGTTGCAGAAGATGCCATCGATAAAGCGATTTTGGATAAATTGGGAGATAAAGATAAGCTTAAATCTTTTGAAATAAAAAAGTACATACCTTTTGATCCTGTGATTAAACGTACTGAATCCACTGTTCAAAATCCTGATGGGTCAACAGTACAGATCACAAAAGGCGCGCCGCAAGTGATTTTAAAAATGACAAATCCAGATGAGAAGTTTCAAAATGAAGTGATGGAAATCATCACAGATTTTGCAAAAAAAGGGTATCGTACATTAGGTGTTGCCAAAACGGATGCCAAAGGAAATTGGATTTTTCTAGGTATCATTTCCCTTTTTGATCCTCCTCGTGATGATACATTAGATACATTGAAACACATTAAAGAGATGGGCATCGGTGTGAAGATGCTTACAGGGGATCATACGGCCATTGCTCAAGAATTGGGGGGACAACTTGGCTTTGGGTCCAATATTGTCGCTTTTCAAGAAGTTGAGCAAAAAGATGAAAAAACAAAAGAAGAGCTGACAGAAAAAGCAGATGGCTTTGCCGAGATTTTTCCAGAACATAAATTTAATATCGTAAAAATTCTGCAAAAACTCAAACACATTGTCGGTATGACAGGAGATGGAGTGAATGATGCGCCTGCTTTAAAACAATCTGATATTGGCATTGCCGTTTCGGGTGCCACAGATGCTGCAAGAGCAGCTGCCGACATCGTATTGACAGCTCCTGGCTTAAACGTGATTGCACATGCGATCGAAAATGCACGTGAAGTGTTTGGTCGTATGAAGAGTTATACGATGTATCGCATTAGTGAAACCATGCGCCTTTTGCTCTTTTTATTTTTATCTATGCTTGTCTTTGATCAGCATCCTTTAACTGCAATCATGATCGTGATCATTGCGTTTTTAAATGATATTCCCATCATGATGATTGCCTATGACCATATGGCATCGTTAGAAAAACCCAAAGAATGGGATATGAAGGAAATCTTTAGCGTTTCTGTCGGTCTTGCTATCGTTGGTGTTATTTCCACGTTTGGTTTGTATTGGATTGCGCAAGAAGTGTGGCTTTTAAAATCAGAAATGTGCCGCACGCTTTCATTCATGGCAATTCTTTGCGGCGGGATGCTCACCATTTACTTAATGCGTAATGATAAGATGTTTTGGCATAAACCTCATCCAGAGCTCAAATTTTTCATTGCCACATTGGTTCCACTTGTGTTGGGAACGATTTTTTCTGTGTATGGATTTGGTACAGATGATTTTGTGGGAATTGGATGGAAATATGTCGGATTGTCTTGGATCTACATATTAATCTGGTTTTTTATTTGTGCATGTACAAAAATTTTAATATATAAATTATTACGTGTGTCGCATTGGGATAAATAAATATTATGCATAAGAAAAAAAAGCTCACACTCTCCATGCTTACAGCATTAGTTGCAGGAGATATGATCGGATCGGGGATTTTCCTACTTCCTTCTGAATTGGCGCAACTTGGAAGTTTGAGTTTGGTATCTTGGGTTTTTACTACCATCGGAGCTCTTCTTTTGGCTTTAGTGTTCTCTCACATGAGTACTGTTGTGACGAAAACAGGAGGACCTTATGCGTATGCTCAGGTAGGACTTGGGAATTTTATGGGCTTTCAAACAGCCTATGGATATTGGGTTGCTATTTGGGTCGGGAATGCGGCGATTGTGATAGCAGCTGTCAGCTACCTTTCTGTATTTTTTCCCTCCTTCGCAAATCCCACTGTGGCTTGTTTTATTTCTATTGGATTTATTTGGCTTTTTACTTTGGTTAATATTAACGGAGTGCATAGCGCAGGAATGGTGCAACTTGTAACCACAATTCTTAAATTGATTCCCATCCTACTCATTGCGCTTGTAGGATGGTTTTATTTTTTCCCGAACTATTTAACAGATGCAGTGAATGTATCTCGTGAGATGTCTAATACACAGCTGATCACACATGCAGCAACGCTGACTTTATGGGCATTTATTGGACTAGAATCGGCAACAGTCCCCTCAGGATCTGTTATCAATCCAAAACGCAATATCCCTCTAGCCACTATGCTCGGTACTATCATTGCTGCAGTTGTTTATATAGCAAGTTCAACAGCGATTATGGGAATGATTCCAAATGCATCTTTGAGAGGTTCTCTTTCTCCTTTTGCGGATGCAGCCGAACTTATACTTGGAGATTGGGGACGATGGTTAATGGCTATTGGCGCCATTATTTCTTGTTTAGGTAGTTTGAATGGATGGATTTTGCTTCAAGGACAAATCCCTATGGCCGCTGCAAAAGATGGCCTATTTCCAAAAATCTTCAATCGCTTAAACAAAAAGCATGTGCCTGCCTTAGGACTTGTGGTCACTTCGATCTTGATTTCCTTGATATTGCTAATGACAATGTCTGCAACTCTTGTCGAACAATTCAAAATATTCATATTGGTGGCTACACTAGCGAATCTTTTGCCCTACCTCTATACGTCTGTCGTAGATATCCTAGTGCTTCACAAACAGGAAAAAAGATATAAACTAAGAGGTATGTTAATTATTGCCATCTTTGCACTTATCTATTCCTTTTGGGCTATTTTGGGTGCAGGGTCGGAAATCTTATCTTATGGTGCTATTCTGCTCTTTTCTAGCGTGCCTTTATATATCTTTGTCAAAGGTTCCAAAGAGATTAAACTAACTTAACGCTGAAGTAAAAAGCATGTAAAAATAAAAATAGACGATCACGCCCAAAACAAAAGGCACCCAAATCAGATAATACGCCGATTTTCTTTTGTGCTTTTTCTGGTACATAGATAAAAACACCAAAAGCAGAAGGCAAAAAGAGATAATTCCAAATACGGTAATACCTCCTGAGATAGCGCCTGCCGGAAAGGACCAAAGGGATGGAGAGATTTTAAATTGATAGAGCAAAAAGACAATCGATGTTGCTGGATAAATCAGTGTGATGTTTAACAAAATGCCAAAATAGTAAATAAGATCTTTAAAAGTAAATCGACTAACCATTTTTACCTCCCTTTTTTTTAGAGAAAAGGCAAGGATACCATATTTGAGATTTTTTTCTTAGTTAAACTAACCTTGATTAAATTCTGCTTGAGGAGATGCGAAAGGGATAAGATACAAGTAGAGGTCAGAAGTTCAGCTCCATAGAGTTGAACGAGGAGCGCTGCGTAGTAAATTATTTCTTACAGCTCTCCTATGAATAGAAG
>SDBV01007555.1_pt1 | contig 14845 bp, 14 predicted proteins | sample 2277081 | NCBI WGS metagenome assembly SDBV01 (sample SAMN10402039, study PRJNA504765) | marine sediment metagenome | isolation source: marine sediment core GS10_PC15, 223 cmbsf | place: Arctic Ocean: Southern Knipovich Ridge | collected 2010
CGCTTTTGCCATGCTTGCGCAACTTGTTGACGCACTTTGCTTTATCGTATCTATCTTCATGCCTCTGGAGGGTGTAATCAGCAGTCAAACGCTTGTTTTGACGGGTTGGGCGAATACTTACTCTTGATCTACCACGAAGAACACGAAGTACACGAAGAGAAAGAAGGACGAAGTATCGAGAAGACACGAGGCATCACCGGCATTTCCCCATTGCTTCGTGCTCTTCGCGTTCTTCGTGGTGTTTTGTGGGAATTGATGTAAGCTCTTCGTTTGCAATGCTTTCTGTTGATTGTGAATGTCAGACAGTAGAAGTAGAGCCGGGCATTGGGAATCAGAGAGGGTGTTTGGAGTATAAGTGGATAGGAGACCATTCCACCCAAAGGTACTGTGTTGTTTGGCGGCCGACGGCACGTCGGCCGGAACGTGGCTGGGGGGACGGGCCGACGTACCCATCGGCCGCTAAACGACCGGATTTGTGCGTAATTCGGGCCAAGGCACGTTCAAACTGGACTTTTGCAAAATGCGGATTCAATCTCCCCTCTCCCTCTGGGAGAGGGGCAGGGGGTGAGGGCATATGGAAGGCACGCAAGTGAGGCAAGGCGTTTCTCAGTCAATACCCCTCACCCTAGCCCTCTCCCAGAGGGAGAGGGGACCGATTTGCAAAAGTCCAGTTCAAAGCTGAAGGAGTTTGATGTATGCGACGTCCGTTTATTGCCGGCAACTGGAAGATGAACTTGGACCGGGCCTCGGCGGTTGCGTTGGCCCAGGGCCTGGCAAGAGAGGCAGATGGCGTCGATGGCGTTGACCTGGCGGTCTGTCCGCCAAGCCCGTACCTCGATGCAGTGGCGGGCGCCGTGGCCGGTTCGAACGTAGCGCTGGGGGCCCAGAATGTGTACCACGAGCCGCGGGGGGCGTTCACGGGCGAGATCAGCACGGCCATGCTGTGCGACCTGGGGTGCCGCTACGTGATCCTGGGCCACAGCGAGCGGCGGCACGTGATGGGCGAGACCGACGGGGACGTCAATAAGAAAGTCCACACGGCCCTGGAGGCCGGATTGACCCCTATCGTCTGTGTCGGCGAGCTGTTGGCCCAGCGCGAGGCCGGAGAGACCATGGAGGTGATTCGCCGGCAGTTCGACGGCTCTCTGGCCGGGGTCTCGGCCGAGCAGATGCCCCGGATCGTGATCGCCTACGAGCCCGTTTGGGCGATCGGCACGGGAAAGGTCGCTACACCCGAGCAGGCCGAGGAGGTCCATCTCGACCTTCGCAAGATCATGCAGGATCGCTATAATAAACAGGTTGCCCAGGCGGTCCGAATCCAGTATGGGGGCAGTGTCAAGCCCGAGAACGCCGCCGAGTTGCTTGGGCAACCCAATATCGATGGGGCCCTGGTGGGCGGGGCCAGCCTGAAGGTTGACCAGTTTATGGGTATTGTCGCCGGGCTCGGCGGATGAGAACGGGAAGGAAAGTCGAAAGCCATGGGTTTATCGAGTAATCGTGTTGTCCGCACCCTGCTTATTGTGCTTGCCGGCGTGGTTGCGGTGCTCGCCGTCTGGTTCGTGCTGAGTTTTCTGTTCAACCTGGCACGATGGATGGCGCTGCCGCTGCTGTCGCTGACGGCGCTATTCCTGATCGTGTTGGTCTTGATCCAGCGCGGCAAGGGCGGTGGTCTGGCCGGGGCGTTTGGAGGGATGGGGGGGCAGAGCGCCTTCGGCACCAAGGCCGGCGACCTGTTCACGCGGGTTACGATCGGCGTGGCGCTGTTCTGGATCATCCTGTGCATGGTCACCGTGAGTGTGCTCGGCAGGCCGGCCGACATCGTGGAACAAGACATGGGTGGGGGCAATCCGGCTGGACAGCGGACGTCAACACCCTCGTCCGACGGCCAGCCGGGCCAGGACAACGGCTCGTAACCTGTTGGGAATCCGCGTGTGGCGACGGCCTCGCCCGAATCGCACTATCGTGACGGGAGTACCACTGCATTGCTTCTGAGCATGACGGGCTTTGGTGAGGCACGTAGCCAACGCGAAGGACTGACCGTGGCGGTCGAGGTGCGCACCGTCAACAGCCGTTTCTTCAAACTGTCCGTGCGCACCGGGGATGGTTACGGGGCGCTGGAACCGCAGGTAGAGGCGGTGGTGCGCAAGCAAATTCGCCGGGGCACGGTCCAGGTTGGCGTCCGCGTCGATCGGGTCGGGTCACCGGAGGATTACAGGATCAACGCCCAAGTGCTGGACGGCTACCGCCGACAGCTCGAATCGTTGTGTCGGCAATGGGACCTGCCCGGAGCGACGCCGCTGGACTCCTTGCTGTTGCTTCCCGGCGTGGTAGACGAGGGCACCGGCGACCCGGAGCCCGCGGACGCCGATTGGCCGCTGATCGCCGAGACACTGGAGGCGGCCATGGAGAACCTGGGGCGGATGCGGACCGAAGAAGGCCGCACGATGGCAGGCGATCTGAAGGCCAACTGCCAGGCCGCGGCGGCCAGCCTGGAGCGGATCCGGCGCCGGGCGCCGGAGGTGGTCGACGCCTACCGCGTGCGACTGGAAGATCGGCTGAAGAGGATCCTGGCCCAGTACGACGTCGTGCTGGATGCGGCCGACCTGATCCGAGAGGTCAGCCTGTTCGCCGAACGCGGCGACATCTCCGAGGAGATCGTACGGTTGCAGAGTCACTTCGACCAGTTTAACGCGACCATGGACCTGCCCGAGAGTTCCGGTCGCAAACTCGAGTTTCTGACCCAGGAAATGCTCCGGGAGACCAACACCATAGGGTCCAAGGCCAACGACGTGGAGATCGCCCGGGAGGTAATCGAGATCAAGGCGGCCCTCGAGCGAATGCGCGAGATGGTTCAGAACATCGAGTGAAGATGGCACCCAGCCGCAACGGGAGATTGGTGATAGTGTCGGGACCCTCGGGTGTCGGCAAGACGACGGTGATGCAGCGGGTGTTCGAGCGTCGGCCGGTGCCGCTTGTGGAGAGTGTGTCGGCCACGACCCGTCCCCCACGGCCGGGGGAGACCAGTGGAGTCGATTATCACTTCCTGGCGAAGCAGGAGTTCGAGCTACGCCGGCAGAGGGGTGAGTTTATCGAGTGTTTCGAGGTTTTTGGCCGGGGGCACTGGTACGGGACGTTGCGCGGCGAGGTGACGTCTGGCCTGGACGCGGGAAAATGGGTAGTCTTGAATATAGACGTGCAGGGAGCCTTGCACGTCATGTCGCACCACGACGACGCGGTGACGATCTTCGTCCGGCCCGCGTCCATCGAACAGCTCGAAGAACGTCTCCGCGGCCGCGGGACGGAAACCGAGGAAGCGATCCGGCGGAGACTCGACCAAGCCCAACGCGAGTTGGCCCTGGCCGATCGCTATCGTTACCAGGTCGTAAACGACGATCTGGACCAGGCAGTGCAGCAGATTTGTGATATTCTGACCCAAGAATTGGAGGCCCACCGAGATGCTCAATGAACTTCGGGAAGAGGAAGTCGTCAATAAGGTAGGCGGTCGTTTCAAGCTGTCTACATTGATCCAAAAACGTATGGTCGCGCTGAACTCCGGCGCCCGGCCGCTGGTCGATTTGAATACCGACAACAAGATGGAGATCGTCATCCAGGAAATCGTGCAGGACAAGATCTACCTGGATACGGAATTGAAAGTGCAGATTGCGGCCGGCGCCCAGGAGGGTGGCCCGCCCGAACTGGACCTCCGCAGCCTATGAACGGTCGCCAAGTGCTTATCGGTGTGACCGGGGGGATAGCCGCCTACAAGACGGCGTCTTTGGTGAGCCGGCTGGTACAGGCCGGTGCCGGGGTCTCGGTGGTGATGACCCGGTCGGCCACTCGACTGGTCGCAGCGAAGACGTTCGAGGCCCTCACGGGGCGTCCGGTGGGAACGAAGGTATTCGGCCGCGGTGGGCATCCTCATATCGAGCTGGCCGAGGCGGCGGAGGTGCTGTGCGTGGCCCCGGCCACGGCCAACATCCTGGCCAAGGCGGCCGGGGGATTGGCCGACGACCTGCTGAGCACCGTGCTGATGTCGTTCGCTGGCCCGGTGGTGATGGCCCCGGCGATGAACGCCCGGATGTGGCAGCAGCCGGCCGTGCAGCGCAACGTGGCCCAGCTTCGCGCCGACGGCGTGGTGATGATCGATCCGGAGGAAGGCTACCTAAGCTGCGGCACCCGCGGCGTGGGGCGGATGGCCGAGCCGGAGACGATCTTTCAGGTAATCGCCGAGCAGTTCAGAGGAGTAGGTAGCTAAATCGCCGCGCCCCACATTTCCGCACGGTGATTTAGTACTGGACTTTTGCAAAACGCAGATTCAATCTCCCCTCTCCCTCTGGGAGAGGGGCAGGGGGTGAGGGCATAGGAAAGACGTTTCTCGGTGAATCGCCCTCACCCTAATCCTCTCCCAGAGGGAGAGGGGACCAATTTGCAAAAGTCCAGTTAGTAGTTAGGCCGTTGTGCCGACGGCCGCTAAACAACAGCCTTCCAATTCCGACCTTTGCCTCCTGTTCACTGACTGCTGTCCCCCGTTCCTCCCATGGCCCGCATCTTGATCACGTCCGGCCCCACGCGCCAGTACCTGGACCCGGTGCGGTACTTGACCAACGCCTCCAGCGGCCGGATGGGCGCCGCGTTGGCCGCGGCGGCGATCGAGGCGGGCCATGACGTGGTGATTGTCAGCGGGCCCGTCGACGTGGTGTATCCGCAGGCGGCTGAAGTGATCCCGGTGATCTCCACCGAGGAGATGCTCCAGGCCTGCCTGAAGGCGTTTCCGGCCTGCGACGGCCTGATCGCCGTGGCCGCCCCCTGCGACTATCGGCCGGTGGTGGTGGCCCAACGGAAGATCCGCAAGAATGGCGAGCCGTTGAAGCTGCACCTGGTCGAGACCGATGACGTGGTGGCCGCGCTGGCGACGGTGAAGCACACCCAATGGATGGTGGCCTTCGCCCTGGAAACCGAAGACTTGCGAATGCGGGCGCTACAAAAGCTGGAACGCAAGAGCTGCGACCTGATCGTGGTCAACGGTCCCGGGGCGATGCACGCCGCGGAGACCGAGGTTGAGGTGATCAGCATGGAGGGAGACGTGCTGGCGACCTTCTCCGGGGACAAGCAGCAGGTGAGCAAGGAGATCTTTGGGGTCATTCGGCAGCGGTTGATACGGTGATGGTGGCCCGGTCAGAACGTGGTGTGCCACTGCTTCGCAGAAGCAGTGCCGTGGAAAGCGCCCCGACCAACACTGCTTGTGAACGAGCAGTGGCACACGACAGGCCTCGAGTCCCCTTTTGCGGCGGCTTCACTTGCGCCGCTTCACCGGCACTTCCAGCAGCGGGGTGGGCAGCTTTTCGCTGGTCAGGTAGAGCGTCTTGCCGTCGGTACCGTAGCATATCGCCTCGCCTTGGAGCCGGGGCGGGACGACGATTTCGCAGGGACGACGGGCGAACGCCGCGGCCCAGTCTTCGCTGGCGCGGCGGGTGTATTCGTATGCGTTTCCATAGGTCAAGACCACCGCTCGGCGTCCGTCCGGCGAGACGTCCATGGCCGTGCTGGGAGGAATCTTCAGCGTGGCGATCTTCCTCGCCACGGTGGCCCTGTGGGGATTGTTTTCCGGCCAGGCCAGGGCATATACGAAGCACTGCGAGCCGGTTTCCTTGGTCACCAGCAGGATCGTCTTGCTGGTGGGATCGACGGCCAGGCCTTCACAATTGCGGTGATCGTCCTCGTAGGCGAAGTGCATGGTCTGGACGACCGGGGCCCGCCGCTGGGCCGGGCCCCCTTTGGGATCGACCGTGGGCTCTTCGATCAGGTAGAGGATCTGCACGGTGGCAGCCAGCCCGTTGTTGCCCACATCGCCCACCAGCAGGTAGTTCTTACCCTCCAGCGTGAACGAGGCCACGTCTTCGAAGTCGAACGCCAAGGTGCCCACCAGCACACACCAGCCCAGGTCCTTGCCCTTGGCGTCGAACGCGTACAGCCGCGCGTGTCCTCCCGAGTCGTTGTGTGTCCAGAACACGCCCGGGGTGTTCCGCGAGCAGGCCAGCCCGCTGCTTTCGTCGATCTTCTGGTTGGCCAGTTTGCAGAGTTCTCTACCCCGGCCGTAGAGCACGGTGCCGGGCCGGCCGGAAACCTCGGCCTTGAGTTTCTCTCGGCGTCGCTGGAGCTCCTGCCGGATATACTCCCGGTCGGCCTTGCTGAACCGGGTCATCTCGACGGCGATGGTCTCTCCGCCGCTGGGCTTCAAGATGACTTTCCCGTCGTTGAAGCCGACCATCTCGCCTTCCAACCGGAGCTTTCCCGTTTTGTCGGTCCAGGTTCTCACCTGGGCGATCGCAGGCCCGGCCAAGCAGAGCAGCACAGTCGTGATCATTATGCATAGTCTCATGATGCGATTATCCGTCGCCCGGGATGCAAAGGCAAGAGATAAGCGCGAAGGGGTCTGCCAAGATTGCATGGCGGTTTACCGAGAAGGGGACCCTTCCAATTTGCCCCCAGCGGCCCCAGGGGTGCTTCGCAAGAATTGGACCTGTCCTCTTTTCGGCTGGGCCGGTCACGGGGCCAAAGGAATGAGGTTTCCGTATTTCCAGACGTATACCAGCGCCCGCAGCAGCTTGTATCCGATGATCGGCAGAAACCCGGCGCCGCCGGCCAAATAGAGCAGCCCGCAGGCAATCCGCCATCCTCGCCCTTTCCAGGCCAGGCTCCAATAGTGGACCAGGCTGCGATTGAGTTGGTAGCACCATTGGGGCCGGGTGAAGTCCTTGATTTCGGCCGGGCAGCCAAAGGTGTAGATGATCGAGGCGATTACCAGAATGATCGTTGAGCCGAACAATAAGACGGTGTCCGGCGAAAACAGGAAGGGGTTCATTCGGCCCAGGATCTCCTCAGCCAGAACCCGAGTTGCCTTGCTGTCGGACTCGCCGATTCGCCGGGCCCATTGCCGGGCAATCACGATCTTCTCGTTGTAGATGGCGACCACGTAGAAGGTGGTCAGCAGAAAGGCCAACAGCGAATAGGAAACGGCAAACAATCGAAGGTTGCCTATCGTGCGGATGACCTCCCAACTCCCGTATTTTTCGGGCCATTGCCGTCGGCAGGAGTCGAAATAGCGAACGGGGGCGACGATCCGCACGGTGTCCAGGCGTTTCGCCTGGGGCGCTCCCGAAACATGGCCCAGATTGGCGGCCGTAAGGTTGGCCTCGAAAAAGTCGGCCCCCTCGATCCTTGCCCGTTGCAGGCGAGCACCTTCCAGGTTGGCTCTGCCCAGATCGGCTTCACGGAGGTCGGCCCGTCTGAGCACGGCGTGTGCCAGGTTGGCCTGCCCCAGCGCGGCACGGAAAAGGCTGGCGTGGTTGGCTGCGGCCTCAGCGAAGTTCGCCCGGTGACAATTCGCGCGGTCCAGTCGGGCATAGCGAAGCGACGCCTTGGAGAAGCTGGCGCCGGCTGCGGTGGCGCCGGTCAGGTCGGCGCGCGAGAGGTCGGCCGAATGGAATCCTGCACCGGTCAGATGGGCGCCGCGCAGAATTGCGCCTTTCAGTGTCGCAGCGGAGAGGCGTGCTTTCTGCAGATTTGCATCACACAGAGTTGCCGCGTCGAGGGTGGCTTGGGCGAGGTCGGCGCCGGGTGCCACGGCCTCGGAGAGATCTGCGCCGGTGAGGTTGGCTTGCGACAACCTGGCGTTCTCGAGGTGTGCCTTCTTCAGAATTGCCCGCTGCAGGTTTGCCAGCGAGAGATTGGCCTCGGCCAGAAGTGCGCCCCCCAGACTTGCCCCGGCCAGGTTGGCTTTGGCCAGATTGATCCCCCGCAGATCCAGGTGGCTCAACTCGGCGCCGGAGAGATCGATCTGCGGCGGCTGGAAGTCCTCCCGCCAGCGGTTGAAGGTGCCTACACCCCGCCGGATCATTTCGAGATGCTTCTGGTTGGCCATTTCCCGCTTCCGCCTCAGAAGGTACCGCGCGGCGTTCCGGCTGGCGGGGGTGGATCGTTTCGTCCGCCGCAGAGGTGCTCTCAGCGGCGGAGTGGGTAGTTTCCAGGTGGCGGCACAGAGGGCCGTGCCGGGGTGTCGGCAACGGGCACTACTGAATTCTTGGTTACGGATCGGACCGGGGCAAGCCCCAATACCGTTGAGTTAAGGGGTGATTCGGCGGTAGGGTAGTGGCACCGGCGTCTCGCCGGTGGTGCACAAGTTGATGCGCTGCCGCGAGTTGCGGCACACCGGCGAGACGCCGGTGCCACTGTGTTGACGCCAGGTTCGGCCCTAATTCAACGGTATTGGGGCAAGCCCACCCAGCCGAAAAGGGTACAGGTCCCGTTCGCCGCAGCGGGCCGCAACGTGCTTCTGCACAAATTGTACCTGTCCGTTTTGGGGAGATCCCGGGCACGCACCGGCTCTACGGCGGGTTGACACGCGGCGCAAATAGGGATATCAAGAAAGAGAGTGCCACGCCGGCCGAATCTTCCGCCCGGCCCCCGCCCAGTGAGCAACTCGCCGGCCGAAAAGAGGGGGATGGGAGTCGCTTTTGTGTACCCCGGCCCCGCTTGGGCGGGCATGTTCCATGAAAGCGGGCTTTCTTCCCCGCTCTTTCGCACGCCCCGGCAATTCGCGGCGCTGACCCGCCGGTAGATTCCGGATAGATTGAAGATATGAAGAACTCACTTGCCGGCATCCTGATCCCCGGTCTGTTGGCGCTGGTGGGCGTCGTGCTGCTGAGCTGGTGGGCGGGCGCCGACCTGGTGACCCCGGTTGCCACGCGCCAGCCGGGCCAGGATCACGCGCCGGCCATCGGGGCCCAGCAGCCGCCGGAGACACCCGTGCCGGGCGATCCGATCGTCTCGGACGGAAAGCCGTCCGATCTGGCGGGCCAGTGGCCGTGGTTCCGCGGCCGGAACCTCGACGCTATTTGCGACGACCGTGTCAGCCTGGCGCGGAAGTGGCCGCCAGGGGGCCCCAAGAAGCTCTGGCCGCAGCCGGTCGAGTTGGGACAGGGCTTCGCCGGTGCGGCGGTCCGCGACGGGCGGGTCTACGTGCTGGACTACGACGAGAAGGCCCTGGCCGACACGATGCGGTGCCTATCGCTGGACGACGGCAAGCAGATCTGGCGCAACGGCTACCCGGTCGAAGTCGCCTGGAACCACGGCATGTCGCGAACCGTTCCGGCAGTCGTGGGAGAATGCGTGATTTCGTTGGGGCCGAAGTGCCACGTTACCTGTTGGGACGCCGAGACCGGCCAGGCACGCTGGCTGCTGGACCTGGTGGCCGACTACGGGGCCACGGTGCCGCCGTGGTACACGGGCCAGTGTCCGCTGATCGACAACGACCGCCTGATCCTGGCCCCCGCCGGCGACGCGCTGCTGATGGCGGTCGACTACGAGTCCGGCGAGGTGATCTGGCAAAGCCAGAATCCGCACCGCTGGGTGATGACCCACGTGTCGATTGTGCCCATGGAATTTGCGGGCAAGCGGATGTACGTCTATTGCGGCAGCGGAGGGGTGGCCGGTGTTTCGGCCGAGGACGGCGAGATCCTCTGGGAGACGACCGCCTGGAAGATCGACATGGCCACCTGCCCCTCGCCGGTGATCGTCGGTGGCGGCCGGATCTTCCTCTGCGGCGGATACGAGTCCGGCGCGATGATGCTGCAACTGAAGCAGCAGGGCGGCTCCATCGTGGCCGAGGCCCTGTTCCGACTCAATCCCCGCCAGTTCAGCTCCGAGCAGCAAACGCCGGTGCTGCTGGACGGCCACCTGTACGGCGTGCGGCAGAAGGGCGAACAACTGGTCTGCCTCGACCTCAACGGGAAGGAAGTCTGGGACAGCGGCCGGGAGAAGTTCGGATCCGGGCCGTACATGATCGCCGACCGACTGATCTACGCGATGGACGACGACGGGTGGCTCACCATGGCCGAAGCCACGCCGAAGCAGTACAAGCCGCTGGACCGGGCGCGGGTGATCGACGACGGCGTCCACGCCTGGGGCCCCATGACCATGGTGGCCGGCAGGCTGATCGTCCGCGACATGACGCGAATGGTCTGCCTGGACGTGGCCGCAGAGCAGCAACCGTAGACCGCCCAACCGGGAGGCGACCCACGTGAACACCAGATCCGCAATCACCGCCGCCGACGTGCTGATCGGCCTGATGATCGCGCTGGCTGTCATCGTGGGCGCGGTGGCCGTGCTGCGGGTCGACACCTGGGGCGAGCCAGGCGACGTCCCGCCGGAGGGCATGGACGGCGGTTTGGCGAAACTCAGGAAGATCGACCCGAAGCTCATCCGGTACGAACAGACGGGAGAGATTCCCGTGGGTATGGAAGAGGTCCGGGCCCTGGCCGTGGGACCGGACGACCGGCTCTACGTGGCCGGCGACAAGACGATACACGTGTTCGACCGGGAAGGTCGGCGTCGCTCGGAGATCATCCTCCGCGGCGAGCCGAGGTGCCTGGCCGTCGGCGCCACAGAGCACGCCTTTCCCGGTCGGGTATACGTGGGTATGAAGGGACACATCGAGCTGTTCGACGCGGAGGGGACGCCGGAAGGAACCTGGGACCATCTGGGCGAGAAGGCCCTGCTGACCTCCTTGGCCGCGGCCGAGCAGGACGTGTTTGCCGCCGACGCCGGAAACAGAATCGTCTGGCACTACGACACCTCGGGCAAACGCCAGGGCCGCATCGGCCAGCGGGATGATCTGCGGAGGATTCCCGGTTTCGTGATCCCCAGCCCATACTTCGATCTGGCCGTGGCCCCCGACGGGCTGCTGCGGGTGGTCAACCCCGGCGCGCTGCGAATCGAGGCATACACGTTCGGTGGGGACCTGGAGGCGTCCTGGGCGAAGCGGTCGGCGACGCTCCAGGGGTTCTTCGGCTGCTGCAACCCGGCCCATTTCGCCATCCTGTCCGACGGCCGCTTCGTCACCGCCGAGAAGGGCATCCCCCGGGTAAAGATTTACGGCCGCAAAGGCGAGTTCGTCTGCGTGGTGACCGGGCCGGAGCAGTTGGACGTGGTGGCCGCCGACGTGGCGGTGGACAGCCGGGACCGTGTGCTGATCCTGGATCCCGTGGCCGGCAGCGTGAGAATTCTCGAACTGAAGATTACTCCTTCCCCAGCAGAGCAATGAGATGAGTGACCCCGCTGCGACGCACCAAAACCGCCGGGAAATGTTCCGTAGCTGCCTGCGCTATCTGGCCCTGGGTGGCATCTCATGGGTGTCGGCCCGCCTGATTTCCCGAGGGGCTGGATCGCCGGCCGCGGACGGCTATTGCTGGTCGCAGACGTGCGGCGACTGCGCGGCTGTCGCCGGCTGCGAGCTTCCCCAGGCCCAGGCCGCCAAGAGAACCAGCGAAAGGTAACCACCATGGCTCACGGCAACCGAGAGATCGACCGGCGTGGCTTCCTGGGAGACACGGTGCGTGTCGCGGGGGCCGTGGGGCTGGTCGGGGCGGTCGGGCTGCGGGCCGCGCTGAAGGGCCGGCCCCGAGATTACGTCTGGCAAATCGATCCCGACAAGTGCATTGCCTGCGACAAGTGCCAGACCTTATGTGTCCTGGAACCCTCCGCGGTGAAGTGCGTGCAGTGCTTCTTGTTGTGCGGGTATTGCGACGTCTGCACGGGGTATTTCCCCATCTCCGATTTCCGGCTCGATACGGCGGCCGAGAACCAGCTCTGCCCCACCGGCGCGATCGTCCGCGAGTTCATCGACGAGCAGGCGGACGTGCTGTACTTCGAATACACGATCGACGAGGAGCTTTGCATCGGCTGCGGCAAGTGCGTCAAGGGCTGCGAGCTGATGAACGGCTCGCTCTACATGCAGGTCCGTCACGACCTCTGTGTGAACTGCAACGAATGCGCAATCGCGGTGGGCTGTCCCGCCGAGGCATTTTACCGCGTGCCTCCCAGCAATCCCGTACTGCTGAAGAAAAATGCACGCGAGGTGCTCCAGAGCAAGGATCGGGAGTTGTCCGTAGCCGGGGGACAACGTCCCGCGGGATCGGTGAATCACAAACTGCGCGAATTACTGAAGAAGGACGCCAGAGAGTATTTGGACCAGAGGGCGCAAGACGGATGAGCAAGCTGCTGCGGACACTCTTGCCCCTGGTCCTGTTGATCGTGGCGGCCCCAATAGCCGGGTCGCAACGCGACGCGGCGGCCCAGTCGCTGATCCCCACGCCGGAGTTCTCCGATCACCCGATCCCCACGTCGCCAGCCCCCGACACCCGCTCCAGGCTGTTGGAGTACCTCGACGTGGCCGCCCTGGCAGTCGGGCTGTCGCTGGCCTCGCTGCTGGCATTGCGGCTGCGCTCGCGCCGGGGGCTGTTCCTGCTGGCGATCGCCTCGCTGGCGTGGCTGGGCTTCTGGCGCAAAGGCTGCGTCTGTCCGATCGGGGCCATCCAGAACGTTACCCTGGCCGTGTCCGATCTGAACTGTGCGGTGCCGCTGGCCGTGGTGGCCTTTTTCACCCTGCCGCTGGTGTTCACGCTGTTCTTCGGCCGCACGTTCTGCGCGGCCGTATGCCCGTTGGGGGCCGTCCAGGAACTCGTCGCCGTGCGGCCGATCAAGGTGCCGGTATGGCTGGACCACACCCTCGGGCTGCTGGCTTACGTCTACCTGGGGCTGGCCGTGTTGTACGCGGCCACCAGCACCGCCGATCTGCCCACGCGGCTGATCTGCCGCTACGATCCTTTCGTGGGCCTGTTCCGCCGCAGCGCCACGCCGAACATGTTGGTGCTGGCCGGGTGCTTCCTGCTGCTGGGGGTCTTCGTGGGGCGCCCGTATTGCCGGTACCTTTGCCCTTACGGCGCCATCCTGGGGCTCTGCTCCAAGGTGTCGAAGTGGCACGTGCAGATCCCGCCGGAAGAGTGTATCCAGTGCCGGTTGTGCGAGGAGATGTGTCCTTACGGGGCGATCCGGGAGCCGACCGTCAGCCAATCCAGCCAGGAGCGTTTGCGGGGGCGGCGGCGGCTGGCGGGCCTGATCCTGTTGTTGCCGCTGCTGGTGGCGGGGGGTGGCTGGCTGGGGAGCCGGATGGCGGGACCGCTGGCGCGCCTGGATCCGATGGTCCGGCTGGCCGGGCGCGTGTTGATGGAGGAGACCGGCAAGGTCGAAGGAACCACCGAGGCCAGCGAGGCATTCCGCGACACCGGCCAAGAGACCGCGGACCTTTACGAAAAAGCGCACCAGCGACGCCAGCAGTTCGCCTATACGGGCGGATCGGCCGCGGCCTGGATCCGACTGCCGATTGCCGGGAAGCTGCGGGCGGTGGGAGGCGGCGCGTGGCTGGGCGCCTGGGTGGGGCTGGTGATCGGCGTGAAACTGTTGCATCTCTCCGTCCGCCGGCGGCGCACAGACTATCAACCGGACCGGATCAACTGCGTCTCCTGCGGACGTTGCTTCTGGTATTGCCCCAGCGAACAGGCCCGGCTGGGGCTGATCCGGGATAGCGGACCCGTGGCGGAAACAGAACAGAGTTCATAAGAAAGTGTCTCTACGTATTGAGCGATTGAATCCGATGAATCAGATCAGCAGCACCGAACCGGGCAAAGACGCTCAACTCCCCGCCAACCAGAACGGATACCAACTGGCGGTACGAATGGCGGCGGTGGCCGGCGTGTTTTCGCTGGTGGTCTGCGCGCTGCTCTTCTACGACTACAGCCTCCGGCGTGCGAAAGATCCGCACGAGGCCGCCTCGTTCAAGGCCCTGAAACTCGCGCTGGCCCAGCAGCCCGACAACGAGGAGCTGAGGCTGAGCGTTCGGGCCAGCGACCGGGAGCTGCGCCGAGAGTATTTCCGCCAGCGGGCGTTCGCCAGCAGGGGCGGCTGGCTGCTGCTGGGCGGGATGATTGTCTTTCTGGTTGCCGCCAAATCGGCCGCCACTCTTCGACGCGAACTGCCCGCTCCACAGCCGCAGGGCGCGCCTCGAGACCTGGAAACTCGATGGACTCGAATCGCGCGCGGGTCGGTGGCCGCCTTGGCCGTGGTCCTGGCGGGCGTGGCGGTGGGTCTGAGCCTGACCTCACCCGACGAGCTGCCGAAAGACGCGGAAGAGTTGGCCGCCTTGTTGAAATCGGGTCCCAGCGACGTGCCTGGCCCCCAGCAAGCGAGAATTCCTCCACCTCCGTCCGACGAAGAAATAGAAAAGATGTGGCCCTGCTTCCGGGGTCCCCACGGTGCTGGAATTTCGGCCTATCCGAACGTGCCCCACTCGTGGGACGACGCCTCGGGCAAGAACATCCTCTGGAAGACACCCGTGCCGCTGCCGGGCATGAATTCGGCGGTGGTTTGGGGCAACCGGATTTTTCTCTCCGGGGCAACCAAGGGCCGCCGCGAGGTCTATTGCTTCGATACGCAGACGGGGAAGATGCTCTGGCAGAAGGAAGTGCGGCCGAGTCGCCTGGCGGCCCAGATGCGCGAACCCGAGTTCACCGGTTATGCCGCGCCCACGGTCGCCACCGACGGCCGCTTCATATTTGCCATCTTTGTCGATGGGGAACTGGCGGCCTTCGACGTCGGCGGCCAGAAGGTCTGGCAAAAGAGCCTCGGCATTCCGGATAACGGATACGGCCACGCTTCCTCGTTGGCAACCTACCGCGACCTGGTGCTGGTCCAGGTGGATCAGGGAACGAAGAAACAAGCCAAATCCAGGCTCTACGCCTTCCAGGCCGCCACGGGCGAGAAGGGCTGGGAGGTTTCGCGCCCGGTGACGACCTCCTGGACCTCGCCGATTGTGATCAGCCACGGCGGACGAGACCAACTGGTCACCTATTCCGATCCGCTGGTGATCTCCTACAACCCGGCCGACGGAACCGAACTCTGGCGAGCCGACTGCATCATGGGCGAAAGCGGCCCCTCGCCGGTGTTCAACTCC
>SDBV01007556.1_pt1 | contig 14844 bp, 17 predicted proteins | sample 2277081 | NCBI WGS metagenome assembly SDBV01 (sample SAMN10402039, study PRJNA504765) | marine sediment metagenome | isolation source: marine sediment core GS10_PC15, 223 cmbsf | place: Arctic Ocean: Southern Knipovich Ridge | collected 2010
GTGGTGGTGGCCTTGTTGCCTGAGAAGGCTGCTGCCACTGGTCTTGCCGCTTTGGAAGGTGAAACGGTTAGGATTCTTTCTGACCAAGAGTTGGATAGGATGGTCAATCCCCCATTTGTTACAGGTCCGATGATGACTGCCACCGAGGTCAGGTATCGCCAACTGAGATGGGAACGGGGAATGGCGCGCCGGCTGGATGTTAAAATGATCAAGACAGTGATTCCAACAAAGCGGTGAAACTATGAGTGAACAGTTTGAAGCATTAGATTGGGTGCATAAAGGTGAAATTGGTGGTTGGGACCAGCATCGCAACTCGAAAGGAAATCTGATTGCTCCCAGTGGCTATTGGGCTCTTTGGGATGAAGGGCTGGTTGATCATGATACCAGCGGTGCTCTTGGTTTGACGGACAAGGGTGAAAAGGTATTGGAAGCTGGTAAATAATCCATGGCCAAACTCCTGCCGGCGAAAGACGAGCAACAATTAATATTGAAGCTCCTGCAATTCAGGGATGACCCCGAAGCGTTCGTCATGTATGCCTTTCCATGGGGCAATCCGAACAGGCCGCTGGAGCATCACAAGGGACCGAGACCATGGCAGTTAAAAGCGTTGAGACAGATCAAAGACCATATTGCAAAAAACCGCAACAAGGTACTTTCTGGTGCCGATCCCGAACTGCTGAAACTTGCGAGAGCATCCGGGCGTGGTATTGGAAAGTCGGCTTTCCTGGCGTGGATTGCCCTATGGCTCTTCTCGTGTGTCCCCAGCTCAACTATCGTTGTATCCGCGAATACGGAGCAACAGCTGAAAGCAACTACATTTCCTGAAATCCGCAAGTGGGCGACCATGGCCATCAACAGCCGATGGTTCAAGCACAACGCCATGAGCTTGCAGCCGGCTGAGTGGCTGGTTGAGGACATGAAGCGCACCACCGATTACGATGATGCGTACTGGTACATCCAGGCCAGGCTGTGGTCTGAAGAGGCGCCGGATGCTTACGCCGGGGTGCATAGCCAGATGGCGATGGCGGTACTGTTCGATGAGGCTTCCGGCATAGCATCTTGCATCTGGCCGGTGACCCAAGGCTACTTCACCGACAAGACCACCCACCGCTTCTGGATCGCCATTTCCAATCCGAGAAATCCGAGTGGTGAATTTTTTGAGTGCTTCCATGGAAATAGGAACAGTTGGAACCATGAAACCATTGATGGCCGTAGCGTTGCCGAAAATGACCATAAACTATATGACGATATCATACGACAGTATGGGGAGGACAGTGACCAAGCGCGCGTTGAGGTTTATGGTCAGTTTCCGCGACAGGGTGATTATCAGTTCATAGGTCGTGGTGATGTGGATGACGCAGTTGGCCGAGAGATCGATACGGATAACGGCGCGCCGCTGCTGATGGGGGTTGATCCTGCAAGGTTCGGCGCCGACAAGGCGGTTATTGCTTTTCGGCAGGGGAAGGATGGCAAGGCGATCAAATGGGAAGTCTACGGCAAGTGTTCGCTGACCGAGTTGGCCGAGTACTGTGCCCGTGCGATTGAGAGGTACAAGCCGGATGCGGTGTTTATTGAGGGGGATGGATTGGGCGGCGGTGTGGCCGAGATATTGAAGTTGAGCCAGCATCGGGTGATCGAGGTGACTGTCGGCGGTGGCGCCCAGGACAAGGATATGTACGCCAACCACCGCACCGAGTTGTGGGGCAGGATGCGCGATTGGGTGACCACGGCAATGATACCGGACGAACATGATCTGATCGAGGATTTATGTGGTCCGCTTTATGAGTTCAGTTTGAAAGGTCAGTTGAAGCTGGAGCCGAAGGAGAAGATGAAGAAACGTGGCCATGCTTCACCGAACCATGCCGATGCCCTGGCGGTGACTTTCAGCCGCACCATTGGCCGGCGTGATGCGCGTACCAAGCGGTTTAGAAAAACAAGGGTTGCCAAAGACGTGGATTATGATATGTTCATGTAGGTTCTTTCATTTCTTCCCTGCCTGGAGGTAAACTTGACGGCTATGTTCTTGCATAGCCGTTCTTTTGTGTGGTAGTGTCCAAAATATCACAGTGATAAATTGGAGACACCAGCCATGAGCGGTTTACTCAGTACACCCGAGATACCTGCTCCACCCGCTCCACCTCCGCCTCCCACCCGATCCGATGAAGATGTTCAGGCCGCTGCGCTTCGCGTTCGCCAGCGCCGTGCCGGTGCTCGTGGCCGTGCCAGCACCATTCTCACAAGTGGCCAGGGAGTAAGGCCGGAAGATGAAGTGACGACCACCCCCAAGGTTTTGCTGGGGACTGCGTGATGGGTGGCGAGGCCGCTGGAGGCGGTGACAAGAACAAGGGGCTTGGCCGGGGCAGAGGCCGTAAGGGCGTGGCCGGTCAGACTACGAGCGGTACGGGTGTCGCTACGGCAAGGGATGGTGGTTTTCTTGAGGCCATTACGCCTGATTTCAAGATTGGACCCGCTGGTGGATTGGCGAAGGTTGCCGCATTGTTAAGCGGTATAGGCACCATACCGGCTATTGCCGCTGGTTTTGTCGGCGATGTCGTGGACAGGGTTACCGATGCGCCACGGGTTGATTTGCTTGGCGCGGCACAAACATTGTTGGGTGATGCACCAATGACATCAGGTACTGGTCCACCACCGGGTCCGGCTCGTAGCAGGGCAGTGACTGCTGTTGCCGAGGCCGCGCCCTCAGCGCCGACACAGCCGCCTAGACGGCGTGGTGGTAATGGCCGTCAAGTTGCACAAACACCGCCGTTGTTGCCGCGAGTTGCCACCACGGCGCCGGCTGCATCACCTACACCGACCACCGCATCGAGTGCGTTGGCTCAACGCCAACGGGATGAACAGGCGCGGCAGAGGGCGCGTAGGGCATCATCATTCGAGTTCGCGTCGAACACGCTGTTGGGAGTATGACATGGCAAGCGACGACGATATTGCCGCGAAGATCATCAAGCGGTTTGACAAGCTGGAGGGAGAGCGCGGCACATGGGATTCTCACTGGCGCGAGATAGCCGAGCGGGTGCTGCCGCGATATAGCCGTACTTTCAATCGTCCGACCAGTGTCATCACCAAGGGTGATAAGCGCACCGAGAAGATGTTTGACGCAACGGCTGCGTTGGGGTTGGAGCGGTTTGCGGCGGCGATGGAGAGCATGCTGACACCGAGGAATTCCAAGTGGCATCGGGTGACTACGACCAACACTGAACTCAACAAGGATCGTGACGTTAAGCTGTTTTTCGAGGACGCGACGAACATTCTGTTCAAGCATCGTTACTCACCAATGGCCAATTATGCCTCTCAACAGCACGAGGTCTACATCGGTCTTGGTGCGTTCGGCACGGCATCGATGTTTACTGACACCCATGACCTTGGCGGGTTGCGTTACAGTGCCATCGATCTGAGAGAACTTCTTTTCGACATGAGCCATCAGGGTGTCATAGACACCAGCTATCGTAAGTTCGCCATGACGGCGCGGCAGGTGATGCAGCGGGTTGAGAATGGCCGGTGGAAGACCGCGCCGGATGTTGTTGTCAAGGCCGCGAAGGACAATCCCGACAAGATATTCGAGATCATTCATTGTGTGATACCACGAGAAGAGGTTGACAAATCAAAGGCTGACTTCCGGGGCAAGCGGTTTGCGTCGTTCTATGTGATGGTCAACCCGAAGGCGTTACTGTCCGAGGGCGGTTTCAACACCTTCCCATATGCGGTCAGCAGGTATGTCACCGGGCCGGGTGAGATTTATGGCAGGTCGCCGGCCATGCTGGCATTGCCGGCAATCAAGGTGCTCAACGAGATCAAGAAGACCACCTTGAAGCAGGGGCACCGAACGGTTGATCCGGTGCTGCTCACCCATGATGATGGCGTTTTGGATACCGTCAGTTTGAAGCCGGGGGCGATGAATCCTGGCGGTGTGTCCGCTGAAGGCCGTGCTCTGGTTCATGCTCTGCCGGTTGGCAATCTGGCCGCTGGTCAGGAGTTGATGGACATGGAGAGGGCGGTTATCAACGATGCGTTCTTGGTGACGCTGTTCCAGATTTTGGTCGATACTCCTACCATGACGGCGACTGAGGTTTTGGAACGGGCGCGAGAGAAGGGGGCATTGCTCTCACCGACCATGGGCCGGCAGCAGAGCGAGATGCTTGGGCCGCTTATCGAGCGTGAGCTTGATTTGCTGAACCAGCAGGGATTCCTGCCAGAGCTTCCACCCGCTCTCATCGAGGCTGATGGTGAGTTTGACATTGAGTATGACAGTCCTCTCAGCCGTTCTCAGAAATCCGAGGAAGCTGCAGGTTGGTTGAGGACGCTGGAAGCCGCAATTGCCTATGCCAACACCACCCAGGATATTTCCGTGCTTGACCAGTTTGACACTGATATTATCTATCCCGCTCTGGCCGAGATCAACGCGGTTCCAGCATCGTGGATGCGTGGGCCGGATGCTGTTAAGGCGATTCGGGCGGATAGGGCACAGGCGCAGAACACTCAACAGATGCTTGACGCGGCGCCGGCAGCGGCTGGTGTGATGAAGGCGTTGCAGTGATCAGCAGGATTAGAGGGTTTTTGCGAACCAGAACACAGGCGTATCGGTTTGTGTTCAGGGGAATTCACAGCGAGAAGGTGCTTGACGATCTGGCAAAGTTCTGTCGGGCGCATCATAGTACCTTTGACAGAGACCCCCGTGTGGAAGGTATCATGCAGGGCCGAAGAGAGGTTTGGTTGAGAATCACGAGACATTTGAAAATGACCGAAGACGAGCTTTGGTCTCACTTTAATCCTGGAGGATTACCAGATGCCGAAGAATAATCCTGGTGCGTACCGGAGTCCCGGTAAGACCAAGACATCAAGCGCGAAGAAAGCGGTCAAGGTGACACGCAAGCGTAAACCCAAGAAATAAGGAGATTTGAGACATGGCTGAAGAAACTGGGTCCGAAGCTACGGGCAACCCCGAACCTTCAACTGCAGCACCTGCAGCACCTGCAGCACCTGCAGCACCTGCAGCACCTGTAGTGACACCGGCTGAGAACATCGATCTTGCCAGTATCGAAGACACCGATCTGCGCGCCTTCGTGGAAACCAAGGGTTTTCAGAACGGCACCATTGAGAATGTTCTTGGCAGCTATCGCAATCTTGAGAAGCTGATGGGCGCCGACAAGGCGGGCAGGACCATCACCCTGCTTGGCGATGACGCGACCGAGGAACAGCGAGGTGAATTCTTCACCAAGTTGGGCCGGCCAGAGGACGCCAAGGGATATGGTCTGGCGCCATCCGAGGGTGAAGATGACGCCTTTGCCAATTGGGCGAGTGAGACCTTCCATAAGGCCGGGCTGTCACAGGCCCAGGCTGAGGCCGTAGCAGCCGCGTGGGGCGAGTTTAGCGCCGCCACCATACAGGCAGACACCGATGACGCCGAGATGGTTGTCACGGACGCTGTGGCGGCTCTCAAGAAGGAGTGGGGCGCGGCATATGATGACAAGGTTGCTGGCATCGACCGCGCTGCTGTTCATCTTGGTCTGAGCGATGAGAACCTGAAGGGTCTGAAGGAGACCATGGGTTCGGTCGAGGCCATGAAATTCGTGGATAAACTGGCCAGTCAGCTTGGTGATGATAGCTTCGAGGCTGGTGATCCCCAGCTTTCCGGTGCGTTGACTCCGGAAATGGCCCGGCAGAAGTTGAGCGAACTCCAAGGAAACAAGGAGTTTAGTGAGGCTTGGCTTGATAAAATGCATCCTGGTCATTTGGCGGCGGTTGAGAAGAAAGCGGCCCTGTCCCGGCAGATTGCGGGGGTGGAGGCATGAAACAAGCCAGACTTGATGTGCTGAAACTGGTATATGACGCCCAGAGCACCGTGGATGATATCATCGATAAGGCCGAGAAATTGGTTTATTTCATTGAGCATGGGCCAAAAGTCGTTGATATGCCGGTGGATGAGCAGCCCAAGAAGCAACGTAGGAAACGCAAGTTCAGAATATAGGAGATGACCCGTGTTAACCAAAAAGAAGAGTAACGTCGATGAGACACTTGCCGTCGTTCGTGATCTCACCAAGTTCAAGAAGCGCATCGAGGAGTTGGCGAAAGCGGAGAAATCCGCCAATGATGCCGTGGCCGTCGCCACCGCGAAGATCGCGGAGATCAATATCAAGATGGATTTGCGCGTTGCTGAGGCCAATAAAAAGGTGAAGGCCGGCCAGGACTTGCTTGTTTCTCGTGAGGCCGGCGTTGCCGATTTGACTGCTACCGCCTTGGAAGCGCAGGGTGAAGCCACGCGGCATGAGAAGGCGCTTACCAAGCGCGCGGCCAGATTGGAGCAGGATCGGGCCAAGCTCAAGGCTGACAAGGCGGCTTTCAAGGATGAGGCCATTGGGCAGGCCAAGAAGGCTCAGTCTTTTGAGAACGCGGCCAAGGCTGCGTGTGCGTTGATGAAAGGAACAGACCATGGTTGAACGCAGTTCTGGTTCTATGCACTACGTTGATGTGACACCGATAGTGGATTTAGCGGCTTACGCCACTGGTGATCTCATTGGTCACGCCGTTATGGAGTTTGATCTCGACCTGCTTGGCAAGATCGTAAAGAGCGGCGTTATCCGAAGTGTGATCATCACCGATCTCGCAAAACAAAGTCAAAATCTCGATGTTGTTTTTTGGGCATCGGAACCCACTGCCACCACGTTCACCGACCAAGCGGCTTTGGCCATAGCCGACGCCGATCTGGTTCGTGTCGTCGGTGTGGCTGCGGTGACTGATTGGAAAGCGTTCGCTGACAACTCCATAGGACAGCTTTTTCTGGAGCTACCCTTCGTATTAGGGGGTGGAAACACGTTATATGGCTCCATCGTGTCGCGGGGAACACCGGACTTTGTATCCACTTCGGATTTGACAGTTCGCATTGGCGTGTCGGCTGCGTAAATGGCTACCTCGGCTTCACGCAAACGGTCTGCAAGCGTTGGTCACCATCAGTTAGGGCGGTTAATCACGCTGGCTGATGGGACCACTGCGTTTTTGCCGTTCAATGAGTTGGTAGACCCAGATGGGAACACCATCGTTCGGCAAAAAGTGCCAACGGTCTTCGATCAGGATTTCGGTGTCGTTGTCCATCCGGTTTTACCGAAAGATTCGTTTGGGCGACTTCGCACCTCGGAGCCACAGGCAATATTCGACAGTCAATTTCAGTATGACAAGCAGCCGCTCCTTTGGAACGAGGGGATTACGAACGGCGGGACGGCAACACATGTCCCGGCTGAATCATCCGTTGATTTGGTGGTTTCATCCGATGCGGATGAAGTAATTCGACAGACGCGCTCCTACCATCGATACCAGCCTGGGAAGTCGCAGCTTATCTTGACGACTTTTGTTATGGATGGAACTGTCGCCTCCATGATCCGTAGAACGAAAACGTCGGGCTCGGTTGTCAATAACAGCGTGGCGCAGGCCGCTTGGAACATTGACAAGATGGACGGTACGGGGCCGAGCGGCATTACGCTGGACTTCACGAAGGGGCAAGTTTTCTTTATTGATCTGGAATGGCTTTCGTTGGGTGACGTTCTTTGTGGGTTCATTCTTGACCGGGAAATGGTTCCCTCTCATCTTTTTCGGAACGCTAACAACCTGGCCCTTCCTTATATGACTACGGCCAACCTGCCGGTTCGATATGAGCTCACCCACACTGGAGGAAGCGCAAGGGAGCGTGTCGGTTCTTTTAACGCTGACAACGGGATTTACTTCCAGACCACGGGCGGCGTGGGAACGTTAAAACAAGACTGTTGCTCGGTGATGTCCGAAGGTGGCGTAGAGAATGAGCAAGGTTTTCCGAATTCAGCATCAACTGGAATCTTGAATAGGGTTACTGTCGGAACGACGGAAATACCGCTTCTGTCAATCCGCCTAGCGACAACATTTAATAGCATCGCCAATCAAATGAAAATCAGCAAGCTTTTTGCTGCGGTAACGGCACAGACCAAGGATATTCATTTCAGGGCTAGGCACAATGCAACGCTGACTGGGGCGTCCTTCAATGCGGTGGATGCTGCGGATTCAGGTATGGAATTTGACATCGCAGCCACGGCGACCAGTGGGGGCCATGTGCATGATGATCTGACAATTGTAGGCACTGGCGGCGGCGGACGTGGCAGCGGTAGGCCGTTCGGGGAACTGGAGAAGATACCTATGGGTTTTGACCTGGATGGAACCAGCAACCCTGATGTAATCACGATCACCGGCGAGGCGGCGGCGAATAGTGGTATTGCGACGGCTTCATATATGTGGGTTGAAAATAGATAACGCCGGCAGGAAACCTCCCCCTGCATAAACCTGTTGCATTTCAGATACTGTTGCCATAAAGTCACAATGGACAAGCGCACCAGATGGTGTCGAAAGGGCCACCGCCGATAACCTGAAAGGGCCGGCCATACAGCCTGAGTAGTGGCCCCGCGTATAGCGGATAAGCCTACAGCTTCTTTTTAACCAAGAGAAGGAAGGCATATCCCATGTCTAACGAAATTCTTGATTGGTCAGTAATCGACTTCAAATCCACGGTCGAGCTTCTGCTTCAACAGCGTGGCTCTCGTTTCCGTGGCGCCGTGATGGAAGATTCCTATCACGGCAAGTCCGGTGCTGCCGTCAATCAAATCGGTGCGGTCACCGCACAACAGCGGACTTCGCGCCATGCTGACACCCCTTTGATCGAAACCCCCCATGATCGCCGTTGGGTTTTCCCGCTTGATTTCGAGTGGGCCGATCTCATTGATGACCAGGACAAGCTCCGCGTCGTCGCTGACCCGACCAGCCCTTACGCCATCAACGGCGCCATGGCTATCGGACGGGCCATGGATGACCAGATCATCGCCAAAGCCACCGGTGACGCCAAGACCGGCGAGGATGGTGACACCACCACCTCTTTCAGCAACACGGCTTCGACGACTACCGGCGGGTTGACCGTTGTCAAGTTGCGTGAAGCCATGCAACTGTTGATCGCTGCTGAGGTCGATGTGGACAATGAGCCGCTGTTCTGCGCCATTGGCGCCCAACAGCACGATGACCTGTTAGGCGAAACCCAAGCCGTTAGCTTGGACTTCACCAACAAGCCGGTTCTTGTTGATGGTCGTATCAAAGCCTTCATGGGCTTCAACTTCATCGACAGCCAGCGACTGGCTCTTTCGGGAACCGACCGAACGGTCATCTGTTGGGCGAAGACGGGTCTGCATCTTGGACTTTGGAACGACATCAATGTCCAGATCACTCCGCGCCCCGACAAGTCGTACTCAACTCAGGTCTACGTCAAGGCTACCTTTGGCGCGACTCGTGTCGAGGAAAACAAGGTTGTCGCCATCACCTGCTCAGAAGCATAGGAGGGCAGCATGACTACCAAGAAAACCGCTGCAATCACCGCTTTCGAGGCGACTCCGCGAACGATGACCGCTACGCAGAATGCTCATGGGCGCATCCGCGTCAATCAGGGTTCTGTGGAGGTGGCAACCACTGACATCGACGCCAGTGACATCATCCACCTTGCGGTGTTGCCGGCTGAGGCCAGTATTCTCAAAATCTGGTTGGCTGCTGATGATCTCGATAGTGGTGGGCCGACTCTCGCCTTCGATTTGGGTGTCTACTCGACGGCGGCTGTGGCGAAGGATATCGATGCCTTTGCTTCGGCCATTGTCTTGGGCCAGGCTGCGACGAAGCCGACCACGGATTACGCCAACGAGGCTCGTGACATCGATGAGGTCGGCCAAAAGCTGTTCCTCGATGCGGGTGATACGCTGGCGTCCCATGACGAGCAGTATTACATCTCGCTGACCGGCAGCAATGTTGCCGCGACTGCTGTCGCTGGCACCATCTCGTGGATCATCGAGTACGTTGTTGATTAGGGTGTCGGGGGTGGTCTAACGGCCACCCTCCGTACTCTGGAAGGAGAAAACTGATGACCACTAAGAAAACTGCTGCAATCACTGCTTTCGAGGCGACTCCTCGGACGATGACTGCTACGCAGAACGCTCATGGGCGTATTCGTACCAACCAAGGCTCTGTGGCGTTGCTCACCACCGACATTGACGCTGGAGACATCATCCATTTGGCGGTTCTTCCGGCAGAGGCCAGTATCATTCACATTTGGCTGGGTGCCGATGACATGGACGACGGTGGTGGCGCTTTGACTTTCGATCTTGGCGTTTACACGATCGCTGGTGTGGCAAAAGACATCAATGCGTTTGCTGATGCCATCACGTTGGGTCAGTCCGCGTCCAAGCCTACCACGGATTTCGCCAATCAAGTGCGTGATATCGATGAGATTGGGCAGAAACTGTTTCTTGATGCGGGTGACACTCTCGCATCTCACGATGAGCAGTACTACATTTCCTTGACTGGTGATGTTGTGGCTGACACCGCCGCTGCCGGCGACATCTCATGGATCATCGAATACGTTGTCGATTAAGGAGTTCAACATGAAAAAGCAACTTTTGTTCACGCTCGTGGGGCTCCTGTTGGTGCTTGGTGTTCCCGCGCTGGCCATTGATGATTACGCCTTGGCCTACAAGAAGATCACGGAACTGGTCACAAACTCGGACGTTCCCGCCTCTGGTGATTTTCTCATTCGATTCGATGCCAGTGTCCCTGGTCCGGTCAAGATCGACGCGACTGATTTGTCGGACGTTATGGGGATATCATCCACGGCGACGGAACTCGATGAACGCTACTTCACTATGCACATGCCCGATTTCGGGGCATCTGACACCGTTTATTTTGTAAGTCCGGTGGCTGGTACATTGGAAACAATGTACACCGTTATCTGGGCGCAAGCTCTTAATGGTGCGCCGGATATATCCGCAACTGTCAACAGTGTCAGCGTTTCACCGCTTACTTTCTTGATCGCATCAGGCAGCGCGGCGGGCACGGTGGATACTTTGACGGTAACCGCTGGCGGGACGATTGGTGTGGGTGAGGTCATCGCCGTTTCCACTGATGGCGCCGGAGACAGCACTATTGATGGGATGATCGTCTTCGTAATCGGTCAGTAAATGCCGTGGCCCGGGTCACGCGCATTCTTCACCCCGCTTTAATTCTGGGCGGCATTGTTCTGGCCGGGGGTGCGGCCTTCGGTTGGCCGGCAGGTACGATATTTCCTGCCGGTCCTCGTTGGTTGGCCCTGGCGCTGCTGGGTCTTTTGTTGACATTTGTTTGGCGGCGTGATGCTGGTGTGACGGCGGTTGAAATTTGGGCCGGTGCGCTGCTGGGCTGGTGTTTGTTTTCCCTTACTTGGTCACCGGACCTTGGTGCCGGGTTTATTTCCGTACTTCGTGCCGGCGCTCTTGTTGCTGTTGGTGTCGGGATAGCGCGGGCGCCTGAAAAGGTGGTGCGGTTGATCCCCGGCCTCGCTGGTATCAGCGCGATCATTGTTATAATCTTGGCATTTGTCTGGCCGGTTAGCTTCGGAGGCTTCGGTAACGAAAACGCGATTACGGCGTTTCTCATCTTGGCCGTGCCACTTTCTTGGATTGGCTGGCGTCCTGGTGCGGTGGTGGTGACTGCGTTGGCGGCAGTGTTTTTGCTTTACTTTAATGGTTCGCAGTTGGAGTTTCCGGTGGTTGGCGGTGCGGCGCTGGCGGTGGTTGTCACCTATGTGTGGAAGCGAACGCGATGGGGTGCCGTTGGTCTGTTGGTCGGTGCGGCGATACTCGCCATCCCCTTGGTGTTTGTGCCGGCTTATGGGTTCTTTGGTTCGTTTGCTTCACGGTTTGAACTCTGGGGTGCGACAATGGCTTTGATAGGCCAAGCACCGCTATTGGGGCATGGTTTAGGTGGATTTGACTATCTCTTTTCAACCGTGCAGGGCGACACTGGCCGAGTTTTCAGTCTGCCGTTCATGTGGGCCAACGCCGCACATAATGACTTTCTTGAATTGGCATCAATGACGGGTCTGGTCGGCGTTGGCATGGCGATGGGTCTTGTGGTTTCGTTGCTACGCACATCGGCGCCACTGGCTGTTCGTTGGACAATCTATTCGGGCCTAATATTGACCTTTGGTGATTTCCCGTTTCAGCAGCCGGCAGCGGCGTTGGTGTTGGTGGTTGCTGCCGGTTTGGTGGCGCGGGGTGCGGTGCGTTTCTCGGCTGCTAGATATGAGGGTTTTGTTGCGCGTGGCGCGCTGGTGGGTTTGATACTTGTTGCAATTCCTTTTTTCACCAACACTTGGCGTTCTCAGGCGTTGTTCTCTCAGGCTTATATAATCGCTGGTACGCATCCGGCCTTGGCGCTTAAGGCTGCTATGGATGCGATGCGTATTCAATCGTCCGATCCATTCATCCGACGCCACTTGATGCTCTACTTGGCCAACGCTGAACGCTGGTGCGCCAACAATTCCAAATGTCAGGCAACCATTCCACATGCTGCTGCTGACAATGTTTTCGCTCTTGCTATTTCGGCGGGACCGGCTTTTCCTGGTTTACGGATTGCGCGGGCGCAGTATATGTTGAACGCGAATCGTTGGGATGAGCCTGAAATGCTCACTTTGCTTCAAGGTCTTCAAACTCGCTTTTCACATTATCCAGAAACCTGGATATTATCCGCTTGGGCGGCTCAACGGCGGCACGATGCGTTGGGAATGATTGTTTCATTTAAGCATTTAGCGGACCTTAACTTAGGGCCAAAACACAAGACGGAAATCAAACGGTTGATGAAGATCGTGACGATTCAGCCGAATCCGTTGACTGATAAACTTTAGAAGGAAGGGTCAGACACATGGCTTCGCCAAGCAGTGCTGTCGATATTTGTAATCTGGCACTTCAGCGATTGGGCACGAAAGCTATTTCCTCTTTGGCGGAAGATAGTACCGCCGGTCGAGAGTGCAATCGTGTTTATGAACATGCCAGGGATAGTGAGCTTCGTGCTCACCCCTGGAACTTTGCCCGCGAAAGGGCAGCTTTAGCTGCGGATAGTACTGATCCCGAATTTGGGTTCAATTCTCGGTTCGCGCTTCCTTCTGATTATCTTCGGCTTCTCCCAGCCAGGGCTGTTGCCAATTCAAGCGTCACACTTGGTGGCATCGAGGCCAACATCGACTGGCAGATTGAAGGTCGTTTCATTTTGTCCAACGATGGTGCTCCGCTGAACATCGTATACTTGAAGGTGGTGGAGGATGTTAATGATTTCGATGAACTTTTTCTCGATCTTCTGGTCGCTCGTATTGCCTTGGATGTTGCTGAGAAAGTAACGCAGTCCAACACCAAGAAGGCTGACGCCAAAGAAATATATTTGATTACCAAGGCTGAGGCCAAACGTGTAAACGCATTTGAGCGTCCACCGCAAGAGGCACCGGAAGATACCTGGGTTCTTGCGAGGCTCTGATGGCCAAAGTTTCACCCATCCAATCAAATTTCAACGGGGGAGAGATTTCCCCGTTGCTGTATGGACGGCCTGATCTTGACAAGTACAAGACGGGGCTGAAGACATGCAAGAATTTCGTGCCGTTGGTTCAGGGGCCGGTCGAGCGGCGCCCAGGCACGGTTCACATTGTCGAGGTCAAGACAAGTGCCAAGAGCACCAGAGTGGTCAGGTTTGAGTTCTCGACCACCCAGGCGTACATCATTGAGTTTGGTGATCTTTATCTCCGGTTTATCAAGGACAACGCCCAGATTGGTGCTCCGACCGAACTGGTCACCACCTACGCTGTTGCCGATCTTTTTCAACTGAAGTTTACTCAGAGTGCCGATACGCTCTACGTCACTCACCCGTCCTATATCCCACGGAAGATCACTCGTACATCGGACACGGCATGGACAATCACTGATCTGACCTTCCTTGACGGGCCGTTTCTCAACACCAACGTCACGGCGACCACCTTGTTGTTATCGGCTGTCACTGGTTCTATCACGGTCACGGCGTCGAGCGTTGTGGGTATCAATGGCGGCGATGGTTTTCAGACCAGTGACGTTGGCCGGCTGATCCGCTGGCAGGATGCGGCTACGGAGTGGACATGGCTCACCATTACGGCACGGGCCAGCACCACTAGCATAACAGCCCACATTGACGGTCAGGACGCATCTGCTACAACGGCGACGATCAATTGGCGCCTGGGAGTATGGTCAGACACCACAGGATGGCCCACAGCGTCCACCTTCCATCAGAACCGGTTTGGGTTCGGTGGACCCACCGACAACCCTCAGAGACTTGATCTGAGCCGCACGGGCGACTTTGAGAACTTTTCTCCTAGTGATGTCGATGGCACGGTCGTTGCCGATCATGCGATCACCGATACGCTTTCAAATGATCAGGTCAATAATATCGTATGGATGGCCGACGATGAGAAAGGTCTTCTCACTGGTACGGTTGGTGGCGAGTGGATTACTCGTCCGAATGACACTGCCGGCTTGCTAACGCCGGACAATGTTCAGTCGAAACGCTCGACCAAGTATGGCAGTGCAAATATCGCGTCCATCAGGGCTGGTCGCGCTTTGCTATTTGCCCAGCGGTCCAAACTGAAACTGCGTGAACTGGCATATCTCTTTGAGGATGACGGGTTCAGGGCACCTGATCTGACCTTGGTCGCGGAACACATTACTCGCACCGGCATTGTCGAGATGGCCTACCAGTCGGAACCTCAGAGCATTGTGTGGGTTGTTCTCACTGACGGCACCTTGATTGGTCTGACTTATGATCGAGACCAGGGTGTGGTCGGATGGGCGAGGCATGTGGTCGGCGGCGTCAGCGATAGTGCCGCTGTTACCCAGGCCAAGGTTGAGAGTGTTGCGGTCATTCCGAATACCGCTGGTGACGCTGATGAGGTTTACATCATTGTCAATCGTTTGATCGACGGTAGCACGGTACGCTACATTGAATATATGAAGC
>SDBV01007557.1_pt1 | contig 14842 bp, 11 predicted proteins | sample 2277081 | NCBI WGS metagenome assembly SDBV01 (sample SAMN10402039, study PRJNA504765) | marine sediment metagenome | isolation source: marine sediment core GS10_PC15, 223 cmbsf | place: Arctic Ocean: Southern Knipovich Ridge | collected 2010
CCTCCCGACAGGTCCAAGGAGCCCGCTCATCCCGGTAACCAGTTCCTCTGCCCTGGTAGTCGCAGTCAATACCTTTGCTCCCAGTATTAAAATAAAAAGCCTCAGCGTTAACTGCCCCCCGCGAATGAGGCCCTCATCAGTAATCCGGAGGCCGATAAATTCCGCCGTAACCTTCCCTTCCTGAAATAATACATTACTGATAAAAGTAAATATCAGGAAGAGTGTTACAGGGATTAATCCGCGCTTAAGCTCAGAAAAAGGCACCCGGCATGCCAGGATCGAAACAATAAATAACAGCAGAAGGCTTAGCTTAAGAGAACTTGAAATAAAGACTGCGATGACAAGCAATAAATAGAGAAGAATTTTAACTCTGGGGCTGAATATTACCACTCGATTTTTTCATATCATTGGAATGAAGTTCCAACTCACGTTTTTTTACAGGTTTAACAATAAGAGTTGACTGCGTAATGTACGACCCAATCCCTTTGGCTATCGCCTCGGCTACCCGCTTTTTATAGCTTTCCCTGGAAAGCCTCTTCTCTTCTTCACGGTTGCTTATAAATGATATTTCAGCAAGTATTGAAGGCATTTCAGCACCTACAAGCACATAAAACAACGCATTCTTCACTCCAAGATTCTCTATCTTACGGTAATCCTTTTTCAGGTTACTCACCATGGCATTCTGTACGCTGTGGGCCAGCCTCATTGACTCTTCTCTCTTGTTGTTCCTTGCAAGGTCATGCAGGATAAACTGCAGCTCATTCTGCAGTTTCTTCATTTTCTTGACAGTGATCCTGTTTTCACGGGCAGCAACCCTGATCGCCTCTTTATTGCTTGTCCAGTTAAGAAAATATGTTTCAATGCCCCTGGCTTTTCTTGCCTTGCTCGCATTTGTATGAATAGAGATAAAAAGATCGGCCTTTTTAGAATTTGCCATTTCTGTCCTGTCGTTAAGAGGAACAAATACATCTTTCTTCCTTGTATATATAACTTTCAGACCGTATCTTTTTTCAAGGATCTTCCCGAGTTTCTTTCCTACGGATAAAACAATATCCTTTTCACGAAGCCCTCGCGGCCCAATCGCGCCGGGGTCCCTTCCTCCATGGCCCGGATCAATAACAACAGTTCTGATTTTCGGGAAGACTTTTCCTTCAAGCGTTTTAATGTCCTCCGGTTTTTTCTGCCTGGTTTTATGGTTTTTATCAGCATAGACATCTATTACGAGCCTGAACGGTTTTTCCAGCATGAATGCATAATAATTTTTGGATTTCTGAAGGTCAATTACTACTCTTACATTACTTCTGTCAAATTGGGCCAGGCGTACGCTTTTTAATATCCCGTCTTTTACAGAAAGTAAGGATTTGGTCTTCCTGGATATCCTGCAATTCTTCAGATCAAAGAAAATGCGGTCAGGATTTGAAATGCGGTTTTTGGTATATTCAACAGGCCCGTTTAAATCTATAACAACTCTTGTATGGCTTTTATTTGAAGAGTATCGAATACCCTCTACAGTAGTACCCTTTTCTGCCCAACTGTAGGCTGCAAAAAGCACTAACAGAAGAGGCATTATAAAAGCCTTTCTCATGTATTCTTTTTTAAAACAAAAACGCTTAAAATGTCAATAGTTAGCAATTTATTTTTTGCACTTTTAAAAAAATTATCAATGAACTACCCCGCAGCAGCGCTTCGAAGTATCAAAATATCAATGACGTTATTGACCAAAAAATACCTTTAAATATGTCATTCCCGCAGTCCCCCGTATAGTCATTCCCGCAGTCTTTTGAGCGGGAATCCAGTTCCTCATGAAAAGACTCTGGCTGTTTTCCCCTCTTTGGCAAAGTCGAATCGACCCTCGTAGACCCGACTCGGGAGGGGTTAGGGGAGATTTTTTAAAAGAATTATTCGTAAAATCCCCCTTAATCCCCCTTTTCCAAAGGGGGAGACTTGAAAGGAGAACTGGAATTAATTTATTTGATTTACAGGAAAGAAATTTATTTTAATGCAGCTTCAGGCAGGTCTTTATTAATAGTAAAATTATCATCCTCATCCCACAAATTTATAAGTGACAAATAGCTTTTCATTTTTCCCTCACAATATCAGTATCCACATGAAATTCAATTCATATAACATGATGATTGTATTCTATTGATTATTCTATGTCAATAAATAATCAGTATTCTTTTGATAAACCGGAGTTTCCTACTATTGGGGAAAAAAACTCTCAATAGTTCAAAGTAAAAACCAATTGCTATTGCAGCCGGTCAGTCAACCAGCATGCCTCATAACCCATTTCAATCTCTTTGTTATACTGTTGAGAAAGCTGAGGGTATTGTTTTAACAAGTTATCAATCAGTCTTTCTCTTTCCTTTATAGACAGCTCTGTGAAAAAAGGCGACTTATCGAGTATTGAAGCAATTGAACCCCATTTACTGAAATACATTTCAACCTCCTGATAATTAAATAGCAAATACTATGCCTAATTTTCATTTTATTTAATTTTCAATAAGTTACGGTCAAGAAGTTACTTAAATAGAAAGGCGAAGATGTAAAATCAATTTACACTGATAGAGACATCTTACACTTTTGAGGCGTGTAAAGAAACTGCAGATTTGCGTGATAGTGACTTAAATATTATATTTTTTTCGTAAGCTATAAACAGACGGCCTGCTGATTCCAAGCACCCTTGCCACTTTTGAGATATTGCTATTACAGTGTTTCATAGCTTCAAGAAGTTTCTGTTTCTCAATAGAATGTCTGACTTCTCTCAGAGACTTTACTGACTCCAATGCAAAAGTTGTAATATTCAGGTCCAGATCAGCGGGGGTTATTACAGGATCCCCTGACATTACAACAGCTCTTCTGATCTTGTTTATTATTTCTCTGACATTTCCCTGCCAGTCATAGCTCCTTATTACATCCACTGCCTCGGACGATAATGATTTACTTAAATTCATCTCTTTCGAAAATTTGTTCAGAAAATACCTGGCAAGTATTACCTTGTCTTCACCCCTGTCTCTGACCGGGGGAAGATTCACATTAAAAACATCCAGCCTGTAAAAAAGGTCTTTTCTGAACGTACCTTTTGAAATGCCCGACTTAAGATCAGAATTGGTCGCGGCGATCAATCTCACATCCACCTTTTTCCCTCCGTTAGATCCGATCCTTTCAACCACCTTATCTTCAAGAAACCTGAGGAGCTTTGATTGCAGACCGGTAGACAGCTCGCCAATTTCATCAAGAAAAATTGTCCCTCCGTCAGCATATTCAAATTTCCCTATCTTGTTGGCATGAGCTCCGGTAAATGATCCCTTTTCATGGCCGAACAGTTCTCCTTCCAGAAGATTCTCCGGAATAGCAGCACAATTAATCGGGACAAAAGGTTTATTCCTTCGCTGGCTTCTCTCATGTATGGCCATGGCCGTTAATTCTTTGCCGGTACCGCTCTCACCGGTTATAAGAACAGGTATATCAGTAGGAGCAACCTTTCTGATCATTGAAAAAACGTCCAGTATACTCTGACTTGATCCTACAAACTCTTCATTGATATCGAAATTCTTGCCTATCTTCAAAACTTCAACATCTATGTAATTAAGAATCTTGTAAATATCCTCAATGGAAAAATCCTGGCTCTTCAGCGCAAGCCTTTTAAGAAATGATTCTTTTTCATGTTCCACTATATAGTTCTGGGAATAAAAATTCAGACTCCAGCCGCATCTGTCACAGCTTCTGAGTTTCTGAGAGTTTTCTTTCCCGCAATACGGACATGCAAGATCATCCGACATATTATCTTTAATAAAATCCCAGAGCTTTAATTTGGCATCCCTGTTTAAATTGTAAAAACGTGCAGCCATACCCTGATTTTCCGAACGAAGTATTTCGCCCAGAATTTCAAACTCTCCATGTCTTGGAAGATCATATTTTAAACCTACAATTCTGTTTTCACTAAAAGAAGGTTTATAGTCAATAAAACCTCCGCCAAGACTTAAAGAGGAAAATTTTGTTTTTGTTTCAGTAATTCCTTTGCCGCCGTTATTATCCATTATTACACTGACAGGCAAATCAACTTTGCATCTGATATCCAGTCTTGACATCTTATTTCCTCCCTGCAAAACTATTTAACTGAATTATTATTGAATACGCTTATAAAAGTGGATTCGTGTACTATAACGATAGCATAAATAAAATCACTTGTCAAGTTTTTTTACACTTCATTTTACATATTAAATCTCTTGCAAATTATTCTCTATTGCCTTAATAAAAGAACTTTAATAACAATTCTTCTTTGAACTATTTTTTCAGGGTATAACCAAAATAGAAAATGCCTGCTTCCAACGATATTCATCTTCAGCAATAAATTATTGATTAGATTTTAATATTAAAAAAGCAGTTAGTCAAATAAAACTTACATTAGGGAACAAAAGAGGATTATGCTCTGATTCAAGCAAGGAGACACAAGCAGTCAGTTTCAAAAAAAACTAATGAGATCCATGAATAAGAACAGGAAGGCACTTCATGCATACAAACAATGATTCTTCCTTAAATCTGCAGGACAGCAACAGTACCTCATTGCTTTCCGCTCCGCAATTTAAACACTTATGTTCCATAGTTTTACCCCATCAGTTTTTTAATGTCAGCTACAACCACTTCAGGGTCCGTATTGTGCATTGTGGCACCAAAAGCGATCGATTCCATATTGATACCCGGGCATGTAAAACAGCCGTCGCCGAAGTATTTTCTTATTACATCTTCCGCTCCCGGAACCGACTTGATAACATCTCCTATAACAGAGTCTTTGGTTACGCTAATTTCTTCTGCCATATTAACCTCCTCATATAAAGTCTATATATTTAATTTAGAATAAAAAAAGTTTGCAGTCTATGATTTGAATCATAATAAGAAGAAACTAAGCAGGCTTGATCGTCTTAAGTATATTAAATGCAAACAGAACTACCGAGACCAAAGACAGGAACGCAGATATCATCAGGGCAGTCTCTGGAAAACCTGTGGCTCCCCCCGCAACAAAAGGCCAGCTTATTCCCATACCTATAAGACCCCCATTTGCCAGCCAGAACTGAATCTTCATAATCTTTGGACTGTAGATATGCATTCCGCTGAATCGCGGCAGAATATGATACCCCACTCCATATATCATCATCGACATAAAACCGAGGAGATTCAGGTGAACATGCAATTCAATAAAAGAACCCGTTTCTTCGGGCCATAAAAGCATACCAAAGCCGACCGCAGCACCGGTAACAAAATAAATAACACTCATCCTGAGATACCAGACAATAACAAGTTCCATAATTAGTAATCAGTAATCAACAATTGATCATTGATAATTGTTAATTGATTTTTCAGCTTACCTGTTCGACAGATTTAATTTCCGGGATTTCTTTCTTTATTGTTTCTTCAATTGCGTTTTTAAGTGTCATAGTAGACATCGGACATCCGGAACACGCCCCGGTAAGCCTCACCTTCACAACGCCGTCATCCTGAACGTCAACAAGCTCAACATCTCCGCCATCCCGCTGAAGCATGGGCCTGACTTTCTCTAAAACCGCTTCAACTTTTTCTCTCATTCCTTTTTCCTCCTTATTGGAATTTATGATTTTTATTATACCTCAAAAGAAATATAATTCTATGATCTTTGTCATATGGAAGCGTGGAAGCGGGTAAGTTTAAAGACAGAGGCGAGGTTCCCTCGCCGTTACATGTAAGAGAATATCATGTTTCCTGTAGAATTACTGAAATTATATAACGTATATAGTTCTTTTATACTTACACGCTTCCACGCTTTCACGCTTACCCGCTTATTTGACAAACCCCCCCTCTACGATTTAAGATTTATTCTTAAATATTAACCTGGATAGAATCTCAAAACCTCAACTAAAATAACAAAAAATTGTATTTACAGGATTTAGTCTTAAAACTCCATGCTTTCTGGGCCAAACAGGGTTGTGTAATCCATCAGCCCTATGATATTGAAGTCGGCGCAGGCACCTTTAACCCTGCAACATTCTTCAGGGTTCTTGGACCGGAGCCCTGGAAAGCGGCATATGTCGAACCATCAAGAAGGCCTACTGACGGCAGGTACGGCGAGAACCCGAACAGGCTCCAGCATTATTATCAGTACCAGGTGATTTTAAAACCTTCCCCCCGCGACAGCCAGGGGCTTTACCTCAAGAGCCTGTCGGAAATTAATATTGACCTCCTTAAGCATGATATACGATTTGTTGAGGACGACTGGGAATCCCCGACTCTCGGCGCATGGGGGCTCGGCTGGGAAGTGTGGCTCGACGGTATGGAAGTGACTCAATTCACATATTTCCAGCAGGTAGGAGGAATTGAATTAAAGCCGGTATCAGTGGAGCTTACATACGGACTTGAACGAATTGCAATGTACCTTCAGGAAGTAGATAATGTATATGACCTCCAATGGACCGAAGGGATAACTTACGGGGACATACATCATGAAACAGAAGTAGAATTTTCAAAATATAATTTTGATCTGTCTGATGCAGACCTGCATTTCAGCCTGTTTGAAAAATATGAAAAAGAGGCGCTCAGCATGGCAAAAGAAGGACTTGTGTTTCCCGCGTATGATTTTTGTCTGAAGTGCTCCCACAGCTTTAATATGCTTGATGCCCGCGGAGCTTTAAGTGTTACTGAAAGGACAGCATATATAGCAAAGGTAAGAAACCTTGCAAGGAAATGCGCCAGGGGATATTTAAAACGCAGGGAAGAGATGGAGTTTCCATTACTAAATAAATAGTTCCAGCCGTTTCAACCGTTTCAGCCGTTCCATCGGTTCAAACGGCTGAAACGGTTGGAACAGTTGGAACGGCTTTTATATGAAACCTTTATTAATCGAAATAGGATCAGAAGAAATACCTGCCAGGTTTATTTCCAAAGGACTTGTTTTACTGAAAGAAGCCCTCATACAGTTCTTTGACAAGTCTTCAATAGAGTATGGGAATATAAATGAATATTCCACTCCCAGGAGACTGGCTCTATATATTGAAGACGTTACTGAAAAGCAGGCAGACAGGACCATTGAGGCGCTCGGACCTTCGGAAAAAGTGGCATTTGATGATAAAGGGTCTCCAACCAGGGCAGCGGCAGGCTTTGCCAAATCATTGAATATTGATGTGAAAGATTTGACTATCAAGGAAACTGAACGGGGGAATTATGTTGCGGCTACTATTAAAGAAAAAGGCCGGGCAACAAATGAAGTCCTCTCGGAGGCACTGCCTGAAATCATATCCTCTCTCCAGCTCCCCAAGTCAATGAGATGGGGAAGCGGCTCCTTAAGATATTTCAGGCCCATACAGTGGGTACTCGCAATATTCGGGAGCAGCATTATCAAGTTCAACCTGGAAGAATTAAAAAGCAGCAACATAACATACGGCCACCGGTTCCTGTCTCCCTCTGCAATTAAAATAAAGGACCCGGCCGAATATCTGCAGCACCTGATGCGAAATTATGTTTTTGCCGACCCTGCAGAAAGGAAAAAGGCAATCTCTGAAGGAATAAAAAAAGTTGAACCTTCAATGAAATGTAACGTCCACAAAGATGATGACCTGCTGGACATCGTCACAAACCTTGTCGAGTATCCGACAGTTGTTGCAGGCCAGTTTGATGAAAAGTATCTCAGTCTGCCTGATGCGCTTCTGATAACTGTTATGAAGTCCCATCAGAAGTACTTTTCAACAGAGGACAAGAACGGCAGGATGAGGCCGTTCTTTATAGTAGTCAGCAACACCACGTCCAATAATAATGACACTGTCAAAATAGGGGCTGAACGGGTCCTCAGGGCAAGACTCGAGGATGCAAGGTTTTATTTCATTGAAGATCAGAAGCAGCCTTTATGGGATTATACTGAAGAACTGAAGAAAGTGACCTTCCAGGAAAAACTCGGCAGTGTTTTTGAAAAAACGGAGAGAATATCTGTTTTGAGTTTATTTATTGCTGACAAACTAAAACTTTCTTATGATGAAAAAGAAAAACTCCACAGGGCATCGATGCTCTGCAAGGCAGACCTTGTTACTGGAGTTGTAGGAGAATTCCCGGAACTCCAGGGCTACATGGGAATGACCTATGCCCTGAATTCAGGTGAAGACAAGGAAGTGGCATCTGCTGTTTATGAGCACTACCGTCCAAGGTTTGCCGGCGATTCGCTGCCTTCCGGTGATACGGGCACCATAGTCTCACTGGCAGATAAAATGGACAGCATCGCGTCCTTTTTTTCTATCGGCCTGATACCTTCGGGTTCTGAAGACCCGTATGCCCTCAGGCGGCAGGCAGCAGGAATAATAAATATGCTGCAGGGCAAAGACTATCCGCTTACCCTGAATGCCCTTATAGACAAGGCCCTCGAAATTTCAGCCCCCGGCCTCAAGGAAAAGGAAGAACTTTCCGGAAATATACTGGAATTTTTCGCTCAAAGGCTTGAAGGAATATTCCTGTCTCAGGGCTTCAGCCATGATATTATTAAATCAGTACTTTCAGCTGAGGAATATAATCTGCAGAACCTGAAGTACAAAGCGGGCATCCTCTCTGAATTCAAAAAGGACGCTGCCTTCCCCTCTCTCATTACTGCTGCAAAAAGGGTCTACAATATCCTTTCAAAGACAAATACCGGAACAATAAATGAAGACTTACTCACTGAATCATCGGAAAAGGAATTGCTTGCCGCTGCCGGCAGAGTCAGAGGTAAACTGTCAGACACCGGCTACAGGGCATTATTTGAACTTGAAAAGCCGATCAATACATTTTTTGATGATGTCCTGGTCATGGACAAGGACCCTAAAATAAAAGAAAACCGCCTTGCCCTCCTCTCTTCAGTTAAAGAAACTTTTGACGCGCTCGGAGATTTCTCAAAAATACGCGAATAGATTAATCTGTCTGCTTTGTATCCAGTTATTTTTTAAATATTTTAAATCTATATAAAACAGCCGTTTGCATTAGTTTTATTTATAGCGCTGTTAATATTATCTGTTTGAATTTTTTGTAATATTGTGTAAAATATGCAATCTTGTAAACAATATCAGTATTCTCTAAGTTATATAAACTTGGTTATCAATATTTTTATTAACTAAAATTCAAATCTAATTCTGGAGGATCAAAAAAATGGCAAAAAAATATGTCTATTTTTTCGGAGCCGGCAAGGCTGACGGCAACTCGAGTATGAAAAATCTCCTTGGAGGAAAAGGCGCAAACCTGGCTGAAATGGCCGGGCACAAAAAGCTCAAACTACCTGTACCTCCCGGCTTCACAATTACCACTGAAGTATGTACCGAATATTATAAGAATAAGCAGAAATATCCCAAAGAGCTCAAAAAGCAGGTTGACACCGCAATGGCAAAAGTTGAAAAAATCATGGGCAAGAAATTCGGTGATCCGAACGATCCCCTTCTGATGTCCATACGTTCAGGAGCAAGAAGCTCTATGCCCGGAATGATGGAGACCATTCTTAATGCCGGTCTTACAACAAAGACAATACCGGGACTTATCAAGAAGACGAAAAATCCCCGTTTTGTATATGACGCATACCGCCGCCTCATGATGATGTATTCTGATGTTGTAATGGAAAAAGGCGGAGGCATAGTACCTAAAACCGACCACGATGGAATCCGCCATAAACTTGAGACCGCCCTTGAAAATGTAAAAAAGAAAAAGAAATACAAGAGTGATACTGATCTCACAGTCGACGACCTGATGAAGCTCTGTGATGAATTCAAGGGAATTATAAAAAAGACATTAAAGAAACCGTTCCCGGACACCCATGAAGAGCAGCTATGGGGCAGTGTCGGCGCGGTCTTTTCATCCTGGATGGGCAAGCGCGCCATTGCATACAGAAAGATCGAAAGACTCCCGGACTGGTGGGGCACGGCAGTTAATGTCCAGGTCATGGTCTTCGGAAATACCGGCAACAAATCAGCAACAGGCGTTGCGTTCACCCGTAACCCTGCAACAGGTGAAAACATGTTCTTCGGCGAATGGCTTTCCAATGCACAGGGTGAAGACGTTGTCGCAGGACTCAGGACACCAAACCCTGTTAACAAAGCAGGGAAAACAAAAGACACGAGGCACCTCCCTTCACTCGAAGAAAGAATGCCAAAGATATACAAAGAATTATACAGTTATGAAAAGAGACTCGAAAACCATTACACCGACATGCAGGACATCGAGTTCACAATCGAAGAAGGCAGGCTCTGGATGCTCCAGACCCGTATCGGTAAACGTAACGGACAGGCCGCTATACGTATGGCAGTCGAAATGGCAAAACAGAAACTTATCAATAGAGAAACTGCTGTACTCCGCGTAAGGGCGGACCAGATCGATGAACTGCTCCATCCGAGCGTTGATCCTGCAGCCGAGAAAAAAGCGGGTATGCTTGCAAAGGGACTTCCCGCAGGACCGGGCGGCGCCAAAGGAAGAGTCGTCTTTACCGCTGATGACGCAGAGGCATGGGCAAAGAAGGGCGAGAAGGTCATCCTTGTCAGGGCCGAAACCTCTCCTGAGGATGTCCACGGCATGCATGCTGCAGAGGCAATCCTTACCGCAAAAGGCGGCATGACCAGCCACGCGGCACTCGTTGCTCGCGGATGGGGTAAATGCTGTATTGTCGGATGTTCGGATATTCAGATCAACATGAAAAAGAAATCAATGAATGTTAAAGGCAAGACCATTAAAGAAGGTGACTGGATAACTCTGAACGGGACAAAGGGCACTTTCTATGAAGGCCAGTTAAAGCTCACCCCGGCAGACCCTGAGCACAACCAGTGGTACAAAGAACTTCTAAAGTGGGCAGACCAGATCAGGTTCCTTAAGGTCAGGACAAATGCCGAATCTGCTGATGACTGCAAAACCGCTCTGAAATTCGGTGCAGAAGGTATCGGTCTCTGCAGGACAGAGCACATGTTCTTCGGTCCGGACAGGATTAAAGCCGTTCGGGAGATGATCCTCTCGGAAACACTCGAAGGGCGACAGAAAGCGCTTGCGAAACTGCTCCCGTTCCAGAAAAAGGACTTCCTCGGTGTATTCAGGGAAATGAAGGGGCTGCCTGTCACGATCAGACTGCTTGATCCTCCTCTCCATGAGTTCCTGCCTCATACAGAGAAAGACCTTATAGCCCTTGCAAAGAGTATGAGAGTACCGTTAGCACAGCTCAAGGCAAAGAACGAATCTCTACATGAGTTTAACCCCATGCTCGGCCACCGCGGCTGCCGTCTCGGTGTTACCTTCCCGGAGATCTATGCCATGCAGGCACAGGCAATAATGGAAGCGGCATGTGAACTCAAAAAGAAAAAAATAAAAGTAATTCCTGAAATCATGATCCCTCTCGTAAGCCATGTAAAAGAACTTGAGGCAATGAGGGATGTCGTTATTAATGTAGCAAAAGAAGTGCAGAAAAAAGCAAAGGTCAGGGTTTCCTACACAGTAGGGACAATGATAGAACTGCCCCGTGCATGCGTAACAGCCGATGAGATCGCCGAGGTTGCCGACTTCTATTCATTCGGCACCAATGACCTTACACAGACCGTCTTCGGCCTTTCGAGGGACGATGCCGGAAGGTTTCTGCCTGTCTATGTAGAAGAAGGAATACTGGAAGATGATCCTTTTGTATCTATCGATCAAACCGGTGTCGGCGCATTCATGAAGATAGCGGTAGAAAAAGGCAGAAAGGTAAAAAAGAACCTCAAACTCGGGATCTGCGGCGAACACGGCGGTGAACCGACATCTGTTGAATTCTGTCATAACATCGGACTTGACTATGTAAGCTGTTCACCTTTCAGGGTGCCGATCGCAAGGTTCGCGGCTGCACAGGCACAGCTTAAGAAGAAGAGAAAGAAATAAGACACAAACCATATTAAACAAAAAAGCACAGATATTCTTATCTGTGCTTTTTTCCCCTCTCTCGGAGAACAGAAAAACCGGTGAGTGGGCAATATTCTTTTATCTTTTCTTTTTCTCGTGTTGATCCTTTGCTAATGAGATTTATAAATAATGCGGGTTGATTGGCTAAACAGTAGAAACAAACAACTCGTCATAGAGAACCCTCAGGCATTCCTTTGCTGAAATCTTGTAAGGGTATGCCCTGTTTCTATAGCAGTAGCCTTTCCATAACTTCCGCATCAAAAAGTATAGCGGCCTGAACGGCAGTCTGATCATAACCTTGATCAGAGGCATCAAGAATGGAAACTCAACTGCCAGTCCAAACAGGAGGGAGAAGTTCTCTATCCTTCTTTTGTCTTGAATGTCCAGTATTATCCTGTCATGTATATCATGGGGATATTTGGTGTTGGGATCAAGAAATCCATGCTCTACAGAGTAATTATAGATGTCCGTCTTGGGATAAGGTATCATAAGTGAAGATTCGGCAAAGGACGGGCGGAACTGTTTGTTAAATTCCCAGTTCTGCATCGCGGTTTCAAAGGTCTCATGAGGCAGGCCCATCAGATTATAAATAGTATAGTTGATTCCTTTGTCCTGGACCGTCTTAGTCGCTTTGTATATTACTTCCCTGGTTACATTTCTCTTTAAAATCTCCTTCCGCAGAAAATCGTCGGTCGTCTCCAGCCCGATGCCGATAAAAAAAGCTCCTGCCCTCTTGAGAATATCAACAATTTCTTCGGTCAAATATTCCGGCCTCGACTGGCACAGGAATGGCAGGCCAATCTCGCGAGGATATTTCTCAGCAAATTCCTCTCCCCACTTCCTGTCAGTTACAAGTATGTCATCTCTGAAAATAATATATTCTACCCTTGGATAACTCTTTCTTATAAGCTTTATCTCCTCAATGACATTATCCACACTTCTCCTTCGCATGATAGGGTCTCCGTCCTGCCGGATTGCATGAAGCTGATGATTGAAGCAGTACGTACATTGGAAGGGGCAGCCGAGACTTGTCATTACAGATGCGCTCTTTGTGGCAAGATAAGCGCGGTACTTGTCAAGCAGGCTCCGATCGAGAAAAGGCAGTGTATCGAGATTTTTCAAAAGCGGACGGCCGGGGTTCTTGTGTATTATGCCATTGTCCCTTATATGCCAGTTCTTGATTTTTGTTATATCTTCACCTTTTTCAAGTTTAGTTACAAGCTCGGGAAATGCCTCAAACCCTTCCCATATGCAGATACCATCAATGCTCTCTTCCTGTTCAATGATCTCCGGCGAAAAAGTTGGATGCGCGCCTCCAAAGGCAGAAAAGAATTTATATTTTTTCTTTAATGCTTTGTTTATTTCCATCATCGGGTCATAATTGCCGGTGTATGCTGTATACGCGATAACATCAGGAGCAAATCTCTTGCATAGTGCATACACTTCCTTTGCATTGATGCCTGATATCTCACATTGATGACCTTGTTCCTTTAATATGGCGGAAAGCCAGAGAGGGCCAAATGACACAAGTCCCCCGCTTAAAAGCATAGTTGTATTTATTTCTGTTACGAATAATATCCTGCTCACAATTACCCCGCTTATTTCTGAAAATTGATCTGCATATGCTGCAATCGAATGTTAATTATAACAGGGAAACTAAACCTACTGCAATTGAGGGTGTCTCAACAAACCGGCCATGTTACCATTAAATGATAAAAAACCGCTTCATAAGATTGATTGAATTTTAACAGGCAACCCGTTGAATCGGCGATGTTTTTTATCCCTGCATGCAGGGGAGATCCGTTGGATCGTCCTTTTTTCATCCATCATATTTTCTGAACAACCTTAACCGTCCTCAACCGGTTAATAGCTGACGCAAGTTCATATTTCCTGAATACAGCGTAGTCTCCGAACTTGTTTTTATTCAACACATCAAGTCCTGATTTATCAAGGTCAGAAATGACGAGATCAATTACATCTTTTAAAGTCCTTTCATTGTTCATATACCGGGCTGCATAATGGATTGCCTCTCCCATGGCCCTTGTCTGGCTCACATCAACAAGCTGCTCCACGGCGCCGAGATCAATGTCATGCCTGCCAAAGACAATAGAGAGCAAACCTTTAGGAGAAATCTTGACGTCCCGCTTTCCCCTGCTCGGATCAAAGCTCTCCCTGACAGGCACCCTCCCGCTGAATTCACCAAATGACTCGCCCCCTTCCCTCTCCCTCTCGGACCTGTACTTCTCCGCAATTGCCTTAGCTTCACCTGTGCAGTCTTCAGGCAGATACTCTTTCATGGATATCACATGATCGGCAACATCAAAGTAATCACCCGACCCGCCGATGACCAGCACAGTAGATACGCCGTGGTCCAGATATAATTGACGTACTTTATCAATAAAGGGAGTGATCGGCTCCAGGTCTTTTGAGATGAGCTCCTGCATCCTGTGGTCCCTTATCATGAAGTTTGTGGCCGAGGTGTCTTCATCTATCAGCACCGCCCTGCTCCCCATTTCAAGGGCTTCCATAATATTAGCCGCCTGTGAAGTGCTTCCGCTTCCGTTTTCAGTGCGGAATAATTTCGTGTCCTGTCCATAGGGCAGATTTGTTATGAATGGAGAAATATCAACACCCTCAATTCTTCTTCCATCTTCCGCGCGTATCATGACCGCATCCATGACCGTCACAACAAATTCTCTGCCGTCACCGGGGATGTGGTTATAAATGCCGAACTTCACAGCATCAAGCAGGGTAGATTTTCCGTGATAGCCGCCGCCTACAATAAGCGTCACACCTTCCTTTATTCCCATGCCTGTTATCGGCCCACGGTTCGGCAGGTCCATCGAAACTTTAAAAGAAGCAGGTGATTCAAAAGGAATGATATTCCCCTTTCCCAGGGGCCTGCTGTCAATCCCGCTTGCCCTGGGTAAAACTGCGCTGTCTGCAATAAATGATATCA
>SDBV01007558.1_pt1 | contig 14842 bp, 26 predicted proteins | sample 2277081 | NCBI WGS metagenome assembly SDBV01 (sample SAMN10402039, study PRJNA504765) | marine sediment metagenome | isolation source: marine sediment core GS10_PC15, 223 cmbsf | place: Arctic Ocean: Southern Knipovich Ridge | collected 2010
CTATGCTTTTATTTTTTAGAGTGGAGGGTTAAATCCCTCCACATTATTATTTTTTGTTAACAGAAACAAAGATTTATAAAGTTTAATTCATATTTTAGATTATGGTCTTTGGAATACCAGGCACAGAGAATATAGCGGTTAATTTTTCTGGAATTATGAGTGGAGTAATGCAATTTGTTATACTTCTTGGATTGTTTTTATTTGTTGGAGGAGTATTTTATTATGTTTATTATTTAAAAAAGAAAAAGAAAAGATATAATAAAAAAATATTTTGGTTTGAAGAAGTCCATGGCGAAATGGTTCCAATAGGAGAAGATGTGGCATGTGAGTTAATTATACCAGGAAGTAATATTAACGTTTTTTATATAAAAGAAAAAGATATGTATTTACCCAGACCAGTTAAAAGAATGGGTAAAGATGCTTATTGGTTTGCGGTAAAAAACAATAGAGAAATAGTTAATTTTACTATGGCAAATATTAATAAAGACGATAAAGCCGGTTTAAACTTCGACCATACCGACCAACGTTACGCCCTAACTAATCTTAAAGAATTAATCAAAAGAAATTATAGAGATAAAAGTCAACCATGGTGGCGAGAGTATAAAGATGTGATTGGATTAGTAATTTTAATATTTGTGCTTACTTTATCCTTTATATTTATTATTTCTAAAGTGGGGGGACTACTTGATAAAGCCGGAGTATTAATAGACCACGCAGACCAATTAATAAAATTAGCAGAAGTAAAAAGCGGAAGTGGAGTTATAATGCAATGATAGGAATTTTAGAAATTATATTTTCGATTATTGTATTTTGTGTAATCTGGTTTGTGATTTTTAAGTTAAAAATATATTACAATGAAAAAACAATAAGAAAAGATATTGAAAACAAAATAGATAACCAAAAAAACAAAGAGTTTTTTATCGACGGAAAAAAAGTAAAGATAAATAAAAAAACAGTTAAAGAAATAGAACCCCCAAAAAACACAATCGAAAGAAGTATAGAAAATATAAATAAAACAAAACCAATAAAATGAATGTTTTTGGAGGTTTTATTTTAGGATTAGGAGTGGGTTCTATTATAACATACTTCCTTATAATTTTACTCGCAAAAACTATGGATAAAGAAAACAAAGAACTTTATACAAAAACAGTAAGGGAGAAGTGGAAATAATGAGTGCGACATTAATCTCTTGGATAGTAGTTATATTGTTCTTTGGAATTGCTTTTTTAAAATGGTATTTTGAAAGGAGAAAAGAATAATGAAAAATAATAGTCACGAACTCTTTTGAGACTCTGCTTAAGTCTTTGAGGGAAAGTGGAATCGTGACATGAAAAATATATATTTCATATGTTCCACTTTCCCATAAGCAATAAAAAAAGATGGTTAAAAAATATAGAAAGAAATGTAAATGTGGACTTTGGTATTTCGTAACCACTTATAACGATGGTAATTGCACGATTTGTCAACCAATTAAACAAGAATCACAAAGTAAAAAATGAAAAAAAAACTACTTATACTAATCATAATAACAACAATTTTATTTATAGCATTTGTTGGAGTGATGTTTAAAATGATTATGGAAAATGGAGAATGTATAGACAACCCGTTTAAATATAGTGCAGTAAAATTAAATGAAAGTGGAGGGGATTATTTATGTTCGTGTAAATCACTAACACCAGAACTTCTAGATTTTTCCTTTGATGAAAACGGAATAGAAATTATAAAACCAGTTACCAATATAGATTTTTCAAATATAAAGGTGAAAGGGGGAATTATAGAATGATGAAAGAATTAGAAGACAGAATAAAACTTTTAGAAGATAAAAACGAATTGTTAACCACAAAAATAAATGAACTTGTAGCATGTTTAGAGGAAAACGAAATTTCAAGGAAAATTCCTGTTGAATATATATCGGATGATACCGAAGAAGAACCCGAAGATTAATTTTTTTTAAAAGCGGGGTGGCTTAATTTGGTTAGAGCGTTGCTTTCATAGGGCAGAGATTAGGGGTTCGAATCCCTTCCCCGCTATTTACACATATACACACAAATTACATAGATTTCTAACTCTCACTTTTCTCTAGCTTTTCTTTCAATTTTTCCTTATTAATATGTGTATAAATTTGAGTGCTATTAAGTGAAGCATGACGTAAAACTTCCTGGACTTCCTTTAAATTAAGCCCTTTTTCATTCAATAAATAAGAAGCGTAGGAGTGCCTTAGCCGGTGAGGATGAACTACTGTGTTTTGTATTACTTTACCATGTTCATCTAATTTTGTTATCCCGGCTCGAATCCCGGCATCCCTTAATTTCATTTGCCAACTTCTACCCTTATTTTTCAAGTTAATATCAACATTTCCACGAACAAAAATCTTAGAATCTAAAGAACTAAAACTTTTACCCTTGATATAAAGACCAACTCTTTTCATAAGCACCGCCGGAACCAATGCTATTCCTTCCTTATCTCCCTTACCAAAAACTCTACATTCCCCCATTTTAGAAGTATCATTTTTCCACTTATCCCAATTAAAAGAAAGAATAGTTATCTTCAATAATTCACCTAGTCTTAAAGCACAATAATAACTTAAAAGTAATTGTAGTTTAAGTTGTTCAGTTTGTAAAAACTGTTCGACTACCCGAATATGTTCATGCGGAATCGGAATAACGAGCCTTTGTTTAACTCTCCCAGTAAGTTTAGGTAATTCCACATCAACAATATTTTTCCATAAGTCCGGATTGATGCCTAACTCTTTATAATTCACCTTTAAGTATTTCTGAAAATTAACTAAAAAACTCCTGGCTATGCTGTTTCTATTTGTTTTAACAGAAAGGAATCGACTAACTGTTTCTTGATTATACACATCAAAAGTAAATTTATTAAAATAATAAACATAATTTTCTATTGTTCTATCTTTAAGGTTTTTGTTACTTAACCATTCCTCGAATTTGTCTAAGGGGATGTTCATTTTGATTCCTCATTTTGATTCATGCCTTCTAGGAATTTATCTAAAACTAATGTCCCATCTTGAAATTTCTTTGTTCTTATCCCTGGGACATTCTCCATAACCCAACATTTAGGATTAATTTCTTTAATTAATCTTTTAAATTCAAATAAAAGCAAATCTCTTTCATCACTTATTTTTCTTTTTCCCGCATAACTAAAACCTTGACATGGAGGACTACCAACAACTAAATCTACTTCTCCACTTTTCAACCCTAAATTAGCTAAAATTGTATATCCGCTTAATTTTCTAATGTCCATATTGTAACAATGTATAGGGGCTTTTTGATATGTAGGAATATTATAAGCGTAGGTAAGATGTGCCATGTCGTCATTTTCAACAGATGCAACGATTCTTAATCCGGCATTAACTAAACCTAAAGACATTCCCCCACATCCAGAGAATAAATCTACAACTTTTAATCTATCATCATAAATTAAAGGTTCAGCACCATTAACAATAATCATTTTATTATTTCTTTCATTTAAAGAAGGCATTGGACAGGCAGTAAATAATTTAGGCATTTCCTCTCCTTTAAGTCCTAGAATATCTACATTAATTCTAGATAGTTTTTTAGATAATTTCATTTTATCCAACCCCCATACGTTTTATGTTTTAACATTAATTTAATAACTTTTTGTTTTCGAATAACAACCTTATTCCCATTCGAAGAATCAAATATAACATCCCCTAATTCGTTCCACGCATGTAAAATTCTTTGACCTTCTAATTTTCCCCTTCCAGAGACATAAGCATAACAAAATAATAATTCTTTATTTTTCACAATATTTTGACAGGCTACGATTATACAATTTCCTTTCATTTGCTAACTCTCACTTTTACTTCTTGTTCTTTAAGCGAACGTTTAATTATCTTATCTATAATCTTTGATATTAAATTCATATTAGAATAAAATCCTTTTAAAATTGGTTTTCCTTCTTTGACAAACTCACCATACATTGCACTCTTAAAATGTTCTGGGGTCATATTTCCTTTTAAAATTGTTCCAAATAAACCATATAATTTTATTTGACTATAATAATGAAAGTGTGGTTCTAAATCCCAATATCCTTTCTTTAACTCTATTGCATATTTTTTCTTAGTCCATTTAATCATTTTTTATTGTTTCCTGTCTTTGACGCATTTTTCTCTAATGCTTTATGACAACCACAACCACAATATCTTTTTTTATTAGTATAGATATATCTACAAGTATATTTTATACAATCACTACAACATAAATCATCAATGTGTATTTCTTCCATTACGACTTACCTCCTGTCTTTAGCGAATCACATTTAAGGCATCTATCAACTCCGTTAAAGTGAATTATTGTATTTACATCTCTATTACATATTTCACATATCATTTCTTCCGGCTCCTTTTTTTAATAACTATCAAAAGCAAAACCAAAATCAAAGTAGCCCAATAATATTTAACAAGCACACCAAAAATAATAACAAGAACCTTAACTAAAACATTTAAGAATAAATAACTAACGAAAGCTAAAACGATTGCATACATGATATACTTAGAATAATCGAATTTCCTATCGTTGTAACGAACCATATTATTAAATCTCATAGTAATTTCTGTTGATTATTTAATTCACGCTTATAAAAATTATAACCTCTCTTGAAAAAATCTATCCTGGCTTCTTGTATATCTTTAGATTTAATCGCCCTTTCACGTTTAAGCCTGGTATTCCCAGAACTATTAATAATTTTATTAATCGCAATAAGCCCATTATTTAAATCAGCTAATTCCTCGTTGTAATTTTTAGTCATTGTCCAGAACTATCCCGATTTAATTTAGCTTCAAATCCACACCCATACTTCTTACAAGAATTACAATCAATACAAAAGCCACAAACAGCACAGGAACTATGAACTAAACAATCGCTATACGTTGTTTGATTCATAGTATAATTTCTTCCTCTCCTATAATAATTTCTTTCTCAATGTTAGAACTATCGCTATCAACAATGAATACACCGTAACCCATCAAGCCTTCGTTTAAATTTTCTTGTCCCATTTTAAAATAAGGTGACCCCAAGTTTTTAAACCTTTCGCCTAATAGTAATTAGGCGAAATAAGGCTAGAAGTCCGGTATTATATTAGATATTTCATCTTGTATCTTATTATGGAAACCCTTGTTAGCCGGTTGTTGTAAAAATTCTTTCACCGTCTTAGTTTCTCCTTTATCAGTAAGTAGTCGGTTGAGTGAAGCATTAATAGAACTATATTTTTTGTCTTCAAGTAAGCACATCTGCCTTATACCTTCGTTCGTTAATTTACCCCCAATCAACATAGTATATAATTTATCTATAAAAGAAATCTCTCTATTTTTATTCATCTCATCATTCGTTAAAAATGATTCATTCCTTTTCTTTTCTTTTATCTCTTTGTAAAGTTTCTTTTGTTTCTCGGTAGCATCACCAAAGAATAAATAACCTCTAAATGTAGTTAGCTTATGATAGGGCGGACGAAAATTAACATCTTTTTGGATTCTCTTACTCCATGAATCTTCAACCTTAGCATTATATTTAGCATCCCATCTATCCTGGCTATAAAGTCTTCCTTGTAATGGCATGTGAACAACTGCGATTCCCCGCTCGATTACGTGAAGATGAATAAAATATAAATCCCTTAAATCCTTATCAAGACTAAAAAAATTCGGAATAGCACTAGCAAAAACATTATAATTATCCCGGTAAGCAGTAAGAATCTTAATTAATTCCTGTTGCCCTTTCTCTTGGAAATTTCTTTTATACCCAGAATTAATAGCTTCATCATCCCAACATAAACTATATTGTTCATATTTTAACAAAGCGATTACATCCTCTCTATTATAAACTTGATGTTTCCATGGAGAAAACCCATTAAACCTATAAAATATTTTATTAATTACGGTGCTTTTCCCATCACCCCGACTTCCAGAAACCGCCATATTACTATCAAACTCATTAGCACGTCTGCCAACTATAATTTCTACAATCTCTTTAATAGTCCAAGTTATAGCTTTCATAAAAAATTATCCCCTAGTTTTAGCATCTTCTATAAGTTTCTTCTTGTATTTCTTGGGGTCGAACTCATCTTTATTTGTGAAGATTAAATGATTCTTATTTAAAGGCTCATTCAATTTAGATTTAATTTCTACGACTATATCTAAAATCTTATAATATTTTTCTTCGTTTAATTTTACCTTTTGTTTTCTTTGTTGGGTGACTACTTTAGAAAGTAGTGGCATTAATTTTCTAATTTCAACAAGTTTTTTTTCTAAATCCTCCATCTCTTTTTTAGTGTTACCAACCTTCATAGCAAATTTAGAATTTCCACATAATTTTATTAATTCATTAACCAATCTCTCAAACCCAATAAGTTTTAATACATCAAGAGGAACGCCAAAATTCTCTAATTGTTCTATTAAAGTATCATAACCAAACCTAGCTATATTTTCGTAATGGTCGCAATAATCAAGGGGCTTCATTATTTTAAGGCGTGAATAATCACTAGCAACATTCCAATTCCCAAGTTCAGAAACATTATATCCTTCCTCTTTCTTGTTCATAATATAGCATAGATTAGGGAGTTTATAAATTTTGTTAACAAAACGATAGGTTTATATAGTTATTAAATCACTAAATCACATGGTAACAGAAGAATCAAGAACAATAAGGATAAGCGGAAAGACTTATGATTTTATAGATAATAAAGCCCTAAGGGGTTCAGAAACATTCGACGAAATTTTACGGAGGTTATTAAAAATAAAATGAACCCAATAAAAGTTTTATTTGCTGTATGGAAATATATACTTGTAAACATAGTTTTAATAGCTGTATATTTTGCCTTTGTAGATGATGTTCCTTTAATAATGATTTGGATAGTTGCCGTAGGGATGATAGTTAATATAGGTTTAATGTTTGGTGATTTTATTCGTATAACGAAAGGAGATAAAATATAAAATGAATAAGGAATTAATACCCGTAGAAGTTGAATGGGTTGATGCACAATCGAGTATGGATGCAATGACAATTTCAGAGTTAGAAAAATTAAACCCTTTCTTAACTAAAAGTTGTGGTTATTTAATTAAGGAAGATAAAAATAAAATTGTTTTAGGATTTATGTGTTTTGGCGTGAATACGAACGATGAAGTTTTGCTTAAACATTTTCAAGTTATTCCAAGAGGAATGGTTAGGAAGATAATTAAGTTAAAAAAGGTGAAACCATGAGTGAAGCATTATTAATAGGATTTGGAATATTTATAATAGGAATAATCGCTTTTTATATTTATGATACATTTAACCAACCAATTAAAATAGGCAATAAACAAAAAGATATAGATTGGTTTAAGAAAAAATATATAAAAAATAAAAAGAATTTAAAATATTTTGTCAACCAACTTTCCCCAAGTGATATGGAAAAAATTATAAAAGCATCATTCAAAAGATTAGATTTTAATTGGAATGAAGACGGATTTTTCGACGAGGATTCATTGAAAAAAGTATCTTCAATATGGGATGCAATAGATGAAATGGATAATGATAAATAATTCTAAGAAAATTACAAAAAGATAATTATTTAAAGTTTAAATGTGTAAATAAACCATGGTGATAAAACAAGACCCAAAGACAGGGAAATATTATATTGCTCCTTCTCCGCCAAGTTTCTATAAAGCATATCCTTCCAAGAAAACATTAAAAAGATATGGAATAGTAAAAACGGGAGGAGTTATAACAGTTACGGAACCCACGGCAATTACGGAACCCACGGCAATTAAAGAACCAACCCCAATTATAAAACAAATATTAAGGAGAACCGTAAAAGAACCATCAATACTTTCTATCCCAAAAGTAGGAACGGGAACGTTCACTAGGACGATTAATATTGGAGGAGGAAAAATGCAAGATTATTTATTTAAATATTCTGGTGGAACAGTAATTAGCAGAACAAAATTAAATAAATCTTTCCTACAGACAAAAAGATTTAAAGAAAAAGAGAGAGAAAGATTAGCAATTACAACAAAAGCGATAGAAAAACAAGAAGCTAAAAAATTAAATTTAAAAGCAAAACTAAAAACAGCAATAGACGTAATAAGTGGCGGGTATTTAACCGAGAGAAATCTAGATAAAAAACAAGAAACAATAAATCAAGATGTAGAAAGTTTTAATAAAAGATTTGGAGGGAGAGAATTAACCGAATCACAATTTAAAGAAGCAAATAAAATATCAAATATCCTAGAGACTAGAGAAAAAGATTTAATAAAAGAACGAGACGATTTAGCAAAATCATTAAGAAGTAAAGTTGGTGCTAGAATATGGGGAGGACAACTAAGCGAACGTGGATTAAAAACAATGAGAAGACGACTAACTTCAAAAGAACTTTCAGAATTAATCGAAAGAAATAAACCACTTGTAGAAAAAAAGAAATCAGAACTTAAGAAAATAACCAAACAAATAAAACAAATCCAAGAATCCAAAAAGAAAGGAATTGTATCAAGACTTAATCTCCGAAGATTAAAAGTATTAGAAGTTGCAACCAAATCTAAAATTCAAAATTTAGAAAAAGGAAGTCCGGCAGAATTTTATGCCGGAGAATTTCCAATTATTCCCGCAGTAAGCATACCTTCCGGAGTAACAAATATAGCTATTATAGGAAAAAAAAGACCAGGAAAGGGAGGAAAAATAATAGTAGATATGGTTTTTAAAACAAGCAAGGGAAGATTAGGAGTAGCCAAAGGGGTAGTGGTAACAAAAAGGGGAAAAACTGGGGCTTCTGTTGTATTGGGAAGAAGCGGAAAAAAAGTTTTTAAATTTCCATCCGGAAAGAAAAAAATAATAGATTTACAATCTTTTATAGGCAGAGAAAGAGTAAAAACAATTCCTCTTAAAATAAGACAAAATGGAATCATAGCGACAATAAAAAGAATAACATTACAAAAGAAAATAAAATTATTACAACAAGCAAAACAGAAAGGAATCACAGTAACTATAAAAAATAATTTAAAAGTTCTACAACAAAAAGGAATCGGTCAAGTAGCAACAGTTAAGGGAAAAAAGTTTATGAAAGCCGGTAAAATGGTAAAGGGAATATCTAGGGATAACTTTGTGTCCATATCAACAATTTTTACAAAAAAAGAACTAAGTGTAATACTCGGAAAATCAATAACAGATATGGGAGCTAAATCAAAATTTATAGCAATAATTCAAGGAACATCAAAACCAGGAGTAAAAATAATTCTTAGTCCAAATCAAAAATTACAATTTTCAAAAGCATTAAATAAAGTTGTTTCAGCGACAGCATCAGCATTAGCAAAAGCAGAACAAACTAAAGGATTATCTAAAACAGCAAGACTAATATTAGCTTCAAGAATAGCAGTTATAAAAACAGAAGCAAAACCTAAACCAAAACCTAAAAAAATTACACTTAAAAAACCAGTTCCTAAACCAATACCAATTCCTAAACCAACACCAGTTCCTAAGCCCAAACCAACCCCAAAACCAACCCCAAAACCTAGACCTAGACCTAGACCTAGCCCTAAACCTAAACCAATTATAAAACCAAAACCAATTATAAAACCAAAAGTCAAACTAAAAGTTAAAGTTAAAGTCAAACCAAGAGCAAAAAGAAAACTTATTACATGGCAAAGAGCAAGACCAAGAACAATTCAGAGACAAAAACAATTAATGAAAACTTTAACAAAACAAGAGCAAAAATTATTTATGAAAACTCTAACAAAAGATAGACAAAGATTATTAATGAGGTCACTAGCAAAAGCAAAAGCAAAACTATTAAGAAAAGTTCCAAAAGTAAAAGCACCAGGAATAAGAGTGCCACAAATCCCATTATTAAAAAAAATAAAAAGGAAAAAGAAACCAATAAAAAAACTCAAAAGAAAAATAATAAGAAAACAGGCTTATAGTGTCTATGCTAGACCACGAAAAAGAAGTCCAGTAGATAAAAAATTAATTAAATATAAAAGAAAACTTATTAAAATTTACGAGAAAAGAGGAGATAAATTTAGTTTAGATTTAGCCAAAGGACATAGGAGAGATATTAAAGGATTATTAAAAAAAGGAAAAGTCAAACCAAAATTAATCAAAGTTAATAAAGTTCCACTAAGTAAAACTAGAGCAAAAGACCTAAGAAATTATATAACCGATACATCACTTTCCAGGACAGCAAGGATAAAAAAAACCAAAGGCATTCCTAGAAAATCTAAATTAAAAATTCCGAGAGGATATGCAAAAAAAACATCTAAGAAATTTAGAATTTATAAAATAGTAAAGAAAAAAAGAAAACTTCTACCAAAAGGAACAGTAATAGAAAAAAGAAAATATTTATTAGATAAAAGACGAGAAATAGCACAAATAACTTTAAGAAAAAGAATAGCACAAATCACAAAGCCAAAAAGAAAAATTACAAGAAAAACTAAAAAAACTATACAAAGACCGACTAGGGTAACCAGGGTAAAACGAACTAGAAGCCCAACGAGAAAAGCAGTAAAACGAACAACTCGAAAAATACGAAAACCAACTAGAACTAGAAGCCCAACGAGAAAAGCAGTAAAACGAACAACTAAAAGACCAAAACCGGTTAAAAGAACTACACAAAAAATAACTAGAAAATCAACTAAAAGAAGAAAAAGATAAATTTAAATAGTTCTGTTAACAAAATTAAATATGGAAGGTGATGATTTTTTAAAAAAACTTCAAGTAGAAGCCGACGAATTAAGAGACAAGAATACCCAACTTAATACCGCACTTTCAACATCAACATACCAAGGACAAGAAAACCCAAATTCTATAGAATTTCAAATTGATACCGGAGAAATGCTAGGAAAAATAGAACACTTTCTAAGAGGAGAATATATAAAATTAGATGAAGAAAATAACGAATTTTGGGCTAAGCCAACAAAAATACTTCTAAATGAAAAAGGCGAAGTTGTATTAGATGAAAAACAAAAACCTATAGAAGTAATAGATACAACTTTAATATTATTTAATGATTATGGAGTTAATGCTATTTTGTCAATAATAGGAAATTACATAGATAAAAACACTATTTTATCATTCTACGACGAACCGAGAATTAACGAAATTTTATCAGACTTAGGAGATGAATTAGCAAATTTTATTTATTGTAATTATGAAAAAATGGGAATGGACACAGACTTTAAAAAAACAAGATTCCAATTAACAGTTATAACTATTTTGCATTCGGTAGAATCAACTTACAGACGTTCACTTCGAGGTAGAACTATGATAGATTTAAATAGTTCTACAATATTTACACAGTTAGATAATATAGGTAGTAAACAATCAGTTTCAACAAAAAAACCATTCAACTTTTTTAAACCTGGAACATGGTAATTCAAAAACTAAAAACCGACGAAAAAGAATTTTTACTTAGTAAATATTTATCTCTAGGATATTCTCAAAAACAATCAGAAAACAAACTTAAAAAAACTATGAAGTTAATAGTTATTTCCACGGTTACTATGATTATTATTTAACTCTCACTCCTACGTTTCCTATGTAGTCCAACTTTGACCTATAGAAAATTTTATATAGTAGTCCAACTTTAACCTACTATGAAAAAGGGGAAAAAGATTGGACTAGATACTATATTATTAGAGTTAAAAGCCGGACTAAGCCAGAAAGACATAGCCAAAAAATATTCAATACCTAAACAAACTTTATCTTATGACGTCGGTAAACTAATAAAATTAAAGTGTGTAAAGAAGGTTGGACATGGTGTTTCTTCAACATGGAAATTCCTAAAAGTAGTCCCAATTCGACCTAAGGACACCTTGAAGGTCAAAGTTGGACTACCTATAAAAGAAATAAGAGGACATGCTTTTATATGGAATATTGAATTTTTAGAAGGAAGATATGATTGGAAGCAGATAGTAGAGAATTATAAGAAAAGATACAAAAAACCAACACTAAGTTTTAAAATGATATGTAATGAAAAAGTCCCAAGAACAATATTTAAGAATAGAAAAATTTGGCTAACTAAAACAGGATTAACAATATACGAACCATTAGATTTTCTTGGAAAATCATCATTCACAGTAAAGGGAATGGCGGTTTTTGAAATGGATAAATTAATTAAAGATTTGCTAAAGAAATTAAAATTAAAACTACAGCATTATAGATTTAAATGTTCTAGGGAACATTTCGCACATGTTAATAATCAGATGGCTAGACAATTTAACGATAAGAAACAAAAAATAAAAGTAGATTATGATGGAAAATGGTTTTGGATAGATTTTAGTGATGGGATTAATGAGGAAGAAACAAATGACGCAAACGTAAGCGTCCAAGCACAGAAATATTATAAGTCACAAATGAAAACAGATTTTAAAGTTACTCCAGAACAAATTTTAAAAAATCAAGAAAAGACAGATGAACAAATAAGAAAGAATGCAAAAAATCTAGATTATCACGCAGAAAATATGGTATCACACGTTGGGGCAGTTAAAATAATAGGAAGTGAGATAAGGGAATTAAGAAAAGAAAGATTAGAAACAAAAAATATTTTAAGAAGAATTGCGAATGCACTAGAGAAAAAATAAAATGGAAAAAATAATAATTTATGTAGAAGAAATGAAAGAGTTCCTTAAAGTCATGAAAAAATCAAAAAAGTATAGAATTAAAAAAATAAACAAAGTAGATGATGTGAGGGTTATTACTTTAGAATTAAAATAAATAACTGCAACTATTTTTAAATTAAGACAAAAGTATTTAAGTGATGAAAATATGAAAAATATAGAATGAATAAAAAATTTGTATGGATTTTTGTTAGTTTATGTATGGTAACTTTAGTTGCGGGTGCATGGGCTATTTCTATTGGGGGTAGCACTACGGCTTATGTTACTGGAAGCCCAAACACTTTAATATCTTTAACAATACCGTCAATAAATGTTAATACTACAAACGGTGCTAATTCCACGTTGGTTTATAGTGATAATTTTGTAATAAGTGCAACCACTTTATTTAATGTAACAATTAATGAAACTTTTATAGATACATCCAACGGTTCGTGTTCTGGCGGGGAATCGGATTGTAATTTAGTTTATATGATTATTAATTCTTCTTCTACATACACACAAATAATTGATGAATATTCAGTATATCTTAATGGCTCATCCCAAGATAAAAATATTTCTATCGAAATGACATGTGTAGCATATAGTTGTCCGCAAGAAAGAACAATAGACATTAATCTTACGGAAATTGTTTAGTAATAAAATTTTGTGAACAAAAGCAAAACTCTTTAAAATACAAAAACCTTATAGAATAACATGAAAAAAGATGGTATTTTTATGGTGCTTATAGTGATAATATCACTAATTGGAATTTCTGTTATTGTAAATGCTCAAGTTGTTGGAACTCCTATTATTGAATTAACTGAAAGGGTTAGAGATTTTTTTATTGAAGCAAGTAAAGGAAATATCATAGGACAAATAACAGGGAATAAGTTCGGACAAAATTTAGCTGTTGGAACAAATGAAGAAGATATACAAAGCCAAGGTGGAACATTAATATTTTTACAATCTGCCGAGTTAATTACAATTTCTTCTAATAATGTTGGAGATACTCTTGCGGGAGCAAATGCAACTTCTATTTTAATTATAGGTTTAGATGAAAATTTTATAGAAATTTCTGAAATAGTAAATCTTTCAGGAACAACGAATGTAAATACAACTCAAGAATTTATTAGAGTAAATAGGATGTCTGTTAATGAAGTTGGAACTTATGGTGGTAGTAACGCGGGAATAATAAATGGACTTTCTGCTGTAAGTTTAACAACTCAAATACAAATACCCGCAGAAGAAGGACAAAGTAAAACAACTCATTTTACAGTTCCCGCAGGACAAAATTTAATAGTTACAGCATTTAGAGTTACGATGGATACTGGAAAAGAAGTTGATATTATATTTAAATTTAGAGAAAATGCCGATGATATAACTTCTCCAATGAGTCCAGTAAAAACTATTAGAGATTTAAAAGGATTAAGCACCCCTCTTTCTGGATTAATTAAAGGTAATTTAAAATTTGGAGAGAAAACCGATATATGGGCTGTGGGGGTTGCATCTATTGGAACAGCACAAATAGAAATAAATTATGATTTTGTGCAATATGCAATCGGGACATAAAAATGAATAAAAAAATACTAATTATAATGTTTATAGGAATTTTTTTAATTTCTTTAGTTTCTGCTTTAACATTTACGCAAAATGAAGAAGTCGATATAAATATTGTTTGTATTAACGCCGGGTATTGCACAGCATCAGCAATTTGTAACGCATCTATTTTTGACCCAGATAATATAATAATTTTAGATGGAGTTCAAGCGACACAATCAATATCATTAGCATATTTTAATATAACTTTAAACTCAACTCAAACATCAAAACTAGGAGAATATCAAGTAAGCGGATTTTGTAAAGATGGTAGCGTTACACAAATAATTGATTTTATCTTTATAATCACACAAACAGGAACAATATTAGAAACAGGAGAATCCTTAACTTATTTTATTCTAGCCTTCGGAGTTTTAATATTATTCATAATAAGTTTTTATTTTATGATTTCAACACCATACGGCAATGAAACAAATGAAGAAGGAGCAGTAATGAAAATATCAAAATTAAAATATGTTAAATTAGGACTTATATTATTAACATGGGTTTTATTTACATGGTTCTTAAATATTTTAATTGGCTTATCAGATAATTACGTTACTCTAACAATGTTCTATGGATTTTTTGGTTTTATATTTGAAACAATGAATGCCTTAGCATTACCATTAGGAATATTTATATTAGTTTTAT
>SDBV01007559.1_pt1 | contig 14840 bp, 17 predicted proteins | sample 2277081 | NCBI WGS metagenome assembly SDBV01 (sample SAMN10402039, study PRJNA504765) | marine sediment metagenome | isolation source: marine sediment core GS10_PC15, 223 cmbsf | place: Arctic Ocean: Southern Knipovich Ridge | collected 2010
GCCTTCAGTACGTCGTTGCTGCTCTTCTTGGGGTCGTAGGTGTTGACGTTCTTGATCTTGGCGATGGAGACCCCGCCGGCTGCCTCCGCCTTCTCGGCCTTCTCCTTCTCCTCGACGCTCTTGGCATTCTTTTCGAAGTCGTAGTTGGCGACGATGATCTGCGTCAGGAACGCCGACCCGCCGACGCCACGCATGTTCCGCATGGTCCGGGGAGTGCGGATCCTTTTGATCTTGAAGCCGGCTTTCTTGACCAGCCCAGGGAGCTTTCCGCGGACTCCGTAGGTCAGTAGGAACTTCCCCTTGATCGCTTTCAGAATTCCAACGAACTCCTCCTCCTTGAATGTCTTCTCGCCGACGTTGACGTTGTAGCCGGCGTAAGGGGGGTCGAGGAAGAAGACGGTCTCCTTGCTGTCGTACTTCTTGATCACCTGGGCATAGTCGCCACTGTAGAGCTTGACGTTGCGGAGTCGAGGCCCAAAGGTTGCGAGGCGATCCGCAGTCCGCGCCGGCACGCCAGCGGCACCGGGATTGAAGCTCCGAGTCCGCAGCAGGCCGTACGAGAAGTGCGTCATGTACAGGAATCGGTACAGCATCTCGATATCCTTGTTCGGCTTCGAGTCGTACACCGTCAGGTAGGCGGACTTGCTGCCGACCCAGTTCATCTTCTTTAGTTGCTCGATCTGCTTGTCGTTCATGCTCTTGATGAGCTTGTACGCCTGGGCGACATCGGGATCGGCGTCGTTGAGGACCTCGGTCTTGACTGGCTTCTTGGCGAAGAAGACGGCGGCGCTACCAGCGAACGGCTCCACGTAGGTTGTGTGCTCGGGAAGCATTGCCACGAGACGGTTGGCGATCTTCTTTTTACCCGCTGGCGAACTCCAGATTGTCTTAACGACGCCGACATCGATGACGGGGTAGGCGTAGTACGGCCCCTTATCCCAGCCCTTCTGCATCCGGACCCGCTCTTCGAGGATGTCCTTTGTCAGAAGGTGCTCGGATTCAAGAGCAGCGAGCCGCTTCGCCGTGATCTTCTGTGCCTTGCCAAGTGTCACGACTCCAACGGCCTTCTGCTCCGACAGCAGAAGCAAGCTCTGCCCACCGATGGGTATGTTGACCGCCTTGACGATCATCGTCTTCTTCCCGTCCAGGATGGCCTTTGCCAACTCCGGCGGAGACACGACGACCCCCCGCGTGGGCAGGCCGGAATGGTCCTCGATCGGGGGAATCTTCGCTCTGGGCTCGCCAGCGAGCAGGCCGGGGCCGCCGGTCTGGGCCGGCTTCAGCTTCCCGCCATCGTCGAGGGAGGGGGAGGCGATCGCCTTCTTGGCTGAATCGTCATCCTGGAGGATGATCTCCGGCTCGGCGACCGCCAGGGCCGATTTCTCGACCCGCACAACGTTCATGCCCTCTCGTTCGGAGATGGGGGCTGCTCGTCGTCTTGTGCGTCTACTCATAAGTCTCTGGTATCGCACTCCGATGAGCGACACAAGAGCGAGCCGACAGGACGCCTGCCGACAAGAGCCTAATCCCGGGGGATGCGGCTACAGAGTCTTTACGATTATGTTGCTAGAGTTGGAGAAAGCTAGCTTAAGATTGTCCAAGAAGTCCTTGCCGTCGGACGGCCTGAACAACCCGTGCGCAGTCACGATGCCGTCACGTTCAAGCTCGGACTGGAAGTCTTCTGAATCGGGCTTCCAATCCGCTGCGATGACATCACCCTCAAGAGTGAAGACGACAAGCGTATCAGCTTTGTTCGTGTCGCGATCTACCTGGGATATCTGGAACCTCATCGTAGCGATCTCCTACAATCACACCCTACAGCTTGTCAATGATTTTGTCAATCTTACTAAGCTCTGCCGAATCCAGAAGAGACCCAGGTGCTTCGCTAGATCGGGTCATCCAGTCCAACACCGGATTGTCCAAATCCGCGTTGTCGAGGTCGATGATCTTGGCATCGAGTATCTTCTTGATCGCTTTGGGGTCCTTCTGCAAAGATCGAATCCGCACAAGTGTCGACCGGATGGCAGGCTTCGGGATGTTGCCAGATTCGTTGAGAATCTCAGCAACGCGATCCAAGGACATCTCTTTAATCCATCGTCTCTGACCTGCGTTGAGCGTCAGAAGGTCGGGCTTCAAGCTGTGGTTGTTGGTCGGGAAGATGTATCTCGCTGGTGGGCCTTTCGGAAAGCCGAGACCGTTGTCAATGGCTACAAGCTTCAACGCCTTAGGCTTGTTCGAGCTTCCCGAGAACGTGTACATCACGTTGTTCCCGTGCCGGTCGTCGTTAGCGGTGATGTAATCCAGGAGCGTTGTGCGCCGTAATGTAGGGTCGCTAGCCTTCAACCCCTGGAGGTTGACCTTCCTGTTGGTGACGGCGCCAGACTTAAAATGCTGCATCGAGCCACGTCCGAACTTGCCGCCAAGATCGCGCGAGATAGTTGGGGGCACCACAGTCTCGCCCCCAAGCAGACGATCTAGCTGATACACGGCTGCATCGCGCGAGTGATAACTACCGGCATCAATACCCGTGCGCAGGAGATCCTTCTCAGTATCCACAGACTTCCACACCGAACGAATCTTGCGGCCGTCTGGTGTCACCGAATTCAATACCTTGGCTTGGTTCACACCTTCTCCTAAAGCGGTCGTCGACTTCGGCACCGAGTTCAGCAAGCCAGCAAGGATCTTGTCGTCCGGGTGTGGCTTAGCCCCCGGCACAGCCCCAGGAACAGCTACCGGCTTCGTAGGCGTCGGCGGAATTAGTGGCTCACCGAACGTCTCGTCTTCCGTGATGTCGACGGTATCCCGACAGCGAAAATGAAATGGAGGCATCGAGAACCCAGCTTTCGCCAATTTATCCGACTGCCCCTTAGAGCCCTTCGCGCCCGGGGTCGGCGAGAGCGCCTTCATTTTCGACACGCCGATCCACGGGTGGACCTTCTTGATATCGTCGGGCGACTTCGCAGCCAGCTCTTTGCTCATCTGCTCTGCACCTTGCTGCACGGTGAATACCTTCCCGTCCATGTGAGAGCAGATAGGACAAGTGCGACTGTCATTAGGATTGGTTATGGTGAAAGTGGTAGCCCCGATCCGCATGAACGAACTCATTTGCCCGTGAGCACGTGACACGGTTGCGGCGTTAGCCGCTAGACCCTCGAAGTATTGAGCCGCCGACCCGTGGAACCCGCCCGGCGTCACGACTCGCCCTAGCTCTGCCTCAAGCGCCTTCTTTACGAGTAGGCCAGCTTTCGCCCTGTCTTGGCCGGCTTCGACAATGGCCTCACGCGCTGAGTTGGCGACGGCCTTGGAGATATTCTCATCGTAGTGATCACCGATCCAGAACACCTGGTGCCCTTGCAGCGCCTGCACCGCCTCCTCATCCACAAGATCAAAGGCCGGCAGTACGGAGAACCCGGTTCGCGGTGCCGCCTTGAGCACCTCGGTCAGGTTCGGCGTATCGTAAGTCAGCGCTACCGTTGTCTGTCCAGTCCCCTTTCGCCAGCCAGCCGTGCGGGCCAGGCGGTAGATGTCCTCGACGGCGCTCGCCATCCGCGGGTTCACGTCCTTCACCCAGGGCTGCATGGCCTTGTCGACCGCTGCCTCGACCGCTTCGGCTGTGCCTCCACGTGCGGCAACTGAGGCACCACGCGTCGCAGCCTGCCCGGCACGCTTGTCCCACGCGCGCAGCATGAAGACCCGCAGACGCGACTCCCTACGCGCGATCTGGGTGGTCTCTGGCAACCCCAGCGCCTTGGCAAGGACCGCATCGGTGGCTACGAGCCCGACGTCGTAGAGCGCAAGCGCCTCTGGCATGGATCAGATCCCCGGGCTGCTGGTGCTCTGACTGGACTTCATCTCGAAGTACCGCTGAAGCGACAATGCGACACCGACCGCTTGCTCTTCCTGCTCGTCGGTGAGGTCTCCTCCCGTCAGCTTTTCGATGAAGTCGAGAGTCTTGAGCGCGGTCACCTGCTGCCCAGGCTCCGTGGGATCAGCCAGGTTCTTAACGGCCTCAGCCATCGTCAGCGAGAATGGAACGTCGGGATTGAAGCCTTCCGGGAATGCCGGCAACTCCAGCCCAAGGATATCCTCCAGAATCCCCCGGGCAATCCTCGGCGTCATGCCACCCGTCTTCTCGGCGTTGGCCACGAGCTTCACCAGTTCTGCGTTGTCCGTGGTATTCGGACTGTTGGACTTGAAGCGGTGATAGATGATGTTCATGGACGGGAACAACCGGCGGTTGATGAAGGCGTCGACCTCGTCACGCTCCGGAGCGAACACCTGCTCGTCGGCAAGCTTACGGCTCGCCTCCGCCGTGGCCTTCGTGAAGTCCTGACTCTTGCCAACGAAGATGGGCGGGATGCGCCACGAGCGAGGGATGTTGCTCTTGTTCTTGTCTTGATAGTTCAGGAACATCGCATCGCTGTGCTGCGAATCGGTCATCGGCACGACTTCGATCTTCACATGCCCGCCGTCCTCACCGACCTCGCTTTGATCGGCGCTCTCCGCCTCGATGAGTAGCATCTTGGATCGGTTGTCCGACGATTGCAGGCTCTCCATGAACTCCTTGATACGCGCAAGGGTGTCGTCGGTGAGCTGGCCGTTGGAGACCAAGATCATCGAGCTGGGCACATTGTTGTTGGTGAACGTCGTGAAGTTGATCTCCTCCGCGGCCCGGTCCCCAAAGATGCTCAGCAGGTTGCCGATGAACCTGGGCAGACCGTATGGCGTCCTCGGTGAATAGATGCGGAAATGCACCACCTCATTCGCACGCTTCTCCTCCGGGAACGTCGCCAGGTCCTCGCCAGTGACCTCGTCTCCGGTGTCCTGGTTGTAGACCCTGGGGTCGCCGAACTCCTTGAACCACCGCAGCTTGCCGGTGCCCACGAACGACAGGTTCTGACGCTGAACGGTCCGGCTCTGCACGAATCGGCGGAACCTCTGCCATGTGGTGATCTCCACGACCTTGACGCTGCCGTCTACCTGGAGTTCCAGGATCGGAACCTCCACCTTGATCTGGTCTTGGTCCATGACGCCCAGGCGCATCTGATAGCCAGGGAGGTGGTTGAGACCATGAATATCCCCGGTCGCGCTCCTGATCACCTCGTAATACGAATTGCCGATGCCTTCGTGGTCACGCCTGAGCTTCCGCCGCGTCGCCGTGAACGAGTCACGCAGAGAGGCGTGAGCGAAGAAATTAGTAAGGAACGTGTGCTCCTTCCTGACGGCGGCCTTGGTCTCGTCGTCGGCCTTGTCCATATCGATCCGTGGAACGAACCGATGGCCAAAGCCCTCGATATTGACCTCCATGGCCTCAAGGACCGGGCCCAACTCGGTGCTGTGCTCGGGAAGCATTGCCAGCATCAACAGGTCGAAAGGCGGCTCATGGATCCTTCCCTGAGACGACAGCGACTCGAGTGGGTCCTCCGGAAGCTCGTGCGAACGACCGATCTCCTTACCCTCGTGCAGCTTGGCGACGGGAGTCTTGTCGCGGCCGGCTCCGAACACGATGGCGCGGACGGCACGCCGATTGGACTTGTTGCCGGACTCCGCCGACTTCACCAGCTTGACTGCTTCCTGATTTAGCGCTGCTTCGCGTTCTGGCATGGTACCTCTCCTACATCAGGCCGGGGACGATGGTCCGCCGAGGCTTACGGGTGCGCCGGCGGCTCGCCCTGATCGCCAAGTCGAGACCATCGAAGCCATCATCGTAGCGGTGCTCGGGGAATCCCACAAGTTGGTCGATCAATTTGAACGTGCTGGCGCGGAACCACATGCGCTTGGCCTCGAACAGCGCGCTCAATTTGTGGGCCCGGGTGATCTTGTCCTTGTCCTGCCGAATCCCCACGAGACGCAGCTCGCGGTCTCCGTCTTTGAGGTGCTGATACTGTGCGTCCTGATAGGCGTTGGTCTCGATAGCAACGCGGACCGGGTCGTGCTCCTTGTAGAGCCTCTTGACCGCCGCCGTCTGCTCCGAGAACCGGAGGTGGCCCTCGAAGTAGTCGATCACGTAGTAGTTGCCGACGTCGTCCATGGAGACGACGACGATGGTGGTCAGGTCCGAGGTCTCTTTCTTGGAGATCGCCAGGTCGACCCCCATGAATATAGGGAGCCCCTTCGGAATCTCGTCGTCCTCAATCCGCTGGCAATGATCGTACTGAAAGATCTCGCCGCGCATCGCCTCGGTGTCGCACTGATACTGAGCGTTGAAGATGATGGTCCCCGATATCTCCCGGATCTTCTTGAAGTGCTCTGCCGGGTAATGATCCGGCCACGGGCTCCTCTCGTCCTCTGACAGGGCCGGGATCACCTGCGTGTGCTCCTTCAGCTCATGCTTCTGGAGGTGGCCGTACAGGTCGTCGTAATGGTAGCGAGTCCCGTGACGATGGTGCTCGCCGCGATGTGGGATCTTGTCGCTGGGCGGTTCGAGACACGGCAGGAGGGTCTTATAGTACCAGGTCTGCACCAGGTCGCGCATGCGCTTCGTCCTGGCGTTGTCCTCGTCGATGATGTCGTCGCTGATGAGGACGTCGTAGTGCCTGGACACGACCGTCCCCTCGACCCCGACGCACGTGATACTAGCTTCCTTAGCCTTCGTCTTGCGGCCGACGACTTCGATCTCTCTGTTGTCCCACTTCCCAACCCGGTGTGGGTCGTAGAATTCCCCGAACAACTCGATGAGCCGCGGCGTGCCCTCGAGGTGGGCTTTGATCTCCTTCAAAAACCCTTCGGAATTGGTGACCGTCTTGCTGGCGATGAGGATCCGAACGTCTCGGCTCTTGATCAGAATGTGAATCGCCTTCACCACCGTGAGCAGCGAAGTCTTGCCGGCGCCGCGGAACATCCACTGCTGGTTGTCAGGATGCTGGAATTGCCAGCGAAGCATCATGCCGTGGAAGGGCATGACCTCGTACCCGAGCACCACGTTGGCGAGCAGGTCGATACGGTTGTTGAAGATGATTTCGCGGCGCAGCCACTCGTCGCGGGCTTGCCTATAGCTGACCGCAGCGTTGATTAGCTGCTCCCGGCCAGCATTGGCGAGCGCTTTCACTCCCCCTGGCAACAGGGGGATGACCTCCGCCGCCGGCTGCATTAGACCCGCTCGACGTTGTATCCGGCGATCTGGATCTCGACCACGTCGTCGCCAGTGACTGTGCCCGTCACAAAGACAAAGATCTTCCGCCCACGAGGTTCAAATGTGAACTCGTAGGGTACGTTCGCGCCCTGTCCAGTGAACGCGATTGCCTGGTCTGGGTGAGGATCGATGAACCGATCCGCTGCCTCCGACCAGAAGAGAACCTTCACGTCAGGGTTGGCACCGTTGGTCGGAATGATTTGAACGTGCGCATGAGAATGCGACGCCATGTTCATCGCACGCCGCTCATCGATAGTGGCGGGATCGGTGTCGATAACGCCTTCAACGACACGGTGCCGCGCGTACACCGGCGCCAACGTCGGATTGTGTGAGGTCTCAAGTAAAGACATACACTCTCCTCGACCGCGGTGCGGTCTTCAACCCGTTAACAGAATCCGGCACGCGGGCAGCAGCCCAAGGGGATAAGCCGCCGACCGCGCGCCGGGTATCTGCAGCTACTCTGTGGCTTCCCAGCGAACCAGCTCACCGCTGCCATTGAGGTCAGCGTCGGCACCGATCTTGAACCCGTCGGCGAGCGGCGTGATACCGTTGCCGCCGGTCACGAGGGTCAGGTCGCCAGCCGTGACCCGCTTGAGCACGGATCCGTCCGCCATACTCTCGGTCCAATCGCCGGTTGCGAGGCCGACCTCGGCGAGGATACGGACAGACCTTGGTCTGAACCCGATTTCACCTCGAATTTCGATGTCGGCGCCGGTGCCGATAAATGAACCATACCGTACTGCAGAAATTCCACTAGCCATCCTTCACGTCCTTCCTTGTTGTGAATGGTCCTTGACAGTCCCGAGCCTGGCTTTGCATCCCGGGACCTGTCGGGCGGCAAGAACGCCGCACGACTGGGATCCAGTTCAGTGGCAACCTCTCTACTATCCCACGGCCTTGTGCTTTACAACCTTACGGCGCCGGGCGCCGGCCGCCCTGCCAGTGGAAGAGCGGTTGTGCTTGCCGACGACGGCGAGTTCTTTCCTGGCGTCTTGGTAGATCTCCCCGTACTCGGCCTCGATAATGTTCTTGGACCCGTACTTCTCCTCAAGGGAGGCGTATTCCCCGGCCAACGACGTGATCACCTTGCGAAGGGCGGCCGTGCTCAGGTCAGCGAACAGGTTCCCGCCGGTGCCTTGGCCGGGCTCAGACGCCCTCTCAAGGATGCCCATTTCCTGGCCGGTCTTGATCACCCGGTCGTTGATGTCAGCGATGGCCTTGATCGCCGCGACCTGCGGCGCAGACTGGTCGGCCTTCTTGAACTCGGGGATCATCCTTTCCAGGAAGCCAGCGAGCCTCTCCTGGTCCATCTTGTACTCCAGGTAGACGTCCTCGGTAGTCTGGCCGCGAAGGTGGGCGCGCTTCTGTGAGAGGGCTTCGCGCTTGACCTGGCGGAATTTGCCGTGGGGGAGACTCATCCTGGCGCGGATGGTGTCGTCGTCATCACCAGCAGCGCGTGCGACCAGGTAGTCGCCGACTTTCTCCTCTGTATCTTTCTTGGACCAACCGGGAATCATCCCGCTAAGTCTATACAGCAGCAGCGAGAATGCAAGACGGCCCGACGCTTGGGTACGCCGGGCCGTCAGATCGACGGGGAATCGAAGCTCGCTGGAGCTACGCCATAGCTTCAACGGCGTGCTGCGCCGGTACTACCGCCGCGGCCGGAATCTCGATCCTCTTGACGCCCCTGAACCGCTTCTGCACGATGGGGATCGGCCTGATGAAGGACGCGAACGCACCCTGCACCTCGACCTCGCCGGGCTCGATAAATCCCTTAGCAACGAGATCGTCGATGGCCGCCTTGCTTAGCTTGGGGTCCGCCGACGGATCCGTGACAACGTAGACACCGCCCTCGACCCGGCGCCCGCACTTGCGTGACATCTCCCTCGCCAAGGCCCCAGGGGTCACGATCCGGATCCCGGCCTCGCGCAACTTCTCCATGGCCCCGGCCGCGTCGCCGGGGCGGAGGATGTACTCGATGCCCTGGGGGATGAACAGCCCGCACATCAGAGCGCGGGGAACCTTTCCGGTTGCCGAGCAGATCTCGCACTGGATCTCGAGGCGGATCTCATGGTCGGCGCGGACCAAGCCGTGCCGCAAGCTCCCCACGAAGGATTTGTAGTGGATGCGGTTCCCGTCGACGTAGACCGTCCCGCCGGTTCCCTCAGTGACCTCGCCGACGCCCTGGCACCGCCCGCACTCAACGGGGTTCCGATACGGCCAGCGGCCCCGCAAGATCTGACCAATGGGCGCGTTCACAACCTTAGAGCAGGCCGGGCAGGTGAATGTCTCGAGGCATTCCGGGCAGGGGTCCTTGATTCCCTCGTCGTGGGCCAGGAAGACGACGCTGCCGTCCTCCATGATGCTCCTTGCTATCTCCGTGTTGCTCATCCGCTTCGACACCCCTTGTTCCTGCGCCTCCTTGACGAACTCTTCGAACGTCGAGTAGTGGGTCTCGCCGATCCACATGAGCCATGCTTGCTTGATCTCTGGGGGCTGTGTGTTCATTTCTGTTCCTCTTCTGTGGGCTGTGTTGTTGGGTCCTTGAACCAACCGAAGGTTGCCCAGATTGTGACCCGGAGTCAAGTTGCAGCAACCCGCAGACGGGCCCGGAATTTGACCACTGGTCAAATTCTAGGTAGCGTGGGACCCGTTGAGCGCAGTCCGGAGCAAGAACGAGGCCAAGATGCTACGAACCGCCCCCGCAAGTCACGGAGCCGAGCTACTGCTGAGCGTCATCAAAGAGACATTCGACGGAGTCGCGATCTCCGCAGCAGCCTACCTCGAGATCCACACCTCCCAAATTTCTCACCTGGTGTCCGGCCGCAAGCGGCCATCGCTCGAGCTGGCCGTCCACCTCCAGCGTGCCCTCAATATCCCCTGCCCCACGTGGCTGGAACCGCCCCGCGGAGCCACGGTGTGAGCTTCTCCCTCCAAGCCTTCGCCGATATGGCCATAGCCAACGGCCCAGACCGCGTCCTCGTCGACAGCGAAGGTACGGCCCTGTCGCCGGTGAGGGCCATGGAGCAGGGGGTGATGCCCCACATCATCCTAATTCGCGGCGACGGCTGGACACTGGGCGCCCCAGAGCGCCTTGCGAAGGCCGCCGAGGCGCTGTGGGCCGATGAATGGATTGGTTATGTCAATCTGCCGTCGAGGCAGGCGCACCCGCTCAACATCAGTGGGAGTAGCCCCCTTGAGGCCGGTACACTTCGCCCTCCCGCGCCTTCTGCTTGATCATCTCGTACACATCTGCCCCGCTGCGCGTGCGAGGGAATTCCGTAGGCGAAGGCATGGGTGGAGGCTGTGGAGTCCACCCACCTGCCGGCGGGGGTGCCCCCGCCCTGCCGGATGGCGCTGACGGCTTCACGTTGTGGATGTAGCGGTGCAGCTCTTGGTTCTGGCCCTCAAGCTGCCTCACGCGGAACTTGAGGAAGGTGATCTCAGTCTCGACGTGGGAGAGGACACCCCGGTGCATGTTCTCGCTCACATCGAGGTTGGAGTTGCGGTCGTAGGTGTGGCCGCCAAGTATCGCGCCCAGCGCGGTGATTGCCGCGCCGATCCATGCGTAGTCCTTGGCCGTCTTCTTCGGCGGCTCCGGCTCAGACCTGTGATGTGATCGGTGCTCAGCCATTTCAAGCTCCTGCGTCTATTCTAGGTCCAGCTCCTGCGCCTTCCACCGAGGAATGGTCACGGAATCTCCGTCGAACTCGACGATCACCGACCTCGGGATCCACACGTTGTCATCGTTGATCTTGAACAGGATGGCTCGGTATTTATCCTCGTTGAGGACGACCCCGTCGTGCGTGACGTAGACGTCCTCATCGTTGCTGGCTCCTGGGAACATGATCGTCTCCTCAGTGTGATCGCCAGGACCGCCCTGGCACCCTACAGATACTTTCAGCGTTCGTCGAGTCACCGACCCCCGCCTATGTTGCCACTTGCTCTCTTGAACCTGCCGCGACCGCGCGAATTCTGATGCGCCCCCAGCACCCCAATCCAGTCACGTTGGGTCTTCTCGCATGGCAGGCACACCTGCTCCGCAACGCCGGCGACATCGTTCTCCCCAGCACAGATCCTCTCGAGGAGCGAACTCTGCTCACGGAGCAGCGTCTCGGCTTCCATGCTCCATCTCAACTCCATATGCTGCCAGGATAAGGCCACCGCGAACACGGCCCAGGACACCAACACCCATCTCGCGCGGATACTCATACGCTATACCCTCAGCGGCATCACGACAGCGAACGGCCCGTCGCTATCATCGGCGCGACTGATTTTAGCCGCCGAGCTGTTGTTCTCCGGAACTTGCATTCGCAACAGGCCGGGGCCGAGCGCCTTGGCTGCGTCCAGGATGTAGGGCTTCTGAACGCCGAACTCACCAGGCATCTTGATGGTCGTGTTAATCGGCTCGGTCGCATCGACTCCGTCAGTGCGGGCCTTGAGGCAGGACTCTTCTTCGGTAGCCACTATCGTCACTCCGATCATGCTTCCGCTGGACAATGCCGTGATCCGCTTGACGCCGGCGAAGAGCGCATCGGCATCGACGGTGAACTCGCCGGCGAACTTGTCGGGAACGATCTGCCGCCAGTCCGGGTACTGTTCTTCGCACCCCTTCGCGTGCAGCATCATGCCGCCGGCCTCGAATCCAACGCGACCGTCGTCGTTATACACCAACACGTCGCCGGACTCTAGGGACAGCATCTTTTCGAGTTCGATGGCCATGCCCCTGGGAACGAGGACCTGTCCTTCGAACATTCGGAACGGCACCTGCGTCGCGGCCAGGCGGTGGCCGTCGGTGGCTACGATGGTCGTGCCATCTTTGTCCGGCTCGAAGCTCAGGTTGTGGATGTTGTACCTGTACTCGTCGTCGCTGATGGCGTAGGTCGTAGCCTGGAGAGCCGCGAGCAGGTCCTTGGCAGGTACCTCTATCGGTTCGTCGCCCATCGTCTTGACCGCCGGGAATTCGGCAGCGTTGCCGGCCGGCAAGGTGTACGCCGTCCCGCTGTCCAACCCCGAGACGATGAGCTTGATCTTGTGCTCCTTGATCCCCCGATGATTCTTTTCTTCCACGTCAGCGCGCTCCAGGGACACCGATTCGTTCGATGCCAGCGCTGCAAGGATCTTCTTGAGCTTGATCACCTCCACGGTCAGGGGCTCGCTGATGGCGCCCGTAGCTTCGAGAAGCACCTCGGCGAACACCTCCAGGTTGGTGGTGACAGCTTTCAGCTTGTGGCCCACCAGGCCGTTCAGGAGGACGTGCCCCAGGACGGGCATGGTGTCCCTCTTGGACGCGATCCGGTTGAGCCGAGTCAGCGCCTTGGCGAACTCCTTCTGGTTGACGATCATCTTCATGGTCCTACCTCCCTTGTGTTGTCGGCGCCTTCGCGCAGTTGCTCTTTAGTTGGGAACTCAGCTATCGCTTTCTCGAGAGCCTCGGCCACGCTGGTGATGGACCGGAGCGCATCCCCAAGGTGGTGCCTCTGCATGTAGCCGCCGCTTTGGACAAGGCGTACCGCGTTCCCGATGGCCTCCGGATCCCCGTACCGTAAGGACATTCCAGACGCCCTCTCGTACACCCTGATGTTATCCTCCAAGCTCTTCGCCTTGGCCTCCCAGCGCTCCCCGTCCTCACCAGCTTCATGCTGGGCGTCTTTGAACCCCTCGTCATAGCCAGCCGCCTTGATCTCCGCGATCTTGCCCTCGCCCGTGAGCTGGCTATGCACACACCGGAGGAGAGCTGCGACGAACACGCGGTCCAGCGGCTTTGGCTCGATGGCCTTCCCGGTGATGACGCGCTTCAAGTACAGGTCGCCCTTCGCCTTCGGACTGTGCTCCCGGACTACGAGCAGCCCCCAGGTCGACGGAAGCTCGCCGTCCTTGACGATATTGGGCGGGGCAACCACGTCGAAGTGGTCGCAGTACCCGGCGATCAGGTCGGCCTTCTCGGGGCGCTTCAGTTCCCGAAGCCAGTCGCTGCGGTGAGTCTTGATCTCGTACCCGTGCACTTCCATCCCCCGGGATCGCCAGAGGCCCATCGCAATGGCGTCGGCAGTGCGGGTCGCGCCCCCGGTCGAGTTGGGGACTTGCGACAGGAACGCCCACGACGGCGGCTGATGCTTCGTACGGAGGAGGTCGACGACCTCGGCTTCGCGTATCTGTCTAAAGAGAGAGGGCACTCTGCTTGTCCTCTGGATAGCTAGCGATCAAAAGTTCCTTGACCTTGCCGCGGCTGGTGGCCTTCGAGTTGATGCTCCGGCGCGCGTGGACCTCCATGATCCGACTGCCGAGCCGGTACCTGTCGCGCGCCCACTCGCTGTCAGAACTGGACAGCAGGACGAAGGCCCCTGCCCCGGCCATGTCCACGAACATCTGATTAAGCCACTCGTGATCCTTGATACTGAACCCCAAGCGGGTGAAGGACGTGAAATTCGCCGTGGCCGACGTCGGGAGGTAGGGCGGATCCAGGTATACAAGGTCCCAGGCCTTTGCCTTGGAGTGCGTCGCCTCGAAGCTCCCGTCTCTGAACTCGACGCCGGCGAGCACGGCCGACACCGCTCGCAGGTTCGGCTCGTCGCAGATCAGCGGGTCCGTGTATCGACCCCACGACACGTTGAACCGGCCCTTCTTGTTCACGCGGTACAGCCCGTTGAAGCAAGTGCGGTTCAGGTAAATCATGCGCGCTGCCTTCGCCATTGGCAGCATCCCGGCCGGGTTCATGGCGCGCACCTCGTAGAACTTGTCCTCGTCGTATTTCAACTGCTCCAGCCTACGGATCACGCCATCGACGTCGTCACGGATCGCCTTGTAGGTGGCAATCAGTTCCGCGTTGCTGTCGCTCAAGTAGATCTTGCGGCCGGCCATGCGGCGCTGCCGGCAGAGGGCGAAGAAGAGTGCGCCGCCACCGAGGAAGGGCTCATGGTAGTCGCCAAAGTTGGACGGCAGCTCGGCGAGCAGCCGGGGCAGGATCTGGCCTTTGCCACCAGCCCACTTCAAGAATGGACGCGGGTTCTCGTTCATCACTTCCCTTCCGAGACTGGATCCTCGTCGTATTGGTCGGCCAGCCGCTCATCCACGATGTCGTCGCAGGTCACGACGCGCGAGTAGTCGGGGAAGTACGTCTCCACCGTCTGCTTCTCGCACCATGCGTCGAGCAGCTTCTGGAGTTCAACAATGTCGTCGTCATCGACCGCGGCCGCCGAGTCCTCGTGATGGCTGTCGGCCTCGAGCTGAGCGTTGACGATATCGCTCGCGTCGAACTTCAGCTTGAGTGAGGTGCATGCCCACGCCCACCGAGGCGGATCGTCCGGCGGGTCATCCTCGGCGTCCAGCATCGTGTCGACATCCGGGTAGTATTCGTGCATCTCGGGAGAGTAGACCATGTCCCCGTCGTAGTCCTGCCACCGAATCTTCTCGGCCTCACCGTAGACTCTGAGTTCCTTATCCGCTTCGTGCTGCGCGATGCAGGCTCCGCAAGCGGTGCGGTGCTCTTGAACTGGCTTCCCGCACTCGCAGACCGGCCAGCCGCAATGCTCACGCGCTACCCCCTCTGCGAGCAGCCCAGCGAACATGGAGTTGCAGTACCCACACGCCCACGCATCCATCTTCCCGTCTTCGCTAGTCAGATGCACCAGGTACATCTTGAGTTCCGTAACAGACCTGGCTTCATCCTTCGTGCCCGCCCGGCGACCAGGCTGTCGTCAAGAGCGAC
>SDBV01007560.1_pt1 | contig 14840 bp, 8 predicted proteins | sample 2277081 | NCBI WGS metagenome assembly SDBV01 (sample SAMN10402039, study PRJNA504765) | marine sediment metagenome | isolation source: marine sediment core GS10_PC15, 223 cmbsf | place: Arctic Ocean: Southern Knipovich Ridge | collected 2010
GGAAGCATTGCTCACCCGAGCTTCCCTCTGTGGACCTCTGTGCGCTGCGTGGTAGTCCACTCTCGAAACGGTTGCCTTCGACCGCATGTTTTCGGGTATCTTATTTCCTGCGTGCTGCCTTACAACTCCGAGCTGGTCGCCGGGAGTCCCTAGCCCTTGTTGCCCGACCGCTGGCGCATTCCGCCGCAAAGCGTCATCCAGAGGATCTGCAAGTCGAGCCAGAGGGACCAGTGGGAGATGTAGTAGAGGTCGCAGCGGGTGCGGTGGCGCAGCGACGTGTCTCCCCGCCAGCCGTGGACCTGGGCCCAGCCGGTGATGCCGGCCTTGACCTGGTGGCGTTGGCCGTAGTGGGGGATCTGGCGGCGAAACCTCTCCACAAACACACCGCGCTCCGGCCGGGGACCCACCAGGCTCATGTCGCCCGCCAGGACGTTCAACAACTGGGGCAACTCGTCCAGGCTCCAGCGGCGCATGAATCGGCCCAGCCGCGTGCAGCGCCGATCGTCGCGGGCGGCCCAGACCGGGCCGGTGGTCCGCTCGGCGTCGGGGTGCATGCTGCGGAACTTTAGCATGTTGAAGCTTCGTCCGCGCAGGCCCATCCGAACTTGCCTGTAGAAGACGGGTCCGCGACTGGTGAGCTTCACGGCCAGAGCCAGGGCTGCCATCAGCGGCGCCAGCAGCAGCAGTGCCACGCCGCCTAACCCTAAGTCCATGGCCCGTTTTGCCAGCCGGGGCCAGCCGTAGTGCGGGCTTTGCCGCAGCCCGAGGAAGGTCACGTTGTCGACATCCAGCATCCGCAACTTCATTCCGGCCATATTAGGCAGGTCGGGCACCAACTGCACCTCGGCCAGAACATGGGAGAGCACCTTGTAGACCTGGGGCAGCTCACCGTATCGCGAAAGCGGCAGGGCCACGAAGACGTGGTCTACATTGTGCTCGGCCACCACCCGGTCGAGCTGATCTATCTCGCCCAGCCTCGGCAGGATGTCCGGTTCGATCTTGCCGGGGCGATCGACGAACCCGACCGCCTCCAGTCCAGTCCAATCGTTTTCGCGGATCGTCTCTGCCACCAGCCGGCCGGTTCGTCCGCTGCCCACGATCACTGCCCGGCCGTGGTTCAGCCCCCGGCCGCGGAGATACTTCAGTGTCCGCCAGATCGCGCGGCGGACCAACATCAGCGCCGGGGCATTCAGTGCCAGGAACAACACCAGTGCCAGCCGCGACTCGTACAGATCGCGGCGGTAGAAGGCGACCGTGATGGCCAGCAGGAACAACAGGCCGCTGGCCTTGCAGACCAGGCCCAGCTCCCTGGGCAACTGCTTCAGCCGGTGGACCTCGTAGAGCCCGCAGAGCCGGTAGGCCACCGCGGCCAGGACCAGCACGCCCGGCAATGCCCGCAGCACCAGGTGCAGGTCGGGGACGCCGTCGGGCGCAGGCCAGAGCCCGAACCGCAACATGTATGCGCCCACCCAGACCGTGGCCGTTACGGCCAGGTCGCACCCCAGAAAGATCAGTGCCAGCTTGTCACCGTGTCGACGATACATGGAAACTCCACGCGGCTGCGGCCGTGCCCTCGGCGGACCTCGAGAAAGGGGGCATCTTGTAGCAGTTTGCCGCCGGGGGGTCAATGGAAGATGGGCCAGATGGGACAACGGGGAAGGAACCGGCCGGTCTTCCCCGGGTGCCGGGCGAGCTATGCTTGTGACAAAGGCCCTTTAGCCGCCGTCTTTCTACTCCTCCTATGACCGCGTCGCTGGAAATCGAGAAGACCGTCTGCCGCCAATGCTACGCGGTGCTGGACCTGGGAGACAGCTTCTGTCGCCACTGCGGGGCACCCCTGGGGGCTGGGGCGGAGAATCCCCAGACGCGCGCTGAAGCCGAACCGGATCGGTCGGCTCGCCCGGCCAAGCGGCCGGAAGGCCCCGGGATGATGCTCGCCGGGCTGTTGCTCTTGCTCGGCCCGCTGGCCCTGCCCATGCTCTGGCGGAGCCGGCGGTTCCCTACCGCCTGGAAGATCATCGTCACCGCCGTGATGCTGGCGGTCATGGTGCTGATCGTGGGGCTGATGTGGTACGTCTTCCACAAGTCGCTGGAACCGCTGAGGCAACTGCAAGAACTGCGGGGCCGCTGAGGGGCTGCACTCGCCGGTCCGCCGCGGGCGTTACGCCCGCGTTGACGACCGCAGCGGTGCGACTGCCAGGGGCGTTGGTTAGATGCCAGTGCCCCAACTGTGATCCCGACTCCTAAAACTCCAGCTCCATCAAATCCTCTCCCAACTCCGTCGCCGGGAAGATTGCTCGGGCCACCTCCAGGCCGATCGGGTCGTCCTCGGTTGACAGGGGATTGATGTGCACCAGTACCAGGCGGCCGACTTGGGCCTCTCGGGCGACTTGGGCCACCGGCGTGGTCCAACTGTGGCCTGTCTTCTGCGCCCGATCGGCGTAGGCGTCGGGAAAGTAACACTCGTGCACCAGCAGGTCGACCCCCCGGATCTTTGGGACGTAATCGGCGCTGGCCGCGGCGGTGGTGTCGGTCACGTAGGCCATCGAATGCCCGGGCCAATCCAGCCGAAACCCGAGCGACCCGCCCTGGTGCTCAAGCGGAAAATGCGTCAGCCGGCCGCCCTGGGCCAGGGATACTTCCTCGGCAAGCGGACACAACTCGTAGGGCGGCTTCTTCGGGAAGAGGTGCTCGGAGAACATGTGTTGGTCGATGGCGGCCAGCTTCTGCGGTTCGCCGTGCACGGTGATCCGATCCAGCGGATGGACGTGCAGCACGCTGAACAGATAGGTCAGTCCGATCACGTGGTCCAGGTGGGCGTGGGTCAGAAAGATGTCCAGTTCGGAGGTTTCCAGATACTTCCCGGCGCGGAACATCGCCGTGCCGGCGTCGAGCATGATGCCGCACTCGGGAACCATCAGGCAGGGCGTATGCCTCCGCTCGTTCGGATGGTAGCCCGTGGTGCCCAGCAGGATGAGTTTCATGGCGGGGGGGGTTGCGGTGAGTGGGCGGCGGGCAGCAGGTAGCCGGGGGGCGGGTGGTGGGTAGTGGGTGGTGGGCGAGTCAGCGATAGTATGTGGGGCGGCCTACCTAGACACTTCCTCACATTCTATTCAACGCGGCGGGCCGAACAACCGGTCCAACTGCTTGCCTAACTCGTCTTCGATCACGTTTTGGGCGGCTTTTTCGAGAAATCGGCGACTCACCCGGTCCAACTCGCGGCGGTCGATCTTCGGCTTGCTCAGTGTGCCGCCGATCGGCAGCCGGATGGTCTGGTTCCGCAGCGCCGAGCCGGCCAGGTTGTTGCCCAGCCACTTGGGCGGGATCGGCATCTCGGCCATCACGGCCAACGTCTGGTCCAGCCCGACCGACCCGCGGGTGCGAATCGTCAACTCCGGGAAGATCAGCTCCAGCCCCTGGTGGTAGACCCGGCCGTTGACCATTCGGAAGGGAACTACCGACTCGCGGCGGAGTTTGGCCGGGGCGGCGCGTCCGGTGAGGATCGCCAACTCGCGGATCAGCGGTCCGGGGCCGACCTGAACCGAGTGGATCGTGAACCGGCCCGCCAAGTCGGCCTTGGCCAGATCATCCAGCGGGATCCGGCAGCCTTCCAGCTCGATGGAGAAGCGGCCTTGGGCCGTGCTCACGTCGGCCAGGACCGGGGCGATGAACTTCAACGCCGAGGCACACATCGCCGGAGTGATTTTGACCTGCTCGGCCAACGGACCCGGCGGCAGCGTCAACTCCATCGGCTCGGGCGCGAGTCGCAGCCTGGGCTCCAGCAGCAGACGTCCCCCGTTGACGGCCAGATTCATCGGCGCTGCCTGCACGACTCCGTCGGCCAGGGAAGCTTTCAGCTCGCCCGGCCCCACTTGGAACCCGTAGGCATCCACCCGCTCCCAACGCAAGCTGGCACCGGCCTTTGCCCGGGCCAGGTCCAGTGGGCCGTGATACGACGCCGGGCCCGTGCCGCGTCCGACGATCTGAACGCCCGAGCCGATGTACGGCCGCAACAGCGCGCAGAGCTTCTTCCAGTCGTAGTCGATCTGGCCGTCCAGCCTCAGCTCGGTTTGATCGTTTCCCTGGGTGATGCGGCCGCCGGTCCGCGCGGAAAGCGTCCCGCAGGCAATATCCATCTGCTCGAGCTGGAGCATCTTGTCCTGATGTTCGTAGCTTCCCCGGGCGGCAAGGTGAATCGACGGCTCGTTGAACCGCTTGCCCGAGGGAAACGTGACCGCCAGGTTGCCCACCTCCACGTCGAGCCGGCCGCCGGTCTTGCCCGCCGACTGCGAGAACTCTGCGGTGCCGGAGAGCTGCCCCGCCAAGCGCCACTTAGGGCGGGCTTTTTCGTCGGCGAACCACTGGTGCAACCGTGCCAGGTTTCCCCGGTACTTCGCAGCCGCGGTGATTTTCAGGGGATCGTTCTCGGGCATCTCCAACAGCAGGCTGCCGGCCTGGATCGACAGGCTGTTGCTGTTGAGCGTGACCGGTTTGATTTGCAGCCGGCGCCGCTGCAGGTCCCAGTTGCCGGAGGCGGTCAGCTCCACCGCCGGCTCTTTGATCTTCAAGGAAGGCGACAGCAGTTGGAGTTGCTCGACGGTGAGCCTGGCCCGATCCACGATCAGCCCGCCGGTCGAAGCCGTGGCCCGGGCGCTGAGCTGGAAGGCCCCGGCGAGGTTCCAATCGCCGACGGTGATCCAGGTGCGAAGCCGTGGCGGCCAGTTATCGAGTTGTCCCTCGGCTTGGAGGTCGACGGGCCAGGTTCCACCGCTGCTGAAGTCGTCGACCGGTCCCGCGAGTTGCACGCGGAGGTTGTCCGTCGGTGTTTTGACTTCCAGCCAGGCGGTCTCGATTTGTGTGCCGGCCCCCAGGCCGGTGCGGCCGCCGGCCGAGAGTGAGATTAGGAGGTTTTCTTCGCTGAAGCGTTTCTGTTGCGGCATCGCCAGTTGGAAATTGCGGAGTTCGAGCCTGGCGTCGGCCTCGAACTTCTGCTGGGAGCGCGTCCAGTTCAACTGTGCCCAACCGTCGCCGCCGAAGCCGATCCCGCCCAGGTCAACGAACTGGCCCAACTGATCGGCCAGCTCCTCGAGGTTGAAACTGGCCGAGGCGGCCAACTCGTCCGGCGTGCCGGCTGCGTGCAGTTTGAGGAAGTCCGACTCGCACTTGAGGCTCTCCACCACCGGCCCCTGCGGGCTATCGTGTGCGGTCAGCTCCAGCAGGATCGGCTTCTCCCAGGCCAATTGCCGGCCGCCGTACTCGGCCTTCAGGTCGCTGGCTTCCACGCGTCCCCGCCAGACCATCACCTGCGGATCGGGTCCTTGAGAGCCGCGGCTGCTGCTGAACTCAAACGCCACCTGCCCGGAGGTGATTCTCGTTCCCTTGCGGACCCGCAGTGTGCCGGGGAGCATCTGGGCCAGCCGGGCCAACTCGATCCGCCCGTAGATTTCACAACTCTGCCGCAGCGCCGAAGCCAGCAGCGGGCCGGGCTCCTGGTCGCCCAACTCCAGCGTGCCGTTGAGCGAGACGCCGCCCAGGTCGCAATCGACCGACGACTGCTTGATCTCCAGGCGGTCCTGCTGCCGGGCAACCTGACAGAAAGCGCGGAGGTGCTCCAGTTGCACGCGGTCGGTTCCCAGCCAGGGCGCAGAGAGCGCGAGGTTCTCGCAGGTCAACTCTGCTTGCACCACCGTCTTGTCGGCCGCCGACGCGCCGTCCCACTGGGTATGGATCTTGCAGCGGAGCCGTCCGGAGAGTTCCGTCTGCGGCGCGAACCGTCCCACGAGCGATTCGAACATCTCCAGCGGGACGGCGTCCGACTCGATCGTCAGCGCGCCGGCGGTGGCAGCCGGCCCTTGGGCCGTGTGGCGCCCGCGGATGGCAAACCCAACGGCAAACCGGCCCGGGTGCCGCGGGTCGGGCATGCTGGCCGAGGCCTCCAGCTTCATCTCTCCGTCTGCATCGGCCGGGGTGCTCAGGGAGAGCCTCAGGTCTTCGATCTGCCAGCTCCGCCGGCTGCTTTGGTCGGTCACGGAAATCTGGCCGTCGACGATCTCGAGCGATACGCCTACCCAGTTCGATTCTTCATCGGAGTTGAGGTAATTGACCAGCAGGTCTTCGACGTTGCTGCCGTCGTGGCGGAGCCTTACGTCGAGCTTGGGTTGTTCCAGCCGAAGGTGGCCTAGCTTGGAGAAGTCCAACAAGGTCGCAGCCAGCGACTTGTTGCCCTGGAGTCTGTGTGCCTTCAGCACCGGCTTGCCCTGAGCGTCGCGGATCTCGATGCCGTGGACGGTGATCGGCGAGAGCCAGCCCAGCGAGGCAGACTCTACCGCGACCGTGCCGTTGAGCTCGGCGGTGGCCTTGGCCAGGATCCAGCCCAGCAGCGGAGTGTGTGCGACGATCGCCGGCAAGAACCAGAGCAGTGCGGCCGGCACCAGGATCAGTGCCAGTAGCCGCCAGCGGCGTCTGCGTGCCGGCCGGGGCGCCGCAGTCTCCTTGCTTGTCGGGGCTTGGTGGAACCGCGCTGCGCGCCGGCGTTTGGTCAGCAAAGCCATGGCCCACCTCCGTTCGGGCTGCTGGACGTCCTGTAGTGAAACTACGGCCCACGGCGCGCAGGAGTTCTGGGGCCACTTTGGGCCTCAGCCGCCGGACACGCCCGGGCAGCAGATTCTAGTCGGAAGCCCGAACCGAGACCAGCCCGACTGTCGGGCTGCGAACGCACTTCGTAAGTGCTTTTCACGTAACGGGTTGCGGCCATAAGGAGGATTAGACGGGCCCATGTGGCCATGTCTTGGCCGGCCACGGTTGCGGCCTGCTGGATCTGGGGCTTTTTGGTCGGCGATAACCGGAATCCGTAAATCCGGATCCAGCGGCAACACGGGTCTCGGAAAATGGTTCGTGCGTCTATGCGTAGAAGTCTCCGTCTGGAACGCCGTCTTCCTTTGTCAAGCGAAAGCGTCGACGCACCGCTTTAACGACGGCCCTTGGTTTCTCTTCATTCTCGTTGTGACAACGTATCGGGTATCGTTCCAGACGCCCGTTTACCATTCTGCACAACATTCGCTCGGATCCTTTTCCACGCTTCCTGTCCTCGTAAGCGTTGAAACGCTTCAGAATTCTGAGCAAGCGTCGATATTTCAGCGGCTGATCAGCCATCGACTCGCGCTAGCTGGGCTGTAGCGTCCGAACATCGAATCGTTCGACGGCCTTTGGGGGACGGCGACGAATAGGTCGATCGTAGCCGATGGCAAATGCTGAGAGAAGTTCAGGGGGCGCCTGGCGAAAGATTGACTGCAAATCGCCCTCTTCAAGTGCCGTTTCTATTTGAAAGGCAGTTAAAGACTGAAGATTGTCAAACGCCTTCATAGGCGTGTTGCCCTCTGCAACAACATCAGTCTCAAGGCAATGCGCGACCCACCAATCATCATCACGGTAGATCAATGCACTCAAAGTCAGGCGTACTTTATGCATGGGTTGCGGTTATCCTAAGTGTGCTGTCGTTGTGCAGCGAAGAATATCGAGTGCGTCAATACCAGTCAAGGCTCTCGTCTACACTGTGTCGATGGGCGTTTTGCTCCATGAGGGCGCAAAAAGGAAGCCACTACATCGCAGCAGCGGCTTTCGTTCCGTTCTTCCTGTCGCCATAGGCCGACTCCTCCTGACCATCCTTGTTATCGGCTAGGCTTTCTGTGGCGGACCAGTTTTGCGCTTCGGCTCACTTCATTAAGCCTATCATGCTCATTCCACGCGCACCAACAGTCTCAAATGATTATAGCCGAGAGGCAAGAATCCGTCAAGGTGAGGTATTTGCCAACCACCCCAGCACGGGTAGGTCACGGGTACGAGTGTGGTAAGCCATCCAACGGTGTGCAGCCTTAGGGTGCGAGCAACACACTCCTCGGACACTAGGTTTTGGGGTTTGCTGCAAGCTGGTCCCGGCTGTGGTGCGAATTGTCCCAGTTGGCCGAAAATTCGCGCGCGGGCGCATCGCGGGGTGCCCCCGGGGCACGTTCCGCCCCGCTATTGTTTCTCCGATGGGAAACAGCCCCGGGGCGCAACGGGCCCCGGGCGCCTATTGACACGCGCCGTCTCCGGGACGGAAAATAGGGCATCCCGGTACCTGGAACCACTCCAGGAAGACGCAAACGACGAATTTCGGAGGACCGCGAGATGTCTCGACACCACTGGACGCGACGCGAAATGCTCAAGGCCGGTGCGGCCATGGCCGTGCCGGCAATCGTACCGGCCGGCGTGCTGGGGCTGGAGGAGACCACGCCGCCCAGCGAAAGGGTCAACGTGGGAGTGATCGGCTGCGGAGGGCGTTCCCGGGTGATCCGAGAAGCCGCCGACGTGAAGCCGTTCCGCGTGGTGGCCGCTTGCGACTGCGAGCCCTCGCGAGCCGAGGCCTACGTCAAGCAGCTTTCGGGCGGGGCCGACTGGGGCGCCTACCGGGACATCCGCAAGATGTTCGCAGGCGAGAAGCTCGACGGCGTGATGGTCGAGACCACCACCCACGCCCGCGCCTGGGTCGTGATCCAGGCCATGCAGGCCGGACTCGACGTCTACATCGAGAAGCCCATGGCGCTGACCATCGCCGAGGGCCGGCTGATGGTCAAGGCCGCACGGAAATACAAGTGCGTCACTCAAGTCGGCACTCAGCAACGCTCCATGCCGATCAACAATTGGGCCAGCGACCTGGTCAAGAACGGGGCTATCGGCAAGATCCGGGCCGTGATTGCCCCCAACTTTGTCGGGCCTCAGCGGTGGACGAAGACTTCCTCGAACGACGTCAAGGGACCGGTCGATGCCTGGTGGGACACCTGGACCAACCAGGCCGAACTGCGGCCGTACGACCAGCAGTTGCACCGCGGTTGGGCCCGGTGGTGGGACTACGACGGCGGGGGACTGAGTTTTGGCGTAACCGGCTGGGGAGCCCACTCCTACGACCAGATCAACCGCGCCCTGGGCACCGACGACACCGGGCCGGTCGAGGTCATCCTCGAAGAGCCGGTCGGCGTCCGCGAAAGTGGCAGGTTCGTCCCCCGGGAGACCGTGGGCGGGGTGGTCATCGGCGACACGGGCGATATCGACACGGGCACCGACTACCACGGCGGGGCGAAGCTGACCGGCCCGCGGGCCAGGGTCCTGATGAAGTTCGCCTCCGGCACGCAACTCCGACTCCAACTCGACGGCGACCGCGGACCGGGCCTGGGGGCGATCTTCGTCGGCGAAGAAGGCAAGATCGAGATCAACCGCAACAAGCTGGCCAGCAACCCCAAGGAAATTGTCCGCTCGCCGGAGAACCCCGGCCCCAACCGCAGAGCCGAGACGTCCTACCACATCCAGAACTGGGTCGAGTGCATCAAGACCCGCCAGCGCTGCAACGCCGACATCGAGATCGGCCAGCGGGCCACCACCCTCTGCTACCTGGTCAACATCGTGCGCGACGTGGGTCGAGTGGGCGAAAGACTGAGGTGGGATCCGCTGGCGGAACGCTTTACCAACTGCAACGAGGCAAACGAACTGCTCGACCGGCCGCGCCGCAAGGGGTACGAACTTCCCCAGATCGGCTGAATCTCGGGCACAGATGCGTGCCACCGGCAGCCGATCTGACACCCCACAGTCCGAACGGCAGACATCGCCCGGCGGCGGGGCCTGACTTCCCAAATACCGGACCGGGCGGGCCATCGACGCGAGCACCCCGGGGGGCTTATCCTGTGGTCGCTCCATGGGCCGTCAGCGTCGATGCTGCCCACAAGCACGCCGACGGGGGGCCGGTGTACTCTTGCAGGGACTGTCCGCCGGAAGTATACTGTTTCCCAGACAACGCGTAAGATCTGGCGGCGGTCCTCGACACGTTGGCACGCGTGGCCGCTCCAGGCGGCGTGCACGCAACCTTGGCCGGTAACCCAGACCTGGGCTCGGCGGGAGATGGACAGATATGGGAACAAGTTCATCGCGGGGAAGAGGGTTTACGCTAATTGAGTTGTTGGTCGTGATCGCCATCATCGGGATTCTGATCGCGCTGCTGCTGCCGGCGGTTCAAACCGCACGCGAGGCGGCACGCATAGCGCAGTGTGCAAACAACCTCAAGCAGATTGGTCTCGGGCTACACAGCTACATGGAGATACACAGTTTTCTGCCGATGGCGATCGTCGACGGCTTGTCCTCGAGCAACGACGACGACGGGTTTGGCTTTCTGTGCGCGATCCTGCCGTTCATCGAACAGCAGGCACTTTTCGATCGGGTCGCCCCTACGGGGAGACCGCTGGTTTTCCGAGACTACGCAGCCCGCGGGCGGGGGCCGTGGCCCGGCGGTGAAGTGAAGATCTCCACCTACCGTTGCCCGTCCTCGATGTTGCCGGACCTCGTGCCTGACAGATTCACGGTTCCCGGCAGCACGGCTGGCGCCCTTCCGCCGAGACTGTCTTGGTGGGCCGGATACGCGGTTTCCGACTACAAGGGCGCCGGCGGTAGCTGCCACGGCAACGACGGTGTGCTGCACAAGAACAGGGAGGCGCCCGGGGGGCGCCGCTTGACGGAAATCACCGACGGGATGAGCAACACGCTGATGGTCGGTGAATCTTCGTACGTGAACACCAACGGAAGTACTGTCCACGATTGGCCGACCTGGATTGGCGGGCTCGGGTCGGACGAACAGGTGCGGATGAACGGCCGGACCAGCGCGCCGATCAACTGCGGGTGCACTCCCAGCACGATGGCCCGCGCCATCGGTGACGACTGTGCGTTCAGTTTCCACCTGGAGGGCGCCCAGTTCGTGTTCTGCGACGGCTCGGTGCATTTCATCAGCGAAAACATCTCGATGCGGACGTACTGCAACATGCACGCCATGAATGACGGGAAGGTGTTGGGCAAATACTAATCCGTGTCAAGCCTCCCCGCGTCAACGGAGCGGATCCATCCGCTGAAGTCCGAGATGGAAGTCGCGTCCCGGCGGCCGGTGTGGTGCCTGATCGTTGCGAACGAGCCGGAAGAACGCTTTGCTCCCAATGGCTAAGGGCCCGCGCACGAATATGTTGTTCATTTTCAGAGTCTGTAGGAGGCGACTCCAGTCGCCGATGGGGTCATGATTCGCGGCAAATCGGCGACTGGAGTCGCCTCCTACAATGGGGTCCACTTGGTCAAGTTATTTCCGCGCGGCTCCTGACGAGGCTCCTGCACACGAATTCTCAGGACAACCTCCCTTAACCGAAAGTGTATGCTCATGCGCGCGTTCACGCTGTTTTCCATGATCGCGGCGTCGACGCTGATGACGGGCTGCGATTCAGGGGGGGATTTCCCGGTGGCGCCGGTCCGCGGCCGTGTGGTCTGTGAAGGCCAACCGGTGCCGCACGTCCGCGTGTTCTTTGAACCGTTGGAGACCGGCGGTTCGGCCATCGTGGGGAAACAGGCAATTGCGCTTACCGAAGCCGACGGCACCTTTGTGTTGTCTACCTACGGCACCGAGGACGGCGCCGTGATCGGAAAGCACCGCGTGCGAGTCGCCGGGCCCGATCGGGGGAAGTATCCGGATTTCACTTGTGCCTGTGTGTTGAATTCGGAGGTCGACGTGATGGAGGTCGAAGTAAAGGCGAACGTGGAGAACGAGTTCGAGGTCGTACTGAAGAAGAAGACCGGAAGGGAGCGACCCTCGCTGGACGAACTGGACGACTGAAAGCGTTGCCTGCACAGGTGCCCCGAAATCCCGCATGGTGATTCAATTGACCGCGCCAATCGCCGGAGTGCCGCAGGACTACTGAAGCTTGGGTCCCTCGATCCTCTCGCCCCGCCTTTGCCGGGCCTGATCGGCCCGGTCGAACGTGCCGTAGAACAATCCGTTGGCGTCCATCCAGGTGGCCAGCCGCTCGATCTCGGCCGCGCTGAGCACCACTCCCTCGTGCCCATCGAGCAGCAGTTTCATCAGCGGGCTCCCCCGGGCGCCGAAATGCTCGGGCCGTGTAAGCGGCTCGCTGTTTACGCGGCGAAAATCCCCGGGCCGGCCTCCCCAGGCGGAGTATGACACGCGCGGGGCCAAGGCGTTGTACGACTCCGTGTAGTGCCCCTGGGGCTCGCCGCTGAGGATCACGTTGCCGCCCGGTTTCGCACGGCTGTGGCACTTCACACATCGGATGTCCAAAACCGGCTGCACGAGGATCGAATAGTTCAACGGATTCGAGCCGTCGGGCCCGGGCTGGATGGCGGAAGGCCGGCGCTTTAGCGCCGCCGCCATGCGGCGCGCCGGCGGGGCGGAGGTTCGCGGCTCGTGACAGCCCACGCACGACACGCGCTCGCCCGGCTGGAGGTAGGTAATGCTCCTCATGATCTGCACCGCCTGGCCGCGCTCATCCAACGCCTGAAACGACAAGGGAACGCCCGCGGGGGCGGAGAAATAGGCCGATCCGTCCGGCTCGACCGGCACCGTACCGAGTACCTGCTTGCCCGGCGAAGCGTTGGCGATCCCCACCGGTGGATCGTTGATGTGAGGCGTGGTCTTAGGCAGCACCTGTACGATCCGCAGCCGTTTGATCGTACACTCGGGCAGCCGTGGCCAGCTTGCGTAGACGTCGTGCAGGAAAAAGGTCCCCTTTCGCTGGTCCGTCTCTTCCGCCACCGACGGCACCACCGGCGGGGCCGCGCGCCGCCGCAGCGGCACCGGCCAAAGACTGCCGATATCTGGATCGCGATACAGAAGTTCCTTGTTCCCGAAACGGTCGACCAGGTAGACGCCGAACATGTTGGGGAGATTGCCCGTGGGCTCGCCGATCAGACGATCGAAACTATAGGCCGCAAGAAAGTAGTTCTCCGAGAGCGGATAGGGCGCACGATAGCAGTGGCCGGGCCAGCGCCGCGAGTCGCGCGACTCCGGCGGTGGTGTGGTTACACCGACCGGCGCGTGCCAATGTCCGCCCGGCTCGCGAATCACCGGAACCTCGCTCTCGGGGAACAGGGCGTCGGGGGTGAGTCGCGTGATCGGCCCCAGACCGTCCTGGCCGCGGGCAACGTCCAGCAGAATGATCGAGCCGGCCGTCATCGCGTGGTGGGCCCCCGCGGTGGCCATCACCAGGCTCGAGCCCGGCACTGCCCGGGCTTCCCAAACGCCCACCGGGTTGAACGTATTGTTGCCGTAAAAGACCCTGGGGTCGCTCCCGTCGGGCCGCACCGTCCAAAGCTGCTGGTAGTGGACCGCGTGCCGGTCGACGTAATCCCAGCGCGTATAAATCACCCTACCGTCGCCCAACACCGCCGGGTCCCACTCGTGTGTTTCGTGGTACGAGATCGCGTGCGGATCACTTCCGTCGGCTCCCATGATCGCAAGCGTATAGACCGCACACGGCCCTCGGCCGCAGCGGTGAAATCCGCCACGCCGCGTGGAAATGAACATGATTCGCCCGTCGGGCAGATACCGGGGCGAGAAGTCGTCGTACGGGCCGGTTGTGAGTTGCCTCAGGCCCGTGCCGTCGGATGCGATCTCGTAGATATGGTAGAACACGTTGGCGTGGTCTTCCCGGCTGCGAGGAGGTTCTCCCACCGGGCAATAAGAAAACAGCACCCGGCGGCCGTCGTACGAAACCTCCGGATGCTGGTAGCTGCCGGTGGGCAACCGTGCGGCGAGCTGTTCGATGCGCATCGACCGGCCGGGCCGCGGAAGCACGAACAGTCCGCCGCCGGGTCGAGCATCGCGGCCGTAGTACTGCGTAAGCTGATGGCTGAACGCACTGGGCACCCGCTTGATGAACAGCAGCGGCCCGATTTGTGCCAACGGGTTTCTCAAGGCGATTTGCCGCCTGAGCGCGTGTACCTGCCGCCAAAGCTGTTGGCACTCCGGCCGGTCGCCGGACTTCCGCCTCGAGAGGTCTTGCCAGCGGCTGAGCAGCCTTGCCCATTGGGCCGTTTCCGGGTCGAGCGCAACTCCATCTGCGCGGAGGTCCGCGATCAGCCGGTCGCCCCTCTGGAGCGTTCTTTCGACGGCCGCCAGATACGAGTTCGGCTCCCGCTGGGTGCCGATCCCGTCCTGCATCCGCCAGTCCCGCTCGATAAGCGTCTGCTGGCCGGACGGCGGCAAGGCGGGCGGCAGCGGCTCATCTGCCCTAGCCTGCCCAATCGCCGCCGCAATGAGTGTGAAGTATCCGAGGCACCTCATCAGACAGCCTCCGGGGGTTTTCCGGTATTCTACCGCCTCCGGCTGGGCTGCACAAACCGGCCTGAGTCACACCTGCGCTGCGCACCGGGGAGGCAGTAGCCGGCACACAAATGGATCTCACCGTCGTTTCGGAACACGGAGGTGTCGAAATGACAATCCGATTGCTCAGAATGATGCCGTCGGAAGACGTTGTCCGCCCGGGGGCCGTAACTCACACGTCAGAGTACGCGGAGCCCGGCAGAATCAGTGGAATATCGGCAAGCCGGTGAGTGCTCGGGTCGATGTGACCTGTGCAGGTTACGATTGAACCCAAGTCCGCCTGCTCGCTCCGAGAAATCGGTCGTTTTCTGACGCATTCCGCAAAACGCAGAGTAGTTTATCCGATGTGGCCGGTGATAGAGGCAGAATTTTCTCGGAAACGTCGATGGCCACGTCGGATAAATGTGCGTTGAGCTTATCCGCGGGCAAAGAACAGCCAATCGGTTAGCTGCTGGTCGATCAGGCGGTTGTCATAGGTGACCGGCTCGACGCGAACTTCCTCGAAGACCTCGTGAAGTGCGTCAGCAAACGGTGAACATTCGGCGTAGGACCACACCGCCAAGACTCCGTCGGCCGCCAAATGCCGCCGGGCGGCCAGTAAACCTTGCGTGGTGTAGAACGGGATGCTCTCCTCACCCAATCGCTCTTCCGGCGAGTGATCGAC
>SDBV01007561.1_pt1 | contig 14839 bp, 15 predicted proteins | sample 2277081 | NCBI WGS metagenome assembly SDBV01 (sample SAMN10402039, study PRJNA504765) | marine sediment metagenome | isolation source: marine sediment core GS10_PC15, 223 cmbsf | place: Arctic Ocean: Southern Knipovich Ridge | collected 2010
CAAAAATATTATAAGTAAATATACTAAAGATGGAAACCAATATGACTGCAATAGCATTTGCTGTGGGAAGTATGATCTGTGCAGCAATGAATGACCTGGTATTTAAAATTTATGCAGAAAAAAAGAAGTCAATCGGACTTTATATGGCCGTAATTGGCACAGTATGGACACTGGTATTTTTTATAAGATATGGAACTGGTGAAGCATTTCCTGAATTAATTTCCAGGCAGTTATTAACCTGGGGTCTTATCTCCGGAATATTTTCAGCACTTGCAAATATTCTGTTTATTGAAAGTATGGCCAGAAATGAAGTAGGAACATGTTCAATTATATACAGATTAAATCTTGCCCCTGCTGCTCTGATGGCTTTTTTTATTCTGGGAGAAGAAGCAACCCTGATAAAGCTGATTGGTATTGCTCTGGCTGTTGGAGCGACTCTTCTATTTTTCAAATCTACTAATAATATAGATACTAATAGATCAGAATCAAATATTCCTGGTTTATGGATTGTTGTCTTGGCAGCAATGCTGCGAGCAGGAATGGGAATAACATTTAAATATGCATTAGTACCATCTAGTGACATAAATGCTTTCTTAGTGATAAACGGCTTTGTCTGGGTTATTTCCGGAATCATATATCATCTTGTTAAAACCCCTAAAACTGCAGATTTGAATAATTTGTATCAAATTATTTTCTTCGGACTTATCTCCGGGTTTCTTGTCTGTGGTATTGTGCTGTTTATGGCACTTGCACTCAGGGCTGGACAGGCAAGTACAGTTCTTCCTGTAGCCCAACTCAGCTTTGTTATTACAGCTGCAGCTGGGATAATTTTCCTTGGTGAACCTTTCAGCAGACGAAAGGCCGGAGGATTTGTTATGGCAATCCTGTGTATTGTATTTTTGGGATTGGAGCATACGGGATGAAACGCAAAGCAAATAACGATTTGATTAAGGTAGGCATAAGAATAAAAGAAATACGCACCAGACGAGGCCTGACTCTGGCAGAGATTTCGACGCGTGCGGGATTGTCAAAAGGGTTGATATCAAAAATTGAAAATTTCAGGACCATTCCATCTCTGACTGTTCTTTCAGCAATAGCAAAGGCGCTTAATACAGATATGGGAGATATTGTTCGTGGAATAGAAGTTGATTCAGAGAAAAAGTCTTATATATTGACCAGATGCAATGAACGTGAAATTGTTGTTCGTGATGATGCAATAGCTTTTCTTTATGAATCATTGGGGTCACGATGTGCCGGCAGTGATGTTATCGAGGCCTTTATGCTTACAATTTCCCCAAAAAGCAGGCGCCAACCGGTGACGACAGATGGAGATCAGTTTATTTTTATAATCAAAGGTGAAATTGACTTTGATTATGGCCGTGAAACTCTAATAATGTCAAAAGGAGATGCCTTGTTTTTTGATGGAAAAATTCCGCATCTTCCCAAATGCAGAAAAGGAAAAGAAGCAGTACTTCTGGCACTATATGTTCTTAATAGTAAAAAGAATGATTAATACAGGGAAAGGTAAGATGACAACATCCGGCAAAACATTTCGGTACAATACTTCAGGACGATGGTTTAAAGGCAATACCCATATACACAGCACTGCTTCTGATGGAGGGATGGCTATTCCTGATATTGCAAAACTTTATGCAAAAGCACAATACGATTTTATTTTCTGTACAGACCATTGGATTTCTTCGGATGTTAGTGAGTCATTTAAGAATCCTCCCTTGCTCCTGCTGGATGGTATTGAACTTGATGGTTATGATAGTACCGGTGCATACTTCCATGTTGTCTGCCTTGGAAAAACTCATGGACTTACTAAAGAAGATGGCCTTGAAAAAGCAATGCAGAAAGCCGGTGAGAAAAATGCAATTTTGATTATGGCCCACCCTCTCTGGAGTGGAAATACATTGGAAGATGCCAACCGCTTGAATTTCGATGGAGTTGAGATTTATAACCATTCCGCCTATTGGGAGAATGGTAAGAGCAATGGTCTTACTTACTGGAATGCCATGCTCAATGAAAATCCCTGCACACTCAGTTTCTCATCTGATGATGCTCACTTAAGTACGATACTACCTGGATGGAATGGCGGCTGGATAGCAGTAAATGCGTCCGAACTTTCTGAAGAAGCTGTAATAACTGCTGTGAAACAAGGCAATTTCTACTCTTCCTGCGGGCCGGAACTTAAATCAATTACTATTGATAACAACGTAATTAATATAGAGACTTCACCTGTACGGTTTATCCGTTTAGTCGGTCCTGCAACCTGCGGTTGGAGGGCAGGCTCATTCGATGGACAGTTACTGACCCATGCCTCGGTAGATATTCCTGAAGACTGGGATTACATCTATATTGAGATTGAAGACAAGGAAGGGAATCGGGCCTGGAGTAATACCTTGTTTATTGAATCATAGTCTGGGATTTAAGCTGCATTTTTCGATCTCGTCCACCGTATCAGCAATAAAGAATTTATTTCTTCTGTTTATTCAATCAAGCGGTATATTCCCTAATATAATTGGTCTTAAATCCATCAATCCGGAGTTCATGAATTTCCTTCCACCATTCCGGATAGTCACCAAAATTTGAAAATACTTTTATATTTTTTTTTATGCAGATAAACAACATCTTCTTTTCTAAGATAATCCGGATTAAGTCCAACTTCAAAGAATTTCATATACTCAAGTTTATTTTTCCAATGTATGTTTAAACGTCTTATGTTTGCTCCAAGTTTGACATTTTGTATCTGCTTTTCTTTTATAAAATATTCCTGAAATTCATCGATTATTGAGGTATCCCCTGACATTAAAATAACCCAGCCATAACAATTTGTTTTAATAAGTAATTCTTCAAGAAATGGTGCCATCCCTTTATCTTTACATTCAACTTCAAGAATAATTTTTGAACTATTTTGTTGAAGCCAAATAATAATATCTTCAAGTAAAATTGCAGTTGTAAACTTACCAGTATGTTTATAGGGAAATTCCGGATCCTGGCCAAACATTCTGTTATCTACTCTATCAAATAGTAGTTTCTCTTCTTTGATACCGGTCCCGGGGAAATCAGGAAGAAGATGGTTTTCGTATGGTAGTTTTAATTCCTTTACATCACACCAGTTCATATCTCTTAGTTTTCTATTTAGCTTTTTGTCCATTCCATTAAATACCATTCGATCGATATATTCATCATGCATTAGTACAATTTTATTATCTTTTGTAAGCCTGACATCAATCTCAACACCCTCACATCCAAAGTCAACAGCAGCTCTGACGGCTTCAAAAGTATTCTCAGGCGCAGTTGTTGAATCCCTCTATGAGCAATTCGGCACGGTGCTTTTTCCATAGCTTCTAATCCTTTCTATTAAACAAAGTAAGTTAAACTGTCATTCTGTCTTGTACATCCTGGATCGTTCCCCGGAATGCACCGGGACTCTCCATTTTAATACTGGTCAGTGCTGCAGTATACTGAGTTGACTCTTTTACATTATGGGTTCGCCTCCATGCCAGATATGCTGCAAAGCATGTGTCACCTCTTCCTGATCTTCCGGACATATTTTTCATGGTGAAAGGAAACCTGTAGAAAGTCCCATCATAAACCAATAGTTCTGACATGTGGGTAATGATCACCTCTTTTACACCCCAGCCGTAAAGGATTTCTGCGGCTTTATACCTGTCAGTTTCTCCTGTAAGTATTTCAGCTTCTGCAGCATCAGTTTTAAGGTATGTAATAAATGGCATGTACTTTTTTTTATCTGCCCAGTCTTTGAAGAAGAGTTTGGAGTCTTTTTCACAACGGAGAACTGATTGAACATCAAGGGCCACATTTCCTTTTTCTGCAAGATAACTCATCATTTCATCCGGGAAATCACCGCGAATAAGACCAGCCAGATGAAAAATTGATGCATCGATGTCTTTTGCATCCTCTAATACAAATGGATCTGCGAGATCTGATACTGTAATCTTTCTGGTCTCCATATCACTGGAGTAATTCAGGTTCATACACACTGTTTTTTTAGAACCAAGATTATTGACAGTAACACCTGCATCGGTCATTTCAGATAAATAATCAGCCTCTTTATCAGCTATTCTGGTTCTTACCAGAACATCAGCCCCGCTGGCTGCGGCAGCTATTGATGAAAAATATACTGCTCCGCCCGGTATTTCTGTTTTGGAATTATTTACACTTATTATATCTTTAGTTAAATGTCCAATCATAGCGATATCAAACATTACTTATACTCTCCCTTTTATTTTCCTTTAACCTTTTATTCCCACCATGGCCATCCCTTTGATTAATTTAGTTCGCAGGAACATAAAAAATATAAATGTTGGCAGAATAGTGAGTACAGACATTGCAAAGAGCTGATTAAATGGTGTAAAAAATTCTCCCTCAAACGCTACGAGACCAACGGGAATCGTTCTTATATTATCGCTGGTAGCAACTATCATCGGCCATATCAGGCTGTTCCAGTTTCCCATAAAGGTAAAAATAGCCAGTGCTCCAACGGCAGGTTTACATAGAGGAAAAATTAATTTCCAGAATATTGCAAATTCACCCAGACCATCAATTCTACCAGCTTCAGCATAGGCATCAGGAAGAGTTATAATGAACTGTCTCATCCAGAATATTGCAAAAGGACTAAGGATAACAGGCAGAATAAGCCCATAATAATTGTTCATCATTCCAAGCTTCCGAACAACAATTGCAAGGGGAACAATGGTGGTTTCTATAGGGACCATCATGGTTACAAGGATAAGAATAAAAAGCATATTGCGTCCCTTATAATCAAACTTTGCGAGGCTGTAGCCTGCAAGAGAACTGAAAAACAGGGTAGCTCCGGTTACAACAACTGCAATAAATGAACTGTTAATAAAATACCGTCCAAAATTTTTCTTGAGCAAAGGTTCCGTAAAGTTTTCCAAATGAACTTTTTCCGGAATCCATTTCATCGGTACTGTAAAGATATTGTCAACAGATTTTAATGAGGATGTCAGAATATATAACATAGGAACGATAAAAATAACAGCAAGTACTAACGCAAATAGCAGTACAATACCCGTATTTATATATTTAGAGAGTTTATTGCTTTCGATAATATTCATCTAAACCTCCCCACCCTTGCTCATGACTTTCTTTTGTATAAGAGTGATTGCCAGAATGATCACCAGGAGTACAACTGAAATTGCTGAACCAACTCCCATCTTAAGATGTACAAAACCATATTCATAAATCATAAGTCCTATAACTCTTGTTGCATTACCCGGACCGCCTCCTGTCATAATCAGGAATGGAGGGAAACCCCTTATTGAATTTATTGTACCAACTACAAGGATAAAAAAGATTGTAGGTTTTAGGTATGGTACGATTATATGAATAAACCTTCTAATTCTATTTGCACCGTCAATTTCGGCTGCTTCAAGGACATCTCTCGGAATTGTTTGAAGCCCTGCAAGGATAATTATAGAGTAGTAACCGGCAGCAGACCAGACAGTGGTTATAGTTATTCCCAATAGGGCTGTATTTACCGATGTCAGCCAGAAAATGGGTTCCAGACCAATACTATTTGTAAATTGCTCAATAAGACCAAATGGCTGGTAAAAAAGCTTCCAGATTATTGATGTCACTGCAAGTGGAAACACATAGGGCATAAAATACACAGCTTGAAAGAAGTTTGATCCTGGTAAATTCTGATTTATTGCCAGGGCCATAAAAAAAGCAAGAACGATAATTCCTGTTAATCGCATTACAATGTAAATACCGGTAACCTGTAATGAATTCCAGAATGTAGGCATTGAAAATATCCTGATATAATTTTTAAGACCAACAAACTGAGGAGTTGAAAGGATGGAGTATTTAGTGAGACTAATTACTAATGCAGTTGCTATAGGAATAATTAAAAAAACAAGCAGATATAAAACTGCAGGCAGAATAAATAATAAACCTATTCTTCTTCGTTTTTGAATAAAAAACGGTACGGAAATATTACTCATACAAACCTCTCTTTAAATGAGAAAAACCAGGGATAGGAGATTTGCTCCTACCCCCATTTACTAACAGTATTTATTACTCTGATATTGCCAGATCTATCTCTTTTTTCACACTGTCAAGTGTCTTTTTGATATCTGTTCCGGAAAGCAGTATCTCCTGCATAGCCCTTTTCAAAGGTTCAGATACTTCACTGTATTTTTCAAAGTTAGCAAGAGGCTGTGAGTACTGAATCATCTCTTCCCAGAATTCTGCCTGAGGAATAGTCTTGGCCCCTTCGGTTTCTGACCAGCCTGCTCTTGGAATTGTATCACCGGTTTCAATAATATTTCTTGAAGCCATGGAAGTTATGTAATCAGCCAGTTTCCATGCCCAGTCTTTTTCTGTGCTGGTAGAAGATACAACCCATGCCCAGCTGGTTGTAGAAATAGCAGGGTCTTTTCCAGGATAGCTTGGGTAGGGGATTGCCATGAAATCACCTTCGTCAGTAACGTCAGCAAAATTCTTATACCATCTTGGTGGTCCCCACTGTCCTCCGACTGTTATAGAAAACTTTCCAGTTGGAAAACCCTCATTATAATAATCAAGACTGGCTGCAATATTTGCATCTGATACACCAACATCAAACCTCTTTTTAATCTCCTCCATTGCCTTAATGCCCTCAGCACTGTTTATAAGACATTCCGTCTGTGATTCATTCATGATAGAACCTCCCAACTCCCGTAGAATTGGTTCGAGTTCGAGCATATACCATGCAGCTGAATGTTCGAATGGAAATGAGAGTGCCTGTCTGGTAACTCTGTCACCGTCTTTCTGTACAAGTTTCTTTGCTACAGCATAAACATCATCCCATGTTTTTGGATAATCTTTCTCCGGGTCCAGACCTGCTTCCCGAAAGTGTTTGGTATTGATAACATAGGCATAGATATTAAACTGAAAAGGAAGACCATAGTAGGTATTTCCAATTTTATAGGAATCGAGAGCTCCAGGGGCCCATTGAGCTTCCAGATCTTTGAAAGAGGATAAACCCAGTGCTTTTAATGCTGATTCATCCAATGGAGCCATTGCATTGTTATCCGCATAGGTATAAAGATTCCTGTAAGACAGTCCGTATATATCCGGTGCCTGTCCTGAGGCAATTGACGTTGGAATCTTTTTGAGATACTCAGCATGGGGTATTGATTCGATTTCAACTGTAACTCCTGGATTTGCAGCTTCAAACTCTTTTGCATATTCTGCAAAAAGCTTGCCCTGTGCACCATCCAGCGGCATATGATGCCACCATTTTATGGTGATTTCACCACTTACTCCCTCTGTCTTTCCTCCTGCAAAAGCAGTTGCAGATGTCAGAATAAGAATCAGCAGGAATACCATAATCTTTTTCATAATGTACCTCCGATAAGAATTAAAACGTTTGAATACGTCTTTTCTAAACATCTTAGTATGTTTTTCTCACTTGTCAAGGGAAAATTCAAACGTTTTAAATAAATTTGCTTGATTTTATATGTATTTTAAAATATTCTCAGGAACATGGTCACAATAAAAGATATTGCCAGGGAACTTGATCTTTCCTACTCCAGTATTTCTCTTGCTCTGAATGATGATCCCAGAGTAAAAAAACAGACAAGAGAACGTATAAAGCTAAAAGCTGAAGAGATGGGCTACCAAAGAAATGCGAGAGCCAGGGCCCTGGTTATGAACAAAAGTGAAATGATTGGCTTTATACTTCCGGATATCGAAAATCCTTTTTTTTCGTCATTAATCCATGGTGCAGAGGAAATTGCTTTTAAAAGAGGTTTTAACCTTGTTATATGCAATACAAACTGGAATATTGAACTTGAAGCCAAGCATCTGAATCTTGTAATTGAAAGAAAAATTGATGGTATTCTTCTGGTTTCCTGTAATGAACCCAATCCCACACTCGAAAAAGTGCTTTCCCTGAAACTACCCATGGTTTTTGTAAGTTCACCATATCCTGAAGCAGATGCAAATTTTGTCGGTACCAATTCAGAGCAGGGTGGTTATCTTGCAGCAAAACATCTTCTGGATCTTGGACATAGAAAATTTATTGTTATAGGCGGAAGATTTAACAGCAAGGCAATTATTCAGAGATTTAAGGGATACAAAAAAGCATTAAGTGAATACAATATCCCATTAAAAGAATCTGATGTATTTTTGGGTGATTTCAGTGTTGATTCCGGATACGATAATATAAAGAAAATACTTATCGATAAAAAAGATTTTACAGCGGTTCTTGCTTTTGATGATTTACTTGCTATTGGTGTTATGAATGGGCTTAAGGAATCCGGGTTAAGAATCCCCTTTGACATTTCGGTTATCGGTTTTGACAACATAGAGGCAGCTTCTTTTAACGGTATCGATCTTACAACTATATCCATGGATAAAAGCGGCATGGGAAAATTAGCAGTGAATATTCTGCTTGATGATCTGGACTGTAAGCATGAGTTCTGTGATAAGCAGAAAATAGTTCTGGAGCAGGAACTTGTAATTCGTAAATCTACGGGACCTGTGAAAAATTTGCAAAAAAATTAACACCCAGGATTACTATTACTAGACCAGGCTGGAGAGAACAATAATCAGCATACTTTCAAGATCCCACCGTTCCATGGATTGCGACCGATTCGACAATGGTTTTTACCATGTCGAAATCGGATTCCGCGTTGATGTCTTCGATATAGACGTCACCTGGCCTGGCGAGGTCTGTACGCGAATACCCATTATGAGCAAGTGCTTCCGAAACGGTTTTGATCGCCTGCGTGTAGGCTGCTGCAAGATTACCTAGTTCCCGTTTGGCAGTTTCATGGTCAATGATGTTGTTGCGGTCAATGCGTGTTGCACCGATCCCCAAATAAAGTGGTTTGCCTTGCTTAACAGCCTGTTCTACATAGAATGAAACCGGCGCATGGTCAGCATCGAGTTTCATGATGAACTCCGGACAGACGCTCAGTTTGAATTCAATCAATTCAGCCAATGCATCTGGAACTGTTGCTGTATTGTCATTGTGTTCTTCACCATCTCCGGACGTTTTTAAGTAGGTATCACCACGATAGTTAGATACAAAAATACGATTCCCCCAGGGGTAATTATTAATCAGACGGCGGACAGGGCGAGCTGCGGTTTTCATGAACTGAGCCGGACCAATGAAGTTGGGCGAACCGGAGGCATCAGAGAGTTCTATCCGAATATTCGGAAACTGTTGTGAGAGGCGTTCGCACCATGGAACGAAGACCTGATCGGTTATATGGTCAAGAAATTCATCTACAAATTCAGGTTCTTCTATCAAGGCCATAATCAATCCCTCCTGCCCGAAGATATCGGCAACAAGGCTATATGGAGCCGGCAGGTGAGCAACAGGTTCAAGGTTGGTCAGGTTCGAATAACACGCAAGCATCTCTTCCATTATTTGGAAAACCTCGTTTTCCAGATCCGGTGCACCCAACTCGCGCCAGTTCGTTCTGTTGACTAACGGTTTCCCGGGATCGACACTGGGAGCGTATTTGTCAGGATACATTGTTGCCTGACCCAGGCACTCTGCACCGAAAGCATACACAGGCCAATGCAGGGTCAGTTTACGGATCCCCAGCAAGCGCTGGGTCATTAACGTTGTGCGTACATAACGCTGTGGATTTCCTTTGTAGAAATCAGCAGAAGTCAGGCCGTAAAGTTGGTGGAGGAGCGTCAGTGTTGTCATGTGAAGGGAGGTTGTCACACAGACGGAATCCTTTGGTGCAGATTCCTGAAAGAAGGCATCATACTTCCCTTCTATCACTGCGTCAAAGAGAGTACGCAGATTGTTTATCGCTTCAGCATCGCCAGCCTGCCACCGGGTAAGCAGGGCACTGCCCTCGGGAAATAAACTCTCATTAATAAGTGGTACAGAAATATTAGTCATAAAACCCCTTTCTCAAAACTGAACCTCCAGTAAGAATTAAAACGTTTAAATATGTATTTCTTTAATATCGTAACATGCTTATCTTAATTGTCAAGAGAAAATTCAAACGTTTTAAATATATTTGCCTGATATTAAGAATAATTTAAAATAGTAATCTTCATATCAACTGCAAATCTCCTGAAGTATTTCCTATATTGCATGGATATCACGATCTTTAGACGGGGAGCCTAAAATATGACTGTCAGAGAATATTATTGATTCGCGCAATTCATCCTGAGATTTCAATGTCATTTTGTCATACATGAAATGCACTTTATCACTCAGGATTTTTTTATCTTTGTTACATTCTTCCCAGTTTGGCAGAATATTTGCATCAAAGTATGAAAGTGAATCTGCATCAGTCAAAATATCTGCGAGTGAGTTCAGGTTTAAATTAGGTTCGATATATCCTTTATAGATGCAAGTATTATTTACATAAGCTAAATATAATGAAAGTAAATTTGCATAAAATCTGAAATCATTTAAATTATATATGCATGGTAACTGGTTATTTAGTTTCAGAGGTATTAAATCTAAAATTTATACAATTATTAAAATCAGGAACAACAATTTCCCAGTATATATAGGTAACAAATGTAAGAAAATATAAAAGGGAAAAAAATATGAAGAACAAAAAATGTATAGTTTTTGATTTTACAAAAGGTAAAAGAGTAGATACTGCTTATTATCACTACAAAAATGGACAGCTGGACCTGGATCTTAAGATTGAAGTTATGTCACCTGAACCTGCTTATGGCAGTAATGTAATAGAATTCAGACAATCGGACAAAAAGAAAAAGAACAGCTCCTGTAAGAAAGGAGAGGAACCGTCCTGTACTGCCTGAAGTAATTATATTCCGATACATTTGAGGCTGTCCGGTAACCCTGTAGTTCACTAATTATGCACTTAAGTATACTGTGTATTGCCAATTATTAGTACTTGAGTCTTAAAACTCAGCCTAGATTCAGTGGGATTAATTTAAAGGACAGCCTGAATTAATAATAGTGGTTTAAGTGGTCAGAAATTCCATCCTTCTTCAGAAAGCCATGTTTCTTTTGAATTCCTGACCCTGGGACCATTTTCAGATTCAAGCTGTTTCTCGCTTAAAGCTTCATCGCTGCCCTTATACCCGACCACAAGCAAAGTCAGCAGTTTAATATCTGCCGGTATTCCAAATTCGTTCTTAAGCAATTCCTGATCATAACCGGCAATAGGGTGGGCTATAAGTTCTTCTTTTTCTGCCTGAACTAATAGGCTGAAAACAGACATTCCTGTATCAAATTCTGCGTAATCTCTTCCATCTCCAATTTTGCAGTCGAAATCATCTTTAGTAGTAACAAGGATAAAAAGTGGAGCGTTGTAGGCCCAGCTGTTTCCTTTGCTTAAGCCCTTCTGTACTTTTTGTAAACCTGCATCCGATTGTACAGTAATATATCGCCATGGCTGCCTGTTAAAACAGGATGGAGCCAGATTTGCGGCTGTCATTAGTTGCTCTACAATTTCAGTTTCTACCGGTTTATTACTTATTGCTCTATAGGACCTTCTATTTCTGATTTCCTTAATAATTCCTTTATCTTCTTCCATATTAATCTTCCTTAATAATTGAGGCTTTCCGGTAACCCTGTGGTTAACTAATTATGCTACTGAGTATACTGTTTATTGTCAATATATTAGTACTTGAGTCATAAAACACAGCCTCGATTCAGTGGGATTAAGTTAAGGGATAGCCTGAATTAATAGTTCATTAAACATTTTAATTATTTGAGTTCCTGTATTTTCAGAAAGAATAAAACTTTTTCCTGCAAATGACGATTCACAGTAATACCCTTCGTCATTTTTCTGTAAAATTATAAAACTTTCATCCATCTCATCTCCTGATAAGTCTATTTTAAATAGGCTATTGGGAGTGGCAACCTTCTTATTATCAATATAAGAATTAAATCTCGAATTGGAAAGATATCTAAGGTTTTGTTCCAGGTTTTTAATTTCTATAGACAGACCATTTGAAGTAATCCATATATCTTCATTATTATCCCCAACAGTTTTCTCAAGAATATAATTGGAATCAGAAAATGAGAGTACAATTTTATCAATTTCAGGGATGTCTATATTTAAAATTCTCTTATCAATCAGATCATTTTGTGTCACATCAAATAACCCCCTTATGTTCCCCCTAACAGTAAATACACTGGCATTATCCGGTCTGCGGATAAAAGTAAAACTCCCATTTGTATTTATATTTCCAATAAACAGTTCTCTGCCAGGGGTATCCTCATTGTTTTCTCCTGTCCATGCTTTTACAGTAATATACTCCTCAGTGTCTAAACCATAGTTCTGATAATTACCAGTATCTGAAACCATATCAATGAACTCAGGTTCAACCAGGAGGGTTATCATCTCTTCCACTTTAAACGGTTCTGCACGCAAATCATCAGTACCAATTCTCCATATCCCTTTATCAGAGTAGAGCTCAAAGGAATCCAATAATCCTTCAATCCTAATAATGTTTATTTCCTGCCCATCAATTGTATCAAAGACAGGAATTTTATAATTCATTTTCCCCGTACTATTTATCACAAGGTAAAGACCTAGGATTAATATTATTGAAAGAGGCCATATTAGTTGTTTCCCAATTTTCCCAATTCCCATAGCTAAATATCTCTCCTGAATAGTAGTTCGATTTTTTTCTTTCTGGATGTCCATATCAGCCATGCTATAAGTCCTGAGAGTATAACAAGAAGTGGAATTCCAATTACAGTAAAGCCTTTTATAAAAGATCTCTCAGCAGGTGTCGTTTCTCTAAGAGGATTAAATGTCTGTCCTTTGCTCCTCATTTCTGCGAAGTCATCTCTGCCGTTTAATTTATCCAGAATATTATAAACAAATACAGAATTGGGTGAAGCACCAGTTTGGTCCAGAATATTGTCTGTAAGCACTGTAGATGTTCCTATTACAAATACTTTTCCATTATTAGTGTTCGGTATAAAAGTTTCTTCTCCGGATATTACTGCAGAGCTGATAAGCCCTTCACCTTCCGGTAAGTCTTTTTTTGGTATTTCTTTGCCTTGAAAGTAGCTGCTGATATTTCCTTGTACGAGGGCAGCCAAAGGATACTTAGCTCTATCCTTACTTGCCGGAGGAAAGATCATCATTGGATTATATAGATTAATATCCTCTTCCATCTCCCAGCTTTTATCAGATGAGGAAAAGAGTACCTGAATATCTTTTGTCTGGTCTAAATTCCGGTCTATTACAAGGGGTGATGCATTCAGCATGATCAATCCTTTTATATTCTTAAGGTAGGGGAGTTTTCTATTAATATTTCCGATGAGAATCTCAGGAGCAAAGTAATAATTTATTTCGGACAATCCTCCTGTCGTATCGCGGCCTATTTGTTTATAACAGTTTTCATCTAACACGTATGAGCTGCTGACTGTTATACCGTAATGTTCAATTAGTTTATCAAGTCCTGTATTCCTTTGAATGTAAGTCGGAGGTTGTGGATTATAGGGATTCTGATTGTCCGGAAAAACTTCTGAATGCGTATCCATAAAGAAAGCTATTGAGTTACCTCTCATAATATACTGATCTATCTCATACAGGTCCCGGGAACTTAGTTCCTCTTTTGGGCTTACGATCAGCAAGGTTTTTATATTGTCGGGAATTCCCTCATTTAGAGTATTTAATGGTTTTATTAAATAACTGTCAGAGATCATATTATTAAAATTATTCAGTGAAGGACCTTGATTGCCTTGCGTATATGGATTCTGAAAAAGAGGCAATGTTCCATAAGCTGACAGATAGGCAATTTCCTCGTTAAGTCCAAGTAGTTTCTCAATAATACCATCAATACTATCAGATAACTCATCAGGACTAATAATATCGTACCCAAAGATATTTTTTCTTAATAGTGTAATAACGGTAGATTGATCGCCATTTCGTATCAGGAGATCTGCATAGACTTTTTTAGAAGATCCCTCGATAGTTTGTAGATTAAATGATGTCAGATTGTAGCTGTTTTCATCCTGAAATAAAGAAACATCCGGATCAATGTGACTGTATGTCAGACGGTTATAATTTAAATTATTCAAATTACTGATAATCCGTTTAAGTTCTTCAGGGTATTCTGATAAACCTTTTCCCATTGAATAGAGAGAAGATGAAAGGTAGAGGTCCAGAGTAATGTTCTCTTTTAAAGAAAGGAGTGCAGAGATTTTTTTGCTTATTTTATTTATGGTTCCTGTAATCTGATATTCAAGATTATTCACTGCAGCAACAGAAGGAATAGTCTCCATCATATTTCCGTGAATCAATGTTATTCCCATGTAGACACTCTGAAGTTTTACTTCGTCATTTTCTATAGTTTGAATTTGTATAGGGAAGATAGAATAATCTGCTGCAAGTTCCTTAAGATTTCTTCCCATCTCATCTGTGGATGTTCCATCTCTGTTGATATTGTATATTTGGTAGTTGAAGTTTTTATTACCGGCCAGTGAGTACTCTTCCATCAGATCGCTTATCTCTCTACGAAGATTATTGTAGGGACTGGATAAGTTTTCAGAGAAAAATGCTTTTATTGTAAGGGGTTCTTCTATTATAGATACAGCTCTCTTACTGGCCTCGGACAAAGAGTATTTCCTGTTGGATGTTAGATCCAGACGGAAAAAAAGAGTACCGGATACGATGTTAAATAACACAAGAACAACAAGATAAAGGATAAATTTAAGTTTCATTTGCTAGCTCCTCTCTCTTATAACGATATAGGTCCCATACAGTCCAATGATCATTACTGAAATGAAGTAAACAAGATCTCTGGAATCTATAACGCCCTTTGCAATATTATTAAAATGAAAAACAGCTCCCAGGTACTGAAAAAATCCAGTTAGAAAAGAGGG
>SDBV01007562.1_pt1 | contig 14837 bp, 11 predicted proteins | sample 2277081 | NCBI WGS metagenome assembly SDBV01 (sample SAMN10402039, study PRJNA504765) | marine sediment metagenome | isolation source: marine sediment core GS10_PC15, 223 cmbsf | place: Arctic Ocean: Southern Knipovich Ridge | collected 2010
GATGTCGGCCATCTTAGCATACATAGAAGGCAAATAATGTCTACTCCCGGGCTTTGCGACAAGAATATTTCGGCCTCAGCCCTAATCCCTTGCCATAGGGCCATTTGACGACCCATGCGTCAGCGCTGGCGAAGAACAGGCTTCCTTGCTATTTTTTCTCCCATCGGCTATGCATGTTAATATCTCGGTATTGCACAGGCAGAAAGGTGAAAGCGATGGCAGAAAAGACTGAAGGCATTATCCGGAATTTCGTAAGCGCTCTCGAGAAAGGAGATTTGCATGCAGCACTTTCTTTTTTCACGGAGGATGCCACATGGCATGCCGCCCCGGGTACATTCAAAGGTATGGACGAGATAAAAAAATATACAACCTGGCTGGTTCAAGCTGTTTCGGACATGAAGTTTACCGACGATGGGGTAGGAATTCTGGTACAGGGGGACAAGGCCTTGTACCAACACATACTAACCGGTACGTCTGAAGGCATTACTTTCAAGGTGCCGACCGTCTGCACCTATGAGTTCGACGGGGAGAAATGCAAGAACCACTGGACCATAAACGACAGACTTCTAATCGCCAAACAGGTGGCAACAGGACCAATTTCCAAAAGGGCAGTCAGTTCGATAATCAATCGAACGGAGAAAGGTCTGCAATAGAGAGTTGCGCGGCTCAGTCCTCCAGAAAGCCCAGGCTGATTCTACCGCTCACGGTTTTTAACTCGATGCTGCCCCTGTCGCTGCCAAGAATACCGGTGAGCCTGTTTTTCGCGCGGTTTGCCTCTGTAAGGGGCAGATCGCAGGCGATAGCGCCGCTCACAGAACGGGCGGAAATACCGGCTTGTGTCGATTTGGACAACCTCAGCCGCAGCTGACCCGACGTGCTCGTGAGGAGAATCTTACCGTCACTCACCAGAGTCGTCTCGATGTTCATGCCCCCACTCACACTACGACCTTCTAGCGCCGGCCCGGTGGCCTCGGCAACATGTATCGAGCCGCTCTTGGTTGACACCTTCAGTTCTCCGGAAAAACCACGTATGCCGATATCGCCGCTTAGACTCTCGGCTGACAGGTCGGCCCGTGCATTGGTTATGCGAATGTCTCCGCTTTTGCACTCCACCACAGCCCGGCCCGTAACCTGGCTGAGAACGACATCGCCGCTCAGGGTTTTCTGACTGAACTCGCCCGCCCCCCGTGCCACGCGGATGTCTCCGCTGGCCGATTTCAGGTCGGCCCCGCCTTCCAGGTCCTGGGCCGAGAGATTGCCGGACAGACTTTCCAGCGATGCCCTGCCGCGGACATCATCTACGGTGATGTTGCCGCTCACGCTGCTCAGCTCGGAAATTATGGAAGGTGGCATCTCGACCTCGTAGTCGACTCGGAAGCGCCTGGCTTCGGTGTCCTTGGGAAAACGGGCCTCGATGCTCCGTTTGCCCCCTTCCACCGTGTCCGTGAATTCGACCCGCGATGCCGCCTGCGCGCCTTTCTCTTCATCCGGCGCCCAAACGGTTATGCGGGCCCTGACATTGATCTGGCTCTGCTCCGTTCCCCGAAGTTTAATGTTGCCGCGGATGTTGCGGACGGCGAGGGCCTCGATACCTTCGACAGGAAAGGATATAACACGCGTGTCTTCGGATCTCGCGGCTCCAAGGGTCGAGTCGAACCACTCGCCGACGTTCAATCCTCGAGACAGCGTTTCCTTGACGCCTTTGAGCATCTCGCCCACGGTATCCGATATCTCCTTGCCGACATCGCCAATGTCGAATCGGAACTCCAGTCGCTCTTTCGATCCCGAGCCTCCGGCTTCTCCGGCTCCGGGTCGCTTACCTTGCCCCCCGGTTCGCGCCCCCTCGGTTGCGGCGGATTCGTCCAGAGCGTCCAGCAACGCTTGCGCTTCGTCCAGGCTTATCTTGCCTTCGTTCAGCATCCTCAGAATAGTATTTCTTTCCTCTTTCATCTGACTACCCTCCTCATGACAGCCCCCTTAATGCCTCAACGGCCTCCTCCGGAGTCATCTTTTTTTCATCCAGGGCTTTGAGGATGTCCTTGCGCCGTTCCGTCGGTTCCTCGGTTCGGAACCCCAAGGCACGGATCACGTTGTCCAGCCGGCGGCGCACCGTGGGATAGGAGATGCCCAACTCCCTCTCGACGTCCTTGATGTTTCCCCGGCATCTGATAAACACCTCGATGAACTCCCGATGCTCCGTGGACAGATTGCCCAGGCGGGAAATGGAGAACGCCCCCTCGACCTGGGTACCGCAATTCTCGCATTTTACCTTGACGATCTTGAACTCCTGCCCATCGCAAATTGGACACTGGCTCACCATATCGCGCATACACCGATCCTTTGCAGCTTAATTTTTTTAAACCAACATATTGACTAATTGAAACATTTCAAACGAATATATTGATTTATGGGGGAAGTATACTTTACAATATCCATATTGTCAAGGAATTTATTCAAAATACTGCTAATTATTAAGGTTCTGTATTGACTATTTAAATACCGCAGACGAGCCAGTCCAGCTCTAGAGCTCAGACCCTCTTCGTGCGCCCTCTATCCCGGCTCATATCCTGGGAATCCACCGAACAGGCGAGAACTGCTGTCCCTCCTGACAATACCCGGTCGATCCCGATGCTCAGGGGTAGAACCGCCGACCCCTGTGGTAAGACAGGTGGATGTGCTGACCGCGCATACGCAGCACCATTTCACTTGACCCGACAGGCCAGGGCAGCACGCCGCAACGCCGCGCCCACCCCTCGTAGCGGCCGGACATGTCTCTGACGCGCTCCGGGTTTTTGCCGGCCAGATCATGCAACTCGGTACGGTCCTCGGCCATGTCGTACAGCTCCCACTGTTTGCCATGCTCGGCGACCAGCTTCCACCGGCCCGTTCGAACGGCCCGGTTGCCCTCATGCTCCCAGAACAGTGGTTTCTGTTTGCTCCAGCGTTCGCCTCTCAGCACCGGCAGAAAACTCTCTCCCTCGAGGGGTGGCACGGGAGCGCCGTCGCGCTCGGTCGGGAACACCGCCCCCGCGGCATCGATCAGTGTGGCGGTTATGTCTACGAGTTGGGCCGGTTCGTGTTCGATAGCGGGAGGACCCATGACTGCAGGCCAGCTTACAATGCAGGGCGTCGCGATGCCGCCTTCGTGGATCCAGTGCTTGAAAAGCCGAAACGGCGCGTTGCTGACGTTCGACCAGGGGAGATCGTACGTCATGAAGGTGTGCTCGGGTCCGGGCCGCAGGTCCGGAATGTTGCCGATACGTATCTCGCGGCCATCACGGGTCTGCCTGCCCCATATCGAGGGGTCGGGCTTGCCCGGCTCCTCCAGCAGAAACTCGGCGCAGCCGCCGTTGTCCGAGAGGAAAACCACGAGCGTGTGCTCTTGCTCACCGATTTCACCGATCCTGGCCATCAGGCGGCCCAGGCCCTGGTCCACGCGGTCTACCTGGGCCGCATAAACCGCCATTTTCAGAGACTCCCAATCCTTGAGCGGCACATCCGCCCAGGGCGGAGCATCCACGTCGCGGGGTGCTATGGGCCACTTTTCTTCCAGCAGACCCAGGCCCTTGAGACTCTCGTGCCGCGCGGTGCGCACGGCATCCCAGCCTTTGCCGTACAACCCCTCATATCTGGCGATATCTTCCTCCAGGGCATGTAGCGGCCAGTGGGGTGCGGTATAGGCGAGGTAGAGAAAGAAAGGCTTGCCCAGGCCGGCGGACTCCTGCACCATCTCGACTGCGTGATCGGTGATGGCGTCGGTCAGGTAAAAGTCAGGCGATTCGGCCCGTATGAAGCGGTCCTGATCCATGAGGGTCACCGGGTCGTAGAAAGAACCCAGCCCATTGAGAATGCCGAAGAACCTGTCGAATCCGCGCTGAGTCGGCAGGGGATGCATCTCGTCGCCCGCGGCGCTGTCCCAGCTTTCCGGATCGAGGGCACGGTAGTTTCCACCCACGTGCCATTTGCCGGACATGAGCGTTCGGTACCCGGCGGACCGCAGCACTTCGGCTATGGTCACACAATCGGGTCGCAGGCAGCCGTGGTAGCCCGGCGCACCCAGATCCATGGTCATCTGACCCACCCCGGCCTGGTGCGGGTGCAGCCCCGTGAGCAGCGAAGCCCGGGCAGGGCAGCAGCGCGCCCCGTTGTACATCTGGGAAAAGCGCACCCCGTTTTCGCCCAGGCGATCCAGATTCGGGGTTCGGATTTCAGAGCCGTAGCAGCCGATATCGGAAAACCCCAGGTCATCCGCCATGACGAGCACGATATTCGGCGGCCGATTGCTTCGCTGTGCCATCTCTCAATCTCCTCGCTGTCCCGGACACTACTCTATAGCGGATTAGCGGATTATAGCCGTGTCGGTGCCGCTCGGTAAAGCCGGGCAATCGAGCGGTTGGCGAATCGCAATCTCGAAATTTGTTCTCCGCCTCAGCGCGTCAGGCGCAGGTACAGCCTGGACAGTTTCTCCGGCAGATACGTCACATCGTTTAGAACTGTAAAATGGAAATCACCGTACAGATGGGGCACGTAGGATTTGGCCGTTCTGTCTATCGTTATGCAATAACAGGTAACGCCCTTCATCCTGGCCTCCACAATCGCACGACGCGTGTCTTCGATCGCATAATCCGAAGTCTCGGAGGCGTCCGGCGACCCGTACCCGGTATCGGCCGGCATGCCGTCGCTGAGAAGAAGCAGCAGCTTTGTCTTTTCAGGGCGGGCGAGAAGCCTCGCTATGGTGTGCCGGATGGCGCAGCCGTCGCGGTTGCCGGCCAACGCCTCGATGCTTGCGATGCGTCCCTGAGTTTCCGGGCCCCAGGGTTCGTGGAAGTCTTTGGCCACATTGAAAAACACGTTGTGCCGCCCGAAACTGAAAAAGGTGAATATGCCGAAGGTGTCGCCCAGCGGGGAAAGTACGCCGGCCAGCAGCGACAGGGCCGCCTTCTCGGTCTGGATAACCGGCCGGTTGCCCACCTTTTCCTCCGTGGAAGAGCTGGCGTCCACGAGTATTGCAGAGGCGATGTCGCGAATGTTCCGCTTCTTCACCATGTAGATTTTCTCGTCGGGATTCGTTCCCCTCAGAATATCTGTTACGTAATCGACGGCGTCGCCCAGATGAATCTCGTCCCCCTGAAGCCAACGCCTCGAAACCTCCAATTCTTCCGGCTGCATCATGGCGAATTTCTTTTTCAGTCTGCTAAACGTCTGCTGATAGTCCTTGAGAATGGAGCCGTAGAAATTCTCGTCTCCGGCGGCGAGAACGCTCTCGTACAGCGTGCAGTGTTTGGGCTCGTAATAGCCCTTGCGGTGGTTGTATTCGGGATAGCGGTAGATCCTGATCCGTCCGCTCAAGATGGCGCGACGGATCGAACGGGCCTTGCGCTCGCTCTGCGAAAGACTGGTAAGGTCTATATCCCGCTCTTCTGGCTCTTCGAGATCGTCGTAGACCGGCCGCTCCCGCCGCCCAACAAACAACTCGGGACACACGTCGGCGGCAATCTCGGCGTGAATGGCAGACTTGGCAAGGCCCACAAACTGGCCCCTGATGTCGTTCTGGCCGCACCAGAGTACGACGGGGTAGTTGTCGTAAAACACATTGTAGAGCTCGAAACACACCCGCGCCGAATCGTGCACCGTTGCGTCGTCTGTACGCAGGCCCTCGAAAATGCCTCCGAGAGTTTCCAGAATGGCCGGCATGCGGCTGGAAAAGGCCCTGAGCTTATCCGCCCCGGGCAGGGGTTCGCCCAGGGAAAGCCGAATCAGCCGATCCAGGGCAAAGGCAAACTCGTCCCCCAGACCATCGCTCTCGACTCTCCGCGGTTCGACGCGCTCCAGCACACGGCGGTTGATGGAGGAGAAATCCTGCCGCAGACCGTCGTACTTGCTGGAAAGCAGATGCTCCACCCGGCAACTTTCGACCAGGCTGAAGAGCTCGCGCATGAAATCCGGAGTGGGAAAGAGGATAAAAAAATCCTCGTGGGGCGTCTCCAACAGCAGCAGCGCCCGCCCGCCCGAAAACAGGGCTTCCGTCTCGCCGGTAGCTCGCTCTCTAATGGTATCGGCGCGGTCTCCATACAGCTTCCTCACGTACTCCATTTCATCGGGGAGCACGGTACCGTAACGCCGACGGACCTCGTCAAGGAAATCAAGGTTGGCGAGGGCCAGCGAAAAGGCCCCCATGGTCACCAGGGCCGCCTGCAGAGCCGCGAGGGCGGTGTAAGCTGACTCGTTCTGGCTGATGCTCGCATAGTAATCGATCTTGGCCGGCAGAAAGATAGTTCGGCCATCCGTATAGGGGGTCGTGACAGCAAAGGATGATATCTCGTTGCTGAGTATGCCGAAGGACCTCCCGCCGATACTGCTGCAGTAAATAGTCAGTATGCCCCTGGCGTCTTCGAGGACCGCGTGATGCAGCCCTAGCAGCTCCCTGCTTTCGCGCGAACGGGCCATCAGATGACGGACACCCTCCTCTACGCGGTTGCTGGTAACCAGGTCGACTCCGCGGCCGATCCAGGACCTTAGAGTCTGCCAGCTGTAGCGACGCTTTATGGAAGCGTATAGGACGAGGAATTCCTGCACGGCGTCCGGTGAGTAGAGCGCCATGGCACCGAACAGCGTCAGATACGTCCGGCACTGTTCGGCATCGGGGCTCTTCAGGCAATAGGCGAGCGCCCTGTCCGGATAGGCCAGGCGTGCGAACCCGCCCTGCATCTGGGACAGAAGCTCGCGATAGAAACCTTCCAGCGTGAAGGGCAGCGACGGGTAGAGAGCGACAAAGGTGCGCCCGCAGGCGTCGCACTCACGGGCCAGGCAGTACATTACGTCCGCAAACGCGTGGATCTCGCGGCGCCTGCAGGCCGATTGAATTACCGCCGGCGAAATGTAGATAAACTCCGAGGCCAGTGCCAGCCGGGAAGCCAATCGAACCACGGCCTGGCCCGGCGGGACATCGAAACCGAGGATGTTCGCGAAGTCATGAAAAGAGCGAAGCAGCCTCGGCTTGTATTTTTGGAAGTGGGCCTGGGCGGATTGATAATGGTCCATGGCGGCTCAGTGCCGGAATATCTTGTCGATGATCACCTCAATGGCGGCGATTTCTTCGCGCTCATCCGTAATCACCTGGGCTATGGCCAGAGAGCACGCACGCTTGGCACCGACGCCCCGGCGCATCAGCTTTGCGGCGTGCACCAGGCTGCGGGTGCTTACCCCCTCCTCCAGATCGATATTGGCGATATTGCGAATATCACCGGCCAGCATGACGAGCTGCTGCGCTTTCGCCTGATCGACGCCGCTCTCAGTGGCCACGATAACCCGTTCTTTCTCCGGCGGCGGATATCCGAAATCCAGGGCGATAAAACGCTGCTTCGTAGAGGGTTTGAGGTTCTTGCGTATGCTCTGATAACCGGGATTGTAGGAAATGACGACCATGAACGTCTTGGGCGCCTCGAGTTGAAGCCCCAGCGTTTCGATTGGCAGAATACGGCGATAATCCGTGAGAGGATGGATCGCCACGACGACGTCTTTGCGCGCTTCGACGATCTCGTCCAGATAGAGGATGGCTCCTTCCTTCACGGCCATCGTGGCCGGGCCGTCCACCCATCTGGCTTCACCGCTCTTCATGATGTAACGTCCGGTCAAATCGCGAGCGGTCAGGTCTTCGTGACAGGACACCGTGTACAGGGAACCGACACCACTCCTGTAATCCCTGATATCCACGGTCAGGTTTCGCTCGCGGCTGTTCACCCGCACGACTTTCTGTCCCAGATGCCAGGCCATGTATTCGACGAAACGCGTTTTACCGCATCCCGTAGGCCCTTTCAGCAGAACCGGTATCTGTTCGACCCAGGCCATTTCGAAAATCTCGACTTCGTCTCGAACGGCCAGGTAAAAGGGCTGTTCCTTAATCATGTAGCTGCTGGAAGGCATGCCGTCGGTATCTAAAGTTTCTTGCCTGCCGCTCATCGGTCCTTCCCGGTTTTCGGGAGCAGTTCTCAATTTGGCTCCGCCAAATTGAGAACTGCTGGGTTTTTGGTGCTTCAGTGAATAAACATATGCCAGACGGCTCATAATTTCCAGCACAATTTGTGCCAATGCCGACACTATTCCGATGCTCGGGCAGCAAAGCACACAGTTCTCATTTTGACGAAGGAAAAATGAGAACTGCTGAGCACAGCACGCGGGTTTTGACAAACTTTGCCATTGCGTTTACACTGGCAGCGCAACGTTACCACAGAGACAACAATACCGCTAACACAAGGAGATCGAACATGCCAGCCAGTGCCGAAAAGATAAGGAAAGCGATCTACGACGCCATTACCGGGTCCTCCGACATAAAACCCGGCAACTACGTGTCGGTCACAATCAAAAATACGGGTTTTTTGATGTTCGGCAAGAAACAGATAGAGCTGAACGGACGCGCGTCGTCGGAAGCAGACAAAGCCAAGATCGAGAAAATGGCCCGGGGACTGGCGGAGCACCTGGAGGTGGTGAGCAATCTCCGCCTGGGCAAAGTGTCTTAGGAGAAAAGTGTTCTAAAAGACAGCTGTCCTATCTCCGCGCTCAGCGTGCGCCGGTATGCGCCGCTAATCCTGCGAGGGCGGCACCGCGAGATAGCACATGTCCCTTACGGCCGGGACACGGTCGTCATGCAACGCCACGGTAATCCGGGCCCTAACCCTGGTCCCGGATATTTCCGTGATCTCGCCCCTGGCGACGACGCTCAACTCTCCGTCGGCCGCCACGCCCCTGATCTCTATCTCGGCCCCGGCCGTCACATTCACGCTGGGAATAGCCTCGATGACGATACGATTCGCCACAACCAGGACCACCGTTCCCAGCAGCTTGTATTCGACCCGCGCTGCCTGTCTCTCCCTCGCCGCGCGGTTTTCGAGCAATGTCTGAAGGCTTTCCGCTACCTCCCGCAGGAGGGGTTCGTGCTCGCCCGAACCGGCGGTGCGGGAATCGACGCCCGCCGGACTGCTGCCTTCCGCGCCGGAGCGGGCGGCAATCAAGGCAAGCACGTCCTGGAAAGTAGAGGCCCTGCCCCCCTGTGCGGATTTTTCGACGGCGGATGTCATTTCCATCTCGGTTTTCATGGTGGCCATGGCACGCTTCATGTCGGCCAGCTCCGTTTGCTCTTCCGCTATCTCGCGCCTCATGCGGTCGATCTCGGAGTTACCCTCCTGCATCTGGCCTCTGAGAGTCGAAACCCTGGTTTCCGCCGTTTCCAGGCGCCTCTGCAGGCTGCTCATTTCCTCGAGCCCGCGGGCTTTGCTCTCCTGTTCCTCGCGCTGCCGTTTCTCCAGCCGATCTATCTCGTATTCTCTCGACTTCACGGCCCCCGCCGCTTCCTCCAGACTTTGTTCCGCCACGGCGGCACTACGCTTCAATCTGGTGATTTCGTTCGCCTGTCCCGACATCCGGCTCTGCAGGCGGGCTGTCTCCTCGGTCTCTTCGCGCCGCTCGAGCTGCAGCCGGGCGGCTTGCTTTTGCATCAGCAGCAGGTTGTTCTCCGCGGTCTGCAACCGTACGGCCGCATCAGAGCTCGCTGCTCGCGCGGCAATGAGCTCTTCGAGAGCGCGTGCCAGGGACAGGTCTGAGTCCAGGCGGCTCGCTACGGCGGGCAGCTCGCTGTCTGCTTTGCTCGTGAGAAATCGCTTTAGCTCGGTCAAATCTTCCAGAGCCGACAGCGCTTCCGCGTCGGCGATCCGGTCCAGAACGGCGGCAAAGCGATAGTCGATCTCCGATGCCGCGTCCAGCTCCTTTGCGCGCAAACCCGCCAATGTCTCGAGCTTATATTCCAGGTCGAGCACCTCGCCTCTGGCCTCCTGCTCTGCAGCGGCCAGTTCGGCTCTTAAAACCTGCTCCCTGGCGGCCAAATCTTGTTCGAGCCGCTCTCTCTCCCGTGCGGCTTTGGCCCGAAGCTCGCTCACCAGGTCTTGTTCGCCGCTCTGCCCCTTTTCGCTCCCGACGACGATCTCCTGCATATCCTGCTGGTACAGCTCGAGCTGCGTGCTCCGGTTTGCTTCCAGCTCTCGTTCCAGCTCGCTGACTTTCTCCCGGATTTCGCTTTCGCTGACACCGTCTTCCTTCAGCCTGGCCGCGGTGCTCTCGAGCTGGGCATCGATCACCCCTGCGAGCTCGCGGTCCTTGGTCAGGATGTTGATCTCCACGAGCTCGTTTATTTCGCTGCGTTTCCGCCCGAACTCCTCGAGCTGCTGGTAAATCTGGAAGATTGTGGCGTCTTTCTCCCGCAGCTGCTTTTCCGCCTCAGCCTTGAAAGCCTCCAGCAGCTTGGCCTCTGTCGAGAAATAGCGCCTGGCTTCGAGGGCCAGGTTCATCTGACGGATGCTGTAGAAAGCGAGGGCGACGACAGCCACACCAACGATCGCCGCGAGTGCGGCGGCGTTTATCAGGAGCGGCAGAAGCAGGCCTTTTTTTCTGGCTCGCAGCCCGCCCGCGACGGGAGAGATACCCGTCTCGGCCATCGCCGTCTCGATCTGCGCCAGTATCTCCCGCTTCTCGTCTTCAGCAATCTCTTCGGACAGATCGGAAACGCCAGGGCTACCGTTGAAGTTGATTTCGCTGTCGCCATTCGAGGACGAACGTTTCATTCGGATATGTCAAACCTCGTCTGGAAACCGCCCCGATATCGCGCCTTTCGAAACGGGGCGCAAGCCCGAGCATCGGCCCCTCAACTTCGATATAGCACACAACGTGGACAGATGCGGTACAGTTTATTATAATCGGAATGTTCGTGCCTGTCAGCACAGTTATTTTTTTTAAGTAAGGCGGCAATCCGGGTATGACCATCCGAACACGTATCTTGCTGATCATAGTTCCCGTGCTGATAGCGGCGCTGTTGATATCCGGTGTGGTGTCCTCTCTGTCGGCGCGCAGTGGGTTGATGCGCGTCAGCATGAAACTCATGTCCTTCAAAGCCGAGGAGCTGCAAAAATACATCGACAACCAGTGGCACCTGCTTCTGGATTACAAGCTGCAGGACAACCCCGAGTTCGTGAAGGCATCGAAACTGGCGATCGAAGCCTACGCCCACTCGATAGTCAGAAGCGACACCGAGCTGATCCTGGCAGTCGACGCCGATGCCCGGCCCGTTATGGCGACCGGGGAGATTTCGCTGTCCGCTTCTGAGAAGGCCGATCTGCTGCGAATAGTTCGCGAGGGGATCGCGGGCTGGACCGACGTTCGGCTCGCCGGCGCCGATCGAATCGGGAATATCTTCGCTTTTGCGCCCTTCGAGTGGCATGTCCTGGTGCTGGAGGAAACACAGGCCTTTTACAGCGAAACCACGCAGATGACGCTGCAGAATGCCTCCGTCCTGGCGGCCGCTGTTGCCGCCTCGATCGTGCTTCTCGTTGTTTTTTCCAATTACCTTACCCGTCCCCTGAGCCACATGGTGACGGCGATGCAGAAGATCATAGGCCGGCGCGATTTCAGCGGCAGGGTCGCCATCGAGTATCCCGACGAAATCGGAGGGCTGGCGAACCAGTTCAACATCATGACGTCGGGTTTGGATGAGGCCTACAGCCAAGCCAAGAACTTTGCCTTCCGAGAGGCCGTCGCCCGCAAGGGGCTGGTGCAACGGGAGTACGAGACTCTGACCGTGCTGGGCAATGCGGCTGAATTCCGCGACCCGGTAACTGGCGCCCACATAATTAGGGTCGGCAACTACTCGCGCATGCTGGCGCAGCGTCTGGGAGAAGACGAGTCCAGCCAGAACCTGATATACTACGCCTCACCGCTGCACGACATCGGTAAACTGGGCATCCCCGATGATATCCTGCTGAAAAAGGGCCGCTTGACGGATGAGGAGTTCGCGGTAATAAAGAGGCACCCGCAGATCGCCTACGATATATTGAAAAACGCCAAAAGCGTGTACTTGCAGGCCGGGTCCGAAATCGCGCTTACCCACCACGAGCGCTTTGATGGGAACGGGTACCCCAACGGGCTGAAGGGGCAGCACATCCCGCTGTTCGGCCGGATCGTGCAACTGGTCGACGTATTCGATGCCCTGACATCGGACAGGCCGTACAAAGAGGCCTGGCCGCTGGAAAAGGCCTTCGCCTACCTGACAGAGGAAAAGGGCAAACAATTCGACCCGCGCATAACCGAGCTTTTCAATGACGGGGTCGAGCAAGTGAGACGGATCTTCCAGACTTACAAGGATGCTCGGGGGTAGGACGCCCGCCTCTAGCCGTTTTCAAACCGGCGAGCCCGGTGGCCGGTCAAAACCCGGCCCTGTCGACGGCCTCAGGGCGCCGGGCCCCGCTCATTGACCGGCGCCGCTGCCTATTTTATCGAGCAAATCGCTCACTTTCTGCTTCAAATCAGCGGAGAGCGAGTCCGTCCCGATCAGCCTCAGGTGCCGCGCCGCTTCGTCGCGGCGGCCGGCCAACTCCAGATAGTTGGCCAATCGGTACCTGTACAACCCGGCGTTATCCGACAGCGGGTATCTTTGAACCATCGACTCGTAGCTTTCGATCAACCGTAGAATAACCTCGGGCTTTTCCCGGTACTGGCGGGCCAGGATGTCGCAGCGCAACAGGTCCACGTCCTCCCGCGTGTACAGGGGATCGACAAACACCATGTCCTCCAGGTGGCGGATGGCTTCGTCATAGGCGCCCCTGGCCAGAAGGATATCGGCCAGGTTCTTCTGCGATTTATCGTACAAATCCGCATGAGCATACTGTTCTATCAGATGTGAAAATTCCTGCTCAGCCAGCCGGTCGTTGCCCAGCAGATAGTGAATCCAGGCCTGCCTGTAGAGCGCCGGAGGGAAAAAAGCGGATTCCGGAAACCCGCCGGTAATGGTCTGGTAGTAGGTCAATGCCTGCTCCATATCGCCGGTAGAAAGGCGCTCTTCACCGGCCGCGTAGACCGCTTCAACCGACGATTCCAGTTGATTCCTGTCCAGGACTTCTGATGGAAAGGAGCTCAGGTAGTCGCTCCGTATGATATTCAGGGTGATATCGGCGCCGATCAGTACCAGGCTGCTTAAATGAGCCACGACAACGGCGGGAGGAACGACGCCGGAGCTCGGCGGATTGACTATTGCGTCTATCGTCAAATAGGTGGCGAAACAGAGGAATACCGGAATTGCCACCGTGAGCCCGTCGATCAAGCTCTGCAGCGGGAATTGGGGGTCGATGTTGACCTGCCCTTCTTCACGCGAAATCCTGTAGTGACCGGGCGCGGCGCGGACAAAACTGCGCTGCGCGTTTGCTTGCTCGCCGTTGAGAACAACCGTTCCCTCGGCCGGAAACACGATATCTATGTCATTGCGCGCCAGATCCACACTCAGAACAGTTGTTTCTCCCGGCGCCACGTCGAACTCCACGGTCTGTTCCTGGTAGCCCTGTTTTGATACCGTAAGCACGTGAGGACCCGGCTGCACCCCGCGCACGAGCAGAGGGGTCTCGCCGTCGAGAGCTTCGTCGTCGAGAAGAGCAATGGCGCGCAGCGGAACCGTCTCTATGAACAGCACGCCGTCTTCGCGCGACTCGCCGTGAGCGCGCAGTGTCGGCAGCACCATGAGGGCAATCGCAGCCAGTGCAGCAAACTTTCGCATAAATTTAGCGCTCGATCCTCCAGTACGCAGCCGGCATCAGAACCTAAACCCGACCCGCTCCGACTGTCCCAACGCAAGCAGTGGTTCGTTTTCAACCAATAACTCGAATTCGACTCTCAACCCCAGTAGAAAGTTCCGGTCGATGTACAGATCGACGTTCACCCCCACAACAGCCACCGAACGGAAAGCCTGGTACGTTTGCTCTGCGAATTCAAACTCTCGGTAATAATGGCTGTAACCCAGGTAAGGAGCAATGGAAAGCGCGAATTTTTCATCCACCCTAACCACAAAATCATAACCCACGTACAGACCGCCCTGGAGCATGAAAGATTCCGCGAAATTGTCATCCAGCGGATAGTAGCCGTAGAGGGATACGTTCACGCCGAAAAAGAGCAAAAAAGGCTCAAAGAGCTCGTGCAGCTCATAAAAAGCCCGACCCCCGAGAGACCAGGAGTACGGGTCGTCAAACCCGAAGGGCTGCAATAAAAAGCCCAACTCACCCCCGAGCATGTGTTTCGGCCCCGGTTCGGCCTCCTGCCCCGCCAGGGGCAAAATGAGCAGCAGAAGCATGAAAGCAACAGCGATTTTCATGGCAGCTTTGCCCACTCTGCGGCACATGTCGCCCTCACCTCCAGATATTAAATTCCCAGCACAAGATACGCTACTACGCAGGAAGCGTAAAGGACCCTGCAACCCGGCCCGCGGCAGCTACAATAATCATCGACCGGACACGCCCGACAGATTATGCCGCGCCGCATAGAATGGCGATCGAGTGGCACAGAACGGGACGTGGGAGCTGCTCAGGCCTGCCCAACAGCGCTCCGGCAAGGGACAGCACATTCTTTTCCCCACCGGAAGAGGGAATCGACACTCTGGCCGCAGCAGTTCTCAATTTGGCTCCGCCAAATTGAGAACTGCTCCTCTGGCCGGCCCGCCTGTTGTACCGCGCTGTAAGTTGGAATACAATACATTGCTTAGCTGCGTGGCTCATAGAATCGGCTGACGTCACCGGTGGGCCGCCGGGAGCCGATCGCCATTGGCAAGACTTTGAAAGTAAATGAAACGCTGCCCGCCATGAAATCGAGCTTCGCGATGCTCGGTCTATCGATTCTGACGGCCCTCACCATATTGGTTTCGGGCTGCGATTACTTCGATCCCTATTCCGCGGCCCATTTGCCGGCCCCACCGCCCCTCATTGCGCGCCTGAGCCTTATCGAAATCATCCAACCTGAGAACTGGCCTCTACTGCAGG
>SDBV01007563.1_pt1 | contig 14835 bp, 9 predicted proteins | sample 2277081 | NCBI WGS metagenome assembly SDBV01 (sample SAMN10402039, study PRJNA504765) | marine sediment metagenome | isolation source: marine sediment core GS10_PC15, 223 cmbsf | place: Arctic Ocean: Southern Knipovich Ridge | collected 2010
GGTGTAATTGTGGTCGATCTCGGTTGGCCGTCACAAATGTCGAGATACGGCGGCAATCCCCGCCACCGGCCCCTGTCTTGCCGGCCCCAAACCCGCCAGTCAGAGGATTGACATCGCATACAGGGCTATTATCCTTGAGTCCGTCCGCGATGTCAAATTCCGCTTTAGGATCGACCGAAAGACAACTTCCCCCGTTTAGCTGCCGCCGGCACGGCGGCTTGACGCATAACACGCCAGGCCAACGAAGCCGCCGTGCCGGCGGCAGCTAAACGGTTGATTGTCGAAACCGGGAAGTTGTTTTTCGTTCGATCCTTACGCACTACCCGGTGGCTACTGGTCAATCTTGCTGCAACAAACCACTGGATTGAACGTCAAAGGTCTGCCGCGCAGCCAGAAAGGTCGAATTCCATGTTACGAAGCATCCTGCCGTTGATCGGCCCCTGCGTTTTCCTTCTGGGGCTTGGAGTCCCATCGGGGTCCGCTGCCGAAAAGGTCTCCCACCGTGGGCCGACCACCGCCCCACAGGTAATGGCCAGTTGGGACCACCACTGCACGCTTATCAGCGAATCCCCTTTCAAGCACCTGAAGTGGAGGGCGGTCGGCCCCCGCCTGCAGGGCGGGCGGATCGAGTGCATCGCCTGTCCGCCGGGAAACACCTTCACCATCTACGTCGGCGCCGGGTCCGGAAACCTCTGGAAGACCATCAACAACGGCACCACCTGGAGACCCATCTTCGACGACCAGTCCACCTTCGCCATGGGCGACGTGGCCGTCTCGCGGTCGCAGCCCAACGTAGTCTGGGTCGGCACCGGCGAGGTGCTGATGGCCAGAAGCTCCTATGCCGGAACCGGCGTGTTCAAGTCGACCGACGCCGGAGAAACCTGGCAAAACATGGGCCTGCACGACTCGCACCATATCGGCCGCGTGTTGATCGATCCCAAAGACCCCGACGTGGTCTACGTGGCCGCAATCGGCCATCTCTACACCCACAACCGCCAGCGAGGCCTGTTCAAGACCACCGACGGCGGCCGGTCCTGGCGCAAAATCCTCTACGTCGACGATCAGACCGGGGTGACCGACGTAGTAATGGACCCGTCCGACAACCGCACCCTCTATGCCACCGCCTGGCAGCGGAGCCGAAGGGCATGGAACCATAACGATTTCGGCCCGGGCAGCGGACTCTACAAGTCGACCGACGCCGGAAAGAGCTGGAAAAAACTCGCCGGCGGATTACCCCACGGAGACCACGTCGGCCGCATCTCGGTCGACGTCGCCGCCTCCAACCCCAACGTGCTCTATGCCATCTGCGACTGCCAGGGACCCGAGGAGGCCGTCTACCGCTCCGACGACAAGGGGCAGACCTGGACCAAAGTCAACCGGGACCGGGTCCGCGCCGGCTACGACTTCTGCATGGTCAAGGTCTCGCCCGACAATGAAAACGAGATCTACCTGCCCGGCGCCCGCTCCTACCGGTCCACCGACGGCGGGAAGACCTACCAACAAATCCAGGGCACTCTGGTACACCTGCTGCCGCACGGCTCCCGGGTCCTTCACCTCGACGCGCACGCCTTCTGGATCGACCCGCTGAACCCCGACCGGTTGATCCTCGGAAACGACGGCGGCCTGCACGTCTCTTACGACCGCGGCCAGAGCTGGCTGCACCTGAACAACATCCCCATTGCCGAGTTCTACGACGTCTCGGCCGACATGGCCGTGCCCTACAACATCTACGGCGGCACCCAGGACAATGCGGCGCTCTACGGCCCCAGCAACCACGTCGTCAAGGACGGCCAGCCGGACCCCTGGAAACACGTCTATCTCGACCGCTGGGGAGGCGGCGACTCCTATTCCACGGTCGCCGACCCCACCGACCCCAACACCATCTACTACGGGCACCAATTCGGCGATTTCCGCCGCAAGAACATGAAAACGGGAGAGTCCAAGGGAATCAGGCCCAAACTGCCCGACGGCGAACCGCCCCTGCGCTTCAACTGGATGACGCCCTACATTATTTCCTCCCACGATCCGTCGACCATCTATTGCGGAGCCAATCGGCTCTTCAAGTCGGCCGATCGGGGAGACTCCTGGACGGTAATCAGTCCCGATTTGTCGACCAGTCCCGGACCCCACAGGCAGGGCAACGTCCCCTACGGCACGATCACGACGATCTCCCAGTCGCCGCTGGAACCCGGGCTGCTCTACGTCGGCACCGACGACGGCAACGTCCAACTCACCCGCGACGATGGAAAGAACTGGACCCAACTAGGCGCAGAACTACCTCCCCAATGGGTCAGCCGCGTGGTGGCCTCTGCCCACCAAATGCAGACTGTCTACGTCTCGCTGAGCGGATATCGAGACGACGACTTCTCCACCTATCTCTACGTCTCCCAGGATTTCGGCCGTACCTGGACCTCACTGGCGGGCAACCTTCCCACCGAATCGGTCAACGTCGTAGCCGAAGACCCCGCGCGAAAGGACGTCCTCTACGTGGGAACCGATCTGGGTGTTTACGTCTCCCTGAACCGGGGAAAGACCTGGCATTCGCTCTGCAATCACCTGCCGACCACCCCCGTGCACGACCTGTTGATTCATCCCCGCGACAAAGAACTGGTGATCGGCACGCACGGCCGAAGCGCATTTGTGCTCGACGTACGGGAGATCCTCCACCTTGCCGAGGCGAGTTCAGCCGCATCGAATTAGTCAAACTGTAAGCGGTGAGTGGAAAATGGGGACAGGCACCGTCGGCAACGCGCAGAGTGCGGAAAAAGCAGAATCTCGACGGAGCCAGTCCCCGTTTTCGGGCTCCCGCGCTTGTATAGTCTGCGGCCCAGCTTCAGGACCGCCCGCCAATCTGCCGTGGTCACATTGGCCGGCGCGAGCCGCTCGCATTCGGCCCGGTCGCTCTGGGGGGCGCCGTCAGCAGCCGTAGATTTCCCGGCCCTAATAGCCCCTCGACGCGCCCAAGCATCTCATCGTTAACTGCCACTCGCAGCTTGTCGCAGTCGCAAGGCACGCGGCTGCCGTCGCTCAGACAGATCACCAGTTGCAGCTTGCAGTTGCCGGGGTAGCCCCGGAGAATCTCGTGTAGTTGCTCCAGCTTTCGCTCTCCGTGTGCTTCCTCCGAAATGCGGACGGTCACGCCCCGCGTGTAGCGCGCGTCCAGGTCGTCAATCGCAATCAACTCCCCCACCACCAGGTTCGCTTCGTTGCTCCCCGGCCGCTTGTCGATCGTACCCCGAGCGGCCACAATCTTGTCCTGCTCGACCAGGTGGGTGTAGGTGGCAAGCTGGTCGGGCCAAATGAGGCAGCGGATGGTGCCGGCGGTGTCCTCCAGGTCGAAGGTGGCGTAGCGGCTGGGGCTGCCGGGGCGCGAGTTCTTGGTGTGAGAGAACTTCACCGCCGAGAGCATCCCGCCCAAGGTCACATCGCTCCGGGATTTCAACCCGGCCGCTTCGCTGCTCGTGTGCGAACAGTGAGCGGCCAACTTCTGCTGGTGCTCCGCCAGCGGATGACTGGAAAGGTAAAAGCCGAGCACCTCCTTTTCCTTGGAGAGCTTGTCTCGCTTGTCCCACTCGGGCACGTCGGGCAGATTGGCCGTGCCGGCTTGCTCAGACTCGTCCTCGTTGCTGCCGAACAGTCCCATCTGACCACTCCGGCGGTCGGCCGCGGCCGCGGCCCCCGACTGCATCGCCCGGTCGATCGCAGCGAATAACTGCCCCCGCCGCGCGCCCAGCGAGTCGAAGCCGCCCGCCTTGATCAACGTCTCCAGCGCGGCGCGGTTGACGGTCCCGGGATCCAGCCGTTCGCAGAAATCGAAAAGGCTGCGATAGGGCCCCCCGGCCTGCCGTTGTTTGGAGATCGCCTCCGCCGCGCCGGTTCCGCAACCCTTGATCGCCGCCAAAGCGAAACGGATCTTGCCCCCACTCACCGTGAACTCCGCCGCGGTGCCACCGGCAGTGGGGGACACTGAGGAGTTCACGTCCGGCGGCACCACTTCCAGATTCATCCGCCGGCAGTCTTCCAGGTGTTCCACCAGCGAATCCTTCTTCTTGAAGTTCCGCCCCGGGATGTCGCTCGATAGCAGGGCGGCCATAAACTCCACCGGATAGTGTGCCTTCAGGTATGCCGTCATGTAGGCGATCAGGGCATAGGCCGTCGAATGGCTCTTGTTGAACCCGTAGCCGGCAAAATTCTCCACCAATCCGAACAAATCGCCGGCCGCCTTCTTGGTCATGCCCTGCTGGTGGGCACCGCTGACGAACTGCTCGCGGAACTTCGCAATCTTGGGCTTGTTCTTCTTGCTGATGGCCTTGATGCAACTGTACGCGTTTGCCAGCTCGATGCCGCCCAAACGGTTCAACAGACACATCACCTGCTCCTGAAATACCATCACCCCGTGCGTCTCCTCCAGGACTTCCTTAATCACCGGGTGCTTGTGTTCCGCCTTCTTCTCCCCGTGCTTGACCTTGATGTAGTCGGTCACCATGCCGCCTTCCAAGGGTCCCGGGCGATAAAGCGCGTTGGTGGCGATGATATCGCGGAAGTGATCCGGCTTCATCCGCTGTAACAGCTCGCGGATCCCGCTGCTCTCGAACTGGAAAATCCCCTTCGTCTCGCCGCGGCAAAACAGGGCGAACGTCTCCTCGTCGTCCAGCGGGAACCGGTACGGATCCACCTTCTCTCCCGTGGTCTGTTCGATCAACCGGACCACCTTCGAGAGGATCGTGAGGTTCCGCAGGCCCAGGAAATCCATCTTCAGCAGCCCGGCTCGCTCCACGTCGGCCATGGCCCACTGGGTAATGATCTCTTCCTTCCCCTGGATGCGCTGTAACGGCACGTATTCGGTCAAGGGGCGGTCGGCGATCACCACCGCGGCCGCGTGGGTGCCCACGTTGCGAGCCAGACCCTCGATCTGCATCGCCAGATCCAACAGCTCGCGGACTTCCCCGTCAGACTCGTATACCTTCTTCAATTCGTCGCTCTTCTTCAGCGCCTCCGGCAGCGTAATACCCAACTCCTCGGGCACCAGGGAGACCACGCCGTCTACGCGCGGAATCGACAACCCCAACGCCCGGCCCACGTCGCGAATCGCCGCTCGTGCCGCCAGCGTGCCGAACGTGCCGATCTGGGCCACGTTCGCCACCCCGTACTTCTGCTTCACGTACTGAATCACCTCGCCCCGACGCTGCTGGTCGAAGTCGATGTCGATATCCGGGGCCTCCCGGCGGCTCTCGTCCAGGAACCGCTCGAACAGCAGGTCGTATTCCAGCGGACAAACGTGGCTCAAGTGCAACGCGTAGCAAACCAGCGAACCCACACCCGAACCGCGGGCCGTGGTCTCGATGCCTTGCCCGCGGGCGAAACTCACAAAATCCCAGACGATCAAGAAATAGTTGGGGAATCGCAGCTTGTTGATCACACCCAGCTCTCGATCCAGCCGCGCGAGCACCTCTTCGGAGAATTGGCCGTCGGCATACCGCAGGGGGTTGTCTGCGTAGCGCTCCTTCAAACCCGCAATACACAACTCGCGGAGGTAATCTTCCGAGGCCTTTTCCTCGGGCGGTGTGAAAACCGGGAAATGGCGACGGCCCAAGGCCAGGCCGATCTCCACGCCGTCGGCGATCTGCTGAGATCGCGACACTGCGTCCTCCTGGTCCGGAAACGCGGCGTACATCTCCTCCGGACTCCGCAGGTAGAACTGGTCGCCCTCCATTCGCATCCGGTCGGTATCGGTGCGGAACTTGCCCGTGTTCACGCAAAGCAAGATGTCCTGTGCTTCGTGGTCTTCCCGATGGACGTAATGGACGTCGCTGGTGGCCACCAGCGGGAGCCCCATGCGGCCCGCCAGATCGACGGCGGCTTCCCTGGCCACCTGCTGGACCTCCAGGTTGTTGTTCTGGATCTCGATGAAGTAGCGTTCTCCAAACAAGTTGTGAAACCAGGCCGCCACTTCCATCGCCTTCTGCAAGTTGGCCTCACCGCCTGCGATCAGAATGCGGTTCAATTCGCTGGATACGCAGCCGCTCAGACAGATCAGCCCCTCGTGGTGCGCTTCGAGCAGTTGCTTGTCGATTCGCGGCTTGAAATAGAAACCCTCCAGGAACGCCGCCGAAGAGATTCTCAGCAGGTTCTGAAACCCCGTACGGTTCTGCGCCAACAGCGTCAAGTGATAGGCGGCCTCCTTCATGCCGGCGGCCTCTTTTTTGAAACGGCTGCCCGGAGCGATGTAGGCCTCCAATCCTAAAATCGGGTTGATCCCGACTCTCTTGGCCCGCTGGTAAAACTCCAGCACCCCGTGCAGATTGCCGTGATCCGTCAGCGCCAGGGCGTTCATCCGCAGAGCCTTGGCGCGCTCCAGCAGCCCGGTAATCGAGCCCGCCCCGTCCAGCAGGCTGTAATGGCTATGACAGTGCAGGTGAACAAAGGGAGGTGTGCTCACAGGTGGCCTCCGTGTGTAGAGCGATCAGCAATGGCAGGGAATTCTACCAGGACGGGCGGGCGGGCGGTAGGAGCCCCCGACGGCGGGCAAGAGATGCCGCTTGCGGATTAGCCTCTATTCGCTCGGCTCGCCGATCGAGCGGAGGTACACCGCCAGGTGGTCTTGCAGATCGACCAGGTTCTGCCACTGCCGCTGTTCCACCGTCACCCGGTCCGACTTCCGCTTAGGCTTAACCGACTGGATCAGCCCGCGCATCCGCAAGTGCAGGAATTGCAGCAGCTCGGCGAGCTGAGCGGCTTGGCCGGGGCTCAAGGAGCTGGGTAATTCAGGCGGCATTAGCGTGTGCAGCGTGGACCGGGCGTCCGGCTCTTCGCCAAAGTTCAGCTCAAACTCCAGCGAGACCGGCTCGGCCCCCTGTTGCGCCTCGTCAGTATCCAGGGTCACCCCCTCCGCAAGGTTCATTCCCCGCATGCCCGCCAACCGCCGAGCAATCTCTTCCCGTGAGCCAAACAGCAGCAATGTTCGGCCCACCGCGATCACGTCGCCCGGCCGCAGGATCCAGACCTGAATGTTCTCGCCGTTGACCTTGGTGCCGTTGGTACTCTCCAGGTCGGTCAGAACCAGCTTCTCCTCGTCTTCCTGGATCTTCAGATGGCAGCGGCTGATCCGCTCATCGTTCAATTGGATCGAGTTGCCCTCTTCCCGACCGATCGTCAGCGGGGTAGAGATGTTCTCGAACACCCGCCCACGGTCAGCTCCATCCAGCGCCCGTAACGTGATCTGCGCCATCGAACATCACTCGACGTGTTGCAGGCAGAGAAATGCCCAGTTTCCCAGTTACTCTCACCAGCCCGTTGAAAAAGCAGGATGGACACCGCCTACGAAGTCCCAAGAAAAAGTAGGGTGGGCACTGCCCAGCAAATCCCAAGGGGGAAAACGGCAAGCGGTTCTTTGCGGACGGCGCCCACCCTACGAGTGATCTTGGTGTTTCCAACCGACTAATAGAGTGGTTTTATCATGGAGACGCGAGCCGGGTCAAGCCGGCGGACACACCCCCCCCGCTAGCATGGGCAAAAGGAGTCTCTCAGGTCCGGCACCCTGGATTCCTTCTCGGCCGCCCGCACGCCGTTGAACTGGGAAACGGTTCCCCCCTCCCGCCTCCCCTCGCCCCGCTTGCGGGGAGAGGGGCCGGGGGTGAGGGGTTTTCGGATAGGCTCTTACTCGCCAAAAGCGTCGTTCTAGCGACCACCCTCGCGCCGCCTTCCCAACAGCTCCTGGAGCATCTCTCGCATCTGCCCCATCTCCTGGCGGAGTTCCTTTACCGCGGCGTTGAGCTCGTGGATGGCCCGATCCTGCTGCTGAAGCCGCTGCCCAAGCTCCGGATGCGGCGGTTGGCCTGCGGGCCTGGGTGGATGTCGAAACTCGGGAGCTCCCTCGCCCCGACGATGCTCACCGACCAGCCGCTCCATCTGCTGCGCGAGCTGCTCGGCCTGTTCGTGCAGGCCGGCTGCGTGAAGGTTGTCGATGGCCGCCTTCAGATGCCCGATTCGTTTCTCGAGGTCTTCAGGCGGGCCCGGCCGCCACGGCTCAAGATCCTGTTCGAGCTGACGAAGGATCTCACGTTCCTCGCGCAGTCTTTCGGCGGCTTCCTCAGGACGGCCGGCCTCTTTCAGGCGGCTTATCACGGCCCTCAACTCATCCAAATGCATCCGGAGTTGCTCTCGCTCCGGCTGAGGCCGGTCGGGACGGGGCCGCTCTTCGCGCCGTCCAAGCTGCCGCATGATCTCGTGCACTTCGGCTTCCACACGCTCGGCTTCCGCGCGGACCTCGTGCAACATCCTATTCATCTGCCGGGCGTCTTCAACCTGGCCGGCTAGCTTAACTTTCTCCAGCTTGCGCTGGATGTCCAGCCTCCGCCCGTGCAGAGCACGGCCCTCTTGCGTCAAATCTTGCAGGCGGACCTCCAGTTCGGCCCGTTCCTCGCGGCCCAATTCCCGGCGCAGCCGGTCCCGTTCGCCGCCGCGAAGCTTCCCGCGAATCGCGTCCATCCGTTCGTCGACCTCGCGCAACGCGGCTTGGAGTTCACGGGCCTTCTCGTCCTGGCCGTCGCGCAGGCCCTCAAGTGCCCGCTTGAAGTCACGGGCCTTTGTCTCCAGTACCTTCAACTCAACCATAAGCGTTTCAGACTTGTACAGCTCTCGTTCTTCACGCTCGCGTCGCTTACGCCCTTGAGCTTCATCCCGTTCTCGCTCATCCCGCTCGCGGGCTTCAATCTCCTCGCGTTCACGTTCTTCCCGCTCACCCGCTTCGCCCTCTTCGTCTTCGGCCAACAGGGCAAGTTGGCCGTGGGCGTCGGCGAGATCTTCACCGACCACGGCCGGTGTGGATCCCTCGATCGCCGGGCCGTCGGCCAGGGCCTCGGGGTAACCGGCCGTGAAGAAGGCCACTGCAGCCGCGGCCAATGAGTGTCGCCATGAATTAGTCAGCACGTTCATCGTCGTCTCTCCTTCCGTTAGAGTGGCCTGGGGTCTTGCCCAGGCGGTACAGCAAACTGCCACAATCACCAGTGCCGCCGGCAAAGTCGTCTTGGCCAAAAGCAGCCGGCCGCGGCCCGGGGCCCGCCACGCCCGAGTGCCAAGATCCAACAGCCGCTCCACCCGCCGGCCCAGACTCGAACGGAAGCCCGGGCCCTCGACCGACAGCCAGCCCAGCTCCCGCCCGCGTACAAGCCGCCTGCCCATCGCCACCAGGCAGTCGGCCAACAGGTCCGAACCGCCGGGCACCAGCAGACTGGCCTCGTCGGCCGCCGCCTCGCTCGCCGCCCGCAGCCGGTGCCGCAGCCACCACGCCAGCGGGTGCCACCACAACGCCGCACACAGCAGATCGGCCACCACTTGCCAGGCAGGATCGTGGGCGGCCAGATGGGCCAATTCGTGGGCCAACACCGCATCCTGCTGCCGCCGGTCGAAGTCGTCGGCAAACGTAACCGGCAGGGCCACCGTGGGCCAAAAACTCCCGAAGGCCACCGGCGACCTCAGCCCCGCCGCCTCCAGCACACAGACCCGCCGCCGGATTCCCAGTCGCTGCGCAAGCGTGCCCACCCGCTGCCATAGAATCGGGTCGCCGGCCGGAGTCCGACGCCGCCGGAAGGCAAACAGCAATGCCCGGCTACACACGGTCCGTGCCGCGATCAGCACCGCACCCAATGCCCAAAGCGTCCCCAGCCACCAAGAGGCCGGCGGCACCGGCGGTTCGTACGGGGGCGCTTCTTCCGCCGAGTTGACCTGGACCTTGGCGGGCAAGGCTTCGTCGGCGTCCTGCTCCAACACGTTTTGCGAGCCGCCTTCCGGCTGCTCGCCGGGCGCGATCGCCGGCCGCAGGATCTCCTCGATCGGCGGAAGAGCGGCCCTTGGCCCGGTCGCCGCCGCCTTAGGACTCGTCGAAGACCAAGTTCTGATTCTTGCGTTCGCCGATAGCCCCGCCCGGGAGGGTAGGGTCCCTGAAATGTCGACGCGTCCAACCCCGCCCTCTCGGGCGGGGCTATTCTCGCAAGGTACAACGTTGTCTCTCAACAACCCCCTGATCCGTGCTCGCCACAGACGCACCGACGCCGGCCCGGTGCCGGTCAATTCGACCAGCACCAACGTGAGCACCGCCGCCGTCGCGATCTGCCAGATCGTGCGCTGCCAGATTGCACAGCGGACAAACTGAACCACCAGGCACGCCACCCCGACGATCACCATCGTGCCGCCGGCCAACACCAGGAGCAACTCCAGCCAGGGCCCATTCTGAGGTGCCAAGTAGCTTTGCATGACTCACCAAGCTGTGGGCGTCATCGTTGCTTCTTACGTTGTTGAATCAGTCGCTCCAACTGCACCAACTCCTGGTGGCCGACCTCCCGCGTCTCGAGCAAATGGGCCACCGTGTCGGCCAGGTTCCCCTCGAAAAGCCGTTCCACCAGGTCGTCGGCCATGCTTCGGGTGACTTCCTCGGCGCTGACCGCGGGTCGATAGATGAACATTCGGCCCTCTTGGCAGTGCCGCAGCAGACCGCGGTCCTCCATCTTCCGCAGCATGGTCGCCACGGTGGTGTAGGCCAGCCGGTTACCGCCCAGCCGACCCTTCACTTCGGCTACACTCGCCGGCCCCGACCTCCAAAGAACCCTCATGATCCTCAACTGAAGGTCGCCCAGTCTATACGTCTGCTGATCTGACATTTCACCGCAGCTCCTTGCCCGGTATCAACTACCGCAGTAATACTACCAGGGTAGTTTGCAAACGTCAAGGGACTTTTCGGATTGGCCAGGGCTTTCTGGCCATATCCTACTACGACCTCACCCGCCTATCGGGTGCCGTTTATTTGTCCCCACCGCGTCGCCCACACGTATTTGTGCGGTCAATCGCTCTGGTTCTGCGTCCCCGACGACCGGAATTCAACAAACGACGCGTCCTTCACAACTCGCTCGGCCAGCAGCCGATAGCCTTTCGCCAACGGATGGCTGGCGTCGGCATAGCACTCGCTGGGCAGTGCCCGTGGCACGTAGCAGGCGACCTTCTCCCGCCGAAGCCACGTCTGAACTTCGCGCTGCCTGCTCTGGTATGTCTCCAGGCTCTGGGCAGTCAGCATGTGCTCGTTCAGCGGGCCGACCAGCACGAACACCCGATTCCCTCGTGCCCTCAGCGTTTCGACGGTTCGCTTGAAAAAACGCCACTGCAACGACCTATCCAACTCGACCCAGGGCGGATTGAACTTCCCCAGGCCTCGCGTGGTCCATGGCCTGGCGTCGGGCTCCGGCCACGGCGGCTCGTCCGGCGAGGGAAACTCCAGCGTGACCGCATCGGCCGGGTTGCTGTAGGGATGCCGAAGGGTCCAGGTGGGAAAGTCGCTCCACCTGCGAAGCTCCGGCTCGTCCTCGAAATAGGCGATCCGCAGATGATTCGACCAGCCAAACAGCCCTACCCGCCGGGCCACGACAATCCCCAGCCTCCGCGAGAGCGATTCCTGATAGCAGGCAATGCGCGGAAAGAACTGGGGAACCAGCCGGGGATGATTCAACGACTGCTCCTCGTCCGCCTGCAGATCGCGTCGCTCGTCCGCGGTCCACAGGAGGTTGCAGTGCAGGATCACGTCCCTCTGCGAGATCTCCCGGCCGTAGTAGTCCATCAGCCCCGAGAGGGCCACCGGATGGATGCCGTCGACGCCCAGGTTGGCAAACTCCTCCCGGCCGGTCAGCTCGTTGAGGTAATGCGAGAGGGTCCCCTCGGTGCCGACGTAGTGTCCCCACACGACCGAATCGCCGACCAGCAGCGTCCGGTCTTCCGAGCAGATCCGGCGGCAAAAGCGGCGGTAGATCCAATAGTCGTTGCCCAGCCGGTAGGGCGTGCGATGGTCCGCCTCCAACTGAAGCGGCTCGATCCGCTCCCAGAGCACGGGGACCAGATAGAACAACGCCGCCAGGAAGACCAGCACCACCAGCCATTGGCGCGGTGAGAGCCGCACCTCGTTGGCGGCGAAGGGCTCGCCGGACTGGTCGTTGGTAAGCGGGCCTTGGCCGGTTTTGTCGGTGTGTTGTTGCATGGTTTGTATCGGTTGCCAAGCCACAAGCGGCTCAGAATTGGAAGTAGATGAAGGCCTGTTCGCCGGAACCGCCGACTACGGCCACGTAAAACAGCATCAGCACCACCAGCCCCATCCGCACCGGTGCCGGGGTGAGTGTCCAGCGGAGTTTCGATTCGTAGACGAACTGGTAGATCCATACCGCCAGCACCATGCCCAAAAGCAACAACGGACAGCGCGGGTCCACTCCGTCGAACCGGAAGATCCGCCCCACGATCAGCCAGGCGTCGCCAATACTTCGCGCCCGAAAGAAGATCCAGGCAAAGGTCACGAACGAAAACGTGAGCAACTGCTTGACGAACCGCGGGACGTGCTCCCGATAGACGGGAGTCGCCTCCAGCGCGCGGGTCAGCACGCGTCCCGCGGCGTGCAGAGCCCCCCAGGCCACAAAGGTCCACAGCGCACCGTGCCAGAGGCCGGAGATCACCATCGTGAGGCACATGTTGACGTAGGTGCGGACCTCTCCTTTGCGATTCCCTCCCAGCGGGACGTAGACGTAATCCTTGAACCAGGTCGAGAGGCTGATGTGCCACCGCCGCCAGAAGTCGCCCAACCCGGTGGCCAGGTACGGATTGTTGAAGTTCAACATCAGCCGGATACCCATCATCCGTGCCACCCCCCGGGCCATGTCGGTATAGCCGCTGAAGTCGAAGTAGATCTGCCAGGCGAAGGCGAAGGTGGCCAGGATCAGCGCCGGCCCCTGGAAACGTTCCGGCGCCTCGTAGATCGGGTCGACGTAAAGTGCCAGATAGTCGGCCAGGGCCACCTTCTTGAACAGCCCCACCACGAACAGCGAAAGCCCGTCGGCCACGTCCTGCCGTGTGATCCGGGGCGTGTGGCGCAACTGCGGCAGCAGATTCTTGGCCCGCTCGATCGGCCCCGCCACCAACTGCGGAAAGAGCGAAACGAACGTGGCGTATCGGAGGAAGCTGGGCTCGCGTTCCACCTTGCCCCGGTAGTAGTCGATGGTGTAGCTCATCGACTGGAACACGTAGAACGAAATCCCCACGGGCAGCAGCGCCCCGGGCGCAGCGATCTCGTAAGGCACTCCCAGCCCTGCCAGCAACTCGTTGAGGTTCTGGGCAACGAACTTGCCGTACTTGAAGAAGCCCAGCATCCCCAGATTGTTCACGATGCTCAGCGCCAGCCACGGCCTCTTGAATCGGGTCCGGGACATCCCCACCACTGCCAGATAATCCACCGTCGTGGACCACAGGATCAACAGCAGGTACAGAGGACTCCACCACCCATAGAACACGTAGGAGGCAAGCAGCAGCCAGGGAATCTTGAGCCGGGTCCCCTTCACCGCAAGGTAGACCGGGTACACGATCAGGAAGAAAAGTGCAAATGTCCAGGTGTGGAACAGCATCGTGACTCGTAGCAAGCAGCCGCTTAGCCGCCGCGGCTATGCGGCGTAGTTCCCCGGCGGCGTCGCCGGGCCGGGACCGGCACCTCTACTTCGGCGCCTTTCTCACACAGCGAAACCCAATCGCGTCGCGGGCGAAACACGCGTCCTGGAACCCCGGATCCTCACCCACGCGATAGGCCGATCCGCAGGCCTCCTGACTGCTGTTCCAGGCCCCGCCGCGGAGCACGTATTTCTCTCCCTCGGCGGGCCCGCGGGGGTTCTTCTTCGGGCTGGTCTTGTAATAATCCTCGTCATACATGTCGTTGCACCACTCCAGTACGCTCCCGTGCATGTCGAAAATCCCCCAGGCGTTCGGGCCTTTCTGTTTGGCGGGGTGCGTGGTCTTTCCGGCGTTGCCCTTGAACCAGCCGTGCTTTCGCAGCATGCCGGGGTCGTTGCCGAACGACCACCGCGTGGTGGTCCCGGCCCGGCAGGCGTATTCCCATTCCGCCTCGGTGGGCAGCCGGTATCCGTTGGCCTTGAAATCGCACTCGGCCGTCTCCTCGTCGTAACAGGGCTCGAGGCCCTCGGCCCGCGACCGCTGGTTGCAGTACAACGCGGCGTCGCCCCAACTGATCATTTCGCTGGGTCGCTGCGGCCCCTTGAAGTGCGAGCCGTTCGGCTGCACCAGCTTCCCGTACACCTCCTGCGTGATCTCGTGCCGGTCGATCAGAAACGAATCCACCCACACCTCGTGCGCCGGCGACTGATCGGCCTTCCCGCCGTCGCTGCCCATCGTGAAAGAGCCGGCGGGAATCAACACCATCTCCATCCCGCTTGCGGTCCGGACGATTTCGGGTGGCTTCGCCTTCCCGCCCCCGGGCTCGACCCTCCGGCAGGACACCCCGGCAGCGACCGTCAGTATCAGCAGCCAGCTTAGGTCTCTTGCACTGCGTCCGGCAGGCGGTTCTCTCATTGCGTCTCCCTCTGAACGAATACCCAGTCGGGCTCCTTGTTACTGTTGCCGTCGCTGGTAATCGCCACCCAGCGGTTGGTCTTCGCCGCATCGGCCACGCAGATCTCCCAGCCCTCGGCCTTGGCGCCCACGATAGCTGCTTGGGATCCCAGGGCCTTCTTCGCTGGGCCGCGGGTGAAGGCCAGATACTTCCCGTCCGGCGACCAATCGAAGTGATAGATCATCATCGGTTTTGGACTCTTCACCACGTCACGCGGCCCGGTCACCTTGGGTTTGGGCCCGGTCAAGTCCACGTCGACCACGCTCACCGTCCAGTCACCCCGCCCCCAGGCAATCGTAACCGTTCACGGCTTCGGAGAATTGGCGCTGCATGAAAATGGGTTTATCGTTACTATTCTCGCATGGACGCGAAAGATCGTATCATCCGAGAGCAACGCGAGCTTATCGAGAAGCAGC